>Ga0181520_10007004_pt1 | contig 16860 bp, 12 predicted proteins | sample PEATcosm2014_Bin_29_FD_132451 | JGI IMG/M metagenome (GOLD analysis project Ga0181520, IMG submission 132451) | Peatland microbial communities from MTU Mesocosm Facility, Houghton, MI, USA - PEATcosm2014_Bin02_30_metaG | ecosystem: Environmental > Terrestrial > Soil > Wetlands > Peat | place... | reverse complement strand
GCTTTGCGTGGCGCAACTCCTCGACTACGCCCTGGTTTTTTGGCTGGCGCGCGGCCTTCTCGGGGCCGGACGCTGGCGACAGCGGGGGCTTTGGGCGCTCGCGATCGGCGGCGGCCTGGCGGCGGTCTGGGGATTGCGCGAGTATACCGTGACGGTGTTTGTGACCGGAGACCGCTCGTGGCGCATCTTCGGCCCGTTCTACAACCCGAATTGCCTCGCCGGCTACCTGCTGCTCGTCATCCCCCTCGCCGTCGGATTAATGCTCTCGGCTGGCACACGCGACGCACTGCACGTCAAGTCTCCCGCGCCGCCTCGGCGGGGAAAGCGCAAGCCGCCCGGTCCGCCCCCGGCGAGCAACGCGCCCCGCTACGCCGAGATCGCCGCGATGTTCGTGACACTCACCGCAGCCTTCGCCTTCCTGCTGACCGGATCGAAGGGGGCGGCGCTGGGCTTTCTCGTCTCGGCGGTGGTCTTCGCCATCGCGGCGCCGTCGCCCGGCTCGCGCGCGGGCAGAACATTGCGGCTGGGGACCGTGGCAGTGATCCTCGCCACGTTGCTCGGCGCGCTGACCCTGCCCCCAATCCGCGGGCGAATTCTTGCGGCCTTCAGCACCCAGTCGAACTCTTCGGCCTTCCGCTGGTATACCTGGATCGGCACGGCGGAGATGATCCGCGAGCGCCCGCTGCTGGGCTTCGGGCCGGGCACATTCCAGTTCGCGTACCCCCGCTTCGCCCACGCCGGTTTCACGCGCATGGCCCACGAAAGCTACCTACAAATCGCCGGGGAGATGGGCGTGCCCGCGCTTCTGGCGATCCTCGCGGCTGTCGGGCTTGTGCTCGTCAGGATGACCCGAGGGCTGAAGAAGGTGTATGGCCGGGAGCGGATACTCCTGGCGTCCGCAATCGCCGCCTGCGCGGGCTTCGCGGTCCACAACCTGGTCGATTACACCTGGTACGTTTCGGCGGTGGGGCTGGCGTGGTGGGCTTTGCTGGGCCTCGCCTGCGGCATTGGCGACCCGCCTGTAAAGCCGAAAGCAGATGAACGACCTTTGCGCCCTGCACTCCGTTGGGCCGCCGTCGGGACGCTTGGACTGACACTCATCGCCGCAGGGTGCGCGGGCCGAGCGCAGCTCATCGCGAACTCGGCGGAGGACGACATCAGGCTAGGCAGCTACAAACTGGCTGTGGAGGATTTGACCACGGCAACTCGGTGGAACCCGCTCGACGCAAAGTCTTTCGCTACTCTGTCGGGGGTCGAGGACGCTCTGCGATCCGACCCGGCACACGCAACCGAGGCACTCGACACCGCGATCTCCGCCCGGCAAAGAGCCGCCGCGCTGCAACCCACCGAGGCCGTGCACTGGGTGGCGCTAGGCAGGCTGTACGCCGAGAAAGGCGACTTCCAGCAGGCGGAAGCGATGACGGAGCGGTCGCTCGCCAACTACCCCACCTACACGCGGGCGCTGCTACAGCTTGCGAGGCTGCAAGAGCAGACCGGCCCGCCAGGGGCCGCGACTGCGACCTACCGGAAGCTCGCCGCAATCTACGACACGCCGATCCGCGAATACGTGGCCATCGAGGGCACGGTCGACACGGCCTATATGTACGCCTGGGAGGCCCTCGCGCGCGATGCCGACGCCAGAGGTGACGCGGATGCGGCCCTGCAGTATCTGCGGCTCGCGCTGCGGCTCGGCACCACTTACCTGGAAACTCTGAAAGCCAACCAGGCGATCATGCAGGCAGCGGGCGCGTATGACCCGAAAGACGCCGATCACATCCATGCCGTCGGGCCTGGCATTGCGAAAAGGCTGGCGAATGAGGGACGGAAGCTGGGGGCGTCAGAGGGCAACTTGCTCGTGCTCACCGCGGCGGAATTCTACCAGGGCGAGGGCGAGACGCAAGACGCCCACGAGCTTTTGACCGACCTGGCCGGCAAACCCGCGCCATCGGACCCGCTGGGGAGACTCGTCACCGGGCGGGCGCTGCTGCGGCGCTGGCAACTGGACGGCCCGCCAAGCCGCGATGCCGACCTCCACGTCCAAGGCATTGCGCTCCTACGCGAGGCGCTCCCGCTAGCCGCGCAGGCGAAGGGCTGGGACGCGGAGGACAGCCGGATCGCGCGCGACTTGATGCGGTGAGGCGGGGGCTGGATGCTGGGGCCGCCGCTTGCGGCGGCAAGCTGGATGCTGGATGCTGGATGCTGGATGCTGGATGCTGGATGCTGGATGCTGGATGCTGGATACTGGATACTGGATACTGGATACTGGATACTGGATACTGGATACTGGATACTGGATACTGGATACTGGATGCTGGGTACTGGATGCTGGGTACGAGATACGGCCCTGGTGTTGCACCCTGGAGGGGTGCCGGAGGTTAGCCGGGCTGGCACGGGCGCCAGCCCGGCGTCAGCCCCCGGATTCCCGGCCCCAAATAGGCCATCAACCTTGAGGGGCGACACCGAACCGCCAATTTCACGAGGCCGTTTAGCCAGGCTCTTGCGGGCCTGGCTAAACTCTTTCGGCCCTGCGGGCATTTGAAGCAACGGCTCGCGGCCCGTGCGCTGGATGCGGTAATACTACAGCCCCGCTTCAAAGATCGCGCAGAGCTGGAAGCGGTTGCCGGTGCTGCCCGCGTCTTTCTCATCGAGGACCCGGATGCGCAGAATATGCTTACCGGGCGCAAGATCGCGGGCGACCGGCTGCCATGTGTCATAGCCGCCCCAGGTCTGGTCGAACCACGCGTCCATCGTCACAGGTGGAAGATTGTCAACTTGCGCCTCGGCCTTGCCCATGTCCTTCTTGATGCGCCAGAAGGACAAAGCGATGGCCGTGCCCTCGACCTCGAACTCCAACACGCTGCCGGGCTTCGTCGACTCCCAGCACTTGCCGAACGGCCACTGTGTGCTCGGATCGAAGCCATCGTTCTTGGTGGGTGTGATACGCTCGGCGTTCAGCGCCGTGGCGTGCTCGTACAGGTCGCTGATGAGCGGCGCAGGCGTGGGCGGGATGGGGGGAAGATCGGCGTCCGCGGCGGGCATTGCGCCGAGCACCTTGGCGATGACCGCCGTGACGAAGTCCGCGCAGTATTTGTGCCCACGGTCGTTGGGGTGCACCATGTCGGCCCCGACGTCTTCCCACTTCATACGCTTGGCCTGAATCTCCGGCCACAACGCGTCGCGGTAACTGACCATCGGCAGGCCATAGTGCTTGCCCAGCTTCGTCTGCCACTCCTCGGCATTCCCTCCGGCGTTGTTCATCGTGAACAGCAGCATCACGGCAGGCTTGTTCGCCTGCTTGAGAATCTGGCGGATGAGGCCCTCGAGGCCCTCGGCGTTCGTCTGGTCGTTGGGGTCATTGACCGCGAACTCGCAGACCACGAGGTCGGGCTTGTGGGAGAGCAGGTCCAGTTGTGCCCGATGCGCGCCGATGAGCGAGCCGGTGGCCCCGATGCCGGCGTTCACGAAATCGACCTTGGTCTTGGGGAACGTGTCACGCCACCATTTCGCGATGAGGTTGCCGTAGATATGGTCTGCGTTCGAGGCCATCGCGCCGCCGGTGATCGAGCCGCCGATGACGCTCACGACGACCGGCTCTCCGCGACGGGCCTTGGCGAGGGCGGCCTGCAGGCGGGCGGTGTTGCCCTCGCTGACCACGGAGCGGGCGAAGATGGCGGTCTCGTCAGGCTTGTCGCCCTGGGCGAAGCACGAGACGGTGAGGGAGAGAGTGAGGCAGATGAGAAGCGGCAGGACCGAGACTTGCATGTGAGCCTCCGTTGTCGATGTGTAACGCCTAATGTATTGCCATATAGGACCCCTACCACACGACATAGTGGGGGTTGCCGTCGACGTCCAGAGAGAGCACCCCGGCGGGGGTGAGCATTTGCGTCTTCGCCCCCATGATGTCGATGACCGTCGCGGACCGGCCCGCGATTGGCAGCTTCACCCGCCGGGTACGGCCGTCTGCGGTCCAGATGGCGGCGAGTCGCCGGTCCGCCCGGCGAAAGGCATAAGCGTTGACGCCTGCTCCCAGATCGAGAGGGCCGATGGTCTTGGCGCCTTCGAGCAGACGCGTCATCGTCGCGGCCGCCATGAAGACCGGCTTCGGCGAAACATGGGTTGCGCCGAAGGACGGGTCCGGCATGGTGAGGTTGAAGCACAGACCGAAGCCGTCCTCGCCGGCATAATCGGCGGTGTAGAACAAGAAGGAAACATCGGCGCCCTCGCCCAGGCAGATGAGGTGGCCGCGCACCACAAGCGCCGCCTGTCGGCGCAGGATTTCCGGGGTGAGGTCGGCGTACGAGATGCCGGTGTAATCGACGCCCCATTCCGTCTGGAAGAGACGAGCGTCCGGCCGCATGTAGGTGCGCATCAGGCGGCGCAAACGCCGCAGGCTTTGCACCATGTTACCGTCTTCGGGCGACTGCATGGCCCCCTTCGCGCCGCCGATGTAGTAAGCATGGGTGGCGATGCCGTCGAGGTACTTACCCAGGCCCATCGGCAGCAGCTTCTCCAGTTTGTCCACGCCCGTAGCCAGCACGCCGTAGCCCGGACCCATCACCACGGCCTGCGGGTCGCCCCGGTGGAGGCCTTCGTAGGCGCTTGCGTACATCTTGACGAACGCCTCATCAGTGCCCTTCCAGTGCCAGTCCGGCTCCCAGTGCACCTGGTAGTGCCCGTGCTGCAGTCCGGGGAATTGCGCCGCGCGCATGGCGGCTTGCTCGGCCCCGATTTTGGCCATGAAATCGGCGTACTGCCGGAAGTCCTTCGGCGGGTAGGCCTGGCAGAGCGGCGACGTGACCGGTCCGTTCGGGGCCGTGCCGGGCGGCCAGTCGATGGCCCATGTGGGTAGTCCCTCGGTGCAGGTGAGCAGCGCGAGGCTGTTCGCCGATTCCCAGCATGGGGTCGTGTAGTCCTGTGGGCGAAGACGCGGGACATACTGGCCGGGGCGTTCCGGCTCCAACTCGAACCACTTGCGCGGGCAGTTCACCCAGCGCACCCCGAGGATGCGGTACAGGGGGGCATAAGGATCGCCCTTCATGAACTCGCCGGTGTCGATGAAGTTGGTGCCCTGGACACCGAAGCGGCTGTCGTCGCGGCACGCCAGCGGAATGGCCTCGATGGACGGTAATACCCCATAGCTCACGAATCCGGCGGGGCGGCTGCCGGTGCGCGGGAGCGTCGCGCCGCACCCGTCCAAGCGGGCATGGACCTCGAAGTACCCCGGGCCGTGGTCGCGAGGCTGCACCTCGCCCTCCCAGGGCTCATCGCCGGCGGGAACCGGGAGCGTGCCCTGCTCCACGTCGCGCCCGTCGAAGTTGCAGACGGTCCAGGTTAGCGTGTCGGCGCGCTCGCGGTGTCCGGCCACCTTGAGATGCAAGCGGACAGCCTCCCCCGGAGGGTAGACCGCGTATCGCTCTCTGGCGGTGAATTCGGCACTGAGGGTGGCCGCGCCGTCGGCCCCGGCGACCGAAGCGTAGGGGAAAACGGTCGCCAGCAGCGGAAACACTGCGGCAAGCAGCGTAGTCATCGCGTGCGGCTTACTCTCCGGCCTGGCAGGAGGGTGTGCGGGCATACGGCCATTCCTTCGGCTGCCGCGAGGTGGCGGCCTTTTGTCACTTGCGCTTCTGCGCTCGTCGACGCTCGCGCTCGGCCTTCTCGGCTTCCTCGCGGGCCTGATGCTGGGCGTCGATGAGGCGTTTGCTGTAGTCGAGGCCCTCATCCAGACGCCGCTTTCGACGGATGAAGATGATGACAAGGATGACGGAATCGACCACGGCGATAGCGTCAACGTAGACCGGGTTATAATACCCAAAGAGCAGCGGCGGCCACCAGGAGATGATGATCGCGATCATCACGGCCCACTCCCACAGTTCGGCCCGGGTGACTTCGCCGCCGGATTGCTTCGGTAGGTTCATGTGCGAGTTTCCTTACTGTCGCGTTTGCTGCTTTCTGCGCAGGCGTCGTGCTGCCTTCGGAGACCTCGAAGAAGGGAAACGACGCTCGGCGGGCAAGACACCCGCCCCACGCGGGGCTCCCGCGATAGGCCCCTCACACCGTGTGGGCGCGCCATTATGCTGTTTGCCAATCTGAATCGGTAATCACGTCGTCCCAAGGATCAAGGTGGCCGCGCGATTTATCGCACCCGATTTGGTCGTCGTGTTCGGGGTCAGCGCAGCCTACGAACGGCATAAGCGCGATAAATCGCGCGGCCACCTTCATTCTGAGGAATCGGCCTCGGCCACGCCCCGTTGCCGATTCAAATTGGCAAAGAGCATCATGGCGCGAGTCGCGCGGTGAACCGCGCGTCCACAGGTAAAGCGAAGAGAGGAGACGTCTGCCTCGCTATCAGCGCGTGCGATCACCGATTCCGGTAGTACTCCGCCACTTTCCTGATCCCCGCCACTATGTCCATCGCGTCCGCCTCGGTGAAGCCCTCGTTCCAGCTTGTGATGAACGTGTTCGCCTGTGCCCAGTAGGTGTCGGGGTAGTCCTCCGGCTTGTACTCGACCATCCGACCGTAGGGCGGCTCCCAGGGGAAGCTGCCGCTGCCGTAGGCGTGGTGCTCGACGAAGGCGGGGTACATGCAGATCGGGATACCGCCCGCGTAGCCGGTGCCGAAGGGCAGGCCCTCGGCAGCAATCGCCCCCGCGAATTCGTCGCGGGTGCAATGCAGGACGGCCTCATCAACCTGGAAGGAGAATATCCACCAGGAATGCTTCGCCTTCGGGTGGACCCACGGCGGGATGATGCCCTCGATCTTCCGCAGTTCGGAAAGCAGGGCCTCGGCGCTGGCCCGGCGGCGGGAAAGGAGGCTGTCGAGCTTGCGGGTCTGAGCGAGGGCCACCGCGCCGACCAGTTCGTTCATCCGGTAGCACATCCCCAGGCGCAGGATGCCGCGGTTTTGGCCCGAACGGTCGTAGTACTTGTCGTGGAACATCCACATGCGATCGTGCAGTTCGTCATTGTTGGTGATGACGATGCCGCCGTCGCCGGTGGTGATCTGCTTACTTTGCTGCAGGGAGAAGCACCCGATGTCGCCGATGGCGCCGACGCGCTGGCCGTCGAACTCGGCGTCGTGGGCCTGGGCGCAGTCCTCGATGACGTAGAGGTTGTGGCGTTTGGCGATGTCCATGATCTCGTCCATCGGCGCGGGCTGGCCGAACAGGTGGACGGCGATGATGGCCCGCGTGCGGTCGGTAATCTTCTTCTCGATCTCATCCGGGCGCATGATCATCGTGCGGCGGTCTACATCCGCGAAGACAGGAATGTGGTTCTGCGCCAGGATGCCGATGCAAGAGCCCATATCGGTGATCGTGGTGGTGATGATCTCGTCCCCCACCTCGAGCTGCAAGCCGCCCACCGCGACGTGGATGGCGGCGCTGCCGGAGGTCACCCCGATGCAGTGCCTGACGCCCTGGTGATTAGCGAATTCGGCCTCGAACTGCTCGACCATCTGTCCGCCGTGGCGGAACAGCTTGCCGGACTGGATGACCTGGGTGAGAAGCTCAAGCTCCTCCAGGCCGATGTCTCGCCCGGAAGAGTCGTTCACGGACGGCCAGGGCCTGGCCGAGGTGTCGCGGGTCTTCGGGCCACCGTTGATGGCGAGTTCCTCGAACATAGCGGTCTCCTGGGATGGCAGGCATTAGGTTTTAGGTTTTAGGGACGGCAGGGACGGCAGGAACGGCGGGAACGGCGGGAACGACAGGAACGACAAGGACGGCCCGCGTCGTCTCGTCCGGACTGCAGACGAGAAGGCAATGGCGGCGCGGCCTGGATTAGTGATGGATGTCTTCGCCGTCGGGATGGGGTTATCCTTGCGGGGTGGGCTCTTCCTCAATGTGTGTGGGTAGCTTGACAGTGGCTGAACAGAGTACCTCGGCACGTGATCGTTATCCGTTGCCGTCGCGTCCGCAGGACGCCCGGCCCCGCCGCAGGCGGGGACCCTCAGCCGGACGCTTCAGCGTCCGGGATTCTCGCCGCACATAAGCCTCTCCGTCCGCCAGGACGGGCGGCGCGAAGCGCCCCACAGAAGGCCCCGCCTGCGGCGTCCTCGGACGACTTGGGCGGCTGCGCCGCCATCCGTCCTGGCGGACGGAATAGCTCTGACTACCGGCCACAAACCGGACGCTGAAGCATCCGGCTGAGGGGCGCTTCGCGCCGGGCGTCCTGGCGGACGCAACGGCCTTACCCAGAGCAGTCGACTACCGCCCTCGCCAGGACCAGTTCATGGCATCTACCCACACACATCGAAGAAGAGCCTGCGGGGTGGGACGGCGGTTAGCGCTCGACTGTGTTCGCTACGCTGCCGGGAGGGGGGAGCGGGTCATCGGCGTCCCGCGGCGCGGTGATATAGACCAGTCGCCAGATCGCGCGGTCGATGAGGTGGTTGCCGGAGTACACGTCCGCCGAAAGGATGAAGGCCGGGGTGTTCGCGAGCCACTCGCGCGGCATGGCGAGTGTGATGATCGGATCGTCGATGCCGAATGCGATCGAGGCCGGTAGCTCCTGTCGCGTCTTGCCGCCCACCGTGCGGGTGACATTTATGACCCCGGAGCGGGTGCATTTGACGACGATGGGGCCGACCGAACCCGCGTCGGTCCAGGTGCAGGGCACCACGGTCACCGCCACGGCGGCTCCGGCCGGCAGCGCGCGTTTCGTCTGGACCTCCAGCCAAAGCGACCTGGGGTCCAATACGCCCGATACCTGGCTGACCTCGTACTCAGGGGTGATCAGCGTCTTCTCGCGGCCGGGGGCGATGTCCTCAATCAAGGTTTCCACGTCAGGATGCGCCAGGCCCTGGCCCGGAGCGGGGGCTACAGCGGGGCGCTCCCGGATGCCCGCCGGCTCGATCGCCGCGAACAGTTCGTCCGTGCGCGCGAAGGAGGTGACCACGGGGGTCCAACGCCCCCCCTGGGTCCGGTACGTCGAGATGGTGCGGTGCTTGTCGACGACCTCCTGCGGTGTCGCCGGAAGCTGCATCCACCGCATGTACGGGATGGCGCGCAAAGCGGCGGGCGGGCATAGAGGGCTCGCCGGGTGGTAACTGCGGGGCGCAGGCCAGTGCGGCCAGTGCACCAAATATGTGAAGACGCACTCGGGTCCGCGGTAGGGCATCTGCAACTGCTGCACCTCGGCAATGGCGCGGACGACGAAACACCATTCGGGCCAGTGGTCCCGGTGGATGTCGGCAGGCATCACCGTGAAGACGGTGTCCGGCTGCAGGGACATGAGGACCTTGCGGATGTCGCTGACCATTGCTTCCCCGCAGTAAGGGGTGCGGGGGGTGTAGCTGTTCTCATAGGGCGAGAAGGCGGCTTTGGTGTAGGGGGATCTGAACGGGTTGCCGGCATACCAAAACTGCGGGCTCCACAGCCGATCGAGACCGTTGTTGGGGTAGCCGAGGAAGATGACGTGGTCAGGGGCGATCCCGACGGCCCGCATGGCCTCGAGCGTCTCGCGCTGCCGCTTTCGGCCCAGGTAGAGGAACTCCTTGGGGCGACGGCGCAGGGTTTTCTCGTCATAGAGGACGGACAGCTCCGTTGCGTCGCCGTTGGTCAGCAGCACGACATGAACGTCGGCTCCGACGGCGACAGCCCGGTGCATGTAGGTGGCGCAGCCGATGGCCTCGTCGTCCTCGTGGGGCGCGAACACGACGATCTTCTGCCCCGCGACCGGGTCGGGCATCCTCTCCACGACCCGGGGCACGCGGAAGTTGGCCTGGTAAATGGGCCGGCCTAACCTCATGGCGTTGAGCTGCAAGCCGGCGAGGATCGCGATGACGGCGATGAGGCCGTGACGCACGATACGCCGGGGGTGCCAGCGGCTTCGCCGTGGCCCCCGGGGGGCGGAGGCGGGCGGACGTTTGCGTAGCAAGAATATGCGCATGTGGAAACCGGCGCGGGCCACGGACGGCACGCTTCGTGCATCTCCTCCGGGGGCATCAGGCGGGTGGCTCGTCGGGCGACGACAAATCTTTGAACATTATGAGCCACTTGCCCTGGGAATCCTCGGTCATTCGCTCATGTGTGCGGAATCCAAGCTTTTCGTACACATGTCGCGCCGACAGGTTCTCCGGTCGGACCTCGAGGCGCACGCGGTCGGCCCCCACTGACCGCAAATAATGTAACCCCTCAAGGGTCAGGCGAGTTCCAAGTCCACGGCCCTGGTAGTCAGGATCGACCGCCACGGAGTAGATGCGCGCATCGCACTCCACCTCGGCATCTCGCGCGCTGCGGACCGCGCTGAGATTGTTGGTGACGACCCTGAGCACGGCTCGAGGTCCGATCCCGTACCGGCCGGTGATCCAGCGCCACGCCAGCCGGAACAGGTGGCCGCGCAAGATGGCGACCCGCCATACGCCGGTAAGATGGTGGGGCGCGAAGATATAGCCGACGACGCGTTCGCCGACCGCTGCCACACGCATCGCCGCCGGTTCGGAATCTTGCAGGATAGCGAAAGCGTCGGCGATGCCGCGCGCCGGGACCTTGCTCTTGCCCACGATATGCTCGACGCTTTCCGGGAAGGCACGGAAAAACATCTCGGCGATCTGGGGCAGGTCGCGACGGCGGGCCTGCCTGAAGGTGATGTCGCCATCAGCGCCGTCTCGCGGGTCATGGGGCGGTGAGACCGAATCTGGCGAGGCCGAGGGCATGGCTGTCCTCCGGGCATGCGTGGGCATCCCCTGCAGAAACGACCCGCCGGGTCGTCTCTACGTCTCTCGTTGGGCGTAGGGGAGCATTCTCCCTCAGCGTACCCCGCCCGTCATCCGCGCAATCAGGCCTGCGGCGATGATCTGGACCAACACATTCACGAACAGTATGATGAGCGCCTTGCCCAGGGTCGTGCGGAACACGACGCAAAGCAGCTTGACCACCAGAGCCATGCCGCCAAGGAAGGCGATAGCGCCGCCTGCGCCGCCCAGCGCGCCCGTGGCATACACACTCACCCAGGTCACTGTCGACGCCATCAGAGTGGCCATGCAGGCTTGGCCGAAGGTGGCGCCGCGGACTTCGGCGATGCGCGCGGCGGCGAGCATCACCACTGAAAAGAGCAGAAGCCCGAAGAAGGCGATGCCGACCAGTGAGGCGGCGTCGGTTGGGAGGCCGGGAATTGGCAAGAGACCGTCAACCTGCGGCAGTGATATGACGACGAGAGAACGCGTGGGTATATTAGCCCATCGGCCCGGCGGACGACAAGGAGGAGGAACGCGGAACGCTAAACGCTAAACGCGGAATCAACGGCAAGAACGGCAAAGACGGCAAGGGCGCTGCCGTTCCCGCCGTTCCCGCCGTTCCCGCCGTTCCTGCCGTCCCTGCCGTTCCTGCCGTTCCTGCCGTTCCTGCCGTCCCTGCCGTCCCTGCCGTCCCTGCCGTTCCTGCCGTTCCTGCGTTCAGTGGCTAGAAGCGCGAGATAATCATGTAGGAGATCGCGGCCATGAGGGCGGCGAGGGGCAAGGTGAGACACCAGGCGAGGATAATATTGCCGGCGACCTTCCACTTGACGTCCCTGATCCGCCGGGAGATGCCCACGCCCATGATGGACGAGGAGATCACGTGCGTGGTGCTGACCGGCGCGCCGACCCGAGTGCAGAACTGAATCACGAGAGCGCCGGCGGTTTCGGCTGCAAAGCCGTGGAGGGGCTTGAGCTCCATCAGGTTGCGACCAATCGTCTTGATGATCCGCCAGCCGCCCAGAGCGGTGCCGAGAGCCATCGAAGCGGCGCAGGCGATCTTCACCCACAGGGGCACATGGAAGTCCGGGAGGAAGCGACCTGCAACGAGAGCCATCGTGATGATGCCCATCGACTTCTGGGCATCGTTCCCGCCGTGGCTGAAGGCCATCGCTGCGGCGGAGAAGATCTGCGCGAAGCGGAAGCCGCGGTTGATCCGGCCTGCGGGCCACTTGCCGAATATCCGAAGCAGCAATGCGGTGAACAGGAACCCTGCGACGATCCCCACGATGGGAGAGAGGATAAGCGCAAGGATGACCTTGCGCAGGCCATCGAGCTGGAACATGCCGAAGGCCCACTGCCAGTGGGCGGCGCCATCGGCGATGTAGACGCGCGTGTTGGCGATACTCACTGCCCCGACCAGGCCGCCGATGAGGGCGTGGGACGAGCTGCTGGGCAGGCCCAATCGCCAGGTGATGATATTCCAGATGATCGCGCCCATGAGCGCGGCGACGACGATCTGCAGTGTCATGGCGCTCGGGTCGACGATGTCCTTGCCGACTGTGGCCGCCACCTGCTCGTTCCACAAAGCCCCGGCGAAATTGAGAACTGCGGCCATGATGATGGCGTGGGGGATGCGCAGGGCGCGTGTCAGAACTGTGGTGGCAATGGCGTTCGCGGTATCGTGAAAGCCATTGATGAAGTCGAAGAGCAGAGCGCCGAGGACGACGGCGATGATGAGTGCTTCAGGCATTCTTGACCACCACAGACACGATCAAGTTCGCCGCGGCCTCGCAGCTATCCAGCGCTTCCTCGATGTACTCGTAGATTTCTTTCCATCGGATAACGTCGAGGGGGTCGCCGCCGGGGGTGAAGAGCGTCCCGAGGGCATTGCGCAGAACGTTGTCTCCCTCGTTCTCGAGGGTGTTGATCCGCTCACACTCGGCGAGTTTGCCGTTTTGGAGGCCGTCGAAGTGGTGGGTGACGTCGTGCAAGGTCTGGGCGCACTCCAGAAGCAAGCGTGCCTGCTCGCGGACGAAATCGGTGGGCTCGACGACGCGGAAGATTCGGAAGCGGTCGATCCCGCCCTTGATCTGGTCCGTGATGTCGTCGATGCGTTCGGTGAGGCGGTAGATGTCCTCGCGGTCAAGGAGAATCGGGGTCACGAACGTGTCGTTGAGGTGATCGATGATGCCGTGGGCGATATCGTCCGCATCGTGCTCGATCTGATGGATTTGGTCAATCGCGGAGTCGAGCCGCGAGTAGTCTTTCATGAGGCCGTCAAGGCATTGCGCCGCGAGAAGCGTCTGGGCGCTTTGTTTCTGGAACCGGATGAAGAAGTCTTCTTCCTGCGGAACGAATACCCGCAGGACTTTCTGCAGACCGCGAAGGATGGCGCTCGCCATTTCAGTGCTCTCCCGTCGCCCGTCGCACAAGGCATTCGTGCACCGGGCGTCGAATCCCATCGTCAAGCAACGGGCCTGCGCCACGTCCGTGGTAGGCGACGCGGCCCGCGAGGGAGTTTCTTACATTGAGAACAAACCGCATGAACGACCTTAGTCCCAAAGAGTGGATCAAATTCCAGAAAAGCTGGTTCATCCACAACCCTCCGCCGCGGGAGAAAGGCGTCCTCGTACACCCGGCCAAGTTCCCCGAGGACCTCGTCCAGCAGTTCATCGAGTTCTTCACGAAGGCCGGGCAGACCGTCCTCGACCCGATGGCCGGAACCGGCAGCAGCCTCATCGCAGCGCTGGCCAGCGGGCGAAACGCGGTCGGCGTGGAATTGTCGCAGAAATACGCCGGTATTGCAAGGCAGCGTCTGGAGGCGGCTGCCCCCGAATCGCCGCTTGGGCGCGAGGAGGCCGCTCCCGTCCACTGGGTCCTGCACAATGCCGATGCCCGGGAGATCGGCGCGCTGGGCATCGGGCAGGTGGACTACTGCATCACCTCGCCGCCGTACTGGGACATGCTACGCAGGGCCGGCTATGAGACCCAGAAGAAGCGCCGCGATGCCGAGGACCTCGACATGTATTACTCCGACGACGGGCGCGACCTGGGCAACGAGGAGGACTACGGACGGTTCCTGGACGGCCTGTGCGCGATCTACCGCAGCGTCGCCGATGTCTTGCGCCCCCGCGCCTACCTGACCGTCATCGTGAAGAACGTCAAGAAAGGCGGCAGAATCTACCCGCTCGCGTGGGACCTCGGCAAGCGCATCGGCGAGTTCCTCGAGTTGAAGGACGAGAAGATCTGGTGCCAGGACAACCAGAGGTTGGCGCCGTACGGAATGTTCAACGCCTGGGTGTCGAACACGATGCACCACTACTGTTTGAACTTCAGGAAGGCGGAGGAACAACAGAGGTGAGAATGGGGACGGCCGGGCTGGCGATCGTCCTGCCGCCCGTTGTGCCCCTATTTGCCCGGTTACCAGGTTCCCTCGGCGTTCAGCCCTGCAATTCTCGCCAGAATCCTGCGATTTGCGCGAAAGTGCCCTCCAGGTTGCCGTCCGGCAGGAACGCCTCGTGCATCAGAGGACCGTCGTAGCCGATCTTGTCCAGCGCGCGGATGAAGGCCGGCCAGTCGACCATGCCTCGGCCCGGCAGCCAGTGACGCTCCTGGCCGTCGTGGTCGGAGATGTGCGTGGTGATGAGGTGTGAGCCGAGGGTCGTCACGCTCCAGGGGACATCCTCGTACAGCCCGGCGTGGTTGATGTCATAGCAGACCCCGATCCTCCCGCCCAGAGTCTCCAGCATGTGCAGCATCTCGGCCACCCGGTTCGGGATGCACGTGCGCGGAAGCATCTCCAGCGCGATCCGCACGCCTCGGACATCGGCGCGAGGGGCCAGAGTGTCGAGGCTCTTGAGGGCCTGATTTGTGAGCAGCCCGCGATCGGCCTCCTCGGGCGGCTCCGTGCCAGCATGGACGACGACGATTCCGGCTCCGAGGTCGCGAGCCAGGGCGAACACATCGGTTACCGTTTCGACGGACGCTCGGCGCACGGCCTCGTCGACGCTGGAGAGGTCCGTTACGCCGAACGGGGCGTGGCAACTGGGCAGCCGCAGGCCGAGTCGCCCGGCTGCCGCAACCAGTCTCGCAGGGAACCCGGATTCGCGCCACTGCGCGTCCGTTGCATCGGTGCAGAACAGCTCAATGCAGTCGATGCCGGTGCCTGCGAGAGCTTCGAGATGGGGGATCAAGTCTCCGCCTGGGAAGCCTGCTGTCGTCGTGCCAAGTGACCTGTGTGTGGACATCAAAGCAACCTTTTCTGTATAGTATCATTGCCTGTGCTTGACGGGACCGTGCCGTGCACAAAGCCGACGGCGCTACCGGCAGGCTGCACGCTGCAGTATTCGCGGGGCATTGAACCGATACCTTGAGGCACCCCTTATGACGACGCCTCCGGCGCGTCTCAGCGTCCTTCTGGCACTCCTCGCGGCGCTTCCCATTCAGGCGCAGACGGTCGATATGCACGGCGGCTCGGTCGCCGAGGCATTGAGCCGCGAGTTCGCGACCGTTGCCCGCTCGGCCACGCCTTCGGTGGTGAACATCTCGACGACCTCCGTCGTGCCGGGACGGCGCGCCCGGATACCCTCGTTCTTCGACAACCTTTTCGGCGGCGAGCTTGGCGACATCTTCGGAGAGCCGGCGCGACAGGTGACCAGCCTGGGATCGGGCGTCATCTTCAGCGCGGACGGCTATATCGTCACCAACAACCATGTGGTGGCCGGCGGCACGCAGATTGCGGTAAAGCTGTCGAACGACACAAACTACACCGGTCAGCTCGTCGGGACTGACGCGCTGTCCGACCTTGCTGTCGTCCGCATCATTCAGGGGGGCTTGCCGGCCATCCACTGGGGCGACTCCGACGCTCTGGAGGTGGGCGAGTGGGTGATCGCCATCGGGTCGCCGCTGGGCCTGGCCCAGACCGTGACGGCCGGCATCATCAGCGCCAAGGGCCGCCACGACATCGGCCTGTCCAGTTACGAGGACTTCATCCAGACGGACGCGGCCATCAACCCCGGAAACAGCGGGGGCGCCCTCGTGAACATGAAGGGCGAACTGGTGGGGGTCAATACGGCGATTGCGTCGCAGAGCGGCGGCTATGAGGGTATCGGTTTCGCGATTCCCTCAAACGTGGCGCTGAAGATTGCCCAGCAGCTCGTCGCGAAAGGTCGTATCGTGAGGGGGTGGATCGGCATCATCCCGCGAGGCCTCACGACCGAGGAAGCCGGAGCCATGCCGGGCAGATCGGGCGTCGCGATCTCGCAGATGTACAAGGATCAGCCGGCACATAGGGCCGGCCTTCTTCCCGGAGACATCATCACCGGCTGGGGGGAGCAAGCCGTGAAGTCTCAAGGCGACCTGGGCCGACTTGTGGCCGACGCGCGCATCGGATCCACGATACAGGTTCGCTATCTGAGAGACGGCAAAGAGCAAGTCGCGCCGGTGCAAATGGGCAAACGCCCGCGAGACGTGCGGGGACGCGCCATGCCGGGAGTGTGACGGGGTCCGGGTTCCGGCGGCCTCACCCTGACCCGCCTATGGCGGGGAAGCCCCTCCGCAAGCGGAGGTGTGTGTAGCGACACGTTCTCCAGACCCTGTGGCAGCGCGATTCATCGCGCGGATCACGTCGTATAGCTACCAACACTTCTGCTTCGAAAATGGAGTGGGCGCGACAATCCTGTCGCGCGTGGGGCGGGCGTCTCGCCCGCCATCGCCGTCATTCGCATCATTTTAGAGTGCCGGAACCCGGCATGAGAGCTGCCTCGGAAATCCCGTTTGCCGGGCGAACGGCGACCTCACCCCCTCGGCCGCCCACGGCGGCCACGTCCTCTCCGGGCCGCGCAGAGCGCGGCACAGCGGAGAGGGGAGAACAGCAGTAGTTCCCTGCTGCGCGGGAATCGTCGTTTGCCTCTCCCCTCCCGGGTGCCCGCGCAGCGGGCGGGGTAGGGCCGTCGCCTTTTCATCGTCGCAGAGTGCCGGAACCCGGCATGACGACTGCCTCGAAAATCGCCGTTTGCCGGGCGAACGGCGACCTCACCCCCGGCCCCTCTCCGCAAGCGGAGAGGGGAGAACAGCAGTAGTTCCCTGCTGCGCGGGAATCGCCGTTTGCCTCTCCCCTCCCGGAACGGGAGGGGTGGCCCCGCGAAGCGGGGACGGGGTAGGGCCGTCGCCTTTTCATCGTCTCAGAG
>Ga0181520_10007003_pt1 | contig 16860 bp, 17 predicted proteins | sample PEATcosm2014_Bin_29_FD_132451 | JGI IMG/M metagenome (GOLD analysis project Ga0181520, IMG submission 132451) | Peatland microbial communities from MTU Mesocosm Facility, Houghton, MI, USA - PEATcosm2014_Bin02_30_metaG | ecosystem: Environmental > Terrestrial > Soil > Wetlands > Peat | place... | reverse complement strand
TTGCCGCGCAGCGAGGCGCGAGTGAGGAGCATATCCTCTGGATCTGTGACGAGCGAGCAACGAAGCGGCGCGGCAAAAGACCAAGGCAAATTATCAAGGTTATTTCCGGACAGGCCCTTAGCGCGCATTAGCGGTTAAAGCAATTCCCCAGCGCCTTCCCGAATGTCCCGCCTTTGTCCCGGGACATGTCCCGGGTCCGGCCTCACAAAACGCCCGTCGTTATTGGTTTGTCCCACTGTCCCGGGTCCAGGAGGGGGAACACCCATCCTCCACCCTCAAACTGACAGGCAAACCCAACCCCACATCGCTTTCTTGGAGACTGGAACCGCACGATCAAGCCGCCAGGATGAGTCAAAAAGGTCTAAACGCGGGATAGGGTTGGCTAATAACAAGAAACAGCCGCTTTTTCACAAAAAAGGGGGAGCTTTTTACCTTGGATTCGTGTTTCTGTTTTTCGGACACGTGGTGGTGTCGTCGCGGTGTTATTACAGGGAGTACGAGCGGCGGCCTGCCGGAGCGGCGAGAGAGAGGCGCTTATGATGGAAATCAGACGCACAATCAAATACGACGCAGACCGGGTAAAGGGCTTTGGCAAAGAGATCATGAATGTCGCGGGGTGCGACCAACTCCCCAGTTGCATTCAATGCGGCACCTGCTCCGGCACCTGTCCCCTGAGCATCTACATGGATTTTTCTCCGCGCCAAATCATGGCGCTCGTCCGGGCCGATTTCAAGAACGAGGTGCTGCGCAGCAACACCATCTGGCTATGCGCCTCGTGCTACGGGTGCACGGTGGAGTGCCCGCGGCAGATTCGGATTACCGACATCATGTATGCGCTCAAGCAGCGGGCCATCCACGAGCGGGTTTATCCCCGGCACATGCCCATTCCCATTCTTGCCAAGGAGTTTGCCAAAATGGTGGCCAGCAAAGGGCGCATCACGGAAACGCTGCTGGTGATGCAGCTCTTCCTGCGCGCCAACTGGCGGGCCGTGCTGGGTTCCTGGAGGCTGGGGCTGGGCCTCATCACCACCGGCCGCTTTGTCCTCAAGCCCGAGCGCATCGCGCGGCGGGCTGAACTGGCCTCCATGCTCGCGACCGTGAACGGCAACCGAAAGACGCCATGAAATACTCTTACTTCCCCGGCTGCTCCCTCAAGGGGCTGGGCCGCGCCTACGAGGAATCCCTGCTGCCCGTCATGAAACTTCTCGGGATTGACCTGGTGGAGCTCGATGACTGGAACTGCTGCGGCGCCACCGCTTACATGTCGGTGGACGAAGGCGAGGCGTGCGTGCTGGCGGCACGCAACCTGGCTATCGCTGAAAAGACCGGCCCCCAGGACCTGCTGACCCCGTGCAGCGCCTGTTACCTGGTCCTCAACAAGGCCAAACATAACGTCGAGGACTTTCCCCAAATCCGGGAAGGAGTCCACCGCGCGCTTCGGGCGGCCAACCTGAGCTACCGTGGCACCACCGCCGTGCGCCATCCGCTGGATGTGCTTTACCACGACGTCGGGGTCGAGGCGATCCGGCAGAAGGTGGTGCGCCCGCTCACCGGCCTGAAGGTCGCCCCCTATTACGGCTGCCAGGTCGTGCGGCCCTATGCGACCTTCGACGAGGCCTGGAACCCGATGACCATGGACCGCATCCTGGCGGCGCTGGGCGCCGAGGTAGTTCATTACCCGCTCAAGACCAAGTGCTGCGGCGCCAGCCTGACCGGCACGGTGCCCGAAGCGGGATTGCGCCTGTCCTATATCCTGCTCAAGGAAGCGGTGCGGCGCGGCGCCGACGTCATCGCCACCATCTGTCCGCTTTGCCAGTTCAACCTCGACGCCTACCACGACCAGATCGTGAAGCGCTGGGGACCGGCCCGCATCGCCACTGTCTATTTCACCCAGCTCATGGGGCTGGCCTTCGGGCTGGATCCCAGGCAACTGGGATTGCATCGCAATTTCGTGCCGATGAAGCCGCTGGCGGCGCAGCCATCCGAAATCCGAAACCCGAAATCCGAAACCCAACCGAACCTGGAAAAGGTCTGAATGGGAAGTCTTGCCTATGAACCCTTCCTCAACCAACGGAGACGGGCAGCTACGCATCGGCTTCTACATCTGCCATTGCGGACATAATATCGGGAGCATCGTCGATTGCCCGGCGGTGGCCGAGTATGTTTCCAAGCTGCCCGGAGTGGCCGTTTCCCGCGACTACAAATACATGTGCTCCGACCCGGGCCAGGAACTCATCCAGCAGGACATTCGCGACCACCGGCTCAACCGCGTGGTCGTCGCCTCCTGCTCGCCCCTGCTCCACGAACACACTTTCCGGACGGCCGTCGAGCGCGGCGGGCTCAACCCGTTCTTTTTCCAGATGGTCAACATTCGCGAGCATGATTCGTGGGTCCATACCAATCCGGCCGAGGCGACGGCCAAAGCCAAGGCCCTCGCCCATGCCGCCGTCCACCGGGTGCGCTTCCATAAGCCGCTCCAGACAACGAAAGTCCCCATCCACCCGGACGTGCTGGTGGTGGGCGGGGGCATCGCCGGCATTCACGCCGCGCTGACGCTCGGCAACGCCGGCAAGAAAGTTTTCCTGGTCGAACGCGAGCCGAGCATCGGCGGGCACATGGCGAAATTCGATAAGACCTTCCCCACGCTCGATTGCGCCGCCTGCATCCTCACGCCGAAAATGTCCGCCGTCCGGTCCCATGAAAACGTCACCCTGTGGACGTATTCCGAAGTGGTGAAGGTGGAAGGCTACGTCGGCAATTACCTGGTCACCGTTCGCCGGAAGCCGCGATATGTGATCGAGGACTTGTGCGTCGGCTGCCAGGAATGCATCAAGTCGTGTGTCTACAAAGAGCCGAAGTTCGCCGACGAATTCAACGTGGGCCTGAGCAAGCGCAAGCCGATCTACATCCCCTTCCCGCAAGCCGTGCCGCAGGTGGTCGTCATCGATCCCGAGCGCTGTCTCAAAGTGAAGACCGGCAAGTGCAAGCAGACCTGCCTGGAGGCCTGCGCCGATCGCAAGGCGATTGACTTCAGCCAAAAGGAGGAGCTGGTTCAGATCAAGGTCGGGAACATCATCATTGCCACCGGGTTCAATCTCTTCGACGCCAAACGCATTCCGCAGTACGGCTACGGCCTCTATCCGAACGTCGTCACCTCCATCGAGCTGGAGCGGCTGGTCACCAGCTCGGGGCCGACCGGCGGGGAAATCATCCTGCGCAACGGCCAGAAGCCCAAGACGGCCGGGTTCATCCTGTGCGTCGGCTCGCGCGACCTCAAAACCAACCGCTGGTGCTCGCGGACCTGCTGCATGCACTCGATGAAGCTGGCCCAGCTCTTCAAGGAGCACACGGACGCCGACGTAACCATTTTTTACATGGACATCCGGGCTCCGGGCAAAGGCTGCGAGGAGTTCTACGATAAATCGCTCCGGGAAGGCATCCGGTTCGTGCGCGGCCGGGTGGCCGAGGTGACCGATTGGGCCCTGGCGCCGGAGGAGGAAGGCAAGCTGGTCATCCGCGTCGAAGACACGCTCGCCGGCTTCGTGCGGCGCATCCCGGTGGACATGATCGTGCTGGCGGTGGGGATGGAGCCGCAGGCTGACGCCCAGGACGTGCGCCGGCTCTTCAACATGAGCTGCGGCAGCGAGGGGTGGTTCCTCGAGAAACACCCGAAGCTGGCTCCGGTCAGCACGTTCACCGACGGGGTATTCATCGCGGGCTGCTGCCAGGGGCCGAAGGACATCCCGGACAGCATCGCCCAGGCCGGCGCCGCGGCGGCGGAAGCCATGGCGCTCATTGACAAGGGCTGCATCGAGCTGGAGCCCAACACGGCCTATATCGCCGAAGAAGAATGCTCCGGATGCAAATCCTGCATCCCGCTCTGTCCGTATACGGCCATCTCGTTCGACGAAGCCAAAAAGAAAGCCGTTCTCAACGAAGCGCTCTGCAAGGGCTGCGGCACGTGCGTCGCCTCCTGCCCCTCGGGGTCCATCAAGCAGCATCTGTTCGAGGATGAGCAGATTTTCAGCGAGATCGAAGGCGTGCTGGCGTACTGAAGGCCCAAACCGAGCAAAACCGATCCACAAATATGAACGAAGCTTCCCAGTCCGGCGACGCCGCATGGCAGCCCCGCATCGCCGCCTTTTTCTGCAACTGGTGCACTTACACGGCCGCGGACCTGGCGGGCGTCTCGCGGCTCAAGTACGCCGCCAACATCCGGGTGATCCGCCTCATGTGCTCGGGACGGGTCGATCCGCAGTTCGTTCTCGACGCGTTTGCCAAAGGCGCCGACGGAGTGCTCATCGGCGGCTGCCATCCGGGGGATTGCCATTACGTGGAAGGCAACTACAAAGCCCTGCGCCGCTTCGAAATGCTCAAGCGGATGCTGCGCGATCTGGGCATTGAAGAGCCGCGGCTGCGCCTGGAATGGATTTCCGCCAGCGAAGGCGACAAGGTTCGCGCTGTCGTCAACGACATGGTCGATAAGGTGAAGGCTCTTGGCCCGCTCAACCTTCCGCGGCGATTTGAAGAGTGGGACAAAGAAATGGCCCATTGAATCACCCTTGGCATCCGGTTTAAACCCGTTATGAATCCTTCGAAACCCAAGCTGGCTTTTTACTGGTGCGCCTCCTGCGGCGGCTGCGAAGAGGCGGTCGTCGATTTGGCCGAGGAGATTCTCGGCGTGGTGGAGGCGGTTGAAATCGTTCTCTGGCCCTGCGCCATGGACTTCAAGAAGGCCGATGTGGAGGCGATGCCGGACAAATCGATCACCGCCACGCTGCTCAACGGGGCCATTCGCAGCAGCGAGCAGGAAGAGATGGCCCGGTTGCTCCGGCGCAAAAGCCAATTCCTGATTGCCTACGGAGCCTGCGCGCAACTGGGCGGCATCCCCGGTCTCGCCAACCAGTTTCCACGCGAACAGATCCTGCGCTATGTCTACGAGGAAGCGCCAACGCTCGCGAACGACGCCAGGACCCGCCCGCAACTGGAATTCCAGGCCGGCGGCCAGGCGCTGCATTTGCCCGAGCTGCGCCGGATGGTTCGGGCGCTAGACCAGGTCGTTGAGGTCGATTACTACCTGCCCGGCTGCCCGCCCACCCCGAAACTGACGCAAGCCGCCGTTGGGGCGCTGCTTGCGGGGGCTCTGCCGCCCAAAGGCAGCGTGCTCGCCCCGGACATCGCGTTGTGCGACCAGTGCCCGCGCAAGGCAACCAAGCCGGCCGACGTGAGCTTCGCGGCCTTCAAACGTCCGCACCAGGTCCGGCTGGACCCCGAGAAATGTTTCCTGGCTCAAGGGGTGGTTTGCCAAGGGCCAGCGACCCGCGGCGGGTGTGAAGCCCTTTGCCCCGGCGGCGGCATGCCGTGCTCGGGCTGTTTCGGCCCCACGTCGCGCGTGCGAGATCAGGGGGCCAAGATGCTCTCCTCCTTGTGCGCGAATCTCGCCGCCAAGGAACAAAAGCCGATCGCCGAAACGCTGGCCGGCATTCCCGACCCTGTCGGGACCTTCTACCGCTACGGCCTGCCCAAAAGCCTGCTGCGAGGGCGGGCCGATTTGGAGAAGAAGGAAGTAGTCTGAAGAGCGTATGTGTCGATCTGTAGGACGATCCAAATCCCCCTCACCCCGGCCCTCTCCCAGAGGGAGAGGGAGAGTTGTCGCCTGCCGGCGGGCGAATCGAGCCGCATCGAAACTTTCGAGAGTCGAACCCACCTGTCCCCTCTCCCTTTGGGAGAGGGTTAGGGTGAGGGGGATTTCGCCTGCTCACAATTCCCACGCTTCCGCCAGACCTCTCCTTTTACTTTCTGTTCCACATCCCGGCCCCATGTTTTCAAACCCCGCTTAACCATGAGCCAACCCACTGTCCAATCCCGGCGCATCATCATCGACCCCATCACGCGGCTTGAAGGCCATGGCAAGATCGACATTCTTTTGGACGAGCAGGGGGACGTCGAGCGCGCTTACCTGCAAATCCCGGAGTTGCGCGGTTTCGAGGTCTTCAGCCTGGGCCGGCCGGCCGAGGAGATGCCGCAAATCACCAGCCGAATCTGCGGCGTCTGCCCCACCGCCCATCACATGGCGGCAACCAAGGCCTTGGACGACCTTTATCAGGTCGAGCCTCCTCCGGCGGCGCGGAAGATCCGCGAGCTGATTTATAGCGCTTTTATGCTGGAGGACCACGCGCTGCACGTCTATCTGCTGGGCGGGCCGGACTTTATCGTGGGCCCGGACGCGCCCAAAGAGCAGCGCAATGTGGTCGGGGTGGTGGAGAAAGTCGGTGTTGAAACCGGCACGAAGATCATCTCGATTCGCCGGCGGCTGCGCGAGCTGATCGCCTATTTCGGCGGCAAGGTCATTCACCCCGTGTTTGGCCTTCCCGGCGGCGTCTCGAAGGGGCTCAAGCCCGAGGACCTCCCGCGATTCCAGGCTTTGGCGAAGGACGCGCTCGATTTCGCGCTGTTCACCCTCCAGGTGTTCAAGGACGTGGTGCTGCGAAACGCCCACTACGTCGAACTCATCAAATCCGACGCTTATACCCACCGGACCTATTACATGGGAATGGTGGATGCGCAAAACCGGAGCAGCTATTACGACGGCCTGATTCGAGTGGTGGATGCGGCGGGAAAGGAATACGCCAAGTTCCCGGCGCAGAAATACCGGGACTTCATCGCCGAACACGTCGAGCCGTGGAGCTACGTCAAATTCTGCTTTCTCAAGCCGCTGGGCTGGCACGGCTTTGAGGAAAACCCGCAGAGCGGCGTCTATGCGGTCGCGCCGCTGGCCCGGCTCAATGTTTCCGACGGCATGGCCACTCCGCAGGCCCAGCACGCCTACGAGGAGTTCTTCAATACGCTCGGCGCCAAGCCCGTCCACCATACGCTCGCCAACCATTGGGCGCGGGTGGTGGAGATGATCGCCGCCGCCGAACGCATGATCGACCTGCTCAACGACGCGGAGATCACCAGCCCCGACCTGCGCGCCATTCCCAGCGCCAAACCCAGCGTCGGCATCGGAGCCGTCGAAGCCCCGCGCGGCACCCTCTTTCACCATTTCGAAACCGACGATAACGGCCTCATTACCAAGGCCAATCTCATCGTCGCAACGCAGAACAACTGCGCGCGCATCGCCATGAGCGTCGAAAAAGCCGCCCGCGCCCTGATCCGCAAAGGGCAGGTCAGCGAAGGCCTGTTGAACCGGATCGAGATGGCGTTCCGCGCCTACGACCCCTGTTTCGGCTGCGCCACCCACGCCCTGCCCGGCCACTTGCCCCTCGCCGTGAGCATCTTCGACCACGAACGGAAGATCGTTCGCACCCTGACGCAGGCCTGAAGCCGCATGCCCAAGACTCTCCTCCTCGGCCTGGGGAACGACTTGCTGAGCGACGACGCCATCGGCTTGCGCGTTGCCGCCGCTCTCCGCGAGCGGTTGGCCGGCCACGCGGACATCGCCGTAGCCGAAACCACGGAAATGGGGCTCTCGCTCCTGGACATCATCGCCGGGTTCGAAGCGCTGATGCTCGTTGATGCCGTCCAAACTCGCCTGGCCGCCCCGGGCACTGTGCATGAAATCGAGGGCGACGGCATCGAGTCATTGCCGCCCTTCGCTCCCCACTTTCTCGGGATTGGCGAGGTTATCGCTCTTGGGCGCAAGCTCGGCCTGCCCGTCCCCAGCCGGGTCCGAATCTTCGCCATCGAGGTCCAGGACCCCTTTACGGTGGGCACGAGCCTCACGCCGTTGCTGGAACTGGCGCTGCCCGCCATTGCCGCCAGGATCTTCGCCGCCCTGGATCTCCCGCCACCTGATTGAGAGACCAGTGAACCCGCTAAAAACCGCATCGAACCTTCATTGCTCCTTGACATTGCTGCCGGATTCAGGCTGAGTCTCCGGGTTCACGTCATGAAGATTCTTGTTACCGGCGGCGCGGGGTTCATCGGCTCGCATGTTTGCGAGCAGTTGCTCCATTTGGGGAACGAGGTTTGGGCCTTTGACGACCTGAACACCTTCTACGACCCGCGGCTCAAGAAGCGGAACCTGCGCGACATCCAGGCGCTGGCCAAGCCCTTTGAGTTTGTCCATGGCGACCTGACGGATCGCGGGGCGCTGGACGAGGTGTTTGGGGGGGGGAGATTCGACCAGGTTATCCATCTGGCGGCGCGGGCGGGGGTGCGGCCCAGCCTGCAGGAGCCCGCGCTTTATCAGCGGGTGAATGTTGAAGGGACGGTCAATGTCCTGGAGGCGGCGCGATTGCACGGGGTTAAGAAGCTTATCCTGGCTTCCTCGTCGTCGGTTTACGGTGTAAATTCAAAAGTGCCGTTTGCGGAAAGCGACCCAATCTTTTGCGCGATTTCTCCTTATGCCGCCAGCAAGCTGGCCTGCGAGGCGCTGGGGCATGTGTACCACCATGTTTATGGGCTGGACATCGCCATGCTGCGCTTTTTCACCGTCTATGGTCCGCGCCAGCGGCCCGACCTGGCGATTCACAAGTTTGCCCGGCTCATCCGCGCCGGCAAGCCCATTCCGGTGTTTGGCGACGGCTCCACGGCGCGCGATTACACCTACATCACCGACATTCTCCAAGGCATAATAGCTTGCACGCGGCAGGAATTCGGATATGAGATCTTCAATCTTGGCGAGTCGCAGACCGTTAAGCTGAGTCGTTTGATCGAGCTTTTAGAACAGGCGCTTGGGCATCCTGCTGTGGTGGAACGACATCCGCCGCAGCCCGGCGATGTGCCGATCACCTGCGCCGACATCTCGAAGGCGCGTGAGCGACTAGGCTATCAACCCTCGGTCAAGATCGAGCAGGGCCTGCCGCTGTTCGCGCATTGGTTCGATCAGAATCCAACTTGATTATGGATGACGCTCCTCAATTCAGCCGCCCGTCCTTTGACGAAGCCCTCAGCGCGTGGAAGGCGCTGCTTAAGACGCGCGGGCTGCCGACGGATTGTGTTTGGGTTTTCGACGAAAACCTTTGCTTCGAAAAGGACCCGGCCAAGCCGAACGCCTTCCGCCTCGGCTTTCAGACCGTCTTGACCCCGCCCCCAGACGATGCGGGAGCCATGGCCTACGACTGCTTTGCGGACTCCGAAGCCCGGATTGTGTTCTACCGGCTGGGATCGTGCCGCGGCAAGTCCATCTGCGCCGTGCTCTGCGACCCATGGTTCGAAACGCGGACCGAGGCCAACGGGTATGTGCGCCAGGACAAATGGCTCGTATCCTTCCGCCCCGGTGGCACTGAAGAGATTGAGGAGATTACCGACGAACCGCGGTGGCGGCAGAGGCTGCTGCGCGATCGCCCCCGTCACGACCTGGATTTCTGCATGGCCCTGCGCACGATCCATGAGATCATGGCCCACGGGCGCGTGCTCACGACCTGTGAACGCTACGCCGTGAAGTTTTTCCATGTCTGGTGGCGGATGCTCGGGTCTCGTCCCGCCCCGGAGGAGCACCCCCAGGCCCGAAGCCGGGGATAATCCAAGCCTTTTTTTCATTTTTTGCACGACGCGCTTGACACGCGGTTTTTGTTTGTATATTGTATCTATACAAACAACAAATGAAGCTTGTTTGGTGGTATGGAAAATGAAGAGACAACAGTCTTAAAGATCGACCTCGCGAGTCCGACACCGGCTTATCGGCAGATTGTTGATGGGTTGCGGGCGTTGTTGGTCCATGGAGCTTTTAGCCCGGGGGATCGGCTCCCGACGGTGCGCCAGCTCGCGATTGATCTGGCGGTCCATCACAACACGGTGGCGCAGGCTTACCGGGTGCTCGCCGAGGAGGGGTGGCTGGATTTGCGCCGACATAACGGCGCAACGGTCATCCAGCGGAATTCGCAGCCCGCCAGCGCCGCTTCACACCAGAACTTCTCCCAGCGGCTTCGCGAGTTGACCGCCCAGGCGGTAGCCGATGGCCTGGATGCGAAAGCCATTGTCCAGCAACTCGACTCGCTGTCCAAGGAACTGAACCGACAACCCGAAAAGGAAACATGAAAATGCTTAGCACCCATTGGCCTCTGATAGCCGGCGCTCTGCTGCCATGGGGCAGTCTGGCGGCTGCCGCGCTGTTCACCCCCCGGCTCAGCCGGCCTGATCTGTTTTTCGCCGTCACCGTGAACCCTTCGTTCCGGCAATCGCCCGCCGGGCGCGACATCCTGCGACAGTATGATCGTTTTATCGTCATCATGGCGCTCCTGGCGCTGCTGCCTATTGGATGTCTCCTCTTGCAGGGGAGACTGCCTCTGCTCATAGCCGGGCTGCTGGGGCCGGTATTTGTCGAGCTGGCGGGCTGGTTCGGAGCGTTCCTGATGGCTCGTGGTCGCGCCAAGCCTTATCATGTCACGCCGACTTCCGAGCGGGAGGCATCGCTGCAGCCGCGCCGGATATCGCTGCCGGGCGGCTGGCTGGCCCAAGCCGGACCATTTCTGATTCTGGCGATGATTTTCCTCTGCCTCGGGCTGCGCTGGGATGCCATTCCCGCGAGGATACCCGTTCACTGGGGTGTGAGCGGAAGGCCGGACGGCTGGGCGGCGAAGAGCCCGATCTCCGTGTTTGGGACAGCGGCGATCGGTTTGCTAATCTGTTCGTTCCTTGCGGTTTTGTGGTGCGCGATGGCGCACGGCGTTCGCCGGATTCATAGCGCCGGCCCCCGAGGGATGCGCGAGACGCGCTTCTTCCGCGCCATTTCCTTTTTCATGCTCGGCATGGAGTATTGGCTGGCGCTGCTGATGGGACTGTTAAGCCTGGCGGCTTTGAGGCCGAACCCGGAGGCGCCGCTGCCCGCGTTCCTGCCGATCCTGCTGGGACAAACACTTCTGATTAGCACGATCTTCTTCATTGGGTATCGAGCGGGACAGGGAGGCTGGCGCTGGGGAACAGCCGCAGAAGGCCAGATGATGCCAGCCGATTCCGTAGTGGTGGGAGATCGGACGCCGGATGAGTGCTGGAAGCTCGGCTTGTTCTATGTCAATCGGGACGATCCGGCGCTGTTCGTCGAGAAACGGTTTGGAATCGGGTGGACCGTGAACCTGGCGAACCCGCGCGCGCTGTGGTTCATCGGAGGACTGCTGTTCTTCATCGCGGCGATCCTCTCAATAAGCCTGCTGACCAAATAGCGTGGCAAAAACCCTTATGCCGAGCTCGGCATAAGGGCTGTTGGACTAAACCGCTTTGCGAAGAGTTAAGGATTGTTCGTTGGACGATTTGCCGGGCGTCGGGAGAACGGGATATTCCCGCGATCCCTCGCGTCGAACTCCCTGCTCAGTGCTGTTGAATCAATGCGGCGGCCTGGAGTTTCCGCGTGTTGATAGCATTGGCCAGCTCGGTGTTGAGCGCGGTCAATTGGTCGGGGGTGAGGAAACCGGAGGCTTGTTGGACAATGCGTTGGTTGCTCTCGTTCACCTGTCCCAGGAAGCTGTCGATGTCCGCTTGGGATCCCAGAAAGGCCTTGTCCGGGGCGCCGGTGATGCCCACGGTTAAATTGGCCGGCTCGGCCTTTACAATCTGGAGCAACCGCGCGCTTTGCTCATCATTGAGCGCATTTGCTCCGAGCTCGCTATTCAGGAGGTCGACGGTGGTTCGGGCAGGGATTTCATCGCTATACTCCTTCAATCGGGCACAGCCCGCATCCCCCAACAACGCGCGCCACTGGCTGGCCATGTCGTTGGATGAATCGGCTGGGGGCTGGTTCGCGGTCTGCGGGTCTCCAGTCATGTATTTGGCCAAACTCTTTGAAGCCGCGTCGACCATCAACTGGAGAAAGGTGTCCTTCTGGTCCGGCGTCAGATTCAGTTCCTTAAACAGGCCGGCGTACATCGATCGAAGCTTTTCCACTTGTGCCTGCCGAATGTATTCCTTCATCGCCGGATCGCTCAACATTTTGGCCAGACCGCTTGCGGGCTGATTGCCTTTGGCTTCGCCCGCGGCTGCCCGCTGGCGAAGCATTCCGACCTGGCCGCGCAATTTCAGGAGTTCTGTCGCGTCCTGGCCGGATTTCAACCGCGCATTTGCCTCCCTCAACGCGGCCAGTTGGTTGGTTGCCTGGTCGCGTTCCTGCTCGAGTTGCTGGATTTGCGCGGCCAACGGTTGTTGTTCCTGTTGGAGCGTTTGGATTTGGTCGTGCAGGCTCGAGCTTTGGTGCATGGCGTAAAGCCCGGTTCCGGCCGAGAGGGCGAGAGCTGCGGCAACGATGGTGTTCTGTAAAGGAGTCATAGCAATAGCTTTTGTTAAGGTCATGAGGGTGGATACGTGAAGGGCGCTGCCGGCCACGGCAGCCGTGGAAAGGGTGGCGGCAAACCCGGCGGGCGCCGGTTGGACGGCGTGGGCGGAAACAACGGCCGCAAGCGCCGACACGGTAGTGGTGATGCCGCGGCGGGCCAGTTTCCCACGCAGCTTCTCCAATGCGCGGTCCACGCGCATGCGCGCGGCGTTTTCGGTTAAATTCAATCCGGCGCCCACCTCGCTGAGGGGCCTGTTTTGAAAGAAGCGGAGCAGGATGGCAAGGCGGTCCTTGTCGCTCAGTTCGTGCAGCGCGTCCTCGATGACCGGGCTGAGCTGGCTCCAATCGGCAGGGGGAGCGTCGTCGTGGAGGAGTTCGTTCATGGTATGGACCTCTTGCTCGCGCGCCTGGCGTCGCTGTTGCGTTCGATTCACCCGCAAGGCCATTCGCCGGGTGGTGCTGTGCAGCCAGCCCACCAGCGCGGGATGCCGGGCCAGGCGTTTCGCCTGACAGGCGACCTCCGTAAAGACCTGCTGCGTTACATCCTGGGCCGAATGGACGTCGCCGCGCACGCACCGCAGCGCCGCCGAGTAGACCAGGTCGACGTGCCGCCGAGTCAATTCGGCAAAGGCAGCCTCCGACCTTTCCTCGGCATATCGGCTTAACAGTTGAGCGTCTTCCGTCATCATGTCTCACAAGGTAATGCCCGTCGCCGGGAAAACCGCACAAGAAAAATGCCTTGGGCGGCCCTGGGTTTTCGCATTGGGGTATGAACATGACGAATTGTGGTTGGTGCTGTCAAAGTCGTCACAGGGCCGGAGCGGTTGAGCTTAGCCCTGCCGGTAACTGAGAAATGAATGTTCAAAAAGCCGTCCAAGTCATCTGCGTGCTTGCCGGTGTTCTCCACGGCTCTGCCGCTGAGATCGCACCCCTCGTTTGTCCACCCTACTACATGGTCCACTACAAAGGCTCGACCCATGAGGGTGAACTAAAAAGGAGATCAGTTGCAGATCCGGATGGAAAACGGCTCCAAACCCGGGCTCGATCTTTACCCGATGTCGGAAACGAATTTCTTCCTCAAGATCGATGATTCGCTACTGACTTTCATCAAGAATGACCAAGGAAAAGTGACCGGTGTCATCCACCATTCCGACCGGGGAGGAGGATGGGGGCCGCCTGCCGAGGGAAGGAAAGTGCCCGAGAAAACCAATTGAATCCGGAGTGATTCGTCGTGGAGAAAACGGCGCCGGTCCCGCCGGCGCTCGCGTAGAGCGAGCGCAGCCTGGCGTAGGTGTTCAGGTTCTTGCTCATTAGCCGATAACCGGCAGAGCGATTCCTTTCCCAGGTTTCCTCCCTCAGCTCTGCGCGTTGCTGTTCATCCAGCCCTTGTCCTGGATTATTTTGCTTTTGGGCCGGCTTGATATTGTTCGTCGCTAACCTTTTCCATCCAGTCGACGGCCTTGCCGTCCAGTTGTTCCTGAATGGCGATGTGCGTCATGGCGGTGGCCGGCGCGGCGCCGTGCCAGTGCTTCTCGCCCGGCGGGAACCAGACCACGTCACCGGGCCGAATTTCCTCGACAGGTCCTCCCCAGCGCTGCACCCAGCCGCAACCGGCCATGACGATGAGGGTCTGACCGAGCGGGTGGGTGTGCCAGGCGGTTCGAGCGCCGGGCTCGAACGTGACGATAGCGCCGGTGACACGCGCCGGATCAGGTCCCTTAAACGGCGAGTCAATGCGCACCGTGCCGGTGAACCAGTCGGCCGGGCCTTTGCTGGAGGGTTGTGTGCCAACTCTTTGGATGTTCATGCTCACAAGATAGCTTCGGACAGACGTCTGTCACTAGGGCGGCATTATCCGGCCGTGCAGAAATATCCCAGCTCGCGCAGCGAGATGTAGTCCTTGGGCCGCTCCTGGGTCTGGCGGCCGAGGATGACATGATCCAGCACCTCGATCTTGAGCAATTGGCCGGCGCGGATGAGGTCGCGCGTCACTTTGATGTCGGCTTCCGAAGGCGTGGGGTCGCCGCTGGGATGGTTATGCACCAGGACCAGGGCGGCCGCGTTGGCGGCGATGGCCAGGCGGAACACTTCGCGGGGGTGGACAAGAATGGTATCGAGCGTTCCCTGGGAAATCCGCTCCACGCGAATCAACCTCCGGCGCGTGTTCAGCAGCACCGCCTGGAAGCATTCAACTTCGTAGGGCCGGTTCGCCTCCCGCAGGAGATCGGCGACGCGCTCGGGGGTATCCAGCGTCGGGGATTCCCGCCACATTTCCTTGGCCATCAGCCGCGCCAGCGTGAAGGCCGCCAGGAGCGTCACCGCCTTGTCCCGTCCGATGCCTTTAGTCTGGCATAGGTCCGGGATGGTGGCGCGAGAGAGATTGTCGAGAGTGCCGTATTTTTGGATCAACTCCTCCCCGACGCGGAGGGCGGAGACCCCCTGGGTGCCGGTGCGCAACAGGATGGCGATCAGGTCGGATGGTTTAAGAGAATCCGGCCCCTGCGCCGCCAGGCGCTCCCGCGGCCGTTCGCTTTCAGGCAGTTCCCGAATCAGTAATCCCCGGCTCATGGGCCAAGTTTATTCAGGCCCCGCCGCGTGGCGAGAGAAAAAAACTGGAAAGCTCTCTCAGGCCGTCTGGAGTTCGCGGACAAAGTAGCGCGCGAACTCCTCGTGCAGGTGCGGCGGGATGCGGGCTTTGAAGCGCGCGGTCTCACCCTCGTAATTGCGTTCGATGACCTGGCCGACTTCGTGCAGCCGGGCGATGACGCCCGCCTGGTCGTGGGGCACGGCCAGTTCGAGAAATTCGCGAATCGGGCGCAGTTGGGTCCCCAGCTCGCCCAGCAGCGACGGGATGCCTTCGCCTTTGGCCGCCGAGATGGCGACTCCGCGGGGGTGCCGCTCCAGGAACCGGGTCAGCACATTGCGGCTGCCGTTGAGCTGGTCGATCTTGTTGAACACCATCAGGGTGGGCTTGCCTTCGGCGCCGATTTCCTTGAGGACGGCATCGACGGAGCGCATCTGCTCCTCGGCCTGGGGATGGCTCACATCGACAACGTGGAGCAGGAGGTCAGCCTGGACCACCTCTTCGAGCGTGGCCTTGAAAGCTTCGACCAGGCCGTGGGGCAGCTTGCGGATGAATCCGACCGTGTCGGTGAGCAGGACATTTTGATTGGACGGCAGGCGCAGCCGCCGGGTGGTAGGATCCAGCGTGGCGAAGAGCTTGTTTTCGGCGAGCACGTCGGCGCCGGTCAGGGTGTTGAGCAGGGTGGATTTGCCGGCGTTGGTATAGCCGACAATGGAGGCGAGGGCCCAGTGATTGCGCTGGCGCGCCTGGCGCTGGGTGGAGCGCTGGCGCCGAACGACCTCGAGCTCGCGCTGGATGCGCGCGATCCGGTCCTGCACCCGCCGCCGGTCGGTTTCCAACTGCGTCTCGCCTTCACCGCCGCGCATGCCGATACCGCCTTTTTGGCGGGACAAGTGGCCCCAGAAGCGCGTGAGGCGCGGCAGCAGGTGCTGCAGTTGCGCCAGCTCGATCTGCAGCTTGCCTTCGCGCGTGCGGGCGCGCTGGGCGAAGATGTCGAGAATCAGCGAGGTGCGATCGAGGATCTTGCAATTGAAGACCTTCTCGAGGTTGCGGCTTTGGGCGGGGGAAAGCTCGTCGTCGAAAATGACGGTATCAACATCCGCGCCGTGGCAGATTTTGGAGAGTTCATCCGCCTTGCCTTTGCCGATGAAGGTGGCGGCGCACGGAGCAGCCATCTTCTGCACCGCGTCCCCGGCGACGTCCGCTCCCGCCGTCGTGGCCAGCTCCGAAAGTTCCTCCAGCGAATCGCGTAATTCCCAACTGTGCCGGGCTTTGAGTTCAACACCGACGAGATAAACTCGTTCGGTTTTCCGGTTGCGTGTCTCGATCAGTGCTTTCAATTCGCTCGTGTCTGCCGCGTATTCATTCGCTAAACTTTCCTTCTTACCATACCACGGCCGGAGCGGTGAAAAAAGATGATTCTTAGGCCCAAAACCGCGCGGGGCGCGCAGGTCGTCAGAGTCGACCCGCCTCCGTGGGACCTCGGCGCGGCAAGGCGTCGATCGGGAAAGGAGGGAGTTTGTCCCCCCATCCGGCAGGGTTTCCGGACAAAGTCCGGCAGGGTTTCCGCGGTGGCAAAGTGCTGAGCACAAGGCGTTTGCGTTTGTAGGGATGGGCGGGAAAAGCGGGATAAGCGGGAGGTTGCTGGGAGGAAAACGGACAAACTCCGGAGGGGTTCCAGCGTTGGTAACATGCTGAGCGCCAGTTAGTTGAGATTGGCAGGACCGGGGAAATTGTGTCCACAGAACTTGGCATGATCCGTGGGATTCGTGGTGTAATATGCTGAGCGAAAGGCATTTGCCGTTGGCAGGGCGAGTGGGAGTTTGTGAAGCTTCGGTGAAGCCGGTGCAGAACTGTTGACGAAGCGGTGCGCCGGAAGTCAAAGCGCCGGAATACGGCGCAGTCCAAACGCTTCGCGACATGGCGGGCCATTTCGGGAACAGGTTGGCCGACGGTTTATCCCGGTTTTCAGCCGGGCGGAGAGCGGACCGTTTAGGGACGCCTTTGGAATACTCGGAGTCAGGCGCTATTCGTTGCCCGCTGCGCCCGGGGACGGGCGCACTCCGAA
>Ga0181520_10007002_pt1 | contig 16861 bp, 9 predicted proteins | sample PEATcosm2014_Bin_29_FD_132451 | JGI IMG/M metagenome (GOLD analysis project Ga0181520, IMG submission 132451) | Peatland microbial communities from MTU Mesocosm Facility, Houghton, MI, USA - PEATcosm2014_Bin02_30_metaG | ecosystem: Environmental > Terrestrial > Soil > Wetlands > Peat | place... | reverse complement strand
TTCGCCCTGGTTGCGGTCAAAGATGCGCAGCGGGATGTTGACGCTGGCACCGATAGTCTCAGGGCCGTTGGGGTTATTGGTAGAGGAGTTATTCGTGAACCAGCCAGCATAGGTTGGATCGGTCGAGCCGTTGGAGATGGCCAGCTTGTGGTTAGTGTCGGATTGCTGAATCGTCTGCAGGGCCGCCTGCAAGTCAGGCCGAGCCGCCAGCGCCGCATCGCGATAAGTGTCCAGCGGCTGCAGATTATCGCTGAAATCGAATGGGCCTGTGACGTCGAATTGATCGACAGGAGTACGATCATTGAGCAACTGCAGCAGCTGAATCTTGGCGGTACGCAGGTTGACGATCGCGTTCTCGATTTCGGATTCGTATTGCACGCGAAGCAGTTCGATGCGGTCCAGATCGATCTGACCGATGGCCCCGGCCTTGTACATCTCGCGGCTGATGTCGATGATCTTGTCGTAGTAGTCGAGGTCGGCCTTCGCCAGATCGAGAATATACTTGGCCTGAAGCGTTCCCACAAACGCCGTGCGCAGCGCAAAGATCATGTTGCGCTGCAGATCCTCGTGCTGCGACTGCGTGATGCGTGTGCCTTCCTGCGCGCTTTCAAGGCGCAACTCGCGCTTGTGATCGCGCTCGTGCAGATAACTGACGTTGGGCTGTTCAGTGGTGCCCTTGAAGGGAGTCCAGACGCCATTGTGCGGTGCGGCCTGGTTGCCGTCCACGGCAAAATTGAACTGCGGATTGGGACGCAGGAAAGCGGTAATTTCTTCTGCCTTCATCTCGTCCACGTTGTCGGCATCGGCCTTCAGCGCAGGATTGCTGGCAATGAACCGGGCCTCGACCTGGTCCCAGTCAAGTGGCTGCTGGGCAAACACAACCGGTGAAATCGCCGACGCGACGACCAATCCGCAAGCCACTGCGAGGCTTCTGCCTAACTTCCGAAGATGCATATGTGTAGAAATCCGATCAATGTTCAAAGGACGCCCCCGTTTCCGGTTCTGGCAGTGTGTCGCCCTCTCTTGCGAACCAAACATACAGAGTGGGAAGAAGGAAGATACTCATCAGCAAGTCAGACACCAAGCCACCGACAATGACAATGGCAAATGGCCGCTGCGAGTCGGATCCGATGGCATGAGAAAACGCCGCCGGAAGAAGACCCAAAGTAGCTACCAGCATTGTGATCATGATCGGACGCAACCGCAAAATCGCGCCCTCGACAGCGGCGTCTGCAACGGTATATCCCCGCACCCTTAATTGGTTGATGTATTCAAGCATGATCACTCCGGTTTGCACGGATACGCCGAACAACGCCAGGAAGCCGACACCAGAGGATACGCTGAAGTATGTGCCGGTCACGTATAGGGCGAGCAAGCCTCCAACGCGAGCCAGAGCCACGTTGGCAAGAATCAGCAGCGCCCATTTGAAGGAACGAAACATGGTGTAGAGAATGATGAAGATCAAGAAGATGGTAAGGGGCACGATCATGAGCAGCCTTTTTTCGGCCCGTGTTTCGCTATCGTATTCTCCCGACCATTCGAGGCGATAGCCACGAGGTAGTTGCACATTCTTGGCGATCTTGTCGATGGCTTCCTTGACCGTGGTGCCCAGATCGCGCCCGCGAACCTCAAAGCGGATGGCCACGTACCGGGAACCGCCTTCACGGTAAATGTCATAGGCGTCATCGTTCACCTTGACTTGGGTCAACTGGGCCAGCGAGACGCGCTCGCCTGAGGGAGAGAGCAGTCGAATATTCTGGATAGCTTCCTTGGTATCGCGATAAGGTTTCTGATAGCGAACGACCACGTTGTAGACTGCTTCTCCCTGCAGGACCTGACTGACAGCATTACCGCCGACCGCGGTTTGAATTGCATCCTGGATATCGGCGACATTGATGCCGAAGCGCGCAGCCGCCTTACGGTCAACGGTGAGATCGATATTCGGCTGGCCGGTATCGCGCTGGATTCCCAAATCCTTGATCCCGTCAATATTCGCCATGACATCTTTGATCTGTTCGCCCTTTTCCTCGAGAACGTCCAGGTCCGGCCCATATAACTTGGCGCACAGTCCGCCTTTGGTGCCGGTCATTGTTTCATCCACGTTGTCCTCAATAGGCTGCGAGAAATTCCAGAAAGCTCCCGGGTGTTTCTCCAGTTCACGATCCATGGCGGCGATCAACTCCTCTTTATTCTGATGAAAGATGGGTCGCCATTGATCCTTGGGCTTCAAGTCGACGAAATACTCCGTGTTGCCGAATCCTCCGGTGTCGGTTCCATCGTCGGGCGCGCCGGCTTGCGAGACGACTTTGGTGACCTCGGGGAATGAGGCGAAGATATAGCGGGATTGCTGGGCGAAGCGGGTCCCTTCCGTCTCGCCTACGCTGTTTGCCATCTCGCCGCGCGCCCAAATAGCGCCTTCGTCCAAATGGGGCAGAAACTCTGAGCCAATGACTCCGCTAAATGTGAGGAAAAGCGCGACGGCCAATGAGACCAGGCCAACGCCAACGGTGATCCACCGATATTCAATGGCGCGCTTAAGCCCGGCACGGTAGCGCTTTTTGAGAAATTCCATGACCGGATTTTGCCACTCCGTCACTTGACCGCGGAGCAGGAAGCTGCATAGAACCGGCGCGAGGAGGATGGAGAACGTCATGGCGCCGAGTAGCGCGAAGGCGACGGTCCAGGCCATGGGCCGGAACAAACGCCCTTCGACGCGTTGCAGCGTGAAGATCGGCATGTAGGCTGTGATGATGATGGCGATGGCGTAGAAAACCGGCCGCTGAACTTCATGACACGCCTCACGAATTACAGCGGAAACGGACTTGGGAAGCGTCACCCCCGTTTTCTGTTCGCCGGCTTCAGTTCCGAATTGGGTATGGGTGCCAAATTCGCGACTCATGTGGCGAACGATGTTTTCCACCATCACGACTGCGCCGTCAACGACCATCCCGAAATCGAGCGCGCCAAGAGAAATCAAGTTCGCGGGGATGTTACTCAAATTCAGAAAGATTGAGGCGAACAACAGGGCAAACGGTATCGTCACCGCAACAATCAATGCCGCGCGAACATTGCCGAGGAAAAGAAGCAGGATGATCGTAACCAGGATCATGCCCTCGCCAAGATTGTGCAGCACCGTGTGCAATGTATAGTGCAGCAGATCGCTGCGGTCCAGCATGGTAACGACCTTCACACCCTCGGGCAGGATGTGATTGTTGAGCTCGTCGACCTTCTTGTGAATCCCGTCGAGCGTGGGACCTTCTTCGGCCCCCTTGCGCATCAGCACGCCGCCCTGGATGACGTCGGGCTCATCGACAATGACGCCGTCCGGGCGATGATCGGCTCTGGCCATGCGTCCCAGCCGGATTCTGGGGCCCCAGTCGACGACCGCAATGTCCTTAACGCGAACCGGAGCCCCATTCGAAGTGGTCAGCACCGTATTTTCGATGTCCTGCACATTGCGGAAAAGCCCGAGTGCGCGAACGTTGAGTTGCTGCAAGCCCTCTTCAACGAAACTGCCGCCGGCGTTGGTGTTGTTGATCGCCAACTGGTTCTCCACCTGGCTGATGCTCAAGCCGTAGGTGATGAGCTTGTTCGGATCGACACGCACCTGATATTCGCGCGCAGTGCCGCCGAAGTCGCTCACGTCCACAACGTTGTCGACTTTCCTGAATTCCTTGTACAGAGTCCAGTCTTCGATGCTCCTCAAATTCATCAGGTCATACGCCGGATTCGTGCTCCGGATCGTGTACCAATAAATCTGACCGGTTTCACTCCAGTCCGTACCGATTTGCGGCAGCACGCCAGCCGGCACACTGACCTGCGTGAGCCTTTCCAGCACCTTCTGGCGGTTCCAGTCGTTGACGGATGAATCGTCGAAGATCAATGTAACCAGGGAAAGACCAAAAATCGATTCCGACCGCACTGTCGTGAGATGCGGAATTCCAAACACCTGAATTTCGACGGGAACCGATACTTGCTGTTCCATCTCTTCGGCGGAATGCCCGGGCCACTGGCTGATGATGGTCACGTAATTATCAGCGATGTCCGGATAGACTTCGACGGGCATGTTATGAAATGACACTGCCCCCCAGCCGAGCAAAAGCAGCCCGATCGCCAGCATCAGCCACCGATTACTGAGAGCAAAATCTACGAGCCTGCGAATCATGGTTTTGTCCTCGAGTCCCGGAGCCGGGCGTTATTCGTTGTCGATGGCATTTTGGAGATTGATCGCGTTTGTCACGACCTGCTGGCCAGGCTGCAACCCGGATAGAATTTGCTGCATGTTGTTCGGCAACTGTTCGCCGCTGACGACCTCAACGCGTTTGAACTTCTCTTGCACGGGGATGTAGACCCAATCGCGATCGTGCAGATGCACGACTGCGGACGCCGGGACGGCCGCGTAGTTCTGCTTCTCTTTGCCGAACAAAGTGGCCGAGGCGAACATGCCCGGCCGCATCATCTCGCCGGGATTGGCCACTTCAATACGGACCTTCGCGGTGCGGATATTGGGATCGAGAATCGAGCCGACATTGCTGATGGTGCCCTTGAGAACTTTGTCCGGATAGGCGTTCAGTTTGATGTCGGCGGGTTGCCCCATGCGTACGTTAGCCATGTCGTTTTCGTAGACGTCACAGACGATCCATACGGTAGATAGGTCCGAAATGGTGAATGGGTTCGGCGCAGAGTAGGCCTGCACAGCGGCACCAATCGCCACTTCCTGATCGGTGATCACGCCGGAAACCGGGGCGGTGATATCGACAAGCCCCTTCGGGTCACTGGGATCGCTGCCCAGCAGGTGAAGATGTTCCGTGGCCGTATCAAGCGTGGTCTTGGCGTCATCCTCGGTGTCCTGCGCAACCTCCAGGTCCTGCTGCGCTATAGCCCCGTGCTCGTACAGCAGCTTGGCTCGATCCAATTGCTTGTGCGCAAGGAGCTCATCGGAGATGGCTTTGCGGTAGGCGTCGAAGCCTCCCGAAATGTCATCGCTGCGAACACGCAGCATGAGCTGGCCCTTCCTTACTGCGTCGCCGAGGCGAACGCGGATGTCCACAATGCGGCCGGAGGCAAGCGAAATTACCGGAACCGTTCGCGAGATATCGGGAAATACAGTGCCGGTCACGGACATTTGCGACGGGGCCTGGTATTCGGTCGCGGTTGCGATCGGATACAACTCCGGATGCTCGACCGCGAAGAAGGTGGGATCCAGTCCGGGGACCACCTTGGCTGGCGGCGGCGCTTCTGCAGCCGCATCTACATTGCTTTTGCAGCCATTGATGGCGAGAGATGCAATCAGCGCCACCGGCAAAATTGCAAGTTTCATAGCTTTGCTTTTCATCGCAGGGCCTCGAGTGTTTGGGCGATTGCCGTTTCGCAGATTCCCAGGAAGTTGCATCGAGCAGAGGAAGCAATCCACGTCCCCATGCACCCGGGGCGGGTAGGGCTGACCGGATCCCCATGCCCAGTGCGCGATGATGCGCAAAGCTGACTTAGGAAGTGAATCAACCCAAGGCTTTCTGCCGAAGGAAGGGAGAGATCAGGCAGCGGGAGGAGGTCGGTTCTGAATGGAACGGAGGGCGGGCGACCGCAGCGCCGGGGCAGGAGTATTGCCCACTACGCCAAGGTAAAATGCCTCGAAAGACGGCTCTGAGAAAAGCGGTTGAGTGAAGGTCGCGGCCGGATGCAGCATGGCGTGCGCGCGTGCGCCCGATAAATCCTCGCGCGCGAAACAGCTTGTCTCGGCGGGGTTCTGCGCCATCGCCATGTCGTCATACATCGTGATCACAACAAACATCATCACGACGACTAACGCCAGGGAGACGACTTGCGGCCAGCGTCCCCGGCCCTCGCGCCGCGCGGGGTGGCGCAGCCACAGCCAGCACATCAGCGTGACCAGCACCACCCAGCCGAGATTGAGGACCGACTCCATGAGCAATTACCCTCCAAATTCAGCAGCATCCTTGAGTAGCATTCGCCGGATGCTTTTCCGCTCGGGACCAAACCGCGCCGGCTAGAACCGGACCATGATCGCGATGGTGCTGACTGTCTGGTTGGTACGCAGGTCAGGCCACCAGATCGAATTAAGACCTGCGGGTTTACCCACGTCACCGGGGGCTGCGCCGCAAGCGAGCTCCGCGCTCTGCAGGCCAGCCGTGCCGTAGCCGAAGCCTGAAGCACTGCCGCTGGCGCATGCGTATTGCGCCGGAGAGCCGTTGTTCCCTCCTGGCGGCGTGATACCGCCGCGTCCAGTCCAGTAGGGCGTATCCGAGTAGCGATAACCCTGCTCCAAGCGGAAGGTGATGAACTGGCTGGGCATGTAGTCGAAGGTAAATGTGCCGTCGTGCATCTGGGCGCGATCGCCGGCATTCTCTGTGTAGTACGGAGAGCCGCTAATAGCCGTGGCGCCGTTGATGGGCGGCAGCAGGGTAAGGTAGCGGCCGGGATTGTTCATCTGGCCGCCGCCAAGAGTTATCGCGAAAAGGTCCTTGTGGAACCAGTAGCGGTTGTACATCATCCAGCCGATAAAATCCTGCTTCGGCCGGCCGTTTTTCGAGTTGCCGTGGCAGTTTACGCCGCCGTTGTAACTATCGGTGGTGCCTTTCAAGGGCGAGAGACCCTTCTTGTTTAATGCGCCATCTGGCGTGGCGAAGGAAACAGGGCCGCCGCCATATTCGCAACCGGCATCGCCGGTGACTGTAAACGCGATCTTATCCAGGAGTTTCGTGGGCTGGTCATACACCTTGACTTGGGCGCTATAGTCAGCGTGGATGCGCGAGCGGCCAAGGTTCGTCGAGTCGTCTTCGCCAAGACCGTAGTTATTCCACACAAAGTCGAGCCACGGCTTGGGACGCCATAGGATCTGTCCGCCCAGACCAGGCTTGCTGCCGTAGCGCGCGTACGATTGCCAGCCATTGATAATCCATGGCTCAATCTTCAGCTTGGATGTGGGGAAATACTGGATGCGCAAGCCGTTGAAGAACCAAGGCGTATTCGAAGAAACGAAGGAAGGTTGATAAGTCCAGTTATCGAAGTTGTAATAACTGAACAGGCCAATGTAGGAAACAAAGATACCGGCATCGACGTTCAGCCCATGCTGCACGTCCCAGTGATAGCCGCCCCAAGCCTCGGAAACGTATTTATATGCGTTACCCAGATCCCACTGACCGCGGTTAGGACTGCCGTCGTTGCGCACGGTCGTCGTGGCGAACAGTCCGTTCATGGTGAGAATGCGGCCGCGCACATTGTCAATGTGAATGTCCCCGCCAGCGCTGATCTGTTCCAGTTGCCACTCATCCGAGCGGAATGTCTCTGTAGATCCGCCGAGGCTGTCGTCCTCTGGATGGTTGTAATCCAGCGTGTAATTCGCGTCAGCTCTGAACTCCGGTGTGAAGTACTTGGTGGCCATGGGACTGTCGCTGGCGTGACCATTGCTATTCAGCCAGGTCCAGTCGCCGGGGAACGGTTCGCCTTTGGTGGTCGTCTGAGCACTAATCTCCGGGGGCGCCGGCTGGGCGGGGGCCATGGGTGCAGCGGCCTGTAAAGATGACGACATGCCGGGTGCGGGCCTTGCCGGATTCGGGACCGCGGTGCCGTTTCCAGCGACTAACTCTTTCTCTGCTGCCTTGAGCGCCGCAGTATCGGCGCTATCAGCCAGCGCTCGCTCGTGGTCCTCTTTCACTTCGCTTTCCAACTGCTCAATGCGGGCTTTCAGGGCTGCCAATTCCTGTTCGAGAGGCGATGGGGCCGGAGGTGTGACTGCGGTTGAGTGGCTGGTGGTATCAGCAGCAGCTGGGCCGGACGGATTTGACGCAGCCAGCAAAACCGGTTGAGGCGCGCTTGCCGGGCTGGTCTGTGCCGACCCGATACAAGCTGTTGTGGCGGCGATTGCCGCCAGCGTCATGGCATTCCAAAAAACCCTTTTCATTCTTGCCTCTCGCTTTCTGTGGGAAATTCAGAAATCGTATTGCGATTTATCACGTGGCTGAGTTCGATACAGTAATCGACGGTCCCCATTTGCGGGATACTCGCTCGGCTTGCAATTGCATCAAGAAAATACAGACGGGGTAAAGTTGCCGCGAGAAAGAGCCATTCAATCCAGATCGTTTGAAGTCGTATTCAATTTCCTATTCCATGCCGGATGTCATAAGCGAGACATAAAGCAGTCGTAGTTTGTTTATTAAGAGTCGGGCGCTTTTGAGACGTCTGCTGTGTAAAAAAGTGGAACGTCAAACACAACTCCGTACCCGCCGCGAATCTCGCATGCTCTGGGAATCAAAAGTGTTGCGGCTGCTACCAACGGTTAAGGCTGTACCGGACGCAAGTCCCCTGGCGTACCGGGCGCACTGCGATGGGTACGTTTCGAACGTGAACTCATGATGGAGCTAGGTTCGACGGTTCCCCATAAGGAAGGCATGAATGACTTCTAAAGGTTCTCTAGTGTTTCGGGAATTGCATCCGATACGTGGAATGAATCCGGTGGCACGACCAGCACTCTGAAGCATTCCTTCTCCGGGGTGCTTGCTCCCTGCCGGGGCTCTACGCAGAACGGCGAAGCCTTTTGTTCTTGTATACTGACGCCGACAGGCGGATTCACGGGCACAGTCAAGTTCGCCTGCGGAACGCTGCCGACCGACGTGACATGTTACTTCCTACCGACCAGCCTCACGGTCACTTCCTCCACGCCGCTGACCACCACGCTCACCATCGGGACCACGGGAACCTCCACCGCTGCCCTCATCAAAAGACCAGGAGGAACCGTTCTTCCCACGCTGCTTGCAACTCTGCTTTTGCTGCCTCTGGGCTTCATGCGGCGCGTCCTTCGCACCAGGAAGGCCGGAAGTCAGTGGTTTGGATTGTTGTTGCTGGCAGGAACATGCCTTGCAGCCGCAGGTCTGCTCGGGACGGACGGGTGCGGGGGCGGCAGTTCATCCACACCGGCCGACACCTACAGCATACCCATCACCGTAACCAGTGGCTCGACAACAGTCCCATTGAACCTTTCGATCACTATTGACTAGCAAGGCAATGCAACAAGACGCTCAGCAGTGGAATGGGAGTGGAAGGTCACAAACGGCCTCAGCAAAAAACACACTCCGCGGTGATTTGGGCGAGCTTCGGCGGGCGGTCGAAGAGCGGGTCGAGTTTGGCTCGTACGCCACCCGGACGAGGTCATTCGCGCCAGCCTTCTTTCCTTGGAGCGCGAAGAGGCCGGCCTGAACGAGTGGCTGACACGCCTGGCCGAAGATGCGCTGGCCGATCCGAGGCCAAGCATTCCGGCCACGAAGGTTTTCCATGAACTCTGCGCCAGGTACGGCCGCGTCTTGAAAGAGCTTGCGCAGAGAAAGGCGCCATATTCGGATTCCGTGTGCTTGCTTACGAGCACGAGAAAGCGCTCCCACTGCTCCTGCTGGAGCGGTGCGGAGTAGAGAACCTCTAGAAGTTCGGAAAATGCTTCGAGGGAGACCATAAAGGCGAAAGAGACAGATGCAGATTAACTTGCGGTACTGCGGTTGGAAACGGTTATGTGTGCCGCATTGCCTCACTTCATTGACCAGCGTTTGCAACTCCAATTCGCCTCAAATCCCGTGTGCGTCACATGTGCGTGGAAACCGCGTTTCCTGGGTTTTGATGGCTTCGAGCGTCTTGCATTTTCAACAATTTATTTATAATCAATACGGGCAGGCAATCCGTCCCCCCTCCCGGCCCCATTTCAATCTCCGGGCCCGCCATCAATTTATACTCGAATACCAGCATGACCCTTAGCCAACGTTGATAGGAAACCGGGGTATGATGCCCGATCAGAACGATATTTGGGATGAGTTGCTGACCTACGTCGAGGCGCATAGCGTCATACCCGTCATCGGTCCGGAATTGGCCATCGTCGATTATCAGGGCCGACGCGAACCCTACTATCGAGTGCTGGCACGCGAGCTCGCGACGCGCTTGAAGCTCGACGATCCCGGCGAGGCCCCAACCCTCAACAAGGTGGTGGGAGCTTATCTCACCAAGCCCGGCAGCAGACGGCAGTCGGTCTATCGCGAGTTGGGCGATATCGCCGGAAAACTCCAGGTCGCCGTTCCGGAGCCGTTCCTGCAACTGGCGAGCATTCGCGACCTGAATCTTTACGTGAGCTTCTGCACCGATAATCTTCTGGCTCAGGCGATCAACAAGGCGCGTTTTGGCGGACGCGCGGAAACCCGCGAATTGTCGTTCAATCCCAGCGAAGCCGGCGACCTGCCCGACGGCGACCGCGATGCGCCGCTGGTGTATGGACTTTTTGGACGGATCTCGGTGCTGCCCAAGTACGTGGTTGCGGAAGAGGACGAACTGGAGTGGGTCACCGCGCTGCAAATTCCCGAGAAGCGTCCGGAGCGACTCTTCGATGAACTGGGGCGCAATTCTCTGCTGTTTCTCGGCTGCCGTTTTCCCGACTGGCTGGCGCGCTTCATCATTCGCACGGCCAAGAACACCAAATTGTCCGCCGAGCGCGGCTTCTCGGAGTATTTGATTGACGCCGACGTGAAGGCCGATTCGCCGCTAGTCGCTTTTCTGACCAGCTTCAGCCGCGAAACACAGGTGGTGTCGATGGACCCGGTGGCCTTCGTGGCGGAACTCGCCCAACGCTGGCAGCAACGTCAAGGCAGCGACGCCGCGGCCAACGCGCCGGAACCGGGTCCGATGCCGGAAACTATGCCGCCCGGCAGCTTGTTCATAAGCTATGCCAGTGAGGACCGGCCCGCCGCGCTGCGGCTGGCGTCGGAACTGCAAGCCGCCGGACTGCCGGTCTGGCTCGACCGCCAACAACTCGATTGGGGCAGCGACTACTCGGCCCGCATTCGGCTCGCGATCCAGCAATGCGCCCTGTTTGTGCCCCTGCTGTCGCGCACCGCCGAACAACGCACCGGATTCTTTCGCAAGGAATGGTCCTGGGCCAGCGAACGGAGCCTGGATTTTACCGGCAGCAGCCTCACCTTCCTGTGTCCGTTGGTGATCGACGATACGCCCGTGGTTACGAGCAATGAAATTCCCCCGTCCTTCAAGTCGGTGCAAATCGAACAAGCCCCCGACGGCAACCTGCAGGCGAACCAGGCAGAAACGATCGTCAAGGCCTTCAACGCCATGCGCGCCCGCATTCAAGGTACGCCATGACCGAACTTCCCATGATCGACGCCGAACGACCGTGGCCGGGTTTGCTGCCGTTCACCGAAGACGCGCGCATGTTCTTCCACGGCCGCGAAGCGGAAACAGATGATTTGTTTCGCTTGATCGAACGCGAACCTCTTACTGTCTTGTTCGGCCAATCCGGATTGGGAAAGTCCTCACTGTTGAATGCCGGCGTATTCCCTAGTCTGCGCCGCGCCGGTTACCTGCCGGTGTACCTGCGCTTGAGTCTCGACGCCACGGCGCCCGAGCTCATCGAGCAGGTGTGGCATGCGCTCATCTGCGAATGCGTCGAGCACGAGGTCAGCGCCACCCCTCCCCATCCGGACGACGGCTTCTGGCAATACCTGCATCGCCCCAGCACGAAGTTCCTCAATCCCCATGGACGCCCTGTCGTATCCGTGCTGGTCTTCGATCAGTTCGAGGAGATCTTTACGCTGGGCCGGCAAACACCGGAGCAAACCGCGCGCACGCGCGTGCTGCTGCAACAGTTGGGCGAACTCATCGAAAACCGGCTGCCTCCTGCGCTGGAGAGCGAACTCACCGAGCATCCGGAGCTAATGGATCAATACGATCTGCTGCGCCAAAACATCAAGATCGTATTCACCTTTCGCGAGGATTATCTGGCCGACTTCGAGGGCCTGAAGACCCTCATCCGCCCCATCATGCAAAACCGCATGCGCCTGGAACCCATGCGGGGCGACCGCGCGGCCGAGGCCATCCGGCAGGCGGGCGCCGGCCGATTGAGCGCACCGGTGGCGGCGCGCATCGTCAGGTTTGTGGGCGGTGTGGCCATAGACGGCGCCGGAAAACTCGAGGAGATTTCCGTTGAGCCCGCGCTGCTCTCGCTGGTCTGCCGCGAACTGAACGAGCAGCGCATTGCCCGGGGACAAACCGAGATCAGCGCCGACCTTATTCAAGGCGAGAACACGCAGCAGATCATCGCGCAGTTCTACAGTCATGGTTTTGCCGGTTTGGACGTCAGGGTGCGCTATTTCGTTGAGGATCGGCTCCTGACCGCCGCAGGCTACCGCGACAGTTGCGCTTTGGAGAATGCGCTGGCGGAGCCCGGCGTGAGCGAAGAGGCTATTCAGACTCTGGTAGATCGGCGCATCCTACGTCGCGAGGAGCGCGGCGGGCTGGTTCGGCTGGAGCTGATCCACGATGTTCTCGCGATCGTGGCCAAGGCGAGCCGCGATGCGCGGCGCGAGGCTGAGGCGCTGGAGGCCGCACAGTTGTTGGTGGCCCGGCATCGGCGGCGTCAGAGAATCATCGTCGCGTGGGCCGCGGTTCTAGTGGCGGCGTTGGTGGGGGTTTCCTGGCTGGCGGTGGTCGCGAGCCGCGGGAAAAAAGAAGCCGTTGCTGCCGAGATCGAAGCTCTTTCTGCCCAGAAACGGGCGGATCAACAGGCCCAGTTGGCCATCCAGCAGCAGCAGATCGCTCAAAGCGAGAGCACACGGGCGGTTAGCGCGGAGCAACTGGCCAAGTCAAAACAGTTGCAATTGGCTGACGCTCTCGAGAAGGCAGACGCGGCGACCCACAAGGCCAACAATGAGGCCGATGCGAAGGAAAAGCAGCGCTGGGAAGCCGTGGTTTGGGCCGCGGCCGCCGACGAACAACTTGACGTGCACGGCACGGGCGAACAACTGCGCGCGTGCGTCGATTCCACCAATCGCCTGACCGGCGATCCGCCGCCGGCCGCATCGCTCGATTACATGGTGGGAGTGTGGCATGTGGACCAGGGGTTCTCATCGACGGATATGGATTGGCGCCGCGACGGCACTTGCGTGAGCAGGCACTTGTATCAAAACGGCCATGAGATCGACGCCAAGAATGACGTTTGTACCTGGAAATACAAATTGATCGACGAGCATGACTTCGAGGTTGATTACCAATCCAAGATGTTGGGAGATGCGTACCCTAAGCAACTGGTCTTCAAGATCGTAAGTCCTACGCGTATGCGTAACACCAATCTCGGCTACGACGCGTTTCGCATCATCTGCCCGGCGCAGGAGATCACGATTCGCAAGGGCGAGCTCGCGACCCTGCAGAAATTGGCAACGGACAATCCTGGCAAACTGCCGCAGCTAGTGGACCTCGCCGGCGGATTCGACAAACTGGGAACGGCGCTGTCGGCCCAGAACGATTCTGAAAATGCTCTTTTGCAGTTCAACAACGAACTCAATATTTACCAATATCTCGAAACGCGCGAGCCAGCAAATCTGGCCTGGCAGCAGAAGGCCGCGCAGTTGCTGGAGCAGATCGGCGACCTCCAATTCGAACAGGCGAAGGTCTCCAATCAGGCCGGCAACACACAACAGAGTGTGCAACAAGCTACGGCGGCGCTCGGATCGTATCAAAAGAGCCTGGCGCTTCGTGAGCAGTTGCTGCACGCCGCACCCGAGGACGTTGATGCGCAATTGAACGCGGCACACGTACTCAACCAGCTCGGCATTGCTCTCTATTGGAGCCGCCAAGTAACGGTGGCGGCCAATGCGTTCCGGCAGAGGGTGCGGCTGCTCGAGAACATCATTGATACGCATCATGGCACTCCCCAGATTCAAGTGCAACTCATCTGGGCTCTTTATGCTCTCAGCCTGATGTCGGATAATGCCACCGAGGCCAGGGACGATCTAACCAAATCGCTCGCCATCGCGACCGAACTGGACAACAGTCACGTGGATCCCGACGAAATGGTTGGTGTGGTCGGATTCCTGCAGGGGGCGCTCGCCAAACTGCCGAAGCCTTCAACGCCGTCAACTCCGCCCGCGCCGCCCAAACCACCCACATCATCCAAACCAAATTGACCGGCCGCACCCGCCCCCTGGAACTGCCTTGCGCCCGACCTTTTCTCAACTAAGCTGCACCTTCACGTAGATCTCGTTTTTCCTCGCGGAGGTTGACTCCCCCTTTGCAGAACCCGCCATCTGCGATCCGCAGCCTGGGCGTCTCCAAATCGCCGGTGATGGATCCGCTCTGAAAAATCTCCACGCGATGCGAGGCAGACACACTGCCAATCACCTTGCCCATGATCACAATCTCGCGAGCGGTAATCCCAAACTGCCCGTCTTTGCGGGCATGGGCGACGAACACTCCATGCTCGCCGATAGTGACCCGCTCATTGGGAATATCGATGTCACCTTCAACACGACCGTCGATGAATAACGGGCCCGAGCCGCTGATCTTTCCTTTGACGAATTGGCCCCTACCGATTTTTACCTCTCCAGAAGAGTACGCGCGCAGATCGTCGCAAATCTGCGCCGGCGCCTTGCGCTTCGGGGCGGAAGCCGATGATGTCTCAAGCGCTGCAACAGATGAAAGAGAAACTGTTTGGCCGGCCGTACTCATAAAACCCTCCGTTTCCATGGGCGCAAGGCGATGGAAGCGCAGCCTCACGTCTCATGACGGATTCGTCTCCGCGCAGTTCTAAGAGTGCTCCTGGCCCGGCGATTTGCAGCCAGTGACGTGCATCGCAGCGATCGACAAACTGCAGGAGCGGGAACCGCAATCGAAACGCGTGCCATTTTGGGACGCATGGCAGTGGCAGCTTGTCCAACGGAGTGCGACGAGCCGTGGATCACATGTTCCCGTTTGTGTCACAGGCGAATTGGGCGTGGGTCGCTTAGAATCCAGACATGTGCGGAATCGTCGGATACGTCGGACCAAAGAAAGTCGTTCCCGTCATCATTGAAGGACTGCGGCGCCTGGAATACCGGGGCTACGATTCGGCGGGCATTGCGGTGGGCAAGCCAGGGAATCCGAAACTGGAAGTATGGCGCGCGCCGGGCAAACTCGGGAATCTGGAAGAGGTGCTGCGCGAGCATCCGCTGGACGGCACGTTCGGCATTGGGCACACGCGCTGGGCCACGCACGGGCGGCCCACGGAAGAGAACGCACATCCGCACCGCGACTGCACAGGACGCATCGTCGTGGTCCACAACGGCATCGTCGAAAACTATCTGGAGTTGAAGCGCGAGCTGACCGCGCAGGGCCACAAGTTTGTCACCGAGACAGACACCGAGGTGATTGCCCACCTGATTGAGCAAGTGCAGAAAGAGGCGGAGGGTGCGGGAAAACCGATCGTGCTTGAAGATGCGGTGCGGCGGACCGCAAAGCGGCTGACGGGCGCGTTTGCGCTGGGCGTGCTGAGCGCTGCCGAGCCGGACAAGATTGTGGCAGCGCGGCTGGGCCCGCCGGTGATTATCGGGTTGGGCGAGGGAGAGGCGTTTGTCGCCAGCGACGTGCCGGGGATTTTGCATCACACGCGGAATATTTATTTTCTGGCCGACGGCGACATGGCGATCCTGACCCGCAAGGGCGTAACGCTGACGGATTTTGATGGCCGGCCGGTGAAGCGCGAGCTGACGCGCGTGCAGTGGGATCCGATCCAGGCGGAAAAAGGCGGCTACAAGCACTTCATGCTGAAGGAAATCTGGGAACAGCCGCGAGCGGTAACCGATACCACGCTGGGACGCGTGTCGCTGGACTCAGGCAAGGTGTTCCTGGGCGAGATGGAGATTCCGGACGAGGAGCTCCGGGCGGCGCAGAGTATCAACATTGCGGCGTGCGGTACCAGTTGGCACGCGGCGCTCACCGGTAAATATATGATCGAGCGACTGGCGCGCCTTCCGGTGGACGTGGACTACGCGAGCGAGTACCGGTACCGCGACCCGATGGGCGGCCCGGAGGCGCTGGGACTGCTGATTACGCAGAGCGGCGAGACGGCCGACACCCTGGCCGCGCAGCGAGAGATGAAGGCGCTGGGCTCGAAGACTGTGGCCATTTGTAACGTGGTGGGCGCCATGGTGGCGCGCGAGGCGCACGGCTCCATTTATACGCACGCGGGGCCGGAGATTGGCGTGGCGTCGACCAAAGCGTTTACGGCGCAGTTGACGGCGCTTTTTCTGCTGGCCATGAAGTTGGGGCAGCTGCGTGGCAATCTGGATTTCGGGCAGAGCGTGACGTTGATCGAAGAACTCGGTCGCGTGCCGGCCAAGATCGAGGAGGTTCTGCGCGGCCGCTCGGCGCAGTGCGAGGCGCTGGCCAAGGATTTCTCGACGGCGCGGGATTTTCTGTACCTGGGCCGCGGGATCCATTTCCCGATCGCGCTCGAGGGCGCGCTCAAGCTCAAGGAGATTTCGTATATTCACGCAGAGGGATATCCCGCAGGCGAAATGAAGCACGGGCCCAACGCGCTCATCGACGAAACGCTGCCGGTGGTGGTGCTGGCCACGCGCGACGCGGCCGATCCGGCATCGAAGCTGCGCTATGAGAAGACGCTCTCAAATATTCAGGAAGTAACGGCGCGCAGCGGCCGCGTGATCGCGGTGGCGACGGAGGGCGATGAGACGATCGGCAGCCTCGTGGAGCAGGTAATTTATATTCCGCCGGCGCCGGAGCTGCTTTCGCCGCTGATTGAAATCGTCCCACTGCAGTTGCTGGCGTATTACATCGCCGTGCGCCGCGGCTGCGACGTGGATCAACCGCGCAACCTGGCCAAGAGCGTGACGGTGGAGTAAGACGCGCGTCAGACAGAGGCCGGCGTGCGTAAGACGCGCGTTAGAAGCAAAAATAGAGGGGAAAACAAAAAGCCCTGCCGCAAGGCAGGGCTTTTTGCTGATTTAATGCCGGCGATCACCTAATCTCCCACACGGTCGCCCGTGCAGTACCATCGGCCCAGCGAGGCTTAACTTCCGTGTTCGGG
>Ga0181520_10007001_pt1 | contig 16863 bp, 13 predicted proteins | sample PEATcosm2014_Bin_29_FD_132451 | JGI IMG/M metagenome (GOLD analysis project Ga0181520, IMG submission 132451) | Peatland microbial communities from MTU Mesocosm Facility, Houghton, MI, USA - PEATcosm2014_Bin02_30_metaG | ecosystem: Environmental > Terrestrial > Soil > Wetlands > Peat | place... | reverse complement strand
CGGCAAATCCGCTTTGGCTCATCGCTGGATTGCCCACGGGCTGCGGGAAAAGGGGTGGCTCCATGAATACAGCTTGGCAAACTGAAACAGGCAGCCTCGTATGCCGCTGGTCCGGATTCATTGAACGCACCCGGTACGTCCCGGATTGGCTTCAGGAAAAATCGGTCGCGGACTACGAAAGCGCCTTGACGCCGGTTCCTGATTTCGCCGCGCACAGCCCATTGGGCTCGGGTGAATGGTTCGTTCCCTGGAACGCGCGGTGGTGTGTGCGAACTCGCTCCTGGTCCCGCTAGCAAAGGGCGGTCGTCACCCAGGCTTCATCTTCGCATCCACAAATCCGCCGTCACAAATCCCAGAAACACCATCGCGATCACGCCGTTCATGGTGAAAAACGCTGCATTCAGCCGGCGCAGGTCGCGCGGAGAAACCAGCGAGTGCTCATAGGCCAACAGCAGCCCCACGGCGGCAACGCCTGACCAGCCAGGGATGCGGAAATCAAAGAGAAAACCGAACCAGATCAACAACGCCAGCATCGCCAGGTGCATGGCGCGCGCCGTCCAAAATGCCACCGTAATCCCGCTTGCCTGGGGCAGGCTGTGCAGGCCCGCGGCGCGATCGTGTTGGTAGTCCTGGCAGGCATACAACACGTCGAATCCGCCCGCCCACAAGGTCACCGCCGCAGTCAGCACCAGGATGCGCGGGTCCAGGCTGCCGCGCACGGCAATCCACGCCGCTGCGGGCGCCAGACCGAGCGCCAAACCCAGCCCCAGGTGCGACCATCGCGTCACGCGCTTCAGGTAGCTATATCCCAGCAGCACCACCAGTGCCGCCGGCGCAAGTTCCAGCGCCAGCCGGTTGAGTTCGGCTGCGGCCCCCAGAAACACCAACACTGCCACGCACGTGAACCCCAGCACAAACTGCCGGCTTAGCAGCCCTTCCGGAATCGCCCGCGTCCGCGTGCGCGGGTTATCGGCATCCAGCTCCGCGTCGGCCCATCGGTTAAACGCCATCGCCGCCGACCGCGCTGCCACCATGGCCACGACAATCCATGCCACTGTTCGCCAGCCCGGCAGCCCGCCCGCAGCCAGCAGCATGGCCGTCAGCGCAAACGGCAGGGCGAAGATCGAGTGTTCCCACTTGATCATCTCCAGGGTGATGCCGATCTTGTTCAAAATGCTGGCCATCGTCTGTTTTCCAGTTCCTAGTCTAGCGGAGACAGACTCCTGCATTTACGGCCACGAATCGCCGCACCGCCCCGTACCCCAGGTTGTCGGCTTTAACCGCGATCCTTCGTTTTGCGCTACTCTATTAACCTACCGAATGTGACACAGCTCACTAGATCCGGGCCCAAGTCGATGAAATCATGACTTCGATGTTCCCCATGGAGCACGCTCATGAAGAACTCTTCTCCCCTGGGAAGTCTCTTTACGCAGCTTGACCCCGATGCATTTGTTGCTGATCCACAGCTGATTCGCGCATTCGACACACGGTCAACCCCGGTCCCTTGCGAGTCCGAACGTCCTCTCTTTCGCCAGGGCGAGCCCGCCGTGGGAATCTTTATCCTCCACAAAGGCGTGGTTACGCTCAGCATGATGTCGCAGGATGGCCACTCGCTCTTCGCCGCGCAGGCCAAACCCGGTTCCATCCTCGGCCTCCCCGGCGCAATCAGCAATCAACCCTACACGCTGAGCGCCACCGCCGGAGCCGGAGCCGAAGTGTGCTTTGTCGGCCGCGACGATCTCACCGCCGTCATGCATTCCGACCCGGCGATGTCGATCAAAATGCTTGAAGTCCTCGCCGCCGAAGTCCGCAGCGCCCGCAGAGCTTTCTCTTAAAGCGATTCCGCAATTGCAGCCGGTTCCAGTTTCTGTGCCGGGTGGATTGAATCCAGTTGGCCGCGATGGCTTCTGGACACGGTAACTGTGGAACCCCTGTAGTCTGGAATTGTGCTTGCACTCGGCGTCGCACCCAACATCACCGGAACGCCCGGCTCTCGAGCGTCACACACGGTGCGGCGGCACGACGTTTTCCCGCGCCCCCACCTGCTAAACTCACACGTTGTGTCCCTCGCCGGTCTCGCCATCGCCGTCGCCGCATATCTGCTCGGGTCCATCCCCACGGGATACCTGCTCTACCGCATCTTTCGCCGCCAGGACATCCGCTCTTTTGGCAGCGGCAATATCGGCGCTACCAACGTCCTTCGCGCCGGAGGCAAGGGCCTCGGCGCGGCCACCTTTGCTCTCGACGTCCTGAAGGGCTGCTCGGCCGTGTGGCTTGGCGGCTACCTCGCTTCGCTCTGGATGCCCGCCGTCCCATTGCGCTCCGCCGAGGCCTTCGCGGCTCTCTGCGCCGTGCTTGGACACATGTTCCCCATTTGGCTCAAGTTTCGCGGCGGCAAGGGCGTCGCCACCGGCTTTGGAGTCTTCCTGGCCATTTCGCCGTGGGCTGCCCTGGCCGCCCTTGGAGTCTTCGTCATCGTGCTCGCCCTCAGCCGCTACGTCTCCGTCTCCTCCATCGCCGCGGCGTTCAGCTTTCCGGTCTTTGCCTGGTTTCTCGTAACCGGGCCGCGCCCGCCCTTCTTTTTCGTTGCCGGCGCTGTCGTCTCGCTGCTTATCATCGTCAAACACCACCAGAACATCCGCCGCCTGATCGCAGGCACGGAATCCCGCATCGGAGCTCGCAAGCCAGCATGAGCCGCATCGCCATCTTAGGTTCCGGCGCCTGGGGAACCGCTCTCGCACTCTCACTCGACCGCCGCGGCGGCCACCAGGTCGCGCTCTGGGCGCACTCCCCGGAGCTCGCCAGCCAGATCGTTGACGCCCAGGAAAACACACAGTTCCTTCCGGGCTTCCGCATCCCCTCTTCCGTTACCGTCACCGCCGACTGGGCCGAGATCACCGCCGCCGACATCGTGGTCTCTGTCATCCCGTCCGAATTCCTGCGAACAACACTGCTACGCATCCGTTCTCACCTGCGCATCGGCCAATTCGTCGTCAGCGCAACCAAGGGCCTCGAGGATCGCACGCTCTATCGCATGACGAAGGTGCTCTCTGAAACCCTCGAACCGGTCGGGCTTCTGCTTTCCATCGGCGCGTTGTCGGGCCCCAGCTTTGCCCTTGAAGTTGCGCAAGGCCAGCCCACTGCCCTTACCCTTGCCTTCAGCGACCCTGAAGTCGCCACATTCATCCAGCAGGAGTTCTCTTCTGAGACCCTCCGCCTTTACACATCGACCGATGTCATGGGCGTCGAGCTCGGCGGCTCGCTCAAGAATGTCATCGCTATCGCTGCCGGAATCGCCGTCGGTGTCGGTCTCGGCCACAACTCGACCGCCGCTCTCATCACCCGCGGCATCGCCGAGATCACGCGCCTTGCCGTTGCCTGCGGTGCGCGCCGCGAAACCCTCGCCGGCCTCTCAGGCGTTGGCGACCTCGTGCTCACCTGCACGGGCTCGCTCAGCCGCAACCGCACCGTTGGAGAGCAGCTGGGCCAGGGCCGCAAGCTGCCCGAGATTCTCTCTTCCCTCGGAGGCAAAGTGGCTGAAGGCGTGCTCACCACTCACGCCGCTCTCGGCCTCGCCCGCAAGCATTCAATCGAAATGCCCATCACTGAGCAAATGGAGCTCATTCTCAACGAAGGCAAGGACCCACGCGAAGCCATCCGCGCGCTCATGCTCCGCCCCGGCAAAGAGGAACACTAGAATCGTCCCAGGATCTGTGCTGCGCACTACCTTCGCGCCCGCGAAATTCCGAATGATCTCGCCTGCATCCGAGCCCGCCGCTTCGCCGGCCTTTCAGCTTTTCCGGCAAGCTCCAGCGCGACTCTCATGCACGCGCCGCGCAGCGCATCGGCAGCTGCGCGATTCTCCATTGCGCGCGCGACGACCATGCCCCCGATGCACAAGGCGGCTGTGGCCTGCGCCCGAACCCGAGCATCTCGCCCGCGGCCGCTCATGCTCCTCTCAAGAATGCTCACCATCGCAGTGAACACGGTTTCAAACGCGCGCTTCAAACGCACATCGCCGCGCGTCACGTCGGCGGGCAGCGCAACCATGGGACAGGAATTTTCCACGTCTTCAAAATGCTGGTGCGAGAGATATGCGCGAATCACCTGCGCCCCGAAGTCCGCCGAACCGGGGTCGATCTCCACGCCTTCCCAACAATTCTTCCACTCCGGATCAGTGAAGAAGCAATTCAGCGCTTCGACATAGAGATCGCTCTTGCTCCTGAAGTAGCTGTAGAATCCGCCGCGCGTCAGGCCTGCGCCCAACATAATCTCGTCGAGCGACACCTGTTCGAAGCCGTGGCGGTTAAACAGCCTGCGGGCGCTCTCGACGATCTTCGCCTTGACTTCGACGCGGTGTCCTTCCGGATATGGCATGGATTCCTCCTGATCTCACCAGTATTGTCCACGAGTATCTTCGAGCCAGTTCTCAACTGTCCATCAAAATATGTTCTTGAACATAACGTCTCGCCGTGTTCCCATCGTTCACAGTTGCAGCTATGAATCTGTGAGGTCGGAATGAAGGACAGCTTCTCAATCTCGCGCCGGCAGACGCTGACCGGCGCCGCGGCCGCAATTGCGCTTTCTGCTTCAGGGCTGCGCGCCATTGCGCAGGAGCCTGCCACGCCCGCGCCGCCGGATATGGCGCAGAAACCCGCGACGCCCGCCAACGATCAGCGCACTTCCATTCACTACGAGCTCGAATTCGACGCCAGTCCCCACCGCCTTTACTCCACGATCGTCGAACAGAAGCAGTTCGCCGCTTTTACGGGGTTGCCCGCGACCATTGACCCTGCCGAGGGCGGCGGATTCTCGATGTTTGGCGGGCTCATCGTGGGCCGCAACGTCGAGCTCGTCGACGGCCAGCGCATCGTCCAGGCATGGCGCCCGACACATTGGGATCCGGGCGTCTATTCCATCGTTCATTTTGAATTTAAACCGCGCGCCGCCGCGGCAACGCTCATCTTCGATCACACCGGCTTCCCGGCGGGCGAATACGATCACCTTGACTTTGGATGGCAGGAGCACTACTGGGGCCCGCTCAGAAAATATTTGGCGGCTCAACCGTAGAAACCCTGGCAAATCACAGTTGCGTCAAATCTTTTAAGAGGACGAGCTCTGTCCCGACGCCTGCCCCTGGGCCGCTGGTCCCTCGGTCACTGTTGGAGGCGCGCAGCGGGGGGGCGACAGGTCCACGTCGCTGGGGTGGCTTGGTCCCCAATTTCTGCTCCCGGTTCTTCCGGTTCCTGTTTTCTTGTTCCCTTGGTCCCCGCGTTTTTTCACCCGCCCGCAATCGCGCCGAGGATCAGCAGCGGCTCCTTGCCGGACGCGACCGCATCGGGCAATGGCTTGTCGGGCGATTCCAGCGACCAATCTTCTTCGCAGGCAAAGAAGCGCAGAAACGCGCGGCGCTGGCCAGTCCCGTATTCACGGATCGTTCCGCGCAGCATGGGGTAGCGCGTTTCCAGAACATCGAGGACATTGCGAATCGTGACCGGCTCCGAAACGTCGAGCTGCACATCGCCCTCGACATGCGCCAGGTTGCGCAGGTGAAATGGCAGTCCAACCCGCACCGTCGCCGAGTTCGTCTGCGCATCGCTCAACGCGCCAGCCTCCTCATCGCCGCCTTATCGCTTGCTGGACCGCTGCTTTTCTGGTCTCTGGTCTCTATTGCAGCGTTTGCACTTCAACCGACAGCACAGCCGGCAGATCGCGCACGATCGGCGCCCAATTGTCGCCCGCGTCGGCCGACGCGTATACCTGACCGCCCGTTGTGCCAAAGTAAATGCCGCAATCGTCGAGCGTGTCGACGGCCATTGCGTCGCGCAACACGTTCACGTAGCAATCCTTCTCCGGCAGGCCCTTGGCAAGCGGCTCCCACTCGTTGCCGCCCGTGCGGCTGCGGTAGACGCGCAACTTGCCGTCCAGCGGATAATGCTCCGAGTCGCTCTTGATCGGCACAACGTAGAGTGTCTCCGGCTCGTGCGCGTGCACGTCAATCGCAAACCCGAAGTCGGTGGGCAGGTTGCCGCTCACTTCGCGCCAGATCTCGCCGGCGTCGTCGGTGCGCATCACGTCCCAGTGCTTCTGCATGAACAGCACATCGGGGCGCGAGCGGTGCATGGCCACATGATGAACGCAGTGGCCGATCTCGGCGTTGGGATCGGGAATGTACTGCGAGCGCAGCCCTTTGTTGATCGGCTTCCACGTCTCGCCGCCGTCGTTGGTACGGAATGCGCCGGCCGCCGAGATGGCAATGTAGATGCGCTTGGGGTCAGTGGGATCGAGAAGGATGGTGTGCAGTCCCATGCCGCCCGCGCCCGGCTGCCACTTGGGACCGGTGCCGTGTCCGCGCAGTCCTGAGAGCTCTTGCCAATTCTCGCCGCCGTCGGTCGAGCGGAACAGCGCCGCGTCTTCCACACCCGCATAAACCGTCTCAGCATCGGTGAGCGATGGCTCGATGTGCCACACGCGCTTGAACTCCCATGGATGCTGCGTGCCGTCGTACCACTGGTGCGTGGTCAGCGGTTTGCCCGTCCCCGGCGACGAATCGTATACGAATTTATTGGGCAGCGCTGTCGGCGGGCCGGGAGCGGGAATCGCTTCGTTCGGCAACCCCGGCTGATGCCAGGTCTTGCCGCCGTCGTCCGATCGCTGGATCAACTGCCCGAACCACCCGCTCGTCTGCGAGGCGTAGATCCGGTTGGGGTCAACCGGCGAGCCCTTCATGTGGTAGATTTCCCAGCCGGCGAAAAACGGCCCGCTCACCGTCCAGTCTTTGCGCTTGCCGTCGGAGTTGAGAACGAACGCGCCCTTGTGCGTCCCGACGAGTACTCGCACACCGCTCATTTTGACCTCCTGCTTGCCGCAGACCTTCAATTTTTCCAGTCGACGCTTAAGGCGATAACACCGCCTTTTGGGAAACGCCGCTTTGCCATTCTTCCGAATATCTCTTGCAAATTGCAAGTATTTTCTACGGTGCCTCTTGGCTTACTTCGCAGCCTGAGTTGCGGAGACTGATCTCAGGTGTACCGGCCCGAGCAGTCCCGACGGCAGCAGTGGCGAATCGGCTTTGTAGGGCGTGAAATCGGCGAACGCATATTTCTTCAACGCCCACGGCTGCTGGTCGCCGATCATGCGATTGACCCAGAGATTGGTCACCTTAATCTCAATGCGATTCTCGCCCGGCCTGAACTCGCCGGTAACATCGACCTTGAACGGCGTCTTCCACAAAATGCCGAGATTTGCGCCATTCACCTTCACCTCTGCGATCTCTCGCACATCGCCGAGATCCAACCAGAGATGAGCACCCTGCGCTAAATCGTCTGCCGGTACTTCGATCGTCTTCGAATAAGTGGCTGTGCCGGAGTAATATTTGACGCCGTCGTCCGAAGTCGGAAGGGCCATTTCGGTCCAGGAGACGAGGCGATGGAAGTCAACGCCCTCAGGAGCGCCACTGCCTCTCTGAAAGCTGACGTTCCAATCGCGGTTGAGTGCCGGATCCAGACCATCGATTACGGTTTCGTGCGCCACAGGTAGCTCAAGAGAGTTCTGGGTTGCCGCTGCGCGAAAAACCACAAAGGTTGTCCCGTACGGATCGAGATGCAACGGAACCGTCGTGCGGCCCTCCGCGATCCGGTACGAAACCGGCTGCGTCGCGCCCGTTGCAGGATCCCAAAGCTCCGGCGTTTTCCCTTCCACACGAAAGGTTGCGCTCACATCTTCGGCGCGGTCCTGGCGGTTGTCGACAAAATAAACGTCGCCGTCATCGAGCTTGCGGTGGACCAACATCAACGTCGCGTCGGCTTCCGGTTTCGTGTACTCCCAATCGCGCTTGACACCGAGCGCCGACAGAACATCGTTCGCGCTCATGTCCGCATACACTCTGCCCTTCCCGACCTTCCGCATCGATTGCCCACCCGCGGACCGCGTTCCCCAAAGCTGATCCGCTAGGCGCTGAAACTCCTTTTCATCATCGGCGAGGCTAGGCGAATCTGTTGGCCGGCTGCCCACAAGAATCGCGCCTTGGGTAACCAGACTCTTGATCTGGCTCAACACGGGCAACGTCATGCGCCGGCTCCGCCCGCCCAGATAGAGAAGCCGGTAACTCGTGCCACCCGGAGTTACCAGCCGTCCACCCTTGAACGACAATTCGTGAAGCACCACGTCGCTGTTCACAAAGTCGAAACCGTATCCATCCGGCGCGTCATCGATCGCCTTCCATCCGAAGACCGCGGTTAGCGGACCCTCCTCGCCATAGAAGTAGGCAACGTCAGCGGAGAAATGCCCCTGCTGGAGCAAGTAGGAGCAGCGCGCAAGATAAGTCACCCATGGTCCGGCCTGCTCGGCCCAGGTGTCGTTGCGATTGAACCAAAGCCCGTATTGGCCAAGGGTCAGTCCCGGAGCCATCTCTGGCACTGGCTGATGCGTGGACTCGTGAATCTCGAAGCGGTTCACGCCCAGCGCAAACTCCAGGTCCGCAACCTTCTTCAGGCTATTGGGCGAGAAGGACCATGCCGGGCCGCGCGAGGTCATCGACTCTGCGCCGACCAGATTCTGTCCATAGATATGCGCGACAGATGCCGCGCCGCGCAGGTCAGAGATGAAGTCGATATCCGGCCCCGGGCTGCCCGCATAGGTCCACATCGCTCCCATAGGCACATCGGTCCTGCTGCGCATCTCCACATCGTCACCCAGTGACGGGCGATGATACTCCAACGCTTCTCCGTAGTAACTCATCCCGTGGGAATGTAAGTCGTCAGCAATCTCCCCGTAGTGGTTTTCAGCGAGAAGTTGACCAAGCGTGCGCCTGAAATCCCATAGAAAGCGGTCGGTATCTTCGGTGCTCTTGATGACTACGCCTGTAAGTGCAGGCAGCCAGGGACGCGCATCGTAGCCCCGCCGTTCCTTGAATTCCTCCAGGATGTTATCCGTCCAGTTTTGCGGTCCTACTTCGATACTATCGGTGAGTAAGTACGAGATTCCTTCCTTGCCCATGTTCTCCGGGCCAACAGTATCCGCATACATCTTGAGATAGCCGTCAACATAGTTCTTCACGGAATCGCGGTTCAACTTGTCCACTTCAAGCCCTGTTGCCTCCACCGGGGCCGGGCCGTTTTCATGGCCGGTGAGCGAATAACCAATGCGCAGCACCATCCAGTTTCCCTCTGGCGGCGTCCATTCAAGCGCTCCATCGGGCTTCATCTTGCTCGTCAAGTCGATCACATCCTGCTGCGGCACGATGAACTGCGGCGCGACCTCGGGATCGCGAATGGCGTAGAAGTCTCGCGCGTTGGCGTAACCGGCGCGCTGCTCCCATTGGTTCATCCGTGCTCCGCTCGCCAGCACCAGCTCGGTGATTTTGTGGTCGTGGTCAGGCACGTCTGCCGGCTGCGCAGGAAAGACGATGCGGAAATACCACGCCGTTACCGCGTCGAATGCCACCGTCCGCTGCACCAGGCTGCTAAACGGAATGTCGGCCACTTTCTTGAAGTGAACGCCGTCGTCGCCGGCCTCGATGAACGGCGCAACTGCATTGCTCTCGTGGTCGAAGACGCTGATGGCATCGTTTAGGCTCGCGAGCGTCACCGCCTGAATCGCCTGCGGATGGCGATAATCAAACTGTACCCAGCCCTCTTTTCCCGGTTCGCCTTGAGGCAGATCAAGCGCCACGGTATTCACATCGCCGTCCGAGAGTGCGGCCACATTCGGCGTTCCGCCGCTCGCAGTGACTTGCGGATTCAAATCCGCCTGCGCCTCGTCTCCGCCGGGAATCTTGTACGCGATCACTTCGGAGTCGGCATAGAACTCGGGAGGAGTTACGATCGTTCCGTCCGCTGCGCGCCGCCCCGAGACCGCGAAGTTCTGGAAGATTCCATCAACCTGTGGCGGATGTGCAAGCTTGCCGATGAAAGGCCGCCCGCCTTCCATGCGCGTCGCGGTCCACACCATCTTCTTCATCCCTTGCGCCGCAGGCACCCAGGGTCCGCCGGTCTCGCTCCAGCCCGGCGAGCTGGCGATGGCGACCTCCATCCCCTTGGCCCTCGCCGTGGTCACGGCGGTTCTAAACGCCTGCTTCCACTCCGGGGTCATGTAAATCAGCCGCTGCGGAACCACCTGCGGCGTGTTGATGGCGCCCTCGAAGATGGTTACGCCACCGAGTCCCACGCGGTGCATCCACTCCAGGTCCAGTACGATTCCCTGGTCTGAGATGTTGCCGTTCATCCAGTGCCACCACACGCGCGGCCGCGCTCCGTTGGGCGGATCGAGGAATCCTTGCAGCATCGGATCGCCGCGCGAAATTGCGGTCGTTTGCGGATCAGCCGGGGCCTGTGCCCGAACCGAATGGCGTACAGAGCAGACTGTGCAAAGCAGAGCTGCAAGAATAAATCGGGAACTTTTCATAACGATCCATTGTAGATTCGTTGTTTCAAGAGGAGAAGTCCGGGCTGTCGCCAACGATCGTTTAGCGGAAGAAATTGTCGCGCAGTGGGCCGGCGAAGTTTGCGCCCTGCAAACGGAAACGCACTTGCGCTAGACTCCGGTAGAATCGATGCGCTCTATTCAATTCTTGGCGGAAAGCCTAGAAAGTGAACGCGAGGCCGGCGCGGAAGCTACGCTGATCGTCCGCGAACAGAAGCAGCGAACCGTCGCTCAGAATATAGGGGTGATAGCCTTGGGCGAGCAGATTCCTTACTTCGAGCAACGCCTCCAGGCCTCCCGATCCGTCGCGCGTGACGTGGATTGGCTGTCTGAGCCGGGCATTGAGGAATGGCGATGCCGCGTCCTTCGCGAACGGCGCCACTTCAGTCACAATCCCGTCCGGCTGCCAGCGATAGCTCGCACTCCAGCGGGTTCCAGTGCCGTCCAGCGTCCCCGAAAGCGAAATCGCGTACGTCTGGGCGCGGCGCGGATGGGCTGAGGCGAGCACCTCGGCTAGTGGAGTTGCCTGCGGCAAAACGGGCATCACCAGCGCGGCTCCGCTTGCATAGCTCACGCGCATCTGATTTTTTCCGGTCAACCGATGCTCCGCGCTGGCCTCAACGCCTGCGGATGAGATCGACGGCCCTGCTGCTCGCAGCAAACTGCTCGCCGGATCGAAAAGGATCCCTGCCGCCGCAGGAGACCCGCCCTCGGCAACGTGATCCAGCGCCTCGAGCACGGGATTCTCGATGCGATCGGAGTAAACCAGCACGGCCACACCTGAAGCGTCAGTCTGCCGTTCCCAACCGATCTCCTGGTGAAGTCCACGCTCGATAGCCAGACCGCCGTCGCGCATCGACACCACCGGCAACCACGCCGTCACCTCAGATTCATCTCCCCCGGAAATCCGATCAGGCGCCATGGTGGCCAACCGGTAGCGCAAGGTGTTGGCGCCTCGGTGCCATTCAACGTCGGCATAGGGAAGCATTGCGGTCGCCGTGCTTGGCGAGTCTCCGCCGAGCCGCCCGATGACCGCGGTCGAACCAACCTCCGCATCGATCGCCGGGCCAAATTGCATCGTCTCGAAGCTGCGCACTGCGGCTTCGTCCAGACCTTGATCTCCAGCTCCCTCGATCTCGGGCGCCATGCTGACGGCGGCAACCGACTGCACCGATCCGGCCATGCCCAGATCCTGCCGGAAGCCGAGCATCGATTCCATGTTGCCGTCAGTGCCGGGCGCAAAATCAACGCGCGCCAGCAACTCCCGGCTGTCCGCCGGAGTGTCTTCCACGGCGGTTGTGAAGCGCTCGCCGCTCTCACCGAAGGTTCCAGCCTGGCCAGTCGCCATCAGGCGGGCCTTGAGCTTCGGCCTGGAGCCCGAGCCGTCTGAAACCACAACCAGCGGCCCGTCTTGAAGCCAACGCAGTAGCGGCCGGTTCGCCGCGGAGCGCAACGTCCATGCCCAGTCGTCCTTCTGAGAATTGCCGGAACGCGGCTGCGCTGGAAGCCATTGGATGACTTCATACAACGTATTCAGCGTCAGATTGACGACGACTGCGCCCTGAACTCTGATGTTTTCCCTGAGGGAAGGCAGAAAGTACGGACCCATTGCCTTAATGGCATAGCGACCGGGCGCAAGCGCCGAGATGGCATAGCGGCCGGTACTGTCGGTGTAGACACTGGTCACCACGCTTTGATCGAAGCGGAGAAGCTGGACTTCTGCACCGATCTGCGGCACGCCAGCCGAGTCGCGGACCAGCCCGGACACTGACGCCCGCGCTGCTCCAAAGGTTGGAGCGGCGCCAAAGACGATCAGCACGGCCAAACCGGTGAGATGGGCAATTCGCTTCATCAGCAGATCTGAAACCCCACCGCGTCCCTGGCTCACATCCTGAAAATACAAACCGCACAAGCTCCTGAATTCTTAAGTTCAGCTGGCGTCTGCACGGATTGATACCTATTCGACGACAAAAGGAGCCGATTGCGCAATCTCTTGTTTCGAGATCGCGTCGTTCATCTTCACTGTCACTGTGTACTTGCCAGGCTCCAGGCCAGCAATTGGTAGCGACTTCTCCACCGTCAGCTGATCGCTGTGTGCCCCTAAATCCTTTGATTCCAGTTGCTTCTCGAGAATTACGTTTCCCGATGCATCCGCAATCTGGTAGGTAACCGTCGCTGAGTTACTCTTGGTCGCTTCATCGATCCCAAGATTATAAAACTGCATCCAGAAATTCAGGTCCTGGTTACGCTTGAAGCTTACAGGGGTGGCCGGGCTCGACATCACGCGTGGCCTGACAAGCCAGTTGCTGATGATGAAGCTTCCGTCGCCGATGTCGCGTGACGGCACCAAATTCATCTGGTCGGCAAGAATCAGCGATGAGGCCCCGAGTTTGTCGTCCTCGTACGTTGGAACATTGAGCGCCCTACCGTAGATTCCAATGTGATCCGGGTTGTTTACATCCTTAATCGCAATATCCAGCCGGTAGAGGCCGGGTTGCAGCGGGAGCGACTTCTGATAAAGCCTCTTGCCATCGAGAGCCTTTTCGAGCAACTCGGACGGCTCTTCAACCTCGACCGTATCCTCGAAAGTCTGCACATTCTTGTGCATGATCGTGGTCACTTTACCCAGGATGTTCACCACACCCTTCGATACTCCGTCCTTGGTCACGAATGTGATGTCACGGTTGCGCAATTGAAGTGTGATCGGCACCAGATCCATGCTGTCGGTCACCTTCACAAAGTCCGTGCGCACATCGAACGGGAACGGCGGGCCGCTCAGCAGCTTGTGCGATGAGCTAAAGGCGTCGAGCGCCGCGTCAAGGTCGCTGAACTTGATCGGGGGCGGTGCAAACAGCTTTGCGGCCAGCTCAATACGGTCGAATTCCTTGCCTTGCTGGCCCGCACCTGCCGGACCGGTCCCGAGCTGTTCCAGGCCACCCCCCTTGAACCGGTCGGTCTTGTCCTGGTGGTTCATCTCTTCGTATTGCGTCAGGCCCGCGCCAGGCACCATCTTGAGCGCATCTTTCTCGCTTCGGTCGATGGTGAAGTGGTAATCGCCGCATTGGCAGGTATCCACGAACTCCAGGTCAATGTTTTCGCCAATGCCCTCGAGATAGCGATAGTGCCAAACCTCAAACGGGAACGTGGACGTCTCTCCTCCGCCTTCATCCATGGGCCGCTCGTACGTACCACCCGAGGGATGGGAGTCGATCGAATCCGCCGGACCCCACATGATATAGATGCGTCCGCGATCCGTCTTCCAGCCCGGCTTGCCCGCCGCATAGTGGTCGTTTGCGTATTGAATGCGCCGGTAGTGCTCTTCGCGGAACGAGTTCTCTTCAGAATCCGGATCGGGGTTGCGGCGCTGCCAGAAATTCTCGATGAACGCCTCGCGTTCCTCGTCGTTGGCCAGGCTTAGAAAAGCTTTGCGTTCATCGTCGGAGATGATGTAGGGCACTTCTTCGTTCAGCCAGGTCTTGTACGGCCCCTTCAACTCCTGGCGCAGTTCCCTTTGAGCCTTGTACCGCTCCTTATCGGAAAGTTGGCGGTTAAGAGGATCGGTTTGCTGGGCCTGAGCGGCCGGTGGCGTAGCCTGCTGCGGACCTGCGGCGTCGCTTTGCTGCGCCACGATCCCGGCTGTGGGCGCCCAGATGAGGCCGCAACCAAGAGCGGTGAAAAGAAGACGGCGGCTTAAGAACATCATTGCCTTCGATACTCCTGCAATCTCTTCATTTTACGGCTAGTTTACCCGTCGGGCAAGGTTCGGCGCGCTGTCGGTCGCCGATTGGACGCTTTGACGGCCCAAATGTCAACGGTCCTGCGGCCCCCGCGATCGGGAATCCACAAGATTCGGTAACCATGCGGCTCGCCGGGGCGGCGTTCTGCCGTCCAAGCCTGGAGCCTGGCGAAGGGTCCGGCATCCTCAAAATGCGTTGACCCTCCGCGACACACAGCAAACAGGAAACGTTGGCAACACGGGAGTCACTGCGAGCGTCGGGAACCTTTTTCCGCTTCTTCGCGTACACTGGAGTGTAGAAAAAAACAAGGATTTCATACCCTCATGAAGAAAATCCTTCTCATCGCTCTCGCTGTGCTCGTTGCTGCCGCACTCGTCGCTTTCATGGTGATCAGGCAGCAGTCCGGCTATACCAAGGTTTACACCGCGACCCTGACGCGGGAGGATCTTTCCACCATCATCAGCGGGACCGGACAGATCAAGCCCAAAAACTATGTCAATGTCGGCGCAACAGCCATGGGCCGGGTCACCCACCTCTATGTGAAGGAGGGCGACAAAGTTACCAAGGGCGAGATCGTAGCCACGATTGAAAACATCCAGCAGGAAGCAACCGTGAACGGCCAGGAGGCCGCCATCGCCGCCGCGAAGACCGACATCCTCTCCGATGTTGCCGCGGAAAAGACGGCGCAGGCAAATGTTGAGCATGCTCAGGCCGACCTCGAACAGAAAAAGTTCGACTGGGATCGCGCCCAGGCGCTCTACAAGGACGGCATCATGGCCAGGCAGGACTACGATGCCAAGAAAGCCGCATACGACCTCGATGTCGCCAACGTGGCCCAGGCGGTAGCTCAACTCAACCAGGCCAAAGCCAACACCGACTCGGCGCGCGGCCACATGCAGACCCAGGTGGCCACGCTGCGCGGAAATCAGGATATGCTCAACCGCACCATCTCGGTTGCGCCGTTTGACGGTGTCGTGACCAACGAGCCCGTCCGCGAAGGCGAAACAGTCGTCGAGGGCATCCAGAACACCGAGGGCTCCACTTTAATGACCATCGCCGACATGAGCGTCGTCACCGCCGAAGTCAAGGTGGACGAGACCGACATCGTGAATGTCCAGCTCGGTCAGTCCGCCGAGATCACGGTCGACGCTTTACCCAACAAGGTCTTCAAGGGGCACGTCACGCTGGTTGGCGATCAGGCCCTGTTGCGCTCGACGGGTGTCGCCACCTCGCAGTCCACGACTGGCACTGAAGAGGCCAAGGACTTCAAGGTCGTGGTGACTCTCGACAATCCGACCGATGAGCTTCGTCCCGGGCTCTCCTGCACCGCAAAGATCACCACCGCGCACAAATCGAATGTGTTAGCCCTGCCCATCCAGGCGTTGACCATGTACGATCCGGCAGCCGAGAATTCCAAATCCGGCGGCGTTCAGGCGGCATCCAACAGCACCAAATCCAACCCGGTCCAGGGTGTCTTCGTCATGCAAAAAGACGCCCACGGCAGGCTGCGCGCCAACTTTGTGCCCGTCACGACCGGCATCACCGGGGCCACCGACATCGAGGTGATCTCCGGCTTGAGCAACGGCGAGGAGATCGTCACCGGCCCCTACAAAACTCTGCGCGACCTCAAGCAGGGCGCGTTGCTCAAGCGCGACAAGTCCGTACCAACGGTTTCCACCGGCAGCTCGAGTTGATACGCCGGCAGACGGCAGTTGAATTTCGAAAGAGGATGAGTCTCAGATGGCTTTGAATGGCGTCGGCATCGAGGAACTTCCGCAAACTACAGTCGTCAATGCGAACGACGTCATTGTCGTCGAGGACCTTTGGCGCACCTACGATATGGGCTCGGAGCAGCAGGTCCAGGCGCTGCGCGGAGTCTCGCTGCGCATTCGCCACAACGAATATGTGGCCATTATGGGACCCTCCGGCTCGGGCAAATCCACGCTGATGAACTTAATTGGCTGCCTCGACACTCCCTCCAAGGGCCGCTACTGGCTCAACGGACAGTTGGTCAGCGACCTCGACGACGACCAGCTCGCGCGCATTCGCAACAAGGAGATCGGCTTCGTTTTCCAGACCTTCAATCTTCTCGCCCGCGCAACCTCGCTGCACAACGTGGAACTGCCTCTCATTTACAACGGCACCCCGGCCGCGGAGCGCCTGATCCGCGCCAAGAAGACCCTCGCCGATGTGGGCCTGGAATCGCGCATGATGCACAAGCCGAACGAGCTCTCCGGCGGCCAGCGCCAGCGCGTTGCCGTTGCCCGCGCCCTGGTCAACAACCCGTCGATCATCCTCGCCGATGAGCCCACCGGCAACCTCGACTCCAAAACCGGCCTCGAGATCATGGCCCTCTTCGATCAGCTCCACGCGCGCGGCAACACCATCGTTCTTGTAACCCACGAGTCCGATATCGCCCAGTTTGCTCACCGCGTCGTCCACATCCGCGACGGCCAGATCTTCTCCGACGAACCCTCGGCGCGCGTTCGTTAATCGTCGAGACTCAAACAAAATCTGCTGGTGCCGCAAAGCACCTTGCCGTGCGAGTTTTCCACATTTTTCCGCCCGATCTTTTCTCCATATTCACCAAACCGCCTTGACTTTACGCGGAAACGGGTCCAAGATTTCCACAGAATGTGAGGGAAGAGACGCAGGCGGTCAGGGTGGCCGCTCAGCGAACGTCGGAAATGATCCTGGCCTTCCT
>Ga0181520_10007000_pt1 | contig 16866 bp, 15 predicted proteins | sample PEATcosm2014_Bin_29_FD_132451 | JGI IMG/M metagenome (GOLD analysis project Ga0181520, IMG submission 132451) | Peatland microbial communities from MTU Mesocosm Facility, Houghton, MI, USA - PEATcosm2014_Bin02_30_metaG | ecosystem: Environmental > Terrestrial > Soil > Wetlands > Peat | place... | reverse complement strand
AGCCGCTCAAAGCGGTTCTTGTCGTCCATCTCCATGCGCCGCACATCGGAGGGGATGCGCACGAAATCGGCAACAAAGATGATGAGCGCCTGCGGATTGGGCGAACGAAAATAGCGTTCCAAAGCGGCAAACTCATCTTTTTTCGCGCCGCGGGTATAAAGCTGGCGCACATTGCGCACAAAAATCGCCTGGAAGGGCGCCATCAACGAGGGGGTCTGCGCGCGGTCGAGCACTTCGAAGATTGAGGTGCCTGAAAGATCAAGGTCGGAGAGGCAGAAATCCCTCAGATCCGGCGGCACAAAAGCTTTGAGAACGGCAGCGCGGCAGCGGTCCAGGAGAAATGTCTCGTCGCCGGCCAGCACATAGCCGGGTTTGAGCGTGCCCTGACCCGCGGCTGCGGCCTCGATCTCGGCCACAAAACGGCCAGTCGCAGAAAATCCGGCGCCCCAGCGCGCGGCGGTCATCGAGCAAGTCTCCGCGGGAGTGGTCTTTCCGAGGCCATTCTCGGCACAGCGCGGCTGATTGATGCAGGGATCATCCGGCTCCAGAATACCTTCCCGAGCGCGTCAAAGCCAGCCCCGCACAGCAAAAATGAACTAAAACAGGTGCAGAAAGTTGCCGCGTGGGAAGCAAAGATCAGATTTCTCCGGGAGGGGTCATCTTGAGAATCTTAGGATGGATCTCGCCAGTTGCGGCCCATGCCAGTGCGATTACCCAACCAACGAACGTCCATCCAAGAAAAAGATTGAGGACTTTGATTCCATTGCACGCCTTACAATTCCGAGCCATGGCTACAAGAGTTGGGATGCAGTAGACGAGAATGATTGCAAGAGCCACGTACAGAAATCCCATTATTTTCGGCCTTCCGCTTTCTCCGTGGATTCATTGAAAACAGGGGCTGTCGCCTCCCCTAACGCGCGGTTGCGATGGCATAGACGACACCTGCGGCAATGCCGGTAAGAATGATTCCCAGAAAAATAGCAAACGCGATCATGACCACAAAAACTCGGCCCTGACGAACGGAGCAGCAAACACCTCTTGAGGTTCGACGGCAAATTCGGTTTTCAGCAGTCCCGCTCCCCCGCAATTCATCGCCAATGATTGATCCAGCGATGAATCCCTTCAAGCCCGCGAGTATAGACCTGAAGGCTTCAGGGGAGCAAGTCTAAGAAATACATATACTTGGCTCCAAGACTGAAGTCCACACCCTTCATTCCGATCCACCGCCTGGACTTTCAGAGCCTCTGATTTTTCTTTATCGTTTGATTCTGTTCCTGCTAGACTGTGGGCCAACTCAGGGCTCTGAGCCGCGCGACTTCCCCTCGCTGGCAAACCTGGTCCCCACAAACGCCGCTGGAAAGCACGGTTCCCCGTCTCTGTGAATTCCCCACTGCCAAGGAGAAGTGCGATGAATAATCCACGCCGGTGTTTGATCCTGGCCTCGATGATGATTCTCGTCTCTAGCCTTACTCTCTCAGCCACGGCCCAGACCGCTTCCGCTTTCAACGCCCGAATTACCGGGCCAATCAACGATGCGATACAGGTGACGCTTGGGGGTAACACCCGTCCGGAAGCCATCCCCGCCAACGACCTCGGCCCGGTTGACGACGGACTGGCGCTCGGTCACATGCAACTGCTTCTCAGCCGCGCTCCCGCGCAGCAGGCGGCTATGGACGCCTATGCCGCCAGCCTCAACGACAAAAGCTCTCCCAACTTTCACCAGTGGCTTACCGCCGAGCAGATCGGCGCCAACTACGGCGTGGCGCAGGCCGACATCGATCAAGTGACCGGCTGGCTTACAGCGCATGGGTTCACCGTCAACGGAGTATACCCAAACAAAGTGCTCATCGATTTTTCCGGCACAGCAGCGCAGGTTCGCGAAGCCTTCGGCACTGAGATTCACAACTACCAAGTCAAAGGCGCGCGCCACATCGCCAACTCAACTGACCCGAAGATACCCGCGGCTCTTGCGCCGGTGGTCGCAGGCATCGTCTCTCTGAACGACTTCAGGCCCCGGCCTATGCACGAGGCCAAGCCCAAGCCCAACTACACCTTTACGTCGGGCGGGTTTCCATATTACGCTGTAGTGCCGCCGGATCTGGCCACCATCTATAACCTCAATCCAGCATTCGCGGCCGGCATTACCGGCAAGGGACAGACCATTGTGGTCATTGAAGATACTGATGTCTATACCACGAGCGACTGGACCAACTTCCGCTCGACCTTCGGCCTTTCAAAATACACCTCCGGCTCGTTCACGCAGGTGCATCCGGGAGCAAGCTGGCCAGGCAATTGCGCTGATCCCGGCGTAAATGGCGACGACTCAGAGGCGATTATCGACGCGGAATACTCCTCTGCGGCCGCGCCCAATGCGGCAATCGTGCTGGCCTCATGCGCCGACACCCAAACCACCTTCGGCGGATTGATCGCTCTGCAGAATCTGCTGATCCAGCCCAACCCACCTCATGTGGTCAGCATCAGCTATGGAGAGTGCGAGGCCTTCAATGGCGCGGCGGCAAATTTCTCCTATCTGATTACCTATGAAATAGCCGCTCTTGAAGGCGTATCGGTATTTGTCTCCTCGGGAGATGAGGGCGCAGCCAGTTGCGATGCCGATCAACCCATTGCCGTGCACGGCATTGGCGTAAGTGCATTCGCCTCCACACCGTTTAACGTGGCCGTAGGCGGAACCGACTTTGGCGACTCCTATCTCAACGAGAACTCCACTTACTGGAACGCTACCAACACGGCGACTTACGGCTCCGCCATCTCTTATATGCCGGAGATTCCATGGAACGATTCCTGCGCCGGCGCATTGCTGTCGAATTTTGTTACCGGCTCTCCGATTGGCTACGGACCGAGTGGTTTCTGCAACACTACGTTTGGCGAGGAGTTTATTACCACTGCCTCGGGCAGCGGCGGACCGAGCGGCTGCGCATTCGGCAACCCCTCCATCGCCGGCGTGGTCAGCGGCAGTTGCATAGGCTACTCGAAGCCTTACTGGCAGTCGGTTGTCGGCGTGCCGCGTGACGGCGTGCGCGACATTCCCGACGTTTCTCTCTTTGCGGCCAACGGTCTTTGGGGCCACTACTATCCCGTCTGCTACTCGGATCCGAACTTCGGAGGCGGGCCCTGCACCGGCGCACCCGACACGTGGCCCGGCTATGGCGGCACCAGCTTTGCTTCGCCCATCATGGCCGGCATCCAGGCTCTGGTTAACGAAAAGCACGGTCGCCAGGGCAATCCGAATCCAACTTATTACGCGATCGCAGACGCCGAGTACGGATGGAACGGAAGCGCAGCCTGCAATTCCAACAATGGCAGTGCTGTTGGTAAAGGTTGCGTTTTCCACGATGTGACCCTGGGCGACATGGATGTAAACTGCACTGCTACCCAGATTCAGTTAGGAAAGAAGACCGTCACCGCGGCCTTCAACTGCTATCTCGACGGCGCCACCAACGGCGTACTGTCCACTTCGAACTACAGTTACAAGCCGGCATACTCGGCTGGAACGGGCTGGGATTTTGCCACCGGCATCGGCACTGTGAACGCCTACAACCTGATCTTCAGCCCCTGGTGGTAGACCACTTGTTCGTCTGAAACGTGAAGCGGCGCGGAGAATTCACTCTCCGCGCCGCTTTGCGTATTGCGAAAAATCCCTCGCCGCTCAAAACCCTTCCAGAACATCGGCTACCAACTGCCGCGCGAACTCGCGTGATAGCCGCTCAACCGCAGCCGGATCTTCTTCGAAGAAGCTCGAAAGATTGGTCGTTGATTGGTACTGCTGCCGGTAGACGTAATTCTTGTTCTCGTAAAGTATTTTGCCGTCGCGCCCGGTCAGCCTGACCGAAATGACCATGGTGATGAGATAGCTGGACGACTGCTGCGTTGTCGAGTTGTAAGTGAGCGGCGTGATCAATTCCTTCAGAATCGTCCCATGCAGCACGGCGTCCGGATCACCACTTGCGTCAGGCGTCACGCGCATCCGTGTCCGCGTGGCAAACTCGCGAATCACCGCCTGGGTCATCACCGTCTCTGTGTGGTACGCCTCAGTATGCGTGGCAAACAGCGGCACAGCGAGCGTCTGCACGCCGGGCGGCAGATGAGTGGCCGCGCCCAGCGCGTGATACCCGCAGCCGGAGAGCGGTAGCAGTACAAGAGCAAGTGCAAAAAATGCAATCGGACGCATGACCTATTTTATCGTGCGACCCTACGGAGGCACTGAGTAGGCCGATGTTTTGAAAGGGCACGGATTTATCCGTGCCGAAAAAGGCCGCAAAATCAACGCGGGCTTTAGCCCCTGAGGGAGTGTTTGTCTGGCAGAATGGACCTAATCAGAGGTGGTTCTATAAAAAGGGCTGTGCCCCATCCATTTCGCGCACTTTGCGAAATGGGTGGGAGTCCACGAGCCTCCATCTGGCGGTCCGATTCATCACACCCACGCGGTCACCAACATCCCCAGTCCTACGGCGGATAGTTTCAGCCCGTCGGCGCGCTCCTTGAAATAGCGTTCGTTCAGCTGTTCTGAATCCAACTGCTCAATGCGCTGAAACCCCGCGCGGCGCAACTCCGACTCCATTGTCTGCGGCGTAAAGAAAAGCTGAAACGGTTCTCCGGCTGCCGCCACGCGCCCACTCAGCGCATCGAAAGCTGTGCGGCCCGCCTCGCTCAGCGTCTCCGGCGCGAGCGCGTAGTCGAAGCTCAATGCGGTTCCGGCAGGCAGCTGAGCAATCACACCGAGCGTCGCGCGGAAGGCCGCGAGCGTCAGATACGGCACCACTCCCAGCCAGCCGAAAAATGCTGGCGCGCTCGTGTTGAATCCTGCCTCCTGGAGCCCTTCCGCCAGCGTGTGATGCTCAAAATCCAAAGGAACAAAGGTCAGCTCCGCGGGCAGCGCAATATCTGCGTCGGCCAGCATCGTTCGCTTCCACTCTTGCGTGGCGGGAAAGTCCACCTCGAAAACGTGCAGCGACGGAAACGGATTGCGATAGGCAAATGTATCCAGCCCCGCGCCAAGAACCACGTACTGCGCAACGCCTTGCCGCACGGCCGCCGCCAGTTGATCTTCGGTATAGCGGCTGCGCACCGCCATGAATGCGCGAAAATCCCGTCCTACCGGATGCGAAGCGCGCCCGATTTTTCCTCGATAGCCCGGCCCAACCAGCCGCACCGCAATAGGATCGTCCAACACCGGCGGCACATCCATCAGTTGATGCGCCGCGCGGCGAATGGCCACGCCAAGAGCTGTCTTGCTGGCTTTCCCTGTCTCCATGAATTCGAGTTTAGAGTACTGATTCGACCGCGGACCATCCGCGCAAATCCGGGTGCCCCATCCTTTCGCGTTCTGTGCGAAAGGGTGGAATAGCACAAAGGCCGCCTGCCCAGCGATCGGTCTGCCCCACACCCTGTGACTTGAGGAGCTGTGCCCCGTACATCGCACCTTCGCGATGAGCGGGCGTGTGTCTCTCAGGTGCCCCACCTTCGCCGCGTCTTTGTTTTTGCCGCTGGGAGGGGATATATACATATCGAAGCTTCCGGAGGGAGCCGGGGGTTTCAACCCTCGGAATGAAATCTAATCCATTCGCGGCCTTCAGGCCCGGAGCTCTTGAGCACGCAGATAAGCCAACTTCGTGTCAGGGTACGACTTTAGTCGTGCCGTAATTGCCGCAAAATTAAGCCGGGCTTTAGCCCCTGAGGGAAACCTCCCGCGAGTACCATATTTCCCATGAGCCAAATTCCCAATGGCTGGATTCTTTGGGCAATACTCTCCGCCGTCTTTGCCGCCGCCACGGCGCTTTTGGCCAAGGTAGGCGTGGCACATGTTGACTCCAACCTGGCCATGGCCCTGCGCACCAGCGTCGTTGTGGTCTTTGCCTGGGCCATCGTATTCGCGTTTGCGACGCGGGGCGTCGGCGCCCTGGCGGAGATTCGCACTCTCGACCGCCGCACCATCCTTTTTCTCACGCTTTCCGGCCTAGCCACCGGCCTCTCGTGGATCTGTTATTTCCGCGCCCTGCAACTCGGCCCAGCTTCGCGCGTGGCTCCCATTGACAAGCTCAGCGTCTTTCTTGTCATCGTCTTTGCATGGCTGCTGCTGGGCGAAAAACTCACCGCCCCAGCCATCGTCGGCGGCCTGCTCATCACCGCCGGTGCCGTGGTCATCGCGCTGGGGTGAGACGGCGCGCAAGCCCAGGTGCAAAGTCAACCCGCATTGCGTCAGGAAACGGCCTCAGCCGAATTGCGAATGCTCAACTTTAAGAAGGAATATTGAGATCGGCCACAGTCGCGCCTCAGCAGGCTCGTTGATACAAACGTCGTGTGGGTGCAATGAGGGTGACGATATTACTTATGTTCTTGTCAAGCCAGTTGCGTGCAACGAAATATACAATATATGTTTATAACGTATTTAGAATCATCATATACATTTAATGCAATTCATCATGTGCTTGGTTAGTTTCTGCTTGATTGCTCTCCGTAAAATTCAGAACAGTTATTTTTGTGATCCAGTGCCGGAACGACAACCAGGAGAATCAAGCAATACAGCGCCTTAGACAGAGTTCGTAATTCTAAGTTAACTTACTGTTATTCTTATAGATATCCACTAACTTCTCGCGCAATACGCAGAGCGGCCACGGAGGGCGCACGCCATCACGGCGCGAGGGGGAGAAACTAAGCGCGAGTGCACAGAGCGGAATTATTTCTATTATTGCGCGTATCAAGCAATTGGCGTGAAAGTTATCAATCACTTTGCGACTTTAAGTTCTTTGTTTTCAACATGTAAAATAAATATTATACATTTTGCTCATAATGCACTTGATGTGTATGTGCTTGATTACTCTCCGCCAATTTCAGAGCAGTTATTTTTGTGATCCAGTACCGGAACGTCAACCAGCAGAAACAAGGGAAATAGGCGAAATTCTCGACGAAGCCGTGAATGACCTCCCGCCAGAGCGCCGCACTGGCGCTAGACCGGGAGCCGTTGCCGCAAAATATACACTTGACCTTGCATGATAATGATAGTAGTTTATTATTATGGGGGCGAAAATGCAGGATAGCTGTAAAGCAACGATTACCCTAGGAGACTCGAAGATCACGTTTGAAGGTCCTTCAGAGTTCGTTCAGGCACAAGTCGAAAAGTTCGCCGCCATGCAGCCTGCGGGCACGTTACTCGGCGACAACGCAGATGGCACGGAGCGTCCAGCACGCCGACTAACGGAGAAACAACTTGTCATCGAGAAGAGGCCGCGAGGGCATCATGAAATTGCGACGGTGCTCGCGTTTGCACTGACCGAGTCGGGGATGAAGGAGTTCAGCGAGGAGGAGATCAGACGTGCTTACATTCGAGCTGATGTGCGCCCGCCAAAGTATGTTTCCCAAGCTCTTCGAGACGCGAAGAGCAAATATGACTACATCACAACTGGCTCGAAGCGCGGCATGTACCGGCTGACCAATCACGGCGATCGCACTGTCAGATTCGATTTGCCGCGATCAACCAGGTAACGAGAGCGCCGAGGGAAGGCAACAAAGCAGAAGCTGGAACTGACGAGGAGGACAAAGCAATGACCGGCAAGAAGACCACTGAGCTTGTATCCGAAATCGTGGATCTACTCACTCCAATCGAATCGGCCGAGCGTATCCGCGTAATTCAGGCGTCGCTGACGCTGCTTGGCGAGGCGTTCCCCGCAGGCTCCCGTCAGGCTGGCGGAGCCATTGTCGATCCTGGAGAGGGCGACGGCAGTGGAACGTCTGCGTTACCGACCCGTGCGCGCGCTTGGATGAAGCAAAATAGCGTCACGGATGAGGAACTCGAACAAGTGTTCCATTTGGGGGATGGAAGCGCTGAAGTTATTGCAGGTGAGATTCCGGGCAAGGGCAAGAAAGAGCAGACGCTCAACGCCTATATCCTCGTGGGCGTATCTAGACTCTTGTCGACCGGGAACCCCACGTTCGACGACAAGTCGGCTAGGTCGCTCTGCGAGTCGCTGGGCTGCTACGACATTGGAAATCACTCCGTTTTTATAAAGGACAGAGGCAATGAGTTCGCCGGGACCAAAGAGAAAGGATGGACCCTCACAGCACCCGGGCTCAAACGTGCAGCTACTCTCGTAAAGGAGATCGCCAAGAGCTGAGATGAATGATCCTGCCATCAAGAGTTCTCTGATTGCGCGCTTTCCAACGAAGTTGGTTGACGAACTCATTGAATGTTACACGGAGCAAAAGAAGAATTTCTATCTCGGCCGGATGCGGCCGAACGAGGTGGAGGGCGGCCGGTTCGCGGAAGCGGCTTTTAGAATGCTTCAACACGCCGCTGGCCTCGCTGTTACACCACTCGGGACTCAGCTGGACACCGAGGGTATTATTCGGAGTTTGGCCAATCTAGCTCCCACGAGCGCCACAGACTCGATTCGCCTCCACATTCCGCGTACGCTACGTGTGATCTACGACATACGAAACAAGCGCGACGCGGCGCACCTTGGGGACGGAATTGATCCCAATCTGCAGGATTCGTCATTTGTGTCGGCGGCCATTGACTGGGTCCTGGCAGAGTTCGTGCGTCTTGCGAAGGGGATACCGCCGGATAAGGCGCTTGCGCTTGTCAAGGCGATTACCGTTCGGCGGATTCCAGCGGTCGAGGAGTTCGGCGGCTTCTTAAAGACCCTGAGACCTTCACTCGGTCCAAGCGACCGGATACTCCTGCTCTTGTTCCACTGCGCGGACTCCGGTGCGAAAGCGAACGAGCTCTCCGGTTGGCTGAAACCACAGCAGCGCGCGAATTTGAAGCGCACGCTTACGCAACTCGAACATGATAAGGACTACATAGTGTTCAGCGGCGGGAAATATCAAATTACGCGAAGGGGCATCTTTGCGATTGAGAGCAGACAATTAGTCGAAATCGAATGAGGGCGGTGGCGGGTGGTCCGGATGCTGGGAAGCCAATCTGCCCACCAACGATGGGTGCCCCAGGTCCCTCGCATTTGGGGACCTGGGAGACCACTGACCTCAACGGGCCGGAAGCGGACCACGATGATCAGGATCGGTCCTGAAAAACACAATAGCAGCCGACAATCCGGGTATAACTCACCGTCAGCGACGAAAGCGGGATAGGACGTAGAGAAGGACGGAGAGCACAATACTGAGAAGAACGCATGTGCCGAGGGGGATAAAAATGGAGACGCTTTTGCCTCGGTAGGCGAAGTCGCCGGGCAGGCGGCCGAGCGGCAAGCCGGTGCGGCTCGCGACGATGAGCAGGGCTCCGATGAGCGCGATGAGTAGACCCGCTGCGATGAGTGCTTTTCCGAGACCGATCATAAGCTCGCTCCCGAATCCCTCAACTCAGGATACCGGCTGGCTCTGTCGAAACCCTCCGCATGAACAGCCCGCCTGAGCGAAGTCGAAGGGCGAGTCCCTTGCAGAACATTCTCCTCTCCCGGCGCACAATAAAAGCAGTCAGGAGAGCAGCCTTCATGGCCCCTATTCCCTCGTCGCAGTGTCGGAGATCCGCCCGGTTCAATATGTCGGGGATGTCCCCGGTCCGTACCCCCAGGTACCCCCTACCCCCCCCCTATACCCCCCTGGGGTATCAATATTCTCATAATCCTTGCAGATTATTTATAACCCGTTTGGGATCAATGCCTATTGAAAACTCTCAACCCCAAATTCTCCCGCATCATGAGATTCAGCCTCTGAAAATCACCGGAAAAACCCGGTTTTTGCCCCTAAAACAGCGCCGAAGCATCGCTCCAGCACCTTTCCGCCAACTTGCTAACTCGCTGACTCGCCTTTTTCGCGGCCTGTACACTAAGCCTGTGGAATCCACTTCCAATTCAGTTGCACCGCGCCGCATTGTTCTCACCGGCTTCATGGGCTCGGGCAAGACGACCGTTGGTCCGCTGGTGGCCGCGAGGCTGGCCTGGAGATTTGTGGATGTGGACGACGTGATCGAGGCCGAGGCCGGCGCGACCATCGCCGAAATCTTCGCGCGCCACGGCGAGGCTGCCTTCCGCGAGCGCGAACACGCGGCGATTGCTCGTTTAGCCGAAGACGACGCTCTGGTTCTGGCTCTCGGCGGAGGCGCGATTGAGCATGAGGCCACGCGCGCGCTGCTGCTGGCCTCGCCGGGAATGCTGCTGGTTCATCTCGAAGTGGAGTTGGAAACCACTCTCAAGCGTTGCAGCGGAACGGAGCAAAGCCGTCCTGTGCTCGCCGACCAGGTCAACCTCGCCGCACGCTACCAGCGCCGATTGCCGCTCTATCGCATGGCGCATGTTTCGGTTGCGGTAGACGCGCTCACGCCGGAGCAGGTTGTGGACGCAATTTTGCGCGCGGCTCGCTGACCGCTGTTCACTATTCACTGAAGGATCGGAATTCCAGCAATCCTCTTCTGCCACTCCTCGGGGCCGGTCTGGTGAACGCTGGTTCCTTTCGAATCAACGGCGACAGTTACCGGCATGTCGCGCACGTCGAATTCGTAGATCGCTTCCATCCCCAGGTCCTCGAAAGCCAGCACGCGCGCGCCGTGAATGGCCTTCGAGATGAGATAAGCTGCGCCGCCAACGGCCATCAGATAGACCGCGCCGAATTCGCGAATCGCCTCAATCGCCGCCGGGCCGCGCTCGGCCTTGCCGACCATGCCGAGCAAGCCCGTCTGGGCGAGCATCTGTCGCGTGAACTTGTCCATGCGCGTAGCCGTCGTCGGCCCCGCTGGACCAATCACCTCTTCGCGCACAGGATCCACCGGCCCAACGTAATAGATAAACCTGTCGCGGAAATCCACCGGCAGCTTTTCACCGCGGTCGAGCATCGCCGTCATGCGCATATGCGCGGCATCGCGGCCGGTGAGCAGCTTACCGGTCAGCAGAAGCACTTCGCCTAGCTTCCATGTGGCTGCCTCTGCGCGGGTAACAGTGTCCAGATTCACGCGCCGCGCCGCCGAAACGTCATAAGTCAGCTTGGGCCAGTTATCCAGATTGGGCGGGTCAAGGTAGGCCGGACCTGAACCATCCAGCACGAAATGCGCGTGGCGCGTCGCCGCGCAGTTGGGAATCATGGCCACCGGCAGGTTGGCCGCGTGGCATGGCGTGTCCAGCACCTTCACGTCCAATACGGTGGTCAGTCCGCCGAGTCCCTGCGCGCCGATGCCGAGCCGATTCACCTTGTCATACAGCTCGATACGCATCTCTTCGGAGCGGCTTTTGGGGCCGCGCGCGATCAAGTCTTGAATGTTGATGGGGTCCATCAGCGACTGCTTGGCCAATAGCATCGCCTTCTCTGCCGTGCCGCCAATACCGATGCCCAACATTCCGGGAGGACACCATCCCGCGCCCATTGTCGGCACGGTCTTCAGCACCCATTCCACCACTGAATCCGTAGGGTTGAGCATGATGAACTTGCTCTTGGCCTCCGAGCCGCCGCCTTTGGCCGCCACTGTCACATCGACTGTTGCGCCTTTCACCATCTCGACGTTGACCACGGACGGTGTGTTGTCTTTGGTGTTCTTTCGCGCGCCTGCCGGATCAGCCAGAATGGACGCCCGCAATTTGTTGTCGGGATCGAGATACGCACGCCGCACACCCTCATCCACCATCTGTTGCAGGTCTTTGGCTTGCTCGCCAGCGGCGGGCTCAAAGCGCGCGTCCATGCCCACCTTCACAAAAGCGTTCACAATCCCCGTGTCCTGGCAGATAGGCCTGTGGCCCTCGGCGCACATGCGGCTGTTGATGAGGATCTGCGCGATGGCGTCGCGCGCAGCCGGCGACTGCTCGCGCTCGTAGGCTTTGGCCAGGCTGGTGATGTAGTCCTCGGGGTGGTAATAGCTGATGTATTGCAACGCGCCCGCAACACTGGCGATAAAGTCCTCTTGCCGGATGACGCTCATGGTGGGCTCCTCTGACCTATCTAGGGTAATCGAAGTGCAGAGACGAGCGACAATGGAAGTTTTTTCCAGAGTTGGTAGTTTTTCCCAGCCTGGCTGGTTGGCGCACATGTATCTTCTGCAACTTCAGCTGCTTCAGGTTTGGTACGCAATGTGCTAACAGAGCGGCGCAAGACAAATTCGATCTCTGGAGGTACTCCCCCATGAGTTCCATCAAGCGTGAATTGGTTCTCAGCTTCTTCCTAGGCGGACTCGTAGTCGTGGGCGCCCTTGCCTGGGGAAATCCATACACAGCAGACGCGTCCGGCGTGGCGATTGCGCAGACACAGGACAAGCCGGCACAGCCGCAGGATCAACCCAAGGCCGCGACCTTTACCGGAACGATCGTGCAGGACGGCGACCAGTTCCTACTGAAAGACACGGCGGGCCAGACTTACAGGCTCGACGATCAGGATAGCGCCAAGCCGTTTGCCGGCAAGACTGTCAAAGTCATCGGTCAACTCGATGAAGACGCCAAGCTGATCCATGTCGTAAGCATCGAACCCCTTGCGGCGTGAAGGGGCCAAAACTCATCTGGTGCCGCGCCGGCAAAAGTGCGGCATCCAACATTTCAGGGCGAAAGGGGAGATTGAGCAAATCTCCCCTTCGGTCTCCCGCCCTTTCGCCACGTATGCGAAAAGGTGGGGCACCCGCGAGTTACCAGATAATTACCTGCAAGGTTTTGAAAATATAAATAGGGGGGTAGGGGGTGCCCTTTCTCCGGAGGAAGATTGGGGCGATTTCTCTCTCGCCTCCACTCCTTATCAGTATGTATGAACGGGATGGTATTTTCTGCAAATTGAAAGCGCAATCTGATGAGCACGTCTGGCCGCGTGCCAGGGCTGATCGGAGGTCATTCTGCCCCTACAGGGCGGAGGATTCTGGGTGGAACACAATCCGGGGCTACTTTCACCGCCTCCCTCGTGGAGAAAAGGCGGCGAGTTGAGGTTCATCGTCTCCCACATCAAAACCGAGACGTGGAAGACCTGGACGGTTAAATTCAGGCCTTACGAATGAAATGGCGCTCGAAGAGCTCGCGCGAGCGGCGCTCTCCCTCCTCCGTCAGAACGACCGACTTTGCCTTGCTTTGTGGGTCGGAGATATAGCCTTTGGCGTGGAGCCGGTCCATCGCATCCCAGTCGTGTCCCTTCCACACGCGGCAATCTTCGTGCAGCCCCAGCCGTAACAACGCCAGCACCATCTCGTCTATTTTGTCCTCGTCGTATTCCATGCACGTCACTCCACGAAGATGCTAGCACTGGCTGCGCGGTTACGTGCTCTCCCCGGTCCCCGAATGCGAGGGACCGGGGCCACCCGCCACCTGCGGTGGGGCCAACTGCCTTCGGCGAGGCGAGTTGAGGTTCATCGTCTCCCACATCTCAGAATCGATATGTGGACAGCCGCCCGCTCATCGCGATAAGACCGCGATGAACGGGGCACAGCTTCTCGTAGCTCATGGTGATTCTTCGGGACTGATGAGCGGGCCACCTGCCGAGGGACCGGGGGCACCCTCGACAGGATTTGGAGAGGTCATTGAGACCGGGGCCACCCGCCTCATAGTGATTCTTCAGGACTGATGAGCGGGCCACCTGCCTCAATCATGAGTTTGCCCACTTCATGAGTTTCTCAATTTCCTTCTCGCAATAGATCTTCGGCTTGCCGTTGCCATTCATCCTGATAAGGATGTGATTCGACTTCGTGCTAACACTCCTCCGAAAGTCAGTGGATCCAGAAATGTTCACATTAAGGCCCGAGGCACCATTTTCGGACTGATAGTAGTGGTGAGTTTCTCCCTGGCCGTCGGGAACGCTATACATTTCTGAAACTACGATGATGTCAGGCTTCTCTCCTCTAATTGCGGAATAAAGCTCCGGCGAATAGCAGGATTCCAGTCCGTGATGAGGCGCAACAAGAACAGAGAGTCCAAATTCCTTAAGACGACTCTTAAGCGACGGCTGGTCAAAAGTCTCGGTGATCCAGCGAGGATGTTGTTCTTGTTCTGATCTACTGAAGACAGTGAATCTTTTCTCAACGCCTAATGATTCTGCCAGAACTCTTTCCATAGCTTCAGGCGTGATGTCGCCTGGAAACAGGATGGACTGGCCTCCATATCTAAAATATGTCATAACGCTGAGGCTGTTTCCATATTCATTATCATCGCTGTGTAGTTCATTGCAAACTTTCGGAGATAGATAATATATGCCATATTCGAGTGGGAGAGTCGTTCTATATTTGGAGACGTGCTCAATCGTCTGAAGTGGAAGTTGGCGCCGCTCATATAGCTTTTTGTATTTTTCAATGCTCTTGTTCCCGTCACGGTTTTTAATTCTCTTCCATGTGACAGGGTCATATCGCACATTTGGGGTTGAGGGAACATTATCATTTGGGCATGTGACCAATGTAGGGTAAAGCTCCGGGATTTCGGAAAGCGCAGCGCAATCACTTATGTGGTCGTGGTGCGGATGCGATAAAATCGCCTGAGCGATTTTATGTTCTTTGTATGATTCGAGATATGGGCAGAGTTTCTTAAGGACAAACTCTGACGGCACAAAGTCTTCACCCCTTCCCATATCGACGATGATTCCATGATTTAAGGGCGTCCGGATAAATGCTGCAAGTCCGCGCCCAACGTTAAAGATCCAGATGAATGCGTCGTTCGTTTCGTTCCAACCCATCTCTCCCCCAAAAGCGTCGACTGCATAAACTATTTTGGCGTCTCAGCACTTGTTTCATTGTTGTCCTTCGTTCCACCGTCTAAATCTGACTCCATTGGAAGACAAGCAGAGGCAAGAAGGTTTTGCACGCGATAGTTTCCGAATCGCAAAAAACGGAAAAAGAAAACGACCGAGATCGCAAAGGCGAGGATCGACAAGGTGAGCATAAGGCTGCCACCGATATTGCATGTGAAATCCTTTCCTACTATCGCGATGGGGCCTCTGCATCCTCGCACGAGGAAGGCGATGGCAAGAAGGAAGTACGCCGCACTGCTTCCCCTATAAAACCCCTCTCGGTAAAGAAACACGTCGTGGTCGTCAGTTTTTCCATGGTGAAGCATCCAGGTTTGTGTAAGGGAGACTATTTGTCTAATTCCAAATGTTTTCGTGTCAATTCCGCACTTAAGTGCAATCCTGCTCTTTGCGGAGGCTATTAGCTGCGAGTTGTCAGGCGATTTTTCCGCTATATCTTCGGCTCTCGGAAGAGCGTTGGTTATCCCCTGAATAAAATGCCCTAGGGAATATGACAAGAAAAGGAATGCAAAAATCTCTTCTTTGGTAAGGGAAAAGTCGATCAGAAATGCGTTATGAGGAAAGAAAATCGCCCAAACATAGATAGAGAGAGCCGCAAACGCGACCATCCCAGGGGCAAAATAACCAAGAATCTCGTAAATTGTAAATCTTAGACTGGGCATCAGGTGTCTTCGCCGCTGCGACGACACTATTATACTCGAAGTTTTGTTGACGGTAGCCCGCGTCTGACCGCTCACGAATCCTGGGTACCCCAGGTCTCGATATTTTGAGGCCTGGGAAACCACTAACCTTATGCGAGCGGATAGCGAGCGGCTGGCCGCACCGCAGGTGCCTATTCTTCCTCTTCCTCGACGGGGCGTTTGGCATTGGCTAGGATTTTGTCGGCTACTAACTGCGGGACGATGTCGTAGTGATCCATCTCCATGCGGTAACTGCCCTTGCCCTGAGTCATGGAAGTTAGAAGGGTTCCATAAGTGAGCATCTCGGACATGGGGACCTGGGCGTTGATGAGGGTGGTGCGGCCCTTGGACTCCATGCCGCCTACGCGGCCACGGCGGCTGTTGAGGTCGCCCATGAGGGTTCCGGCGAATTCGTCCGGAGCTTCGATTTCGACCTTCATGATGGGTTCGAGCAGGCAGGGCTTGCAGGACTCCATGGCCTTGCGGAAGGCGAGGCGGCCGGCCATCTTGAAGGACATTTCGTTGGAGTCGACGTCGTGATAACTGCCGTCGTAAACGGTGGCTTTGAAATCGACGACCGGGTAACCGGCGAGATAGCCGCGGGCGGCTGACTCAACAATACCTTTTTCGATGGCGGGAATGAAGTTGCGCGGAACCGCGCCGCCGAAGACTTCGTTGCCGAACTCGAAGCCGCCGCCGCGAGGCAATGGCTCCATGCGGATTTTGCAGTCGCCGAACTGGCCGTGGCCGCCGGTCTGCTTCTTGTGACGGCCCTGCGCTTCGGCCTTGGCGCGGATGGTTTCGCGATAAGGAACCTTGGGCGCCTTGAGGGTGACTTCAGCGTGGTAACGCTTTTTGAGGCGGCTGACGATGGCTTCGATGTGAGGCTGGCCTGCGCCGGCGATGAGGAATTCGTTGGTCTGCGGATCGCGGAAGAAACGGATGAGCAGGTCCTCTTCCATGAGCTTGTGAATGGCGGGGGCGAGCTTGTCTTCGTCGGCGCGGGACTTGGGCTCGATGGCGTAGGTCATGGCCGGCTCGGGGAGCGGATGGAGGTCGATCTGGATCTCCGCGCCCTTTTGGCCGAGGGTGTCGCCGGTGAGGGTTTCGCGCAGCTTGGCCACGGCGCCGATGTCTCCCGCGTGCAACTCGGGGACATCGGCGGCCTTGCGGCCCTGCATGACGCTGAGATGAGAGAGGCGCTCCTGGCCGCGACGGGTGTAGTTTTCGACGGTGGCGTCGTTTTTGACCACGCCGCTGATGACCTTGAAGAAGCTGATGCGGCCGGAGAAGGGATCGGACATGGTCTTGAAGACCATCAGGGCTAACGGCTCGCTGTCAGCGATTTTGCGGGTGGGCGCACTGGCCTCGGCTTCGGTTTCGATGGAGGGGGTGCGGATGGCCATGGGCGCGCGCTCGACAGGCGAGGGCGTGTAGGTCTTGATGAAGTCGAGCAGGTGATCGAGGGCCATGTTGGCCAGGCCGCTGGAAAAGAGCACGGGGAAGATGCGGTCTTCGCGGATGGCTT
>Ga0181520_10006997_pt1 | contig 16870 bp, 15 predicted proteins | sample PEATcosm2014_Bin_29_FD_132451 | JGI IMG/M metagenome (GOLD analysis project Ga0181520, IMG submission 132451) | Peatland microbial communities from MTU Mesocosm Facility, Houghton, MI, USA - PEATcosm2014_Bin02_30_metaG | ecosystem: Environmental > Terrestrial > Soil > Wetlands > Peat | place... | reverse complement strand
CTTCTCGTCCAGGGTCAGCAGCGAGACCAGGTTCTCCACTCTCGTTTCGAGCGGCAGGTTGGGGTCGCGGAAAGGCTCGGCGGCCGGGAGCGCCCGCGTCGCGCAGGCGGAGAGCAGCAATGCCAGGCAGATGTTGGGTCGATGGAGTTTCATAAGAATAAAGTTCCGAGTGAACTTATCCTATATCCTTTCATCGTCCGGCGCATCCCCATGCGTAGTGGGACAGACCATCGCTTTTTGTGGTCTGTCGGACCTCGGGTGGCACAGACCGTCGTTTTTTGTGTCGGCTGGCTACCAGGCCAACGCCAGAGCCGTGGTTCGCGGATCCGCCCCGGCGCTGACCGTGCCGGTTTCGGCTTCCACTACAATTCCCGCGCTGTCGTTCAGCGACCACGCGCCGCTGACCGTCACCTTATGGCCGCGCCTGGCCAGTTCCCCTCGCACGGCGTCGGGGATACGTCCCTCCATCGAGAGGTCGGCCGGGTACATGGTGTGCGGGAAAGGCGAAGCCGGAAAACTGCGCGTGCTCCAGCGCGGGGCTTCGATGGCCTGCTGGATGTTCATGCCGAATTCCACCATGTTCAACAGCGTCTGCATGGTGCGCATGCATTGGTCGTCGCCGCCCGGGCTTCCGGTAACCAGCAACGGCCTGCCGTCCTTCATCACCAGCGTGCCTTGCAGCGTGCTGCGCGGCCGCTTGCCCGGCGCGAGCGCGTTGGCGTGCCCCGAAACCAGCGAAAAGTAGTCGCCGCGGCAATTGAAGATGAACCCCAGGTCTCCAATCACCACCTTGCTGCCGAAGCTGCTGTGCAGGCTGGGAGTGAACGAGATCAGGTTGCGGTCGCGGTCCACCGTGGCGATGTAACTGGTATCACCCACATGGTCGGCCCGGCCGCGCAAGTCCAAGTCCCGCGGGCGATTGACGGGCTGGTAATCCGGGCCGGCGAAGGGCGTGACATCCCCGGGCCGAAAGTCCTCCGACGCCTTGGCCGGGTCGATCAGCTTGCGCCGCGCGGCGGCGTATTCCTTCGACAACAAGCCTCGATAGGGAATCCCGATGAAATCCATATCGCCCAGGTAAGCGTCGCGATCCGCCATGGCCAGCTTCATGGCTTCCACCGAAGTGTGTATGTAATCGGCGGAATTGAGGCCCATTTTCCTCAGGTCGTACCCTTCCAGAATGTTCAGCGCGAACAACTCGGCGGGTCCCTGGCTGGCGGAGGGGTTCTTGTAAACCGTGTAACCGCGATAATCGATGGAGATGGGCTCTTCCACCTTGGCGGTGTAGCCGGCGAAATCCTGGTAACGGAAGAGACCGCCGTTTTCTTCGCAGAATTTTGCCATTTCGCGAGCGATGTCGCCTTTGTAAAAACGGTCGCGCGCGGCCTTGAGCCCGGCCTCGCGGCCTTGGGAGGACGCCTCTTTTTCGGCTTCCACCAGCCGGCGCAACGTGCGCGCCAGGTCGGGGTTTTTCCAGATCTGGCCCTCGCGCCACTGCCGGCCGTCCGGCGGCGCGAACAGGCGCGCGCTGGTGGGGTACTTCCGAAGGGCCGCAGCGTTGAGCGTTGGTCCCATGGGAACGCCGCGCTCCGCCAGTTCGATAGCAGGGGCCAGCACGTCGGCGAAAGTTCGGGTTCCCCAGCGCGAGAGCAGGATGTACCAGGCGTCCACCACGCCGGGTACGGTGGCCGATAGCAGGGAATCGTCCACTGGGATCTTGCCGCCGTTGTTGGTCTTGTACCATTCGATGGTGGCCAGCTTGGGCGCCGTCCCTTCGGCGTTCAGGGAGAATACCCTTTTGGTTTTAGCGTCGTAAATGAGCAGCGTAGCGTCGCTGCCCACACCGTTCAGCCAGGGCTGCGCCAGGCCCAACACCGCCTGACCCGCCACGATAGCGTCGAAAGCGTTGCCTCCGGCGGCCAGCATGCGCTCCGCCGTCTGGGTGGCCAGCGGATGCATGGAGGCGGCCGCATGGTCGGCGCCGCGCGCCAGGGTTTTCATGGTCTGGGTGGCCGGCCTCGCGCCGGAGGGGTCCTGCGCGCTGGCAAGAAGCGCGCTGAACGCGGAGATCGTTATGATCGGCCCCATTCGGTTCAAACGGTCCTCCCGCGGGAAACGACTAGTGTAGCGCCGGTACAGCTTTCAGCCATCGGCTTTCAACCATCCGCCTTCGATGTCAGTGAAGAGCGTCCGGCGGGGATTGGCGCCCGCCGATGCGGCCTTTTCCGGCGGCGGCAGAGCGAAACAGAGTGCCAAAGCGGCGTTCTACTGGAACACGCCGGCTTTCTTGAAGTCGCCGCTTTTGACAACGCTCAAAGCCGCCGGGTCCACATGCCGCCGGAAGGCGTCGTTCACCTGCTGGGGCGTCAGCGCGGCCACCGCCGCTTCCAGCTTCGCGTCCCAGTCCATGGTGCGGCCCCAGCGCTCGCGCTCCACCAGAAGGCTGTCGATAGATGCTTCCTCCGAGCGGTTCACCGCGCGCTCGTCCAGCCACGTCTTCTTGGCCTTCTCCACCTCGTCGGCCGTGAAACCATCCTTCAGGGCCCTGGCGAGCTCCTCGTTGAAGGCGGCTTCCACTTTCGGCATGTTCTGCGGCGCCGCGATGGCCAACGCCGAGAACCTGCCTCCATCGTCCTTGGTGGGCACGGAGCCCCCCGCTGACGCGCCGTAGCTCAGGCCGTCCTTCACGCGAATGCGCTGAAACATGCGGGAATTGGGCGAACCACCGAAAACCACGCCCGCGATGGTCACCGCCGCCAGATCCGGATCGTCGTCCGTCATCCTGACGGGCTCCGCGGCGAGGAAGTACGCATTCTGCTTGTCCGGCGTCTCGATCTTATGATTGATCGCCTCCACTTTGGCGTACGGGTTGAGTATCCGCTGGTAGCGGCTGGCGCTCTTCCAATCGCCGAAAAGCTCCGTCACGAGCTTTTCCACCTGCGCCGGATCGAACTGGCCGGCGATTCCGATCTCGCCCTCTCCCGCGCCATAAAACTGTGCGTAGAACTGGCGCACGTCGTCGAGCGTGACCTTCTTCACGTCCTCGATGTTTTCGTCGATTGTGCCGGTATACCGCACGTCGCCGCGCGGGTACCGGGCGTTCATGTGCCGGCTCAAATCGAGCGAGGCCAGGGAGCTCGGCTCGCTCCTCATGCTCTCGTAGCCGGCGATGCGCTGCTGCCGGATCTGTTCGAGTTCCGTTTCGGGGAACGCCGGCTCGCGCAACAGCTCCCTGGCGAATCGCAGGGAATCGGCCAGGTTGGCTTCGAGCGTCCGGATGGTCGCCGAGGCGCCGGTCACGCCGCCGGAAACGCTGATCTGCGCCTTCAGACGGTCGGTCTCGTCCTGGATCTGCTGGCGGGTCTTGTTCTTCGTTCCGCGCATCAGCAGCGCTCCCGCCATCGACCCGACGGCGGATTTGCCGAACAGCGATTTTTCGTCGCCGAACCGCACGCTCATCAGCGCCACCACCGTTCCGCCGCGCGTCTTCTTGGGAAACATGACCAGCTTCAATCCGTTCGGCAGCGTCCGGCGGATCACCCGCGCCTCGATATTCCTGGGCGTCGGATCGAATGCCTCGCCCGCCGAAATGGCCTCGCCGCCTTTGTAGTCTTTGAACCGCACGGCCGGGTCCGGCGTGGCCGGAATCTCGGCCCGGTCCGGCGTCTTCGTCGGAATGAACTCGCCCAAGGTGCGGTTCGAGGATTTCAGGTAGGCCTTCGCCACGCGGGCCACATCGGCGGGCGTGACGTTCTTGACTTCGTCGCGCCGGAGGAACATCTCGCGCCAGTCGCCATCGCCGGCGTACCCGCCGAGCGACATCGCCACGGATGCCGAACTTGTCATAGTGAGCTCGATGTTCTTCAGTATCCGGGCTTTCGCGCGGTCCACCTCCTCCCCGGTGGGCGGTTCGTTGGCAAAGCTCTCCACCGTGCTCAGCAGGATCTGCTGGGCCTCCTCGATGGATTGGTCCGGCTTGAGCTGAGCGTACGCCATCATGTACCCCGGGTCGTGCATGCCGTCGGCGCTCATGCTGGCGGAGACGGCCTTTTTGCCGTCCACCAGGGCCTTGTACAGCCGGCCCGTCTGACTGGCGCCCAGCACCTGCGCCATCACCTCGATGGCCGCCCGGTCGGGGTGCAGCGCCGCCGGAACGTGGTACACCGCCATGATCGCCTGAATGTCGCCAACCCGGCGCAGGGTCACAAAGCGTTCGCCCTCCTGCGTCGGTTCCACGGTGTAAGGCTGTTGCAGCGCGCGCTGCGGCTTGGGGATCGCGCCCATGGTTTCCGCCACGTAGCCCAGAGCTTTCGATTCGTCGAACTGTCCGGCGATGATAAGGACCGCATCGTCGGGCTGGTAATATTTCCGGTAAAAAACGGCCAGGTTGTCGATGGGAACCCTTTCCACATCCGTGCGGTTGCCGATGACGGTCTTGCCGTAGTTGTGGAAGTTGTAAGCCGCCGCCAGCGTGCGTTCCTCCAGAACGTTGAGCGGGCTGTTCTCGCCGGCCTCCATTTCGTTCCGCACCACCGTCATCTCGGTGTCCAGGTCCTTTTTCTCCATGGTCATGTTGACCATGCGGTCGGCCTCCAGGCCCAAGGCCCAGCGCAGATTGTCGTCGCCGGCGTTCAACGTCTCGTAGTACATCGTCTGGTCGTAGGAAGTGCCGCCGTTGAAATTACCGCCCGTGCGGTCGGTCAGTTCCTTGAAGATCTCCCTGCCGGATTTGGTGGACTTGAAGGTCATATGTTCCAGCAGGTGCGCCATGCCGGTCTCGCCATAACCTTCATTGCGCGAGCCCACCAGGTAAACCACATTGACGGTTATCTTAGGTTTCGAGTTGTCGGGAAAGAGTAACACGTGGAGGTCGTTCGCAAAAGCGTACTCCGTGATGCCCTCAACGGAGGTCACTTTCTGGACGCCTCGGGGCAGCGTTTGAGAAAAAGCCGCAACAGTCAGTACGACGGAAGCTAAGGAAACCGCGACGAGTCGCCTAAATGGAATTGTCATTTTGCCTCCCGGCCACGAGCCAGTATACACCCCGCCGCCGTGCCCTGATCCGGCGATCCGCGGCGCTACCTCGCCATGTTGTAGTCGAAGTTGAGCTGGATCTTGATCAGGTCGCCTTTGAACTCGCGGGGCAGCGGGGGGAACGGAATGGAGCCGCTTATGGCCGCCACCGCCGCGCGATCGAGGGCATCCACGCCGGAGCTGGACGCAATGGCCAGTTTGGGCACCATGCCGGTTCGGTCGATCGAAAGCTGGATGGAGACCCTCCCCCTACGCCCCATCTTGGCGCTTTCGGGCCACACCGATCTCCAGTAGCGCAGCACGGACGCGCGCAGTTGCGTCAGGTAGGCGGTAAAATCCACGCCCATCGGATCGCTCAGCAACTGCATGGTGTTGGGCTGCACGCCGGGCGATGGCGGAAGATTCAGCGCCTGGCCGCCCCCGGCGGCGTTGGGGTTGCGCATCGCGTCACGCAGCGTTTGCGCCACCGTCACTCGCGGCAGCGCGGCCGTGGGCGGCGGCGGCGCCTTGGGACTCTCGAACGCCAGCTTCGGTGGTTCGACGGGCTCGATCCGCGGAGGCGGGGCGGCGACCTGCGGCAAATCGGTCTTGGGAGCGTCGCTGGCCTCGATCTTGGGCGGTTCTGGAAGTGGCGCCGCGGGTTTCGGAGCCGGCGCGGGCGCCGGCGCCGGCTTGACCGGCCGCGGTTCCGGCGGCGGAGCGGACGGCCCCGGAGGTATAAAGATGCGCGCCCGCGGCGCAATCTCCGGCGTGGTGAACTCCTTGTTGATCTTGCCTACGTTGGGGGCCTTCTGGGTCAATTCCGTGAGCGGCTCTATGAGCGGCATAACCAGCCGTTTCGCGGCCGGCCCCAGCGGATTCAGCACGCCCGCCGGCGCCCACGCCAGCGCCGCGGCCACCCCCAGAAAAAGCAGCAGGGATAGAGCCCCCCCGGAGAGCGAGATCCAGACCACGCTCGCCGGCTTGCGCGATCCATAGCCCGATTCTCCCCACTCCGTCAGCAGGTGAAGTTCGATATCGGCCTGAGGTCGTCCTACGGTTTCCATCCCATTGCCAGGGTTCGAGTTACCACTTCCGAGTGCTCCTCGATCTTATCCAGGATCGAAAGCGCCACCTCTAAGGTTTGACGCGCCGCGCCGCCGGAAGTTTTCGGAGAATTGCGGGTCTCCACCGAATCGAGAAAGGCGTCGAGCTGCAGCTTCAATGGCTCGGCCTGCTTAACCGGCGCCTGCTCGAACCCGATCTGGTGGCCCGCTCTCACCGAGAACACCGCCAGCGCCTGGCGCGTGTAATCCAGCGAAAGGTACTGATTGGGCTGGAAAAGGCGCACCTTGCGCACCCGTTCGGTGGACACGCGGCTGGCCGTGAGATTAGCCACGCAACCGTTGGGGAACTGCAAGCGCACGTTGGCGATATCCACCTTATGGGAAAGGATGGAAATGCCGGCCGCGCGGATCTCCGAGGGAGCGGCCTTGGCCAGCGCCAGCACGATATCCACGTCGTGAATCATGAGGTCCAGCACTACATCCACGTCCAGGCTGCGCGGGCTGAAAATGTTGAGCCGGTGGATTTCGAAAAACAGCGGCAGCGTAGCGCGGCGCTCCAGCTCGATTACCGCCGGGTTGAAGCGTTCCAGGTGGCCCACCTGAAGGATGCGGCCGTGGCGGGCGGCGGCGTCGATCAGGCTGCCGGCTTGCGCCAGGTCCACGGCGATGGGCTTCTCCAGCAGAACGTCGATGCCGTTTTCGAGCAGCCAGCGGCCCACCGTTTCGTGAGCCGTGGTGGGCACGGCCACCACCGCCGCGTCCACCAGCCCCAATGCCTGGCGGAAATCGGTGAAAGCCTCGGCCCCGTATTGGGCGGCCATCTCCCCGGCGCGCGCGGCGTCGGTATCCACCACGGCGACCAGTTGCGCGCGCTCCGATTCGTGAATCACGCGGCAGTGGTTCTTGCCGAACTGCCCCGCGCCGATTACGGCCAGCTTGTGTTTAGGCAGAAAGCCTCTCCCTTCTCTCCACAAACCCCGGAGGGGTGCAAGACCATAGCCCATGGCGTAAGCCATGGGTGCGGGCCGAAATTGTGGGAGCCCCGTCAGGGGCGAAAGATCCGGTCACGAGATGCCAGCTCTTACGCCCCTACGGGGCTGGACAGAACCGCCTGCTTCCCACGGCTCACGCCGTGGGCTATTGTCTTTCACCCCTTCGGGGTTGTGAGTCGCCGCGACTGGCGATGAAACTGATGGATGGCGCAAGGTCGTTCAAAACCCCACAATCGCGATATCGGCCTGGTTGGCCTCTTCCATCATCCGTTCCCGGTCGAGCATCAGGGTGCGCCCCGCCTCCACGGCCAGAACGGTGGCGCCGGTCTGCCGCATCACGGGAATGGTGTCCGCCCCCACCGCGGGAACGTCGAAAAGAAGATGCTCTCGGCGGCACGCCACTTTCACCAGGGTCAACGGCCGGCCGCTCACCAGCCCGGCCGCGCGGCGCAGCATGGCGTCAGTGCCCTCCATGGCTTCGAGCGCTACGCAGGCGCGCTCGCAGACGGCCACGCTCTGGCCCACGTCGAAGCCCGCCAGGGCGTCGGCTACGCGCCTTCCGTATGCGATATCGTTTTCCTCTTCCTTCGAAGGCTTGCGCCGGGTCATGGCCCCGGAAGTGGCCAGCAGCGGCTTGAGCAGGGCCGTGGAATCGGTCAGGTGGATGCCTTCGGCGGCCAGGATTTTCACCACTCCGCCGATCAGGCCGTCGGTGTTCTTCGAGGGAAGCGTGGCCAGCAGTTTCACCAGGCGCCAATCCGGCACGATGGAGGAAAAGATGCGGGCGTGCTTCACCTGGCCGGCCATCACCACCTCGGTGAGGCCTTCTTCCTTGAGGATGTCGATCAGCTTGCCGAGCTGGCCGAGAGAGATCCAATGGCAGCGCGGCGCCAGCGCCTCCACTTCCCGGGAAGCCTCCTCCTCGATGGCCACCACGGTCACGTCATGCCCCAGCCGCCGCGCGCTTTCGAGCGCCAGCAGGGGGAAGCGTCCGTTTCCGGCAATCAGGCCGTACCGCATTTACTTGATCACGCCGCGCTCGGAGGCGCGGATGAATTCGATGAGTTCGTCCACCTCCGTGCACGGCGGAACCTCCGTCTGGATGCGTTCGATGGCCTGCGAAGTATTCAGGTTCGACCGCGTCAGCAGCCGGAACGCAGTTTGCAGGGCCTCCACCGCGGCCTGGTCCACGCCGCGCCGCTCCAGGCCGATGGCGTTGGCTCCGAACACCGCCAGCTCCGGCTTATGGCTGGTCAGCGAATACGGCATCACGTCCTGCTTCACCACGCTGTAGGGCCCGATGAAGGCGTGCCGCCCGATGCGGCAGAATTGGTGAACCCCGCTGTAGGGGCTGATATCCACCCAATCCTCCACCGTCACGTGGCCCGCCAAGCCGACGCTGTTACCGATAATGACGTGGTCCCCCACGCGCACATCGTGGGCCACGTGGGTGTAAGCCATCAACAGGTTATCGCAGCCGATGGAGGTCACCAGGCCGCCTCCCTGGGTGCCGCGATGGATGGTGACGAACTCGCGTATCTTGTTGCGGCTCCCGATGCGCGTCTCCGCTCGCTCGCCCCGGTACTTCAAATCCTGCGGGGCCACGCCGACGGTGCTGTAGGGGAAGAAGACGTCATCCTCGCCGATCCACGCGGGGCCTTCCAGATACACATGCGCCATCAGACGCGTCCGGGAGCCGATTTCCACGTCCGACCCCACAATGCAATAAGGGCCGACATCGGCGCTTTCGGAGATCCGCGCGCCCGGATCTACGATCGCGGTGGGGTGAATGGGCATGGCTAGGAATCGGCCGGCGGTTTCTCTTCCTTATCCGCGAGCTTGCACATCACCTCGACCTCGGCCACCACCTTGCCGTCCACGGTGGCGCGACCGGCGAACTTGGCCACGCTGGCCTTGCGCTTGATCACCGCCATCTCCATGCGCAGCGTATCTCCCGGAACCACCGGCCGGCGGAAGCGCGCGCTTTCGATGGCCACCAGCAGCACCAGCTTGCTGGCCCGGTCGGGAATCGACGCCAGCACCAGGACGCCGGCGGCTTGCGCCATGGCTTCCACGATGAGCACCCCCGGCATTACCGGAAAATCGGGGAAGTGGCCCTGAAAGAACGGCTCGTTGTGGGTGACGTTCTTGATGCCGACCACCCGCTCCGCATCCATCTCCACGATGCGGTCCACCAGCAGGAACGGGTAGCGATGCGGCAGAAGCGCGCGAATCTCGTTGATCTCCAAAATGGGCATGGAAGCCGCTATTGTAACGCGAATGCGCAAACCGCTTCCGCCGCTGCGGGACCGGGTGATCGAAGGCGCGCTCCCGCATGCCATAATCGGGGAAATGGTCCGAAGCAGGTGGGCAGGTACTTTGCCGGTGGCGCTGGCCGCGCTGGCCTTTTTCGGATGCGCCCACAAGAAGCACGCCCGGTTGCCCGCGCCCCCCGCGCCGAGCCTGGGGCATGCCGAGACCGGAGTGGCAAGCTGGTACGGGCATCCCTACCATGGCCGCCCGGCCGCCAACGGCGAGATCTACGATATGGAGACGCTCGTGGCGGCTCACCGCACTTTGCCCTTCGATACCTGGGTGCGCGTGGTAAACCTCAACAACCGGAAAAGCGTCGACGTCCGCATCATCGACCGCGGTCCTTTTGTGAACGGACGGATAATCGACCTGTCCCACGCCGCGGCCAAGGCCATCGACCTGATCGGGCCTGGCGTGGGACCGGTCCGCATCGAAGTGATCCGTCTGCCCCAGAATGCCGCGGCCGGGCTGTTTGCCGTTCAGGTGGGGGCCTTCAGGGTGCGCGCCAACGCCGAGAGCCTGCGCGCCGAAATGGCCGCGCGCTATGGTTCGGCCCGCATCGTTTCCCGCCCGGGCAGCCCGGACGTATGGCGCGTCTTGGTCGGCGTCGAGGCTACCGAAGAGGCCGCCTCCGGGCTGGCCCGCCGCATCCGCCAAGAATCTGGTGAGAAAAACTCCGGCTTCGTCGTACGAATAGACTCAGGGCTTGTCATGTAACTACCAGTTCCATCGCCGCCAATCGCCTCCTTATGAGTTCCGAAGTTGGAATGTTTGTATCAGGGCACGGCTGAAGCCGTGCCCTGATACAAGGCATACTCTCCAACCGGTCTCTCCCAACGTTCCCAAGGGAGCCGTTGGCGCAGTTGCTTCGGAAGATAGATGAACCCTTGACCTATGATGCAAGCCGCCACGAGTTGCGCCCATGGCCTGGTGGGCCAATCGCCCGAGGTCGGCGCTGTCCGGCGGCTGATCGAGAAGGCGGCGCGAAACCGTTTGCCGGTCTTGCTGCTGGGAGAAAGCGGATCGGGCAAAGAGGTTGTCGCGCGCGCCATATACCAGGCGAATCCGCGCGGCCAGTTCGTGCCCATAGACTGCGGCTCGCTGGTTGGCACGCTCATGGAGAGCGAGCTCTTCGGACACGTCAAAGGCTCCTTCAGCGGAGCCGTGGGAAACAAAAAGGGTCTCGTCGAGTTGGCCGACGGCGGCACGGCCTTTTTCGATGAGATCGGCGACCTGCCGCTCGAAATGCAGGTCAAGCTGTTGCGGCTTATCCAGGAGAGCGAATTCCGCCCCGTGGGCTCCTTGCAGTGGCGCACGGTGGACCTGCGGATCATCGCCGCCACCCATCGCGATCTGAAGGCCGAAGTGGCCGCCGGGCGGTTCCGCAAGGATCTGTACTACCGCCTGGAAGTCTTTGTCCTGCGATTACCTTCGCTCCGCGAACGCCGGGAGGATATTCCACGGCTGGTGGATCATTTCCTGGAACTGGCCCAGGCGGCGGGCCTGCCGCCTTTTCACCCCAGCCGGGAGGTGCTCGACATGCTCCAGTCCTACGACTGGCCGGGCAACGTGCGCGAACTCAAGCACAGCGTGGACCGCATGGCGGCGCTGCACTCCGAGGGCGCGCTCCAGGCCGCCGATCTGCCCTCCGCCCTCCGCAATCATCTAGCCGCCTCTACCATCGGTCGCCTTTCCGCGGCGGTGGATCGAAACCCCGCCGAAGAGTTCTATCTGCCCCCCCCATCGCCGGTGATTTCCATTCCGCAGAGCGAAAAACATACCATCGCCAGGGCGTTGGCCGCCACCGGGGGCGCCCGCGCGGAGGCGGCGCGGCTGCTCGGCATCGGGCGCACCACGCTCTACCGGAAGATGCGAGAATATGGCATCGAGTGACCATCGCGCTGGACGCAACCTATAGCATTGGAGACCGGCTCTCGGGCGTGGGCGTATATTCGCGCGAAATCCTGCTGGCCTGGCTGCGCTGCGCCCGGAAACGCGCTTCGCGTTCTGCTACCGCTCGCACTGTTACCTTCGCTCCTGGACGCCGGCCATCCCGCCCAACGCCCACAGGCGCCTGCTGGCCGAGCCCCTGGGCCCGCGCTTCGCCAATCTGTTTCACGGCCTCAACCAGCGTCTCCCGCGGTTTCCTATGCGCCGCGCGGTGGCCACGTTCCACGACCTGTTCGTGATGACGGGCGAGTATTCGAGCGCCGAGTTTCGCGCCCGGTTCACTGCTCAGGCGCGCGATGCGGCGGCGCGAGCGGATGCGATTATCGCGGTTTCCCAGTTTACCCGCGGCCAGGTTGTGGATTTGCTGGGCGTCGACCCGTCCCGGGTTGCGGTGGTGCATCACGGCGTTCCGCCGCTGGCCTATCCGCGCGTGGCGCGCCAGAAGCTGGTGCTCAGCGTAGGAGCGGTGCAGAAGCGCAAGAACACGGCGCGGCTGGTGGAAGCCTTCGAAGCGCTCGATGGCGATTGGAAACTGGCGCTCGCCGGTTCTCTGGGATACGGCTCGGGGGAGATCCGCGCGCGAATCGAGAGCAGCCCCGCCCGCGACCGCATCGCATTGCTGGGCTTTGCGCCCCCGGACGAGCTGGCGGCTTGGTACGCGCGGGCTTCCATCTTCGCTTTTCCGTCCCTTGACGAGGGCTTCGGCATGCCCGTCTTGGAGGCTATGGCCGCCGGAACCCCGGTCATGACGTCCGACCGCTCCGGATTGCCCGAAGTGGCCGGCGACGCGGCCCTGCTGGTGGACCCCACGCGTACCGAATCTCTAGTGGAGGGGTTGAGAGAATTGGCCCGGAACGAAGATCTGAGAAACGACCTGGCCTTGCGTGGCCGCGCCCGGGCGGCGCTTTTTACGTGGGACAAAGCCGTCCGTGAAACCTGGGAAGTATATCGGCGCCTCTTGCCCGCGCCATGAGCAAAAACTACCGGTCGTCGTCCACCGCGATCTTGAGCGCGCGCAGGAAGCGATGATCCTGGGTAGTGAGCTTGATTTTGCCGGTGGCCTCAAACGTCTTCTTGGCCGGTTGCGGCGGCTGCTGTTCCTCCGCTGTCTCCAACTCCCCGTCATCTTCCTCATCGCCATCCCTGCGGTTGAAACCAATGGTGGCTTCCAACACCAGGAAAACGTCGTACCCGGCCTTCTTTATCTCGCCGATCGCTTCCGCGATCCGGTCGGATTCGGAAAGGGAATCGTTGATCGCGTTCCCCAGTTCCTGCATGAGGCGCTTCAGTGGCTCTTCCACGGAGTTCTCCCTAGTTCGATGGATGCGCCAAACGCGACTGGCGTTCCACCCATGGACCCGCATCCACCCTTTTCGATTGTAGTGGTCCGATCCGGGTTTCACAAGCGCACCCATGGAATCTATCGGCAATTTGGGGGCCACACAGCAGGGCAAACTCCACATCCAGCCATTTGTTACGATGGGGGCGTGGGAAAATACCGGGCAGTCCGGGTGAGCGCGAAGTTTGTGCGACACGTCGTGCCCGCCGTCATCAAGCCCCTGCATGCGCTGTGGAATGAAGTGATCGGCTTCATTTTCATGTGCATGGGGGTGGTTTTCGGGTTTTACACGGTGCGCTATGCGATTAAAGGCGATTCCGGGCGCCTGCTGGTGGCCGGCATGGCTGCCTGCCTCATGTTTGGGTACGGCGTTTCTTCCTTCCTGCGCGCGCGTAAGATCTCACGATCATGAATGACCGGCTGGGTAATCCCGGCGAGTTTCCTTTCACTCGCGGCGTCTACCGCGACATGTATCGGGGCCAGCTCTGGACCATGCGCCAGTACGCCGGGTTCGGAACGGCCGAAGAAAGCAACCGCCGCTACCGCTATCTGCTTTCTCAGGGAACTACCGGACTTTCGGTGGCTTTCGACCTGCCCACGCAGATGGGTTACGATTCCGATCACCCCATGGCGTCGGGCGAAGTGGGGCGCGTAGGAGTTGCCATTTCGTCCCTCGCGGACATGCAGTCCCTTTTCCGCGAGATTCCTCTTCAGGACGTGTCCACGTCCATGACCATCAACTCCACGGCGGCCATCCTGCTGGCCTGTTATGCCCAGGTGGCCCGGCGCCAGGGCGCCGACTGGAAGAAGCTCTCCGGCACCATTCAGAACGACATTCTGAAGGAGTATATCGCGCGCGGCACATATATATACCCGCCCCGGCCGGCCATGCGCATCATCACTGATATCTTTGCCTGGGCCGGGCGCGAGATGCCTGACTGGAACACCATCTCCATCAGCGGCTACCACATCCGCGAAGCCGGGGCCACCGCGGTTCAGGAGCTCGCCTTCACTTTCGCCAACGCCATCGCCTACATCGAGGCGGCGGTGCGGGCGGGGCTGGCGGTGGACGCCTTTGCGCCGCGGCTTTCGTTCTTCTTTAACTCGCACAACGACTTTCTGGAGGAGATCGCCAAGTTTCGCGCCGCGCGGCGGATCTACGCAGGCCTCATGCGCGACCGCTTCGGCGCCACCGACAAGCGCTCCATGATGCTGCGCTTCCACGTGCAGACCGCCGGTTCCACGCTCACCGCCCAGCAACCCGACCTCAACATCGTGCGCACGGCCTTGCAAGCCCTGGCGGCCGTGCTTGGCGGCGCGCAGTCCCTGCACACCAACTCGCGCGACGAGGCGCTGGCGCTGCCTACCGAGGAATCCGCACGCATCGCCCTGCGCACCCAGCAGATTATCGCCTATGAAAGCGGCGTGACCAAAGCCGTGGACCCGGTCGGCGGGAGCCAGCATATCGAAACGTTGACCGACGCCATCGAAGCCGGAGTAAGCGAATATCTGCGGCGCATCGACGAGATGGGCGGCGCGCTACGCGCCATCGAGAGCGGCTACATTCAGAGCGAGATCCAGAACTCCGCCTATGAATACCAGCGGGAGGTGGAAAGCGGGCGGCGCGTGGTGGTGGGCGTAAACCGGTTTCAGTTGGAAGGCGAGCGCGCGGTTCCGACCTTTCGCCTCGATCCGGCGCTCGAGCGCTCGCAGACCGATAGCCTGCGGAGGCTGCGCAGCTCGCGCAGCCGGACGGCGGTGGATGCCAGGCTGGCGGCGCTCGAGGATGCGGCCCGCTCGGGGGCCAATCTCATGCCGCCTATCCTCGAAGCCGTCGACAGCTACGCCACGTTAGGCGAGATCTCCGACCGCCTGCGAGCGGTGTTCGGGGAATATCGCGAGGGCTAACGGGCGGAGCCGGAATCCGGTGCGCGGGCGGGATCGAAGTTTCGGAACCTAACCAGGCCCCTTGTGGAACCATTTGCGCTTGATGTCGGGCCAGAACTCCTTGAGAACCTGGGAGGTCGCGTCGGTGCCCACCTGGATCAGGAGTTTCGTCCCATTGTCCACGAGCGTGCGGTTATCAGGATAGTACGCGTTAGAGATCGCCACCGCGCTCGCGTTCCCGAGCCACTCCGAATAATTGAAGCGCGTGCCTCCGGAATCTTTGTGAGTCACGAACACTCGCGTCAAGGCGTAGCCCGTCCGCCTTACAATGGAGCCGGTTCCCCGCCGGAAATATCGAGGGTCCTCGTGAAGCAGCACCGGGTACACCCCCTCGGTGAACATGTTTCCCAGCGCCTGATCCGCGTAATTGGTTACAAAACGATGCCCGTATCCCTTGAGTCCCTGCCCGAAGGAAGGCTGCTGATCGGTCAACTGTCCCAACCCCGCGAACGCCCCGCCTAACAGCAACAGCGGATAGTCGAACGAATCCTTGGTGGCGATGGTCAGTTTCTGACGAGCGGTAAGCACCGTGCCTTCGAGCGACGCGTCCGCCGTTCTGTAGTTCGGAAGGACGCCGAACACATGGTTGCCCCCCGGCGGTCCCAGGTCCGGCGCGATTGCTCCAGCCGCGGGGCTCGCCTCCGTCTCGGGCTGCGATCCGCTGCCGAGGGCGGATGGACTAGGCTGTGCGGATATGCTCCCAGCCGCCAGTACCGCCGACAGTAGTATCCCCGTTCGCAGCGAGCTCATTCCGAACCCCTCACGTCCGATTTGCTTCTTTGACGCCGTGCAAAACAAATGCGTTGCACTGAATTCATCCTCGCCGCTCGGCGCAAACGGGCACGGGAGAAATCCAGCCCCGGCGCGGTCGCCGTGTAGAAACGCCAAGAGACGGAACGAGGGCTCAGCACAGAAGAGTTGACGTAACCATGCGCCAAATGGAATAACTCTTTAGGGCTATTGCGCCGTAAAGGATTGTAAAATAAGACGCTATCCATGTGGTCATGGCGTCCGGCGCCGGTAACCGGTCCGCCGTGCTCTGGTTCGAAGAGGCGTCGGCGCCGCCGCTATGAACCCCTGGCCGAGAGAACCACTTCGAGGTAGTGCCCAGGCGATTACACTCTTTCCAACCGCGCCCCGCTGCATCGCCGGACCGCGGCGGGCGCCCCTACGGAATCTCTTTTCCGAAAGTGATAGTGGTGTCCACCCGGTACATCTTCACGCCGGTTCCAGCCGGCCGGAGCATCTGCAGTACAATCGCGGCGCCGCGAGTGGTGAGGGAGAAGTGTGAGTTTCCGCCGCGAGCCACCGGGAACTGCCGCGATCCGAAAGGCGGGACCAGTTCCTGAACGGTTTCCGAACAAACCGGCGTCAGTTCGTCCGGTGTCCGATCATTGCGCGGAAGGGAGTAGAGCACGCCAGCCGAATAGCATCCCCAAACCGGGACGGGACGCTCCGAGACGTTTACAAGCGCGACGATCCCATCGTCGCCCTCGGCCACCCCGCCGGAAAACCAGGGGTTGGCAACCGGCCATTCCACTTCGCGAACGGTGGTGCGCAGCTCATCGGCGGCCAGGCACTCGGTGGCGCCGCTCACCGCTAGAACGGGCTGGAGCCGCGGCGACGGGACCTTCTCGCGCACACGCACCCATGCGCCGGTGGTTTCCTCCGGCAGTTGCAGCTTGTACTCGGCGTGTTCGCCGGCGTTCAGACGCACCTCGATTCCGGCGTGTCCCACCAGCGCGGCCAGGGCGCCGCTGCTCTTGTGCGCCTCCACCTCGGCCGCCACCTCCCGGTTCCCCAGGTTCTGCAGTTCCACGGCCGACCAGCACGAGGAACTATACGCCAGCCATGGCACGATGCTCTCCACCACTCTCTCTCTCGCATCGGTCTGGGCCAAGCTCTTCCCAGCCGGAAGGAGACAGATGAGCAGGTAGAAAAGCGGTTTCATTCCCATGTTCCCGGCGGCGTGTGTAAGGCGGAATAGTGGCAAGACACAATTGTAACTTCGCGATGGAAGCGCCGCCGGCCGGGCCATGCTATGCGGGCGCGCGTCTTGAAAGTGGGGTCAAGCCTTCCGGCTTGCCGGGGCGCCCTCTAGGCCCGCTTCTGCCCGACGTCCGGCGCCGGCGTGAAAAACGCCGGCCAAAAGGCCGGCGGCAAGGTGTGCCCAGCATGGGCAGAGTCTTGTTGGATGAAAGGAGCCAATCGGAGCCGATGACGGCAACCGTAGCCGAAGCGCAAGGCGT
>Ga0181520_10006995_pt1 | contig 16875 bp, 17 predicted proteins | sample PEATcosm2014_Bin_29_FD_132451 | JGI IMG/M metagenome (GOLD analysis project Ga0181520, IMG submission 132451) | Peatland microbial communities from MTU Mesocosm Facility, Houghton, MI, USA - PEATcosm2014_Bin02_30_metaG | ecosystem: Environmental > Terrestrial > Soil > Wetlands > Peat | place... | reverse complement strand
GTGTTACACCTCTTCCCATTCCGAACAGAGAAGTTAAGCCCCTGTACGCCGATGGTACTGCATGCGCAGGTGTGTGGGAGAGTAGGTAGCTGCCAAATTTTAATTTATAAACCCCGGTTTTTTAATCGGGGTTTTTTTTGTGCTCTTATCAAAAATAATTGCTGTAACTATAAAACTGAAATTGGAACACTCTTAATTTATTTCAAAATTAAATCAGCAAGTTTCGGGTTGTTTTTCATTGGTATGCTGCCGAAATTTGTCTAGATTAATTGAGATTTATATGATTTCTAATACTAATTATTACCGGATTGAAAAAGCAATACAGTTTATTGCCCAAAATTATAAGTTACAGCCGTCTTTGAAAGATATGGCAAAACATGTAAATATTAGTGAGTTCCATTTTCAACGGATATTTACTGAATGGGCTGGCATTAGCCCTAAAAAATTTTTACAGTTTTTAACTGTTGAAGAATTAAAAAAAGAATTAATTAAATCACAAAATTTAATTGAAGCCGCAACTAATGTCGGTTTATCCTCTCAATCAAGAGTATATGACCTTTTCGTAAATATCGAAGCTGTAACGCCAAATGAATACAGGACAGGAGGGAATGGGATTGCAATTGAGTATGGTATTCACAAAACCCCGTTTGGTAATTGTCTTATTGCTGTTACTGAAAGAGGTATATGCTCAATAAGTTTTATCGGAGATGATCCTTTTCGCTCAATCAATCGACTATATAAAGACTGGGAAAACGCATCCATTCAAAATAACCGGAAACGGACGAAAGAATTTGCTGATATGATTTTTGATATATCGGCAAATAAAAATGTAAAACTGCTGGTCAGAGGTACAAAATTTCAGGTGAAGGTATGGGAAGCGTTATTAAAAATACCTTTTGGAAGCGTTGCAAATTACCAAACAATAGCTAATATTATTGACAATCCGGGAGCTGTTAGGGCGGTAGGTTCTGCAATAGGAAATAATCCTGTTGCCTATGTTATACCATGTCACCGGGTAATACGACGTGAGGGTCTGGTGGGACAATATCATTGGGGTGCAGCCCGTAAAGCAGTTATTATCGGCTGGGAAAAATCTAAGCTTCAATTGAGTCAATATTTATTATGATTTTCATTACAAAAGCCGATATTTCAGATGCAGCTGCTATTGCCTCATTGGGCAAAATAACATTCACCGAAACTTTCGGAGATTTATTTACTAAACAGGAATTAGAAGATTACCTTGTTAAAACTTTCAACTTTGAAAAAATTTTAAACAGTTTGAAAAAACAAAATAATAAATATTGGATTGCATTTAACGATGATAATCCGGTTGGATATGCAAAAATTAAGTTATATTCTAATATTGTAGGTATGGGAAATATTGAACAAATTCAACTGCAAAAAATATATATATTAAAAGCCTATTTGAATATTAAAATTGGTTCGGCATTATTGAAGGAAATTATGGCAAGTAAAGAATTAAAGACGGGTTCGCTTGTTTGGCTCGTAGTATTGTCCACAAATGAAAGAGCAATAAGGTTTTATGAGAAGTCGGGTTTTACAAAATTCAAAAAGCATTATCATCAAATTGGGAAAACAAATTTTGAATATGAATTAATGATAAGGGAAATATGAAAAACTTTAAAGAACTTTTGGAAAATGAAAATACACTCGACCCGGAAGACTGGTTAGAAATGAAAAAATTAGGGCATAGTATGATTGATGATATGATGGATTATTTACAAAATATACGGGAGCAGCCGGTCTGGAAAAAAATACCCGGGGATGTAAAATACCTGTATGATAAGAATATTCCTTTAGAATCGCAGAATATTAATGATATTTACAACGAGTTTAAAAAGTATATTTTGCCATATAATAAAGGAAATGTGCATCCGCGCCATTGGTCTTGGGTGGAAGGGAATGGAACTGTCACGTGGTTTTAAGGCGCTTAAAGTCTGGATGTCCTTAAAAGAGCATGGCTTAAAAAAATATGTTACCCTGATACGACAGAATATAGCGCAGGCTTTTTATTTAGAGGAGTTGATTAAGCGGCAGGAAAAGCTTGAATTATTAACTCCGGTAACAATGAACATTGTTTGTTACCGTTTTATAAAACCGGGATTATCCTGTGAACAATTGAATATATTGAATAAAGAGATTTTAATGAGTCTGCAGGAAAGAGGCATTGCTTCTCCTTCTTATACAATATTAAGCGGCAAGTACTCTATTCGTGTAGCTATTACAAACCATAGGAGTCGGAAAGAAGATTTTGAGATATTAGTTAAAGAAACTATTAAACTCGGAGAGCAGCTATTATTAGGTAAATGAATTTTGTAATACAAATTATTACCAATATTTAATTTAAATTTAACTATTCTCTTATAAAGAATTATAAAATAATTTTCAAGGAGCCGGTATTTATGATCTATTCTATCTGGAAACTTTTACATGTACTTGCCGCTATAATATTTCTTGGAAATATCACGGTTGGCGCATTCTGGAAATTACAGGCAGACAAATCATTGGACAGGTTAAAAATTGCCGATACTTTTAAAAATCTTATAAAAGCCGGCAGAGTTTTTACAATGCCTTCTGTTGCAGTCCTTTTTGTCTTTGGTGTAGGCGCTGCTATGCAGGGAAATTTTTCATTAATAGAAACTCCCTGGATACTTTGGAGTATTGTAATGCTGATAATTTCTGCATTTGTTTTTATGGTCAAAGTTGTCCCATTGCAAAAACAGGTTTTTGAACTGGCAGGCAGTGAAGACAAATTTTCATGGAATGTTTATTTATCTTTATCAAAAAAGTGGAATCTTTGGAGTGCCATTGCGGCAGTTACGCCTTATGTCGCAGTAGTTCTAATGGTATTGAAACTTGTGTAGGGCAGGATGCCATCCTGACCTTGATATGGTTAGAGTAGTACGTAAACCAGAAAGTTGAAATTTATGTAGGTCAGGATGCCATCCTGACCTGCAATTTTAAAGTTCGATATAATAGATTTTTACTTTGCTCTTTGAATTTTTACCATTGTTCTTGTCAATTGTGTCTTACGGAAATAATATCGCCGTCTTTAACAATGTATTCTTTTCCTTCAAGTTTCCATGCGCCGCGTTCTTTGGCTTTTGCAAAAGAGCCATGTGTGACAAAATCATTATAATGAGTTACTTCAGCGCGGATAAATTTATTGTAAAAATCCGAATGAATTACACCGGCAGCTTCCTGTGCATTCATCCCTTTATGAATTGTCCAGGCACGGCATTCATCTTCTCCAACAGTGAAAAAAGACTGCAAACCAAGCAGATTATATGCTTCTCTTATTATACTATCCAATGCAGATTCTTTAATTCCATACTCCTCCATAAATACTTTTGTATCTGCTTCATCCAAATCGGACATTTCAAGTTCAATTTCACCAAAAAAATAAAGGACTTTTGTGTTTTTCCCGGTCTTTGCCTTTTTCAGCGGATCAAGTAGCTTTTCTATTCCATCTGTGCGGTTTTCATCCAGATTTAATGCAATAAGCATTGGTTTTATTGTAAGAAGTTGATAAGTTTTTAATACGTGTTGTTCCTCTTTAGTAAGCTCAGCTTCTCTTAGTGGCTTTTCTTCCTGAAGAAATTTTGCGCATTTTTCAAGCAAGTTAAGTTCGTGTTTCAAGTGGTCATCATGAATTTTTAAAATTTGTTTTTTTAGGCTTTCGATCCTTTTCTCAATTATTTCCATGTCAGACAAAATAAATTCAGTTTCAAAAATATTGACATCTCGCATCATGTCGATTGATCCTGAAGGGTGTGGTGCAGATTCATTTTCAAAAAGATGAACTACCTGTATTAAAGCATCATTTGTTTTTACGGTGGAAAGAAAATTCCCTGTAAACTGGGCAGAACCTGAATCTCCTTTTTGAAGTCCGACTACGTCTACAAATTCGATTGATGCATTTGTTTTCCTTTGCGGTTTGAATATTTCGGTAAGATTATTAAGTCTTTCATCAGGTACCTTAATAACCGTTCGATGCGCTTCTGCCTTTGCTAATTGAAATTGATCAAGATGTGTACGGGTAATTGTCTGAAATAAAGTAGACTTTCCTGAAAACGGCAGCCCTACAATTCCTATCTGCATAACTTTCCCTTTTGAAATGTTTTTTAAAATAGCAAAAGTTTTATTGAAATAAATTAGCTTTTAAATTTATTTATGATAAATTGATTAACTAATCGGTAAATAGCAAATTAATCTTTACATAAAAATATTTTATTTATTGGTCCACTCTAGAAAGTCTAAAATTCTGTTTTTGGACTTTGATTTTATACAGAATTCAAAACATCATGTTTACAAAATTACCTTTTTAAACCGGACTCATTTATATTTAACAAATCAAAAATAGCTTTTGTATGCAAAAGTGGTTTAAGGTTACAATTGGAATAGTTTTTTCTCTGATTATTCTTCTGTCAGTCGGCGGGTTTATTATATATAAATTGCTCACCTCATCTCTTCCCGATTATTCAGGTGTAATTACAGCTAAAGGGATTAAGAATGATATAAATATATACAGGGACAGCATGGCTATACCCTATATTATAGCTAATTCAGATGCTGATGCAGCTTTCGCACTGGGTTTTCTGCATGCACAAGATAGAATGTTTACAATGGATATAATCAGGCGTGCCGGTAGGGGAAGGTTGAGCGAGATAATAGGTCCCAAAACCCTGCCGTTTGATAAAATGTTTAGGACTATAGGAATTCAGCGTATTGCTTCAAATATATTTTCACAAATCGACCCTGTTACCGGGGAACTTCTTCGGGCATATTCTAACGGGGTTAATCTTTATATTAAGCAGGCAAAGGGGAAATACCCTGTTGAATTTGATATACTCGGGTATGATCCTGAACCTTGGTCCCCGGTAGATTGCATAATCTTAAGCAGAATGATGGCTTGGGAATTAAATATTAGCTGGTGGGTAAAATTTTCCTGTATTGATCTTATACAAAAGTTCGGGTATGATAAAGTGAAAGATATACTGCCTGCATATACCGGAAATGAACCGTATATTATTGCCCGTGAATTCAGGGATACATCTCTTTTGGGGAAAAATATACCGCAGGTCGGCACAGCTTTTATGGAAACAGATAAAGCATTTAGGAATTTCATGGGGTGGACAGGTACTCATATTGGCTCTAATAATTGGGTTATTAACGGAAATATGTCCGTTTCCGGAAAGCCTATAATTGCTAATGATACCCATCTTGCTCTAACAGCTCCCGGCAGATGGTATGTTGCTGTAATTAAAACCCCTGATCTGAGTGTTGCCGGATTTACTTTACCTGGCGCACCGGGGGTAATTATTGGGGAAAACCAAAATATTGCCTGGGCTCTTACTAATATAATGGAAGATGATGCTGATTTTTATTTTGAAAAAATAGATTCTTCCGGTAAAAAGTATCTTTATAATGGCTCCTGGAATGATTTGAATGTTCAAAAAGAAATTATTAAGGTTAAGAATTCTGAAAGTACAACAATTGAAATTAAATCCACTCAGCATGGACCAATTGTTTCAAACATTCATCCCTACTTATTTTTCGATAAAGAAAAGAATCCTAATATGGCTGCGATAAGCATGAAATGGCTTGGCAGTTATATTAGTAATGAGATATTGACATTCTACAAGATAAATAAAGCGAAAAACTGGAGTGAATTTAATGATGCTTTTGCTACATACTTTTTACCCGGACAGAATTTTATTTATGCAGATAAATTCGGAAATATAGGGTATTTGTTTGGAGCAAGGCTGCCGGTTAGAGAATCTAATTCCCCGCCTTTTATTTATGATGGTACTGCCGGCAAATATGACTGGAAAGGATTTTTGCCTCAAAATGAAATTCCCAAATTATTTAATCCTTCCCAAAATTATATTGCATCGGCTAATAATAAAATAATTAAAGACTACAAATATTATATTTCAAATCTGTGGGAACCTGCGTCAAGAATAGAAAGAATTACTCAACTGTTGAATTCAAAGCAAAAACATTCCGTGCAGGATTTTGAGAGTTATCAGAATGACTTTGTTTCTCCCTATGCAGAAAAGATTACCGGCTATATTCTTGGCGCTTTTAATAAAATAAAAATAAAAGATGAAAACCTGAAAATAGCATTAAAACTATTTAATAATTGGGACTTTAATATGGGGCAGTACAGTCAGGCAGCTGCCATCTATTCTGAATTCTTCAAACACTTAATGCAAAATATTTTTTATTATAAAATGGGAGATGATCTGTATAATGAATATGTCTTTGTACAAAACATCCCATTCAGAAGCATAATGCAGTTAATGGATAATCCACAGAATAACTGGTTTGTTGACTCTGCAGCACGGCAAAAAGAAAAACTTGATGACATTATTCGCAAGAGTCTTATTGAAGCTTTATCTGAATTGAAACAAAAATATGGCGCTGACCCTGCTGAATGGCAATGGGGAAGGATTCACCGGGTATTATTCAAGCATTCTTTCAGCGGAGTTTCTGACATGTTTGATAAGCTTATTGACATAGGTCCCTTTGAAATAGGCGGCGATGGCACAACTATATTCAATACTGAATATTCATTTACTTCTGGGGACAGCCTTTACCCCCAACTGAGGCATAAAGAATTTGAAAATGATCTTGGACCTGTAATGCGCTATGTATACGATTTTTCTGCTCCTGATGAAATTAATCTAGTATTAACCACCGGAGAATCAGGAAATGTAATGAGCAGCCATTATTCTGATATGACAGGCTTTTGGCAAAATGGAAAATATTTAAAAATTAGAACTGACCTCAATTTTATCAGGAACTCATCTAATAAACTTTTAATTCTTAACTCGCATTAAGAAATATTTGTGAATCAATTTTGCATATTGTATGTAGTTAATAACTAATATGTTAAATTTGTTAACTAAAAAATTAATGACAACGAATGAAAGTCACAGAGCGCTTAAAAAAAACCGGCAGTCCTTTAATTAGTTTTGAGTTAATTCCTCCTATACGCGGTGGTAATATAAAAAGACTTTTCTCAATTATTGAAGATCTATTGAAATTCAACCCCCCTTTCATAGATATTACAAGTCATGCGGCGGAAGTGGTTTATGAAGAAACTACAACCGGAATACAAAAAAAAATAAAAAGGAAGCGGCCGGGTACACTTGGTATCTGTGCTCTTATCCAGCATAAATATAATATAGATACCGTACCGCATGTACTAACATACGGATTTACTAGAGAGGAAACCGAAGATTTTTTAATCGAATTAAGATATCTCGGAATTGAAAACATTCTTGCCGTTCGCGGCGATGACATCGCTTATAAAAAGCCTATTCCTGCCGGAAGAAGCGCAAATATATATGCCGTAGATTTGGTAAGACAAATATCCAATATGAATCAGGGCGTGTATCTGGAAGAAAACCTTGTTGATGCTAATGCTTCTAACTTTTGTATTGGAGTTAGCGGTTATCCTGAAAAACATTTTGAATCTCCTAATTTGGAAACAGATATTAAATATTTAAAAGCTAAAATTGATGCCGGCGCCGATTATATAGTTACACAGATGTTTTTTGACAATAAGGTCTATTATAATTTTGTGGAAAAATGCCGTAAGGAGGGGATTGTCGTCCCGATTATTCCGGGGTTAAAAATATTAACAAAAATATCTCATCTCATTAATATTCCTAAGAACTTTTATATTAACCTGCCGCAGGAATTAGTTGATGAAATATCTTCTGCTAAACCGGAAAGATATCTTGATATCGGTGTTGAGTGGGCAGCTAACCAGGTTGAGGAATTGTTTAATAAGAATGTACCCAGCGCCCATTTTTATATTATGCAAAATTCTTTACCCGTTATAAAATTAATGGAAAGGCTAAAGTCAAGAAATATTATTTAGTCGATAAACTGTAATAGTTAATATTTATAAAATTAAAGTTGGAAAATAATGATTAAGATGAAAAAAATGAAAAAAAATAAAACCGGAAAATTAAAATGGGGGGTGGCGGGTTGTGGTAAATTTAGTGAGGAATCATTTATTCCTGCTTTAAGATTACTAAGAAAAAGCACATTAAATTCTGTTTTTAGCAATAACCCGCAGCGTGCAAAGTTTATTGCTGAAAAATTCGGGGTGGCGGAAAGTTTCTCAAATTTTGATGAATTTTTAAAGTCTGAAATAGATGCTGTTTATATCGGCAGTAAAAATTCCGATCATTATGAACAAGTATTAAAAGCAGCTAAAGCAGGTAAGCATATCCTTTGCGAGAAGCCTTTAGCTATAACTTCAATCCAGGCAGAGGAAATGGTGAATGTGTGCCGTGAAAATAATGTTCAGTTTGCCGTTAATTACACCTATCGTTTTCATCCTTTAATGTTAAAAGCTAAAGAGTTTATGGTTAAACAGCTTTTGGGCAAGTTAGTTTCCGCAAATCTAAATTTTAATATCGATCTACCCCCTGGCAATAATTTCAGGTTCAATAAGAAGTTGAGCGGCGGTGGGGCTTTAAGAGATATTGGGACGCATATGATAGACCTCCTCAGATTTTTCGGAGGAGAGATAGCCTCTATCGACGGTTTGATAGATAATATAATTTATACCAGCGAAGTTGATGATTTTGCTGCAGGGATAGTAAAGTTTGTAAATAGCGGTTACGGCTATTTTAATGTATCATTTAACAGTAAGAGAGCCTTCAACCGGTTGGAACTGATTGGTCATAAAGGTGCATTGAGTATTGAAAGCCTTATTGGGTCAAAACATGCTATTCCCAAGCTTACTATACTTCTTGAAGACGAGTCAAAAAAAGCATTCAGAAAAAGAGGGAATAAACTTTTGAACATGTTAAAGTCAATGCAGAATGCTTTCCTGAAAAATGAAACTCCGCTTGTTACAGGCTATGACGGCTATATTAATATGAAATTGATGGAAGAACTTGAAGCTAAATGTAAAGTAAGAGAAAATAAGAATACTTAATTTTTTTTAAGAAACAATAGGTTTAGAAAGAAATTTTAAATGAGGAATAATAAAAAGCCGGTTGTAGCTTTGCTGCTCGGCGGCGCTTCACCCGAAAGAGAAGTATCTAAATCATCCGGCTGTTCAATTTATAAAGCTCTAATTTCTTTAGGATATGAAACTGTATTAATTGATCCGGCATATGGTAAATATCAACCTAAAAAAACCGATGACTTTTTTGTAAAGAAAAATTTTAGTGCGGTGTCAAATGAAAATTATATAGATGCAATTAATTCTAAGATTTTTAACCGCGTAGACATTGCTTTTTTAGCCCTGCACGGTAAATGGGGAGAGGATGGAACAATCCAGTCTTTGCTCGAATTAAAGGGTATTAAATATACCGGCTCCAATGTTCTAACCAGCGCTATAGCTATGGATAAGTTAATGTCAAAAATTTTATTCAGGCATTTTGACATTAACACGCCTGAATGGATTGTAGTTGAAAAATATGATATTGAGATCGGCATAAAGAAAAAAATTAAAGGGGGCATCGGCTATCCATGTGTGGTAAAGCCAAATGACCAGGGTTCAACTGTTGGATTGACAATTTGTAAAAATGCTGATGGACTTTCCAAAGCGCTGAAAATTGCTCAAAAGTTTTCAGATCGTGTTTTAATTGAGGAATATATTCCCGGGCATGAAGTTACGGTTGGTGTGCTGGATAATATTCCTTTGCCGGTCCTGGAAATTAAACCGAAACACGCAGTATATGATTATAAATGTAAATATACTTCCGGTATGAGCGTATATGAAGTCCCTGCAAATTTACCCGAATGGGTAAAGTTGGAAATTCAAGCCCAGGCTCTGAAAGCTTACAACGCTTTAGGCTGCAGCGTTTACGCAAGAATGGATTTTAGATTGAGCAATGATTACAGTACTTATTGTCTTGAGGTTAATACGCTGCCGGGTATGACTGCTACAAGTCTTGTTCCCAAAATGGCAAAAGCGGTTGGTATTCCTTTTGAAGAATTAATCGATAAAATAATTAAACTGACACACTGACAAATTGCAAAATTTTATTGAAAATCTTAAAATGATGTAATGAGCTTTTTTAATAATGATAATTTCTATCTTCGATGAGTAAGCTTAAGTATTTTTTATTTGCAGCGCTTTTTATAGCGGGATTTATTTATCTTCTTTTTAATAAATCGGGCATTATTAAATATTTAAAACTCAAGCAGCAGGTAAAGTCGTTGAACGAACAAATATCTGATGTTGATAAAGATAATAAACAATTGCAAGCAGAAATTGATTCATTGAAAAATAAAGTCCCTGCAAAAATAGAAAGAATTGCAAGGGAGAAATACGGAATGATCCGAAAAGGAGAAAGAACTATTAAGATGATTGAAAAATAGAAATGAGTAAAATCAATTTTCCTAAAATTCCGCTTGCAGAAAGAGTCAGACCAAAAACTATTGATGAATTCTGCGGACAAAAATCTTTGCTTGGGGAAGGTAAGCCTATCCGGCTGATGATAATAAACGACACGCTCAGTTCGTTTATTCTTTGGGGACCTCCGGGTACCGGCAAAACGACTATAGCTAAAATTATTGCAGAACAAACCGATTCGGATTTTCATCAGCTTAATGCTGTTTCTTCCGGCGTTAAAGATATCAGAGAAATAATAGAGATCGCTTCTGCTAATAAATCTCAAAATAAAAGAACGCTTCTTTTTATAGATGAAATTCATCGTTTTAACAAAGCACAGCAGGATGCCTTGTTGCATTCTGTTGAATCGGGGTTGATAATCTTAATCGGCGCTACTACTGAAAATCCGTCATTTGAAGTAATACCGGCTCTTAGATCACGTACAAGGATTTATGTCCTTGATGAATTATCCAAAGAAGATTTGATGATGATTCTTGAATCGGCAATTAAAAAAGATGAACTTTTATCTACTCTGCAAATTGAATATGTAGATATTGAATTCTTAATCTATCTGTCGGGAGGAGATGCCAGGATTTTGCTCGGCATTTTTGAAGCGGCAATAATCCAGGAAATAGAGTCCTGCCCGATTAAAATCACTAAAGAAGTATTAGAAAATATTGTCCAGAAAAAAAATATTATTTATGATAAAGCCGGGGAAGAACATTACAATGTTATATCTGCCTTTATTAAAAGTATCCGTGGCAGCGATCCCGATGCGGCGCTTTACTGGCTGGCAAGGATGCTTGAAGGCGGTGAAGACCCTTTATTTATTGCAAGACGGTTGGTAGTACTTGCGTCGGAAGATATTGGAAATGCTTCCCCAAACGGTCTAGTGCTTGCGGAAGCTGCATTTGGAGCTGTTGATAAAATAGGCATGCCTGAAGCAAGAATAATCCTGGCTCAATGTACAACTTATTTAGCGTCTTCTCCCAAAAGTAATGCTGCTTATCTTGGAATTGAAAGCGCTCTTTCGGATGTTAAAAATAAACCTCTTTATTCCGTTCCCGCACATCTTAGAAATGCGCCCACTAAATTGATGAAAGACTTAGGATATCATAAAGGATATAAATATCCTCATGATTTTGATAATCACTTTATTTTGGAAAATTATTTGCCCGAACAACTATCCGGTACTCAATATTATCTCCCTACGGAGAATGGACAGGAAAAATCGTTGAAGGAGAGATTAAAGTTTTTATGGAAAACTAAAAAGAAATACTAATCTATTTTATCTTCAAAATCTTTAAAGAATTGTGAATTTATATTAAGGCAAACATTTTTCCGGGAAGCTGCTTAACAAGTCCTTTAAATTCAAGCGAAAGAAGATTTACAAGGCAGTCGGAAGTAGATAAACTGGTTAAGGAAGATATCTTATCAATCTGCACCGGCTCATTACTCAACGTATTTATTATTTTTTCTTCAAATAAATTAAGCTCTGTTTGAGGTCGGGGTATGTTTTTCCCGATTATAGGTTTCAATTTTAAATTTAATTCGACCAGAACATCTTCCGCTGATGTGATAAGCTTTGCTTCACCTTTTTGAATTAGAGCATTTGTTCCCTCAGCCTGCCTTGTTCCTAAATTTCCCGGGACGGCAAATACTTCACGGCCCTGATCAAGTGCAAAAGATGCAGTTTGCATTGCTCCTCCGTTTATCCCTGTTTCAATCACAATACAGCCAAGACTCAATCCTGATATTATCCTGTTCCTTTTAGGAAAATTTTGTGCATCGGGTTTTGTACCGGGCTTATATTCCGAAATTACAGCGCCTCTTTCTGTTATTTCTTCAAATAATTTTTTATTTTCAGGTGGATATATTACGTCCATTCCGGATCCTATAATTGCTATAGTCCTCCTGTCATTTTTCAGCGCGGTTCTGTGTGCAACAGAGTCTATGCCCCTTGCCATACCGCTTACAATAGTAATATTTTGTTGTGCTAAATTAGCAGTAAATTTTTCTGCTTGTATTTTACCATAATTGGTCGGAAGTCTTGTCCCAACTATTGCTATTGAGAAATTATCGGCTTCGACTAATTCTCCCTTCACATATAGAATTAAAGGAGGGTCATAAATTTTTTTTAATAGAGCCGGATAATCTTTATCCCACATAGTAATAATTGATGTATGCAGTTTTTCAAGCTTTTCCAGTTCTTTATTTATAACTGTTTTTAATTCATCAAACCGTCTGATTCCATAATGGACTCTTTTAGCAAGATTATCGCTTATACCGTCAACTTCCCGCAGTGAATTAAACCCGGCTGATAAAATATTTTCTAAAGTGTGAAATTTGCAAAGCAGGTTTCTAATCTTCCCGGGACCAATGCCATCTATTGAAAGCAGCAGGTTTAGTCTTGTTAAATCCTCAATGTTCAGTTTAGTCAATTTAAGAAAAATTATTTTTGATAATTTTACCCCTCATGCAGGGCAGTCTTTAAATTTTGAACTTTTAGATAAGAAACAATATCCCCTTTAATTTTTAGCCGCAGTAATTTCCTGTGCATCTTTATTTTCCACTTCATTCTTATCTGTAAACAGGATTGAAGCGGGAAGAATAATTAAGTACCCTATTAAAAGAACAACCGGAGAAATAAATAAAGAAGGGAAACTATCCCAAGAGCCAAGTGACAGAAGTACAAAACCGCTGATTATTACTATTAATCCGGTAAATAAAAAAATAAAATTCCTTTTCTTCCAATAAATATTGAAAGGTGAAACAATTTTCTTCGGTTTTCTTACATTTTTTTTATTTACTTGCTTTGCCATTTACATCTCCGTCATTAAAAAATTAAGCCCAGTGATGGGGGTACCACTGGGCCCGACTCGTTTAACATCAAAGGGCAGGGGAGAACCCTCTGAAAGAGTCGAATCAAATATAAAAATATTGGTTTTATTTGTCAAGCAAAAAATCACGCCCCCGCATAATTATTTACTTATCTGATAAACAATTTTTCTAATTGTATCGAACTGCAAATACGGATATTCTTCGCGAATTGAATCTATTGCATCTCCGGCGCTTACCTTACCGGCGCGCATTTGTTTGAATTTTTTTCTTATTTGGTAGTCCCTAACAGATTTTTCATCTATTAAGCCGTGCGCGGTTAAGAGATCGAAAATATCATCGCTGATAAGTTCTGACAAAGGATTGTCTATTTTTGCTTTTATGGTTTTCATCGCAGCCTTCCTTTATTGTTAGTAAATAACACCTACCTGCTAATAGTATCAATATTACTATAAATCTTACTCCTAATATAAAAGTTTCCTTAAGCAGCAATAAAAAAACCGATCAGAGTAAACCTCCAAAATCGGCACACTTTGCTACTCTGGTAATAAATTTAATTAAAATTTTCTTACTGTAGCAAATCGATTATAAAATACTTCCTTTTTTGTGAGTAAAAATACAGAAAAAATATTAAAAGTCAAGAAGGGACAAGTAATTTAAAGATAAAATAATTCAATAATTGAAAGTTTATTCTCTCAAATCCTATATTGTAAATAGCCATAATATTCTTACAAAATCATTTTGCAGGAAGTAATAAATTTGCAGATTCCTTATTTGTAAATTATAATTTTCACCCAAATTCAAAATTAATATTTAAGGTTTAAGAACCATAAATTGCAATCTTTAAGGTAATGTAAAATAATATTTTAAAAAAAATAAATAGGAATAAAATAATGTTTTTATTACTCTGTATAATATATTAACTTTGCACAATAAGTTAATTGTTCAAAATAACTATATTTTAATAAATTAATTAAAGTTTATTATAAAAAAACAGGCTTTCATGGAACAGGATAAACTTCAGGAAGAAATGGTAAATACAAACAAAAATTTTGTTGGAAATTCTTTTTTGGAATTCTTGACTATAACAATCAAATTCAGATGGTTCTTATTTTGGTTCGTTTTTATTATTACAGCCGGTACCACTGTATTCGCTTTGCTATCTACTAAATGGTATAAAGCTTCTGCTTCAGTATTGCCTGCGGAAAATACTGACTATCTGAGCGCTTTTTCAGGACTTTCCTCATTGGCTAAGAATTTCACAGCTTCCAAAGGATTGGCTGCCCTTACTGGAAATACTGAATTTGATAAATATTTGGCAATCTTAAAAAGTTCTACAATGACGGATGATGTTATAAAAAAATTCGGTCTTAAAAAAGAATATGACCTGGAAAATACTTACTATGAAAAAGTTGTTAAAATGTTCATCTCAAATCTTGATTTAACGGTTGAGGATGAAGGCAATTTAACAATAAGCATGTATGATCAAAATCCGCAAAAAGCCGCTGATATTGTTAATTATATGATAAGTAGATTGAATGAAATTAATACCAAACTTTCTACTGAAAATGCCCGGTCAAATAAGGAATTCATTGAAAAAAGATATCTTGAAAATGTAAATGAAATTAATAACTTGGAAACCGATATGCAGAATTTTCAGGAGAAATATGGAGTTATTGCTGTTCCTCAACAATTAGAAGCAACTGTAAAGGGAATGGCGGCTTTCTATGCTGAACTTGCTCAAAAAGAAATAGAATATAATGTACTAAAAAGAACTTATGGCGATAATAACCCTTTGGTTGCTAATGCATCGGTAACAGTTCAGGAAATTCAAAATAAAATTAACAGTTTAAATGGAGGAAAAGATCAGCAGGGCACAAACCCTTTAATCCCCATTAAAAAAGCGCCTGCTTTAGCAAATAAATATTTAAAGATCTACCAGGACTTACAAATACAATACAAAATACTGGAGTTTATCCAGCCTTTGTACGAACAGGCAAGGGTGGAAGAAGTAAGAGCAACGCCGTCGGTATTAGTGCTGGATAAAGCTGGTCCGGCGGATAGAAAAGCAAAACCAAAAGTATCATTATATACACTAGCTAGCTTTGTTATATCAATGATTGTGGGGTATTTTATAGTATTCTTTTTAGTTTTGGTGCAAAAGATTAAAATATTCGAGCCTCAAAAGTATTCCTTTATTACTTCAACCATCAGTAATGATTTATCCAGAATTGGTATTAAAAGAAAAAATTAAATTAAGATGAAATTTATTATTTGAAAATATAATACCATCTGCTTCTTTTGGATAATTCTAAAAATTACAAAACACTTTTATAAATAGGTCTTAATAATGAAGATTTTGCAAATTAATAATAGCCATTATAAAAGTGGAGGAGCGGAAACTGTTTTTTTTAATATTATAGAACTATTAAAGCACAAGGGACATAAAGTTATAACCCTCAGCATGATGAATAGTAAAAATGTTGAAGTTGGTGATGATGACTATTTTGTTAATGGGCATAATTTTTTGCATAATAAATTTTACTCATTTGAAGCAAGAAAAAAATTATTAAAGTTAATAGCTATTGAAAAACCGGATATTGCGCATTTTCATAACATTATTGGAGGTATTACTTTTTCGATTCTCCCAGTGTTAAAACAAATGGGTATTCCTGTTATTGCTACCGTTCATGATTTTAGGATTTTATGTCCAGCCTTTATTTTTATCAATGGGAACAATGAAATCTGTGAAAGATGTAAAAGTGGTAAATTTTATAATAGTGTTATTTATAATTGTTCTCCGGAAGGCCAATATAGAAGCCTTTTAATTGCAGCGGAAAGTTATTCGCGTAAATATTTAGTCCCATATAATCGTTTTATAGATTCCATTATTTTTGTTAGTAATTTTGTTCAAGAAAAATTCTTTGAAGTACAAAAAGACATTGACAAAAAGAGCTTCCAGCTATATAACTTTGTTAATAAAATTGATCCTGATGAGACTTTTGGTGATTATTTCCTTTACTTTGGTAGACTTGCAAGAGAAAAAAGTCTATTTACTTTGTTAGAATCATTTAAGATGTTACCAAATCTTAAACTGAAAATTGTAGGAGAAGGTTCATTAAAGGAAGTATTAGAGCAAAGAAAGCCATCAAACGTAGAATTAATAGGTTATAAAACCGGTGATGAATTAATAAATTTTATAAAAAAAGCTTCGTTTGTCATCGCCTCTTCGGAATGTTATGAAACTAACTCTATGACTACTGTAGAAGCTTATTCTATGGGAAAGCCCGTAATCGGCAGTAATATTGGCGCTATTTCAGAACTAATTGATAATGGATCGACAGGTTTCCTTTATGAGCCTAAAAATTCTGTGCAATTAAGTAAATTATTAAACAAATGTTCAATGATTAGTAAAGAAGATTATAATATTATGTCGAAAAATGTTCAAGTAGTAGTCAAAAATAAATTTTCTTCTGAAGTATACTATGACCAGTTAATAAATGTCTACAATAGAGTTTTAGAATCTGCTAAAAAATGATTTAGCGTGATTTATAAAGTTTTAAATTAAAAGTAAATGTTAATGCTAAAGTTTAATATAATTTTTACCTTCGGACATTCTTAATGACTGAAGCCAAGAGGATTAG
>Ga0181520_10006992_pt1 | contig 16882 bp, 11 predicted proteins | sample PEATcosm2014_Bin_29_FD_132451 | JGI IMG/M metagenome (GOLD analysis project Ga0181520, IMG submission 132451) | Peatland microbial communities from MTU Mesocosm Facility, Houghton, MI, USA - PEATcosm2014_Bin02_30_metaG | ecosystem: Environmental > Terrestrial > Soil > Wetlands > Peat | place... | reverse complement strand
TCTGTGAGCCGCAGCCTGCGGAATTCAGCGAAAACCCCGGAATCAGCTTTTACCCTGCCCATGAACCTCCGGGCGGACCACCACTGGAACTGCCGTAGGCACCGGTGCCGGTCGAACCATTCCCCTTCTCCCCGGGGCAGAAGGCCCATTCCCCCGCCCGTCCTTAAATCGCGCCCCGTTACCTAGTAACGAAATATGCTCCCCAATTAATATTCCCCTTGACACTGCTCAACCCCTTCCAATCCAACGGGTTGCCCAGACTGTCAACCCAAATCTGCGCCCGCGCTCGTTACTAGGTAACGAAAATGACCGTATTTTTTTTCTTCTTCTGCTCCTTGGAATTGACCCCGCGCCGCCCCCCCAAGGCTTGCGCTTGCCACGCCCCCCGGTTATTGGCAGAGTTTAAGTGCGTTATGACCATGCCCTGTCCGCCAACCGTTCCGCCGTCACCCGCCGCCCGTCCGGCGCGCCACCACCCATGATCCACTCCACCGCCATCGTTCATCCCGAAGCCCGGCTCGATCCGTCCGTCCGCGTCGGCCCCTATGCCGTCATTGACGAGGGCGTCGAACTCGGCCCCGACTGCATCGTCGGGCCCCACGTCTATCTCACCGGCCGCACCATCATCGGCGGTCACAACGTCTTTCATGCCGGCGCCGCCATTGGCGACGCCCCCCAGGATTTGAAGTATCACGGCGAACCCACCGGCCTGCGCATCGGGGATCACAACGTCTTCCGCGAACACGTCACCGTCCATCGCTCCAGCAAGCCCGGGGAGGACACCTGGCTGGGCTCGCACAACTTTCTCATGGCCGGCTCCCATGTCGCCCACAACTGTCATCTGGGCAACCACATCATCATGGCCAATGGCGCCCTGCTCGGCGGCCATGTCCATGTGCAGGACCGCGCCTTCATCTCCGGCAACTGCCTCGTCCATCAATTCGTCCGCGTCGGCATGTTGTCCCTCATGCAGGGCGGCGCGGCCATCAGCAAGGATCTGCCCCCCTTCACCATTGCCAGCGGCTATAACGGCATCTCCGGCCTCAACAGCGTCGGCTTGCGCCGGGCGGGCTTCACCACGGAGCAGCGCCTGGAATTAAAACAACTCTACCATCAGCTTTTCCGCGCGCGCGGCGCGTTCAGCGACCGGCTCGCCGCCGCCCAAACCCGCTTCCACACGCCCGGCGCGCTCCTCCTGCTCGAGTTTGTCGCGGCCAGCAAACGCGGTCTCTGCGCCGATCCCGGCACCGGACGCAGCCGTCCCGTCGAAACCGACGGCGAACCGGAACCCGCCGGCCCAAGGGTCCTCCATCATGTTTAAACTCATTGGCACGGACGGCCGGGAATACGGCCCGGCCACCGCCGACCAGATCCGGCAGTGGATCCGCGAACACCGCGTGGACCGCCACACCCGCGTCTTTGTTAACGATGCGTCGGACTGGACCCCCGCCGGCCTGGTGCCCGAATTTGCCAATGACTTCCCCGGCGACGCCCCGCCCCCCGTTATTTCCCCGGCCAGTCCGGGCATTATCAGTCCGCCCGGCAACCCGCCGAACTGTTCCATGGCCAAAGCCGGAATGCTGTGCGGCCTCCTCGCCGTGACCGTGTTCTGCTGTTGCGGCGGCCTGCCGTTCAACCTCCTGGGTCTCGTCTTCTCCCTCATCGCCCTCGTCCAGATCAGTGAAAACCCCCGGCGCTACGGCGGCCGGGACCTGGCCGTCACCGGGCTGGTCTTTTCCATGATTAGCTGCCTGATTCTCGTCTTCTTCCTGGCCTTCCGCTGAGACCCCACCCCATGAATCCCCCCGCCGCACCGCCCCGGGCCGTGCCGCCCAAATTAAAATGGGCCGGCTGCTCCCCCTCCGTTTTTTTCGTCGGCGCCGTGCTCGGCCTGGTCACTCTGGGAATTGGCCTGGTCGTTTATTGCTTTGACCCGTCCCGGACCCCGTTCTATCCCGGCTGCGCGTTTCACCGCCTCACCGGCCTGAACTGTCCCGGCTGCGGAGCCACCCGCTCCCTGTACGCCCTGCTCCACGGACGCTGGCGCGTGGCGCTGCAGGACAACGCCCTGTTCCTGCTCACGCTGGCCGCACTGATCCTCCGCGCCGGCTGGCTCGGGCTGCAATCCCTGCGCCATCGCCCCGCAGCCCCCTTCATTCCCACCCGCAGCCTGTTTCCCTGGCTGATTCTGGCCCTGATTTTTGGCGTCCTGCGTAATTTCGCCACCTTTGCCTTCCTCTCCCCGTGAGTTTATCCCTCCCCCGGCCCTTCCCCGGTGGGAACTTTTGGCTTTTGTGAAAGGCTTCCGTCGTGTTTAATCTTCCGGCTATGAGTCTGACTCATCCATTGACCACGACGACCTTTGAACTGCCCGGCTACCGGGTGGCGAAGTCCTTTGGCGTCGTCCGGGGCCTCATTGTGCGGTCGCGTTCGATCATTGGCAACGTCGGGGCCAGCCTCCAGGCCGTCTTCGGCGGGAACATCTCCCTGTACACCAATTTGTGCGAACGCGCCCGGGAAGAAGCCTTCAACCTCATGCTCACCCACGCCGGCGAGCTCGGGGCCAATGCCGTTGTGGGCGTGCGTTACGACGCCACCGAAATCGCCCCGGGCATCACCGAGGTCCTGTGCTATGGCACGGCGGTTTTCGTCGAACCCGTCTGAAACCGCTGCAGTGGTTGAGTCTGAATCACAACCCTGCGGAATCCACCACGTGCGACACCATTTCAAAACCAGCGGCAACGACACCTCAAAACAGGGACGCCCGGCATGAAGGCCCTCAGTTCAGATTCCCTGATGGCGCGGCTGCTCGGCAAGCTGGCGTTCGCCGTCTGCCGCCGTCCCGGCTGGTTGGTATACCCGCAAATCGTCCTCTTTGTCGCGTGCGTCTTCTACGCCCTGCCCAAACCCTACGGCTGGCTCGAATTCGACACCAACCGCGACGACCTCGTCGGAGCCAATAAAAAATACCAGCACAACTTCCTCGAATTCAAAAAGGAATTCCCCCAGCAGGACGATCTCGTCGTCGTCGTGGAAAGTGAAAACCCGGAGAAAAACCGCGAGTTTGTCGAACGCCTGGGCGCCCGGCTGGAAGAGGAGACCAATCTCTTCACCGACGTCTTCTACAAGGGCGACCTGAAAATCATGGGCTCCAAAGCCCTCATGTTCGTGCCCGAGGAAACCCCCGACTTCGGGGCCGGCGACTTCAAAAAGCTCCCCGCCTTCGTTGATAAACTAAGCGCCCCCGCAGACGCCGGCCCGCCGCCGCTCAACCCCCTCAGACCATCCGCAGATGCCGTCTCCCGCTGGCTCCGCGAACAACTGTCCCCCGCCACCCGCCAGGCCCTGGCCAATTTCCAGGGAGGGCAGACCAATGTGAACCCGGTGGTGGCCCGGTTGACGAATGATTTGAACCGCATCATCAGCGGTCCCTGCCTCTACGACGCCCGGCGGTTCAGCGGCGTCACCCTGCGGCCCAAAACCCGCCAATTGCTCGCCTCCCAACCCCGGGGCGACCGGCTGGCCATGCTCAACCGGCTGCTCCTCGAAGATGCCTATCCCGATGACATTTCCCAGAGCGATTTGGAGGAACTGCTGCACAAACTCCAGACCTTCCGGCCCTTCATCAACCAGTTCACCAAGGCCACGAATCTGGTTTCCTTCTTCGACCTCGTCAACACCCAGTTCCGGACCGCCCCCCGCGAGGCCAGCGCCCAAACCGAATCCCTCATCGGCGCGCTGCCCGCGCTCGAACGCATCATCACCCAGGCCAATGACAGCCTCATCCAGCCCGGGCCGCCGCTCTCCCCGGGCGTCACCGCCCTGTTTGACAACAGCGAGGAAGCCCGGCGCGCCACCTACATCACCTTCGCCAAAGGCACCATTTTCCTCGTCACCGCCCACGCCCCCACCGCTGACCTGAACGAGGCCGCCGTCAAGCGATTCCGCGAACTCATCGCCCTTACCCGCAACGAAGTCCCCGGCTTGAACGCGGGCCTCACCGGCGAACCCGTCCTCGAACAGGACGAAATGGCCCAGTCCCAAAAAGACACCACCGTCGCCAGCATCGTCTCCCTGTTTCTGTGCGCCCTCATTTTCATTTACGGCTACAACGAAACCGGCCGGCCCGTCAAGGCGACCCTGTGCCTGGTGGTGGGACTCGCCTACACCCTCGCCTTCGCCACCCTGACCGTCGGGCACCTGAACATTCTGACCATCACCTTTGTGCCCATTCTGATTGGTCTGGCCATTGACTATGGCGTCCATCTCGTCACCCGCTACGAGGAGGAACTGCGTCTGGGCAAAACCGGCGAGCAGGCCCTGACCAAGGCCATGGTCTACACCGGCCAGGGCATCCTCACCGGGGCCCTCACCACCGCCGGCGCCTTCATCGCCATGTGGTTCACCGATTTCAAGGGCATCCAGGAAATGGGCATCATTTGCGGCGGCGGCCTGCTCGTCTGCTTTATTCCCATGATGACCCTCCTGCCCGTCATGCTCCTGCACGGCCGCCAAAATGAGCTCGATCATCAACCCTCCTCCGCCGCCGCCACGCGCGCGCGCATTGAACGCGTCTGGCTCAAGCGCCCCCTGCTCGTCACCCTCCTCATTGCCATCACCTGCACCCTCGCCGCCCTCCAACTCCACAAGGTGTATTTCGATTACAACCTGCTCGACATGCAAAGCGCCGGACTCCCCGCCGTCGTGTTCGAGGAAAAACTCATCCACTCCGCCGACAAGTCCGTGCTCTACGGCGCCGTGGTCGCCGACTCGCTCCCCCAGGCCGTGGAACTGGAGAAAAAATTCAAGGCCCTCACCAACACCGTCGCCGACGTCCAATCCATCGCCGGATATTTGAGCCGGGATCAGCGCAGCCAGTTGCAGCTCATCGGCCGCATCAAACAAGAAGTGGCCTCCCTCCAATTCCAGCCCCCCGACCCGCAATCCGTCGAGATCAGCGACCTGAGCCGCACCCTGTATTCCCTCTACGGCTACCTCGGGGCCGCCCGCTCCGAGGTCGGTGACAGCGACCCGGAATTAACCAGTCAATTGGTTTCATTGCAACAGGCCATCCAGCAGTTGCGCTCCACCATGCTCGGCGGCGACAGCCTCCAGCGCACCGAGCACGCTGAAAAACTGGCCCAGTTCCAACAGGCCCTCTTTGACGACATCCGCGACATGTTCCAGGCCCTGCAAAATCAGGATGACCGCGCCCCGTTGTCCGTGGCCGACCTGCCCCCCGCCCTGCGCGACCGCTTCGTCGGCGTCCACGGAAAATTCCTGCTCCAAATTTATCCCCGCCAGGATGTCTGGCAGCGCCGGTATCAGGAACAATTCATCCGGGATCTCCGGAGCGTGGATCCCAACGTGACCGGCACGCCCGTGCAACTATACGAATACACCTCCCTGCTCAAGGACAGCTATGAACGCGCGGCCATCTACTCGCTCATCGCCATTGTCCTTCTCGTGTTCCTGCATTTCCGCAGTTTGTGGGCCGTGGGGTTGTCCTTGATTCCCGTGGCCATCGGCACCCTGTGGCTGGCGGGTCTGATGGGCTGGCTCGACGTCCCCTTCAACCCGGCCAACATCATGACCCTGCCCCTGGTCATTGGCATTGGGGTCACCAACGGAATTCACATTTTGAACCGGTATGCCGAGGAGGGAACCCCCGGCATTCTTTCCCGCAGCACTGGCAAAGCCGTCCTCGTCTCCGGCCTGACCGCCATCGCCGGGTTCGGAAGCTTGATTCTCGCCCAGCATCGTGGTATTCACAGTCTCGGTTTGGTCATGGCTTCGGGGATTGCCCTGTGCATGATTGCCGGGCTTACGTTCCTGCCGGCCCTGCTCGGTTGGTTGGGCCGGCACTGGTCGCTGATAGATAAAAATAAACCCGGTACCGGCAGGACAATACCGGCACCGGGTTCAGGAGGAACCGAGGTAAAAAACCTCAATTGAAAATAGCATAGATTAAAATGCAAAATTGTCAAATTCTATGTTAACTCTTGAAAAATCGGGGCTTTGTGCCCAATTGTACCTAACAAATATCGTTAACGATTGAATCGCTTTTTTCATAATAAACTGGCCCGGAAAAAATATTTTGCCCGGGTGAAGACCTCCCCTGTCATCCTTTGGCTGGTGATGTGCGCCTTTTTGTGGACTTTTCGCCCACGCGGAATGGCCCAGACACCCCCGCCCGCCGGCCCCGCTTATCAAACCTTTGACCTGACCCTGGAACCCGGCACCCGCACCGAAATCGCCGGGCCCTTTTATTACCGCCAGCAACGCGGAACCGAGTTAACCCAGGCCTGGCCGCCCTTTTTTTCCCGTTGCACCGACCCTGCCTTGGAATCCCGCGAGGATGACTATTTCTATCCCCTGCTCACCTATGCCATTCACGGCCGGGAATACCGCTGGCAGTTCATTCAATTGTTCAGCTTTGCCGGCGGGGCCAATGACTCCGGTGGCAATGCCAGACGCTTCACCGTTTATCCGCTCTATTTTCAACAGCGTTCCCCCGACACCAACGATAATTACACCGCCCTCGTCCCGTTTTACGGCCACATCAAGAACCGGTTGATGCTCAACGACGTCTCCTTTGTCATGTTCCCCCTCTACAGCGAATCCAGAAAAAAGGACGTCGTCACCGACAATTCCCTCTATCCGGTTTTCCACCTTCGCCACGGCGACCACCTGGCCGGCTGGCAATTCTGGCCCCTCGTCGGTCGCGAACACAAGGACATCACCTCCGCCACCAACGGCTTTGGCGACGTCTCCCTCGTTCCGGGCCACGACGAGTTCTTTGCCCTCTGGCCCATTTATTACCACAACACCGACGGCTTGGGCGCCACCAATCCCATCCGGTCGCTCGGTGTGATTCCGCTGTACGCGCAGACGCGCTCGCCCCGACGCGATTCCACCACCGTCCTCTGGCCTTTTTTCAGTTGGATTGACAACCGCGAAAAACAATGCCACGAATGGCAGGGGCCGTGGCCCTTCGTGATCTTCGCCCGGGGCCAGGGCAAATCCACCTCGCGCGTGTGGCCGCTGTTCAGCCATTCCTGCGACACCAACCACACCAGTGACTCCTCCATGTTCCAACTCGCGTTGGGGGGAGACCACCCCAACGCGGGTCCTTCACCCGACACCGACACCGTCTATCACAGCGATTCCTGGCTCTGGCCCCTGTATCAATTTCACGGTTACCACTCCGCCTCCCTTCAACAGGACCGCACCCGCGTGATGTTTTACCTTTACGAAAACACCGTGGAAAAAAACACTTTGACCGGCGCCCAAAAACAGCGCGTGGACATGCTGCCCTTCTTCACCTGGCACCGCGACGCCCACGGCAGCCAGCGCCTCCAAATCCTCGCCCCCATCGAGCCCGCCCTGCCCGAACAGCCCGGGCTGGAGCGCAACTGGTCGCCCCTGTGGTCCCTGTGGCGCTCGGAAAGCAACGCCACCAACGGCTGCTCCAGCCGCTCCCTGCTCTGGAACCTCTACCGCCACGAGACCACCCCCGTCGCCAAAAAAGGCTCGCTCCTCTTCGGCCTTTTCCAGTACCATCAGTCTGGTGAAACAAATGAACTTCGCTGTTTTTACGGTCTGAATTTTGATTGGCGCAGGCAGGTGAAACCGTCAGAAAAATAAACTGAACCCGCGTCCGTATTATGTTTGAGAATATTGGCCAAGTCGTCCTCCTTTTCTGGCGCACCCTGCTGTCCCTGCCCCTGGCCTGGCGGCAGCGCCGCAAGGTCTATGACCAGTTTTTTGAAATCGGCAACGCCAGCCTGCTCATGGTCTGCGTCCTCTCCTTTTTCATTGGCGGCGTCCTCGCCCTCCAAACCGGACCCGTCCTGGTCGAAAAAGGACTGCCCAGCGCCGTCGGCGGCATCGTCGGCCTCGCCCTGGCCAAGGAACTCGCCCCCGTCATGATGGCCATCCTTATCGCCGGCCGCATCGGCTCCGCCATGGCCGCCGAAATCGGCTCCATGAGCGTCTACCAGGAAATTGACGCCCTGCGCACCATGAACATCAACCCCATCCATTACCTCGTCTTGCCGCGCATTCTCGCCCTCGCCCTCGCCCTGCCCCTGCTCGTGGTTTTTGCCATCCTCGTCGGCTGGTTCGGCGGCGCCACCGTCGCCGAAATCAACACCCACATGGCCATCCCCTATCAGGTCTTCTTTGCCGACCTCCGCAGCATGGTCCTGCCCCAGGATGTCGCCAATGGCGTCTTCAAAAGCTTTTGCTTTGCCCTCATCATTGGCTCCGTTTCCTGCCATCAGGGCCTCACCACCATCGGCGGCCCCCGCGGCATTGGCCGCTCGGTCACCAAGGCCGTCGTCAACTCCATCATCCTCATCGTGGTGTTTGATTACATCCTCACCCGCATCCTCCTGCACTGATGAACCCGCCCGCCTCCACCATCAACGGCGTCAACCTCCAGGTCCACGGCTTGCGCAAAAGCTTTGACGGCCAGGAAGTCATCCGCGACGTTTCCTTCGACGTCCGGCCCGGCGAGATCTTTGTCATCATGGGCCCCAGCGGCAGCGGCAAAAGCGTCTTGCTCAAACATCTCATCGGCTTGGAAACCCCCGACGCAGGCGAAATCCTCATTAACGGCGAATCCATTCAAACCCCTGAAATCGCCGCCAAATACCGCATGGCCCTCGTGTTCCAGTCCGGCGCCCTGCTCAACTCCCTGACCGTCGGCGAAAACGTCGGCCTCTATCTGACCGAGCACCGCCTCAACACCCCCGCCGAAATCGAGCGCATTGTCATGGAAAAACTCACCGACGTCGGCCTGGCTGACGCCGTCCATAAAATGCCCGGCGAACTCTCCGGCGGCATGAAAAAACGCGCCGCCATCGCCCGCGCCCTCGTCAGCCGGCCCCAGTTGATTCTTTACGATGAACCCACCAGCGAACTCGACCCCCTGTCCTCCGTCGTCATCGGCGAGGAAATCTGGAAGTTGAACCAGCGCACCCGGGTCACCACCCTCGTCGTCACCCACGACCGCGACCTCGCCTTTGGCATCGCCGACCGCATCGCCGTCATGAACGAGGGCCGCATCCTGACCATCGGCACGCCCGCCGAGGTCAAACAATGCCCCCTGCCCCTCGTCCAGAATTTCTTGAACGCTGATTTTAAACGCGAATCCAAACTTTAAATGTTATGAAAAACTCCCTCGAAACCAATCTTGGCCTGTTCGTTGTCCTCGCCATCTTTGCCGCGTGGCTCATCGTCGAAACCCTCGGCGGCGTCGAAATGTTTCGCAGCGGCTATCACGTCAACGCCCAATTCGACACCGTCCAGGACTTGAAAGTCGGCGACCTCGTCAAAATGGCCGGCGTCGAAATCGGCCGCGTCGAAAAAATCGCCCTCGCCGACCAAAAGGTCCAGGTCACCATGAAGCTCCACCCCGATGTCCCCGTCAAGACCGACAGCAAAGCCATCATCAAATTCACCGGCCTCATGGGCCAGAACTTTGTCGCGGTTGATTTCGGCTCCGCCGCCGCCCCCAAAGCCGTGGACGGCGCTCTCCTCGAAACCGCCGAACAGCCTGATCTGAGCGCCATCATGGCCAAGCTCGACAATGCCGCCTCCGGCATTGCCAAGGTCGCCAACAGCTTCTCCGGTGATAAAATTGACAACATTCTCGGGCCCCTCACCGATTTCTTCAAACAAAACCGCGAGCCCCTCACCGCCACCATCGCCAATATCAAAAACGTCTCCAGCCAGATCGCCGCCGGCCAGGGCACCATCGGCAAACTGATTTACGACGATTCCCTGTACAACTCCGCCATCACCACCGTCACCAATTTGCAGAACACCATGACCAATGTGCAGGGCATGGTCATCTCCGCCCGGGAGATCGTTGATAACACCAAAGCCGGCCAGGGCACCCTCGGCAAACTCCTCACCGACGACACCCTTTACACCTCCACCACCGCCTCCATGACCAATCTCAATCAAATCCTGTTCAAGATCAATCACGGCCAGGGCACCGTTGGCAAACTCGTCAACGACGAGGACTTCCTCAAAAACGCCAAGGTCTCCCTGCAGAAACTCGACAAGGCCGCCGACGGACTCGAAGACGAGGGGCCCCTGAGCGTCCTCGGCATCATGGCCAACAACCTCTTCTGAGCCGTTGGAAATGGACGGGTTCTAGTTGACGCAGCTCGCTGTTGCGTGGAACTATTGGAAAAGCATGCCGTTCGAAAAGCTATTTTCACGCTTCCCCGGCTTCCCATTCCGGGGAAGAAGGCCGGCCTTCCTGCTGCTCGCGGTTCTGCTGGTTTTGATCTCTCCCCCGGGGTTGGTTTGGGCGGATGATTATCAAACCGAAATCTGGACCGCCGAGAATGGTTTGCCCGACAGCACCGTCACCTCCATCGCCCAAACCCCGGACGGTTATCTCTGGGTGGGCACCTTCAACGGATTGGTGCGCTTCGACGGGCTGAATTTTGAAACCTTTGACCCCGAAAACACCCCGGCCCTGGCGCACGCGCGCCTGCGCAGTCTCAATCTGGACAAACGCGGCACGCTGTGGATCAACACCTTTGACGGCTCATTAACCACCCTCCGCGCCGGCCGGTTTGAACGCGAATGGACCTGCCGGCTGCCCAATGACCGGGACAATTCTCTCGTGCTTTCCTCCTCCAATTCCGTGGCCTTCGTCCTGGATCACGGCGACCATTTTATCAAACCACTCGATGCGCCTCCGGGCACCGGATGGAAACAGTTGGCTTTTCCCCACAACAACCTGTCCGTCCTCCCCTATGGCAATGGCGAATGCGTCGCCTGGTTCAACGGCCAGGGCATGCGCTTGTGGCGCCTGCTCACCGATCATTTCCAGCCCGCCCCGGAAGTCGGCTTCATCCCCGGACAAGGCATCCGGTGCGTCGCCCCGGATGCCGCCGGCCGCTTTTGGATCGGCACCGACCAGCAACTGGCCATGCTGGACGGGACCAATATCAGCAATGTCACCCCCACCAACGGGGAACCGGTCCTGAACGTCCGGCTGATTCATCTCGGCGAGGATGGCGGCGCCTGGGTCGTGGCCAACAACCGCGTCCGCAAGCTGGAAGGGCGGCGCTGGGTCGTCGAGGCCGCCGCCATGCAGGGCGTGCTCACCCTGAATGAAAAAGCCTCCGGCATCCTGGATGATCACCGGGGGGGCATCTGGTTGTTTGACTATGGCCGGGGTCTTTTTCACGTCGACAGCCACGGCTCCGTCTGGCGCTTTCACGCCGGAGAGGGTTTCAACAACGAGCGCATCGCCACCCTCATTGAGGATCGGGAAGGCTCCCTCTGGGCCGGCTTCGAACTGGGCGGATTGGTCCGCATCCGCGCCAGTCGTTTTCAGCACCTGGACCCGGGCGACACCGCGCTGGGCGTCATCCGCTCCGTTTGCCAGGACGCCGCCGGCACCATCTGGGTGGGCTCCCAGGGCGGCGGTTTGGGTCGCTGGCAAAACTCGGTGTATACGAACCTCCTGCTGCCCGGCAACGCCCTCTACGGTTCCGCCGTCAGCGTTTGTCCCGATCCCGCCGGCCGCCTCTGGATCAGCGGTGGGAACGAAGATCTTTATGTCTACGAACACGGGGTGCTCACCCCTGTCCGCCCCCTGATTCACAGTGTCAAGGCCCTCCTGGCCGGCCGGGCCGGACGCGTCTGGGTCGGCACCCGCGACGCCCTGTATGCCTGGGACGGCCGGGAGCCCGTGCAGTTCAAATTGCAGGACGGTCTCAGTCCCGGCGGCGTCCGCGCGCTGGCGGAGGATTCCTCCGGCAACCTCTGGTGCGGCGGCGGCGACGGCGTCCTGTACCAGCTCGCCGGCCGGAACCTCCGGGCCTTCCGCCCTCCGGATAATTCGCAGGCCTACGCCATCTGGTCCCTCTTCGTGGAATCCAACGGCACCGTCTGGGCCGGCACCTTCCACGGCGGCCTGCTGCGTTTTCAGGACCAAAAATTCACCCGCTTCAACAAGGCCCAGGGACTGCCCGACAATATTGTTTCCCAAATCCTCACCGACCCCGCCGGCAATCTCTGGCTCGGCACCCATCAGGGCATCTTCCGCGTGGGAAAATCCCAGCTCAACGCCGTGGCGGACGGCCGGCAGGCCAAGCTGGCCGGCATGGTCTTTGGCCGCGCCGACGGCCTGCCTTCCCTCGAATGTTCCGGCGGCTACCAGCCCGCCGCCTGGCGGACCTCGGATGGCCGGCTCTGTTTTTGCACCGTCAAAGGCGTCGTGTCCGTCCGGCCCGAAGAGGTCACCCCCAACCCCCTTCCACCGAAAATGGTCATCGAGCGGGTCATTGTCGAAGGCGTGGAACAATGGTCCAATCTCCCGAAAAGTCCCGGAGCCGCCCCGGGAGCCATGGTGCGGGAACTTTCCGGAACCGGCCCCAACGGACCGGTCGCCTCCCTGCAAATCCCCCCCGGGCGCGGACAATTGGAAATCCGTTACGCCGGATTGAGCCTGATTTCGCCCGAACGCCTCCAATACCGCTTTCAACTCCAGGGCGTGGACTCCGACTGGGTCGAGGCCGGCTCCCGTCACTTCGCCCATTATGATGCCCTGCCCTCCGGCAACTACCACTTCCGCGTGCTCGCCGGCAACAGCGACGGTGTTTGGGCCACCGCCCCCGCCACCCTGCACATCGTCATCCTGCCCCATTTTTACGAGACCTGGTGGTTCCGCGTCCTGAGCGCCGGCACCGCCCTCGCTCTCGTGTTTGGCTTTGCCCGCTATCGTTTCAATTTGAAACTGCGGCGCAAAACCGCCGAAATGCGCCGGCAACACGCCCTCGAACAGGAACGCGCCCGCATTGCCAAGGACCTCCATGATGACCTCGGCTCCAGCCTCACCCTCATCGCCGTCATGGGCGATCTCGCCCATCAGGACAAGGACGGCGGTCGCGTCGGCAAAATGTCCGACATCGCCCGCCAGGCCATCAAATCCCTCGATGAAATCGTCTGGGCCGTCAACCCCCGCAACGACAGCCTCGCCCAGCTCATAGATTACATCAGCGGCTATGTCGCCGAATACCTCGGCACCGCCCGCATCCGCTGCCGGCTCGATGTCCCCGATCAACTGCCCCCGCACACCCTCTCCAGCAACATCCGCTACAACATGCTCCTCGTCATCAAGGAAGCCCTGCAAAACATCGTCAAGCACTCCCGCGCCAACGAAGTCCGCCAATCCGTCACCGTCTCGCCCCAACTGCTCAAAATCGTCATCAGCGACAACGGCTGCGGCTTCGCCACCGCCCCGGACGACGCCCTCGCCGACGGCCTCCGCAACATGCGCCAGCGCATGGCCGACATCGGCGGCAGTTTCCACCTCGAGAGCCGCCCCGGCACCGGCACCGAGATCACCCTCGAATTACCCTTGCCCACCCCGTGACCGCCCCGCCCCCCATTTTCAAAACCCCGGCCCGCCCCCCGGGCCTGTCGCGCTCAAATGGATATTTGATGTTGGCCGCCGCCAATTCCTCTACAATCAACCTACCAAGCCAGCCATGTTGATCTCCTTTGCCATCGTCGAAGACCAGCCCGAGCTGTGCCAGGGCCTCTCCGAATGGCTCGGGCGCGTGCCGGGTCTCCGGTGCGTCGGCACCTATTCCACCGCCGAGCAGGCGCTCAAACTGCTGCCCTCACTTTACCCCGATGTCGTCCTCATGGACATCAACCTCCCCGGCATGGGCGGCATTCAATGCGTCGCCCATCTCAAGCAGTTGTTGCCCCAAACCGACGTTCTCATGCTCACCACCTACGATAATGCGGACATGATTTTCGACTCCCTCCGCGCCGGCGCCACCGGTTATCTCCTCAAAAACCAGCCGCGCGATGAGCTCGTCCAGGCCCTTCAACAGGTCCGCTCCGGCGGCTCCCCCATGTCCCTCAAAATCGCCCGCAAAGTCATCAACCACTTCCAGGCCCAGAGCAAATTCGACGCCGAAATTGACCGTCTCACCAATCGCGAGCAGGAAATCCTCAAGCTCCTCACCAAGGGCTACCAATATAAGGAGATTGCCGACAAGCTCGGCGTCGCCCTCGGCACCGTCCAAACCCATATCGCCGCCGTCTACGAAAAACTCCACGTCCACTCCCGCGCCGAGGCCACCCTCAAGTATTCCGGCCAGGACTCCCCCGCCAGCCTCAAATGAATATGGGATGGGGGAAAACCGGCGAATAGTTTACCTTATCCACAATCACCATTTGAAAAAACTTAATTTAACCAAGCCGTTATTGGCTGCCATCCGGCATTGTCCGCCCATGCCCTCCCCGTGCCCCGGGATCCGCCTTTCCCCGTTCCCGTCCCATGATTGGACGGTCGCGCACTTTTCCCGGAACTATTCGGCCCCGCTCCATTTTTAGTAGATTAGGATATTCCGTTTTTAATACTGCCAACACCCACCTAGAACCCCCTATGAACAACCAGAAACCTCAAAGATCAGTATTCTCATCCATCCGCCTCCGCCGGCAGGCCTTGGCCGCCTTGTTGGTGGCCCTGACCTGGCTCGGTCTGGCCGCCACCGCCTGGGCCGCTGGCAATGACACTTGGAACGGCCTCGGCGCCGACAACAACTGGGGCACCGCCCTCAACTGGACCGCCACCAGCTCCAATGTTCCGCCCGCCAGTGGCGACGCCCTGTTTTTCGACGGCAACACCTCGCTGACCGCCAACAACAATCTGACCCTTTACACCTTTGCCGGCCTCACCTTCAACCCCACTGCGGGCGCGTTCACGCTCACCGGCAATCAAATCACCAACGACGCCGCCATTGTTGACAACTCATTGAACCTCGAAACCGTCAATCTGCCCTTGGTGTTTTCCTCCACCCAGTCGCTCACCGCCACCAACGGCGGCTCGCTGCTGATCGGCGGCGTCATCTCCGGCGCGGGCGGCATCACCGCCAGCGGCCAGGGCTTGGTCACCCTCACCAACGCCAACCTCTTCACCGGGGCTTCCACCCTCAATTCCGGCACCCTCACCCTCGACTTCAATGCCGGCGGAGTGATCAATAACATCATCAGCAGCAGCTCGGCGCTGACCTTGGGCGGCGGCACCCTCAAACTCAATGGCAATGCTTCCACCGCCAGCAGCCAAACCTTTGGCGGCACGACGATTGCCTCTGGTGCCAACATTGTTACTGTCGCACCGGCTTCGGGTGCCACCGTGCCAACCCTGGCTCTGGGCGCCCTTACCCCGGATTTCGGGGGCGTGGTTGAGTTTGTCGGTCCGCTTTCGGCCAGCGCTGGCGTGACCACCGCCACCGCCAACATTACGACCACCTCGGCGGGAGGCGGCGGGGTCGGTCTGTTTGGCGGTCAAGGCACCCAGGGTTGTTATGCCACGGTGGGGCTCTATGACTGGGCCACCACGGACACGACCGCCGGCGGCGCGGGCGCCTCCCCTTACACCATCGTGGGCGGAAGTTCGGTGACGGGCTTTTATAACAGCGTTGGAACGGGCAATAACACCCTGTCCGGCAACGTGGATTTCACGGGGGCCACGTCAGGATCACACAACACCGATTCCGCCAACTCCATCCGCTTCAATGTGGCTGGTGGCTGCGTGTGGACTCTCGGCAGTGATGTCTCCGAAGGCGGCATTCTGATGACCCCGACCGTTGGGGCAGCGAATGTCACCATCAACGGGAACGGCGAGATTTACCCCTCGCGGGGTACGGCTGGCGCCAATTTGATATTCTGGCAAAATGATATTGATGGACAGATGATTATTGCCACTGGCTCATTGGTTAATGACAAGAGCGGGAATGCCAGTTATGCGGTGGCTGGATTGGGAACGGTGCAATTTCAGGGGGCGCAAAATTTCAGCGGGGCCGCCTATGTTGACGGGAATGCGATCCTGGAAATCTCCCAAGATGGGGGGGTGGGCGTCGCGGCCACCGCTGCAACGGTGACCCTGAACGGCGGCACCCTTTTGGGTGCCAGCAGCTTCACCCTGGACAACGCGGGAGCGAACCCACGCCCCCTGGCGTTGGGCAGTAACGGCGGCACCCTGGCGGCGGTCAGTGGCGACATCATGACCGTGGACGGGGTGATCAGCGGGGCGGGCGCGCTCACCGTCGGCATTCCGGCCTCAAGCGCCAACGGAAATACGGCGGGGCTGGTATCCGGCACCGGCTCGGGCACGGCCAACACCACGGCGCTGTATGCCTTCGGCACAGTCAACTTGACGGGCATCAACACCTATTCCGGTGGCACAATTCTCCTGAACGGCACCTTGGAGATCAACGGGACCCCGGCCATTGGCTCGGGTGGCTTGACCTTTAGTGGCGGCGCTTTGGTGTATGCCACCACGCTGGCCGGTTCCAGCGACCTTTCCACCAACAACGGCCTCACCCTGAAGACCAGCGGTTCCATTGATCTCGGCGGGAACAACATCACTTATGCCGCCCCCATCGGCAACAACGGTGCCGGCGCGCTGACCGTTTTGAGTTCCACCGCCAACGGCATTCTGAACCTGCTGAACGCCAATACCTATACCGGCGGCACCGTGATCTCCAACGCCACCCTGCTTGTCAATAATACCAACGGTTCAGCCACCGGCACAGGCGTTGTGACCGTCAACAGTGGCGGCATCCTCGGCGGCACTGGCCTCGTCTCCGGCAGTGTGACCTTGAGCAGCGGCGGCCTGCTCCGGCCCAACGCCACCAACGGCATCCCGGTCCTGAGCAGCCTGACCTTGAATGGCGGAACCGTTCAGGCCAATTTTAGCGGCTCGGCTCTGAACAGCGTCATCAATCTCAGTGGAAACCTCACCCTCACCGGCGGCACCGTCCAGATCAACAACACCGGTTCCGCCCTGGCCAACGGCACCTATAAACTCATCGGCGTTCCCAACGGA
>Ga0181520_10006990_pt1 | contig 16888 bp, 19 predicted proteins | sample PEATcosm2014_Bin_29_FD_132451 | JGI IMG/M metagenome (GOLD analysis project Ga0181520, IMG submission 132451) | Peatland microbial communities from MTU Mesocosm Facility, Houghton, MI, USA - PEATcosm2014_Bin02_30_metaG | ecosystem: Environmental > Terrestrial > Soil > Wetlands > Peat | place... | reverse complement strand
ACGCAGGAGAGCGTTCCCCACACGTACCCCCAGCGGTAGCGGCGCAGATAGATCGAGAGCGGGGCCAGATCACGAAACATGGATTCATTGTAGCATCCAATAAATATCAACTTATTGAAAGCAAAGGGGATAAAACCATAAATCATTCATTGCAAAGGAGTACACCCGGACCAAACGGCGCAGATTTGGACTAGGATGATAGTGGCTGATTGTTCTGTTCTGCGAGTGGGTCATTTTTGGGTGGCTGGTACGGAGACGCAAGTTGTTGCCGATGAGGGAGTAAGAGATGAAGGGTATGCGCTGGATTCTATTGGCTTGGATGGGCGTGGGGTTGAGTTTGTGGGTACTGGGTTGCGGCAGCGGCGGTTCAACGCCTCCTCCGGCAAATTATACGTTGACGGTGAATTCGACCAATCCGGCCAGCGGCGTGGTGATTCCCTACCAGGTCAGGGGTAACAGTTCGAGCACAGAAGGTACTACGAGTTTTACCTTGGCCGAACCGTCGGGCACGTTTTTGACTCTTGTAGCTCCGGTTGTCGCGGGGAACAACCAGCGCTCTGGTTGGACAGGATGTGACATAAATCTAGATGGTGGCTGCTCGGTGACGATGAACAGCAATCGCACCGTAACCGCCAATTACACCACACCGGCGGTTACCGTGACTCCCAATCCGGCGACGGCTACCATCGGCAGCCAGGTGCAGTTTGCCGCGCAAGTCAATGGCGTGGCCAGCACGAATGTGACCTGGAGCGTGACCATCTCTTCGGGCAGCACGCTGACCACCCCCGGAACCATCAGCTCGACCGGCCTCTACACCACCCCCTACCCGGCGCCGACATCCGTCACCGTAACGGCCACCAGCACCCAGGGCGCAACCACTGGCCAGACCGGCAGCACCACCGTCACGTTGAGCGCGCCCGCCGCGTCTGCGGGGCCGGCGCTGAACGTGAATGTCCTTGGCCAGACCCACGCCATCAACCCATTCATCTACGGATGGAACGGCTATGCATCGAACGCCGCCGCGGCGCAGGCGGCCAACATCACCGTGGATCGCTTTGGCGGAGATGCAACGTCTCTCTACAACTACCAACTGGATGTGACCAACGCCGGCAGCGATTGGTACTTTGAGAACAGCGTCGGCGCAACCGGCGTGCAAGCTACCGGCCAGTTCAACCAACAGGTGATCGGCGATGCAGCCATCGGAGCCAAGACATTGGGCACCATGCCGGTGGAAGGTTATGTGGCGAAAGATGGCACCTCGTGCAGTTATCCGAAGTCTACCTTTCCGCAGCAATTCGCTTTTGATCCCTATAACAATCCGAACTGCGGCGACGGTTTGTACCCGGATGGAGTGAGCGGCTGCACCAGCGCAAGTGGATGCAACATCCCGGACCCGGCCAACGAGGCTTCGGTCTCCGCAACTCCCGCCGGACCCGCATGGGATGGCGCCTGGGTAGCTTATCTGGTCAAGACCTTCGGCACGGCGGCCAACGGCGGCGTCTACTCCTACGATCTGGACAACGAGCCAGCCTGGTGGGACGGCGGGCATCGCGACGTTCACCCTCTGCCTTCCACCTATGACGAAGTGACCGACAATGGCATTGCCACGGCGCAGGCCATCAAGGCAGCCGATCCCACCGCTCGCGTCAACGGTCCTGTGGTGGACTTTTGGTGGAATTACTTCTATTCCAAAAAGGACATTGAGAACGGCTGGAGCAATGGGAATCCCTGCTGGGAGCCGTGGAGCAATCCGATTGACCGCAAGGCGCATGGCGGCGTTCCCTTCATCGAGTATTACTTGCAGCAGTTTGCGGCGGCTTCCAACACATCGGGCGTGCGCCTGCTTGATTACCTTGATCTGCACACCTACTTTGCGGCCACTTACAACGGAAGCGGCGTCGGCCTGACTACGGCGGGCGACACCGGCGAGCAGCAGGCGCGATTGAACTCGACGCGCGTCTTCTGGGACCCGACCTATACCGATTCGAATTTTCCGCAGCCGAATTACTCCACCGACTCGAACTACACCTCGAGCTGCTCGACCCCGCTGCAAGCGCCGCAACTGATTCCCATGGCGCAAGGCTGGGTTGCCAAAAATTATCCCGGAACCAAGGTGGCCTTCACCGAGTACAACTGGGGCGGGCAGGAGAACATCAACGGCGCGGTGGCGCAGGCCGACATTCTGGGTATCTTTGGCGCCTACGGCCTGGACATGGCAACGCTTTGGGGACCGCCTGATCCAACCAAGGGGCAGGTTCCCGGCCTGATGGCCTACGAGATCTATCGCAACTACGACGGAAAGAACTCGAAGTTTGGCGATATTTCGATCCCTTCAACCTCGGCCAACCAGGGGCAACTCTCGGTGTATAGCGCGGAGCGCAGCACGGACAATGCGCTGACGGTGGTGGTGATCAACAAGACCTATGGCGATCTGACCAGCACGGTCGCGCTGAACACTTATTTGCCAAACTCAACCAGCGTGCAGGCTTATCTGTATAGCAACGCCAACCTGAATGCTATCGTGGGGCCAACCGCTGTGACGGTAACGAATGTGTCGGGCCAGGCCAGCACCATCAGCAACTACACCTTCCCGGCGCAGTCGATCACGCTGTTCGTCGTGCCGCAGTAGCTTGATGGAGCGCCGACCTCCTGGTCGGCTGTGGCGTGGACCTCCCGGTCCACGCTGCACGTTACATTGACTGGAGAGATGCTCTAAACACTTGTTGGCTCGATGACTTTGAGGCCTTTCACCGCAGAGAAGTGGCGCACATTGAAAGTGGCTACGGCGCATCCGCGTTCCATTGCCGTGGCTGCGATGATCAAATCATAATCACCGATCATCTTTCCCGATGATTCAAGAGCTGCCCAGATTCGGGCGTGTTCCAGCGCAATCTGCTTGGAATACGGAATGACGGGAAGTATTGCAAGAATGTTTTCAAGATAGAGTTGACGTTTGGCGCGATGTGCGCCAGTAGCTCTTTCCACTCCGTGCCAGATCTCCGCAATAGTGATTGCTGCCACTTCAATCTGATTGTGAGCCTGAGAGATCAGCCACCGGCCCAAGTCGAAGTCGCCTCGTTCCCCGGCAATAATGACATCTGAATCGAGAACTATAGCCATTTATCCTTCTGCGGAACAAGACTTTTGCGCGCTTCTTGCAGGTCGCGACTCCAGGTATTTGCTTCCTCCGGGGCTAGATGCACCTTCGCCAGCGCCTCGGCAAGTTCCAAACCGGTGCAGGACTTCCGCTCTTCCGGCACAATACGAGCCACTGAAACGCCGTTCTTCTGCAGCAAGAAGGTTGTGCCCTGATAGCGAACGCGGTTGACGCAATCGGAGAAGTTGCGCGCTGCTTCGGTAACGGAGATGACCACTTCACTCATAGAATCAGATTATCATAGAATATGATTTTGTCCAATGCCCCCGCGACGAGAAGACGCGGCCAGCCCTTGCCGGAAGTGCGGGATGGTGTGAGAAACTACCCCTGTTCCCAGGCGAACATGAAAGGCCAATACTCATGCCTACGATCATCGACTTGCGCTCCGACACAGTGACCCAACCCTCGACAGCCATGCGCGCGGCGATGGCTGCCGCCGAGGTGGGCGACGACGTCTACGGCGAAGACCCGACCGTCAACCTGCTGGAACAGCGCGCGGCGGAGCGATTCGGGCGCGAGGCGGCGCTCTTTGTGCCGTCGGGAACCATGGGCAACCAGATCGCCATCCGTCTGCACACGCAGCCGGGGCAAGAGGTGATCGCCGAGGCCCGCGCGCACATCATGGATTGGGAGATGGCCACCGCGGCGGTCTTCTCCGGCTGCCTGATCCGCGCGGTTCACTCTGACCAGGGCACATTGACCTGGAAGCAGATCGAGCCGATGATCTGCGCTCGCGGGGCATTGCGCGCGGCCACCGGCCTCATCGAAATTGAAAACACTGCGAATCTGGTGGGCGGGCGCTGCACGCGCCTCGATGCCTTGCGCGAGATTTGGGCCGGAGCCAAAGAGCGCAAGCTGCCCACGCACTTGGACGGCGCGCGTATCTTCAATGCGGCCACGGCTCTGGGCGTGGATGTGAAGGAGTTGACCAGCGGCTTTGACACCATCATGTTCTGCCTATCAAAGGGATTGGGCGCTCCGGTGGGCTCCATGCTGGTCGGTTCAGCCGAGCAGATCGACCGCGCGCGCATCTTCCGCAAAGCCCTGGGCGGCGGGATGCGCCAGGCGGGCATATTGGCCGCAGCCGGATTGATGGCGCTGGAGCAAGGGCCCCAGCGGCTTGAAGAGGATCACGCCAACGCGCGTCTGCTGGCCGAGGCGCTGGCTAACATCGAGCGCGTCCAGATTGACCTTGCAACGGTCGAAACAAATATCGTCATCTTTCATCTGACCGGCGGAGTGAAGGCGGCTGCGCTCTCGGCACGGCTGAAGGCGCGCGGCGTGCTGGCCAACGCCGTGGGGCCGGATGCAATGCGCCTGGTGACGCATCTGAATGTGGATCGCGCCGCCTGCGGGTTGGCGGCCGAGGTGCTTGCCGAGGAGATTGCCGCGGCCTGATCGCCGCGCAGTGAGCAATTTTGCGCAACTTTTTCTTTTGGGATGCGTTCCTATTGATGTCAGGCCGGTAGGCGCTTTTGCTTCCGGTAAATGTCAAACCCAAGTAGTGATTCGGTGGGAACTTCCGTGCCCCATCCATTTCACGTCCTTTGTGAAATGGGTGGGAAACCACGAAATCAACCCCACCAGAACTGTGAGAACGCTCAAAACCCAACAGGAGGTTTGAATTCATCATGAAGAAAATCGCACTCGCGCTGTTGCTTGCTTTTTCGCTCTTCCCCGTCGCATCTTTTGCGCAGATTGTGGTTCGCGTCGGGCCGCCGCCGCCTGTCTACGAACGCCGTGGTCCGCCGCCAGATCGGGGTTACGTGTGGATCAACGGCTACCATCGCTGGGATGGTGGCCAGTACGTTTGGACTCCCGGTCGTTGGGATCGCCCGCCACGTGAACACCAGCGCTGGGTCGCCCACCGGTGGAGGCATCGCGGCGATCACTGGGAGATGGAGGAAGGCCACTGGCAGTAGATTGACCCCTCAACCAACCGGAAAGGCAGGGCGAGAACCCTGCCTTTCCGCTTTTATTTGTGAAGTTTACCAGGAAATTTTTCTGAAGTTGTGCGGCAATGCGGCGGGTCTGTTTCGAGTTCGTGGTCTCCCACCCATCCGCCAAGAACGCGGATGGATGGGGCACCCGCAGTTCGTGGTACCCCGTCAAATCCTGACCCCTGATCCCTGACCCCTGACCCCTGACCCCTGACCCCTGACCCCTGTTCCCTATTCCCTCGTCTGTCCCAATTCTGACCATGTTCTAATCTCGTTTGCCCTCTTTCCGGTCATGAACCTGCATCTTCAGCTTGCCTGAGGGAGGCTCTCCAATGGACAGCGGCTATTATGCGGCGATGACCGGGCTGATTGCGCGGACGCAGGCGCTGGATCTGGCGGCCACCAATCTGGCCAATGCGCAGACGCCCGGTTACCGGGCCGAGCAGGAGTACTTTCGCTCGGTGCTGATGGGGCCCGATGCGCATGATTCGCAGTTGGGCCAGACCGTGAACAACTTCGGGCTGATCGGCGGCGACCGGCTGAATCTGGGCCAGGGCGCGCTGGAGCAGACCGGCAATCCGCTGGATCTGGCGATCGAGGGCGAGGGGTTTTTCATGGTGCAGACGCCGCAAGGGCCGCGCTACACGCGCGATGGCGGCTTTCATCGCACCCCTACCGGTCAGTTGGTGACCGAGGCCGGCGATGTGGTGCTTTCCACAACCGGCCAGGTGATTGCCGTTCCTCCAGGCCAGGTGACGATTGGCGCGGATGGAACGGTTTCGGTGGCCGGCGGCGTGGTGGCCACGGTGGGCGTCTTCACCTTTCCCAAGGGCACGGAGCTGACCCCGGAGGGGGCCAATCGCTATCGCGCGCCCGATCCGGAGATCGTGCAACCCGTGCTCTCGAAGAATATGACCGTGCACCAGGGAGCGGTGGAGAACGCCAACCAAGGGGTCATTCCGGGAACGATGAATCTGATTATGGTGCAGCGCGAGGCGGAGATGATGCAGCGGGCGCTGACCGTCTTCCATACCGAGTTCAACAAGATTGCCACCGAGGATCTGCCGAAAGTGTAGGGGTCAGGGGTCAGAGATCAGGGGTCAGTTATTCATGGCTCTGAAACAGTGACTAATGAATGGGTATTGTCTGTCGAGCAGAGGTAAAAGGTCAAGGACTGAAAATCTGCGGTTTGAGACCGCTGTTTTTGAGTGAATAGCAAGGGAATGGGCGGTAGCGTTCAGGAGCCAATTTATTCTGATCCCTGACCCCTGATCCCTGAAGGAGCCAATATGATTCGAGCTTTATACACCGCGGCCAGCGGAATGAGCGCGCAGCAGTTGAACCTGGATACGATTGCCAACAACCTGGCGAACTCATCGACCACCGGCTTTCGCCAGTTGCGCCTTGAGTTTCAGGATATGGTCTACCAGAATCTGGTGACGCCGGGGGCGGCGCAATCGCAGTCGACGGTCTCGGCGGGCTTGCAGATCGGCCTGGGAACCAAGTCGGCGGCGACTGAAGTGATCCAGACGCAGGGGTCGCTGAACCAGACCTCGAATCCAATGGATCTGGCCATCGAGGGCACGGGCTATTTTCAGGTGCAGCGGCCGGACGGAACCATCGAATATACGCGCGCCGGGCAGTTTCAAATGAACAACCAGGGAACGATTGTGACCACCGACGGCGATCCGATCATTCCCACGATTACGGTTCCGGCCAACGCCACGGCGGTGACCATCACCCAATATGGAGTGGTGAACGCCACGCTGCCCGGTCAGCAGAATCCCTCGCAACTGGGGCAGATTCAATTGGCCACCTTTCCCAACCCCGGAGGGCTGCAAGCCAATGGGGCGAATCTTTTGCAGGCCACGCTCAACTCCGGCGACCCGGTGCTGGGCAATCCCGGCGGCACGGAAGGTCTGGGCACCTTGCAGCAGGGTTATCTGGAGAACTCCAATGTGGACATCGTCACCATGTTTGTGCAGATGGTGCTGGCGCAGCGAGCCTACGAATCGAACTCGAAGGTGATCAAGGCGGCCGACGATATGTACTCGCAGGTCAATAATATGACGCACTAAAAAACAGGGAACAGGGATCAGGGAACAGGGAACAGGGAACTAGGGACTTGGAATGAGCGCAATGAGCACCAAATTGGCGATCGGGATTGCTCTGCTGACCTTGGCGGCTGGGCTGGCTCCTGCGCAAGAGGCGGCTGGCGGGCGGGCGCAGGTGATGGTTTCCTCCGGTGGGTTGCTGGCTGGCGCTGCGCAGTTGGGCGCGTTAGGGCAGCTCTATCGCGAGATCGACGATCCGAATCTGGGCGACCGCTGGCTGCTCGTGCGCAATGAGCAGTTTCCCGGCGGGCCGGGGCGCATGGTGCGGGTTGGGTTGGCGGGCGGCGGGCAGGCGGCTGCTCCGGCGGCGGTAGCGGCTTTGCCGGTGATTCGACCCGGCGACCGGGTGATTGTGGAGGAGCATACGGCGGTGGTGGATGCGGTTCTGGAGGCGCGCGCGCTCACTCCGGCGGCGGTGGGCACGGTCTTTGAGGTGCGATTGGCGATTGGCGGGCGAGTGGTGCGGGTGGTGGCTCTTGGTTCGGGCCGTGCCGCCTTCGCAACGGAGGCGAGGCCATGAGATCAAAGCAGAGGGAGCGCTGGCCGCGGGTCATTTTTCTGGTGACGCTGGCGGCGTTTTTGGCCTACTCGCCGGCCTCGGCGATGGGTGGCAAGAGGACCGATCCGGGGATCACCGGCAAGCCGACGCCGCCTGAAGAGGCGCTGAAGGCCTATATCGAGCGGGTGCGGGCGCAGCAGGCGGCCGAGGTGCGCACGCCGGGCTCGATCTGGAGTTCGGAGGGTCGGCTGGTGCGGCTGGGCACCGATGCCAAGGCCGTGCGGCTGCATGATGTGGTTTCGATTGTGGTCAGCGAGAGTCTGGCTGCCTCGACCGACGGCGCGGTGAAGAACTCGCGCACATCGAGCGCCAGTTCGGCGCTCACGGCTCTGTTTGGCAAGCTGAAGACCTCCAACAGTATGCAGAATCTGCTGGGCATGAATGCCGCCTCGGCGCTGGCGGCGCAGGGGCAAAGCACCACCAATTCGAGTTTGACAACCACCTTCGGGGCCGAGGTGGTGGATGTGCTGCCGAATGGAATGTTGGTGGTGCAGGCCACGCGCCAGTTGACCTTTTCGCAGCAGACGCAGTTGATCAAGCTCAGGGGCCTGGTGCGCCCGGAGGATGTGAGCGCGCAGAATCAGGTGCAATCGACGGCCATGACCGACCTGGAACTGGAAGTAACAGGCAAGGGCATCGTGAATGATTCAACCTATCGGCAGAACAAGGTGGTGCGGTTTTTGGAAAAGTTGCTGGTGTTTTAAGAGCAGCTTTCAGCTATCAGCTATCAGCTATCAGCTTTCAGCCCTCAGCTTTCAGCCGGTTGGTTGGCTGGTTGGTTAGGGGACCTCTGATTGAGTTCAAGTTTTGAAAGGGCACGACTTTAGTCGTGCCGCAAATGGCTCAAAATGAGCTGGGCTTTAGCCCCTGAGGGATGTTTTATCAGGAAATCGGGAGTTGTTCAGAGGCTCCTTAGGCTGTTCAGGCGGAAGCAAGAGTCAAGTAAGTGCAGTACAGGATTGAGTTATCAGCCGAGCGTGAAAAGCTTTTAGCTATCAGCTCTCAGCTATCAGCTCTCAGCCGGTTGGCTGGTTGGTTAGGCTGTTCAGGCAGAAGCAAGAGTTAAGTAAGTGCAGAACAGGATTGAGTTATCAGCCGAGCATGAAAAGCTAACAGCTAATAGCTAATAGCTGATAGCTAAAAGCTGATAGCTGAAAGCAAAAAGGCATTCCAATGCAATGGGCTCACAAAAGACCGGCACTGATTTTGGCGCTGCTGCTGCTGATTCCGGCAGCGACTGTACAAGCCGCCTCCCCGGCGCAGAGGGCACGGGTCAAGGATGTGGCGACGATTGAGGGGATTCGCGACAACCAGTTGGTGGGCTATGGGCTGGTGGTGGGTTTGCGCGGCACCGGCGACAGCTCGCAGACCGTCTTTCCGGCGCAGACCTTGATCTCAACCCTCGAGCGGATGGGCATCACCGTGCCGCAGACCGGGGCCAACAGCGCCAGCAATATGCAGGTGAAAAATATGGCGGCGGTCTTTGTGGTGGCGACCCTGCCGCCCTTCAGCCGCCCCGGCTACAAGATGGATATTACCGTCTCCTCGGCCGGTGACGCGCGCTCGCTGGAAGGGGGCATCCTGCTGATGACGCCGCTCTATGGGCCGGACGGGCAGATCTACGCGCAAGCGCAGGGGTCTCTGGTGCTGGGCGGCTATATGGCTTCGGCGGGCGGCAATACGCGGCTCTCCAACCATCCAACCACGGCGCGGATTCCCGGCGGGGCGCTGGTGGAGCGGCCGGTGCCCTTTGATCTGAAGCAGATGCATGTGGTCAGCGTGGTGTTGAACGATGCCGACTTTCATACCGCCGAGCGCATGGCCTCTTCGATTGACAAGGCTCTGGGAGCCAAGCGCGCGCACGCCGTCGATAGCCGCCGGGTGGAGATCGGCGCGCTGCCGGATGAGGATATAGCCGCTCTGCTTGACCAGGTAGAGGCCGTCGAGGTGGATGTGTATCCACGGGCGCGGGTGGTGGTCAACGAGCGGACCGGAACGGTGGTGATCGGGGGCACGGTGCGCTTGCAGCCGGTCTCGATTCTGCATGGGGGCCTGAGCGTGAATGTGATTACCGAGAATGAGGTCTCGCAGCCGAATGCATTTTCTTCGGGCGGAACGACGCAGGTGGTGCAGCAGACCTCGGTGCAGGCCACCGACAAGCCGGTCAACCGCATTGACTTAAAAGAAGGAGCCACGGTAGAGGATTTGGTCCAGGAATTGCAACGAACAGGGGCAGGCGCCCGCGATGTGATCTCTATCTTGCAGGCGATGAAGGAAGCCGGGGCTTTGGAGGCCGATCTTGAAGTTCTTTAAGAGAGTCTCTCAAAATGAAAGCGCGAGTTTCTGAGGAGTTATTAAGATGCTAAGCGTCACAGCGGCAAGCAGCACGAGTGGAGCAACGTCGGCCACGCCCTCGCCGCGCCTGGTGAATGCGGCGCATGAGTTTGAGGCGCAGATGATGAAAGAGCTGCTAAAGCCTATGATGAGCACGAATGGCTTGGATGGCGAGGAGAATGAGAGCGCCTCGGGCTCCGGTGGAGCGCTGGGCGAGTTTGCCACCGAAGCGCTGGGTCGTGGATTGAGCGCGGCAGGTGGATTTGGAATTGCCAATAGTATTGTGAAACAGCTCACGCCCGCGAGTAACAATCGAGGTACTTCGCAGTAACCTGGATATTGCACGGTGATACTGTGATGAAAATTAACAAATGACTACAGTGATTAGTGGTCATGCCGATGAGGTCAATAAGGAGTTAGGAATATGGACATTCGCAGCAGTCTTGAAGGTTTGAAGTCACTATTAGGGCCCTCCGCCACCCAGGTGGCTCCTCAGCCGAAGAGCACGGCGACCACGGGCGGAAGCGGATTGGGCAGTGATCGTGCCACATTCAGCAGCGCGGCCAGCGAGGTTTCGCAGTCGGCCGGCGACGCGGGCGTGCGCATGGACAAGGTGGCCAGCATTCAGGCGGCGCTGGCCGCTGGAACCTATAGCATCAATCCCGCGGCGATTGCTTCGCGGCTGGTGGATTCAATGCTGGCCAGCCATGCCTGATGAGCAACCGGCGCGGACCTGAAGGTTCATGCCACAGCCGGCCGTGCGGTCGGCGCTGCAGCCGGTCAGAGGACTGGCGCTATCATCCTGCCAAGACTGAGGGGAGACTGCGTTGGAGCGGCGAGAAGAGCAATGGCGGCATCCGATGCTAAAGGAGCTGGTGGTAGAGGCTTCGCGGGCTCTGGCGCGTCTGGACGCGGAGCGGATCGAGGAGTTGGCGCTCTCCTGTCGAGCCTTGAACCGTGATCTGGCAACGATGGATGGGGATGCGCGCAGGATGCTGTTTCCTCAGGCCAAGGCGGCTGTTCAGGATATGGCGGTCTTTGCGCGTGTGCTGGAGGCGACGCGCTCCAATCTGGATGTGATGCACCGGCTGCGGGAGCGGCGCATGGGGCAGTTGGAGTACCGCGAAAGTTCACGGCCGGGGTGGCGGCGAGCGGAGAGCGGTCATGGGGACAATTAGCTCTGCCTTTAACATCATCGCGCAGGCCTTGGATGCCGATCAGCAGGCGTTGAATGTGGTGGCCAACAATGTGGCCAACGCCAACACCCCCGGTTACACCCAAGAGACGCCGGATTGGCAGGAGAATACGCCGCTCAACGTCAACGGCAGCCAGATCGGTCAGGGCGTGTCAGAGACCGGCGCCACTTCGCAGCGAGATCGGGTGCTGGAGTCGCGGCTCGACCAGCAGCAGCAGATGGCGGCCTCAACCGGCTCGCGCCTGACCTCGTTGAATACACTGCAAGCTCTGTTTACGCCGGATTCAGGCACAACCAGCTCACAGGCTGGAGACATTGGAACCGATATAACCAAGTTCTTTGATTCATTTTCATCTTTGGAAGCTAACTCAACCGATAACTCGCTGCGTCAGGCCGTGCTCTCCTCGGCAAAGACGCTGGCCGGGGATATTTCCAATGCGGCGGGCAGCCTGAACGAGCAGCGTTCCGCCCTGGATCAAGAGACAACCGGAGTGGCCGGCCAGGTGAACTCGCTGACCTCGGCCATTGCGCAGTTGAATGTGCAGATTCAGACGACCTCGCCCAACGGGGACGCGGGAACGCTCGAAGACCAGCGCCAGTATGACCTCAGCCAGCTCTCGCAGTTAATCGGGATCAACCAGATTACCTCGGAGAATAATGGCTTGGCGATTACCACAACCTCCGGTCAGTTATTAGTCTCCGAAGGAACCAGTTACACGCTCAGCACGGGGATGCAGAATGGAGTGACGGATTTCTATCTGGGCAATGCGGACATTACCTCGCAGTTGGCAGAGGGCGGAGGTTCGTTGGGCGGGCAACTGACGGCGCGCGACCAGGATATTCCCGGCGCGCTGAATGCGTTGAATCAACTGGCTTACAGCATCTCGACGACAGTGAATACGCAGAATAATGCAGGTACGGACCTGGACGGAAATACCGGCACGGCGGCCACTCCGTTGAATATCTTCAATCCGTCGGCGACCGTGGCGGGCAGCGCGGTCAACATGAGCGTGGTGATGACCGATCCGAATCAGATTGCCGCCGCCGGCCTGGGCGATGGCACGGGGGATAACTCAAATGCGGTGGCGATGGCGGCACTGGGCAGTCAGGAGATTGTCAGTGGGCAAACGCCGATCAACTATTACTCAAATTTTGTAACTACTTTGGGCGCGACGGTTGCCAATGTGCAAACGGAGAACACTGCGCAGGCGGCCTCGGTGACGCAACTGAAGACGCAGAACGATGCACTTTCCGGCGTGAATCTGAATGACGAGGCGGCTTCGATGACCACCTATGAACGCACCTACCAATCGGCATCCCAGGTCTTTGCGATGCTGAACAATATCATGAATTCGGTCTTGAACTTGGGGGAACAGACTACGGTTTCCTGAGGTGGTCAAGGCCACCTCGGCGAAGGCGCGAGCGAAAGAAGGCGCGCGCGATCTAGCAAGTGCGGTGACTTTTGAATTGCGGGATAAGTGAAGTAGTGAATGAGTGAAGTAGTGAATGAATGAATAAGTGAATGAATGAGTGAATAAGCGCGCGATTCCTGCTTCACTTTTTCACTACTTCACTACTTCACTTTTTCACATCTTCACTTATTCACTACTTCACTTTTTCACTATCAAAAGTCACAAAACTAAGTCCGGTGGAGGAAAGCAATGCGCGTGGATCCGTTTTATGTCACGAATCTAGTGGGTTCTCTTGACACGGCGCAGGCGAGTCAGCAGCAGTTGTCGGCCGAGTTGTCGAGCGGGGTGAGCATTACTTCGCTCAGCCAGAATCCCAGCGGGTCGGGCGAGAATGTGCTTCTGCTCAATCAGATACAGCAAGATGATTCCTTCACGCAGAGTTCCAATTTGGTAACCGGGCAGTTGCAGGTGGCGGATTCGGCGCTGGGCAGCGTGGTGACGCAGTTGACGCAGGCCATCTCGCTGGCCACCGGCGCCAACAACGGAACATTGAATGCCAGCGACGTCAAATCCATCGGCAATCAGATCTCCGGCATTCTGGATGAAGTTACATCGCTGGCCAATACAAGTTATCAGGGCGAGTATATCTTTGCCGGCGGACAGACTTCGACCGCGCCATTTTCCACCGCCACGGGCACCTCGCCAGCGGTAACCAGTTATAACGGCGACCAGAGCGTGAATTATCTTCAATCGCCCAACGGACAGAAGATTCAGTTGAATGTTCCGGGTAGCCAGATCTTTCTTGGCAGCAAGACCAACAGTGTCTTTGGGGCGCTGAACGCGCTGGTTGCCGATTACTCCAGCGGCACGGTGAACACCGCGCAGGCGGTCAGTGATACAGAGGCGCTGGGCACGGCGCTGAATTATGTCTCCCAGCAGCGCGTGGTAATTGATAACTCCATGACTCAGCTTTCGGCCTCCTCGGAGGCTGTAACCAATGTGCAGACGCAATTGACCACGGCGCAGACCGATCTGATGCAGGCGGACATTCCGACGGTCTCCACGCAGCTCTCGCTGGCCGAGACGCAGCAGACGGCTCTCGAAGACATCATCTCGCAATTGAACTCCAGCCAAAACAGCTTGTTCAGCAAGATTCAGGCGTGAACAACTTTCAGGGGATTTACTTTCGCCAAAAATTTTCGTGCGGACTGGTTCCGCCTCGTGGTATCATCGCCAACGAGGAAATTGGGAGGCCGGATTCGTGCGTAACTTGGATCGAAAGGCGATGCTGCTTGTCGGTTCCGTGCTCGTTCTGTGCGTTCTCATGGTTGCCATATTGCTCGTTTGGACAGCCGTGAGAGGTTTGGACTGGAAGGCACAAGCCGCAACTTTCCTGTTTAAATTGTCTGGCGCTGTTGTTGCCTGGATCATCGGTTACTTGTTATCCAGGTCTTTTCCCGGGCAAGTTCAACTTAAGCACGAGGACGAGGCAGAAGGGCGCAAAAAGCCTGACAAGAAACGAACGCCTTCTGGCGGACCGGCGCGCAAAGCCATTTATGCGTTTTGGCTGCTTCTCTTCATCCTATTAACGTGCATGATTGTGTGGAGCACGGTTCAGATATCGATTCACAGTTTTGTGCCTGGTATTCGAATAACGGATATTCCGCCTTCGGGAGCGGGTGGAACAAAGATAAAGTCGAGAATATGCGGTGTTGTGGAAGGCGTAAGTCCTTCAGAATATCGCGTAGTTCTGTTTTCCGAGGCAGATATGTGGTATGTTGAACCCGATTCCATCTTACCTATGACAGGCATTCAGCAAGATGGGCATTGGTGTAACTCAATCTATCTGGGGCACACCTATGCCGCATTGCTGGTGAGGCCTGGATACCATCCTCCCGCAACCAGTCAATCGTTGCCGCAAATCAGCGAAGATGTTGTTGCATCTGCCATGGAGGAAGGGAAACAAATTAACGCGCGATAAAGCCAACCAGGAGGAAAGATGAAAAGGAAGAGTCAAAGGATTTTGGCGTGTTTCTCTTGCCTGCTGCTTATAGCTATCGCCTTTGCAACCGGTTCGAGAGCTTACGGGCAAGGCCCGAAGATCAAGGTTACTGCCGTGCCTCACGTCGGCTTGGGAGGTTCAGATCTCACCGAGTTGATCTCTGGAAGCGTTACAGGTGTTGATTTTTTTACCCATAAGATTGTCATCTATGCTTTTGCCGGAGGAACGTGGTGGGTTCAGCCCACCTCCGCGTCACCTTATACGTCAATTGACAAGGGGGGAGCATGGCAGACAATCACACACCTGGGAAGTGTTTACGCAATTCTTGTTGTGAATAACGCTTACAAGCCGCCTGCGACTACGACCGATACACCCAATGCTAAAGGAGACATTCTCAAAGTCGAGTTGATTCAGGGGCGATAATTCGTTCTTGAACACGTTTTCTCGGCCGAAATTTCCACATTTGTGCGGCGCGTTCCGTGTGTGAACTCATCCGCGGGCGTTCGTTTATACTCTATGCAATGCGCCTCTCCATTCTTGCTCCGATCCGCTTTCTTTGGAACTCGACGCGCGGCCACCGGCTTGCCCCCTGGAGCAGCCCTTATATGCGATGGCGCGTAGAGACCTACTCCGGTAAAAAAGCCGAGACGCTGACGACTCGCGATGTGTTGGGCTTCCTCTGGAATTCGCGCTGGGAGTTCCTGAGCTACCTGGGCTGGATTGCGCAGTTGGACTCTGAAGCCCACAAGCGTGTTTGAGTTGAAATTATCATGAAAGATGCGGACTGATTCAGATGAAAAAGATAGATTCCAAAGAGTTTAACTTTACGCGCCGGGAGTTTCAAATGGGTGCGTTGGCGGCTGGTTTGTTGGCGGCGCTGCCCAGTTGGGCACGGGCCGGTGAGGCCAAGAGCACATCCGGCGCGGAGTCTCTGCGCGCTCATGCGGCGGCGCGCGGGCTGCTGTACGGCATTGCCGTGAATCCGGCGCTGCTGGATGTGGAGGGCGTGGCCAACGGGCGCTCGGGTGACGGCTACACGCGGCTAATCCGCGAGCAAGCGAATATCATGGTGGCGGAGAATGCGATGAAGTGGGAGGCGTTGCGGCCCTCGGCCAGCGTCTTCGACTTCACCCTCGCCGACCGCCTGATGCGCTTTGCCGGCCTGACCGGCCAACTGGTGCGTGGCCACAATTTGTGTTGGCACGCCGACAATCCCGACTGGCTCAAAACCGAGGCCACCAAAGACAATGCGCGACTGCTTTTGACGCAGCACATTGAAGCGGTGGCAGGGCGCTATCGCGGCCGCCTGCACAGTTGGGATGTGGTGAATGAGGCGATCCTGGGCAAGGATGGCCGGCCGGATCACCTGCGCAAGTCGCTCTGGGTGGAGCTGATCGGGCCGGAGTACATTGATCTGGCCTTCCAGACGGCGGCGCGCGTCGATCCGCAAGTCAAGCTGACCTACAACGATTACGATATCGAACTGGACACGCCGGAGCACAAGGAGAAGCGCGAGCACGTGCTGCAATTGCTGCGCGGGATGAAGGCGCGCGGCGTGCCGATTCATGCCCTCGGCGTGCAGAGCCATATCGGAACCGATCCAGATCAGAAGTATACCGGCCTGGTGGAGTTGATTCGCGCCTGCGGCCAGATGGGGTTGGAGGTCTACCTCACTGAGATGGACCTGAACACCGCCAAGATTCCAGGCGGAAACGATGCGCAGGATGCGGCAGTGGCCCAGACCTGCCGGAATTACCTGGGCGCGGTGCTGGCGGAGCCGAATGTGAAAGCGGCGCTGACCTGGGGAATCGACTACTCCATGAGCTGGCTCAACAAGGCCAAATTCGATTGGGCAACGCGCCCCGACGGCGCTCTGCTGCGCTGCCTGCCGTTTGACGACGATCATCAACCGCTCCCCGCCTTCTTCGCCATTCGCGAGGCTCTTGACCGAGCTCCCGCGCATCGCGCATGAACCCGTAGCGCCGGCCCTCGATATGAACCCGTAGCGTCGGCCATCGAGATGAACCCGTAGCGTCGGCCATCGAGATAAATATGTAGCGCCGTGTATGACAGCGTCGGCTTTGTCAAGGCTTTTTTTCAGGCCTTTGGCCGTAAAAAAAGCAGGGTGTAGCGTCTGTTTGGGAAGGCCGGTGTCAAGGGCGCTGTTCTTTGCGT
>Ga0181520_10006988_pt1 | contig 16888 bp, 7 predicted proteins | sample PEATcosm2014_Bin_29_FD_132451 | JGI IMG/M metagenome (GOLD analysis project Ga0181520, IMG submission 132451) | Peatland microbial communities from MTU Mesocosm Facility, Houghton, MI, USA - PEATcosm2014_Bin02_30_metaG | ecosystem: Environmental > Terrestrial > Soil > Wetlands > Peat | place... | reverse complement strand
GGGCCAATTTCCCCCATTTCTTCGTTGCTCGTCACTCCAGTAACCGGCTACAGTTCGCTCCTCGCGCCTCGAACTGAGAAAAATTGGCCGCCGTCGCCGCCACCTGAGGTAGCGTTAACAGGCCCTAAGTTGCCGCCGGGGTGAACGCACAAGAATAGCAAATGAAGCATGAGATGGAACAGTGATGGTGATGCACGTCTTAGGTTTCAGGCATATGCTGGATGAAGGGCGATGCGCGAATGCTGCGGCAGGCGCCCAATTTCAATTTTGATCTGGACTCGAAAGTCTTTACGGTTCCCATTCTTTCATTGGAAGGCAGGAGGCAGTTTTCGTGCCTCAGCACTACGTCGGGAATCTCTGGGATAAGGGCCGGATGAATCGAAGGAAAACGACAAGATGAATTCATTGATTCCGCACAATTTGTATCTTCAATTTGGGCGCTTCCGCCGAAACGCCTTCTCTGCCTTGTTGTTGACGGCGGTTTCCGCCGCGCCGCTGTTGAGTCAAAAGACGGCTCATGTGCAGATCAATCTGGAGTCGGATGTGGTGGTGGTTCCGGCGGCCGGTTATGGCGTGCATACCAGCGTCTATGACAACAACTTCACCCCGGCCGACCTGTCGGAGAAGTTGAAGGTAGCGGGCGTGACAGCGCTGCGCTATCCTGGCGGTTCCTACTCCGACGCCTATCATTGGAAGACGCATTCCGCCACCGTCGGCACTACGCTCTACATCAATCCGAATGACACCTTTGATCACTTCATGACCCAAGACGTGCTGCCGTTGGGCGCACAGGCGGTCATTACTGTGAACTACGGCTCCAATGCGGCGGGAACCGGCGGAGGAGATCCCGCCGAGGCGGCCGACTGGGTGCGCTATGCCAACGTGGAGAAGAAATGGAATATCCGCTACTGGGAGATCGGCAACGAGATCGGCGGAAATGGATTCTTCGGTCCTGAGTGGGAAGAGGACCTTCATGCGCCCAAAGGCGGAAGCCGCAAGGGCAACCCGGCGCTCTCGCAATCGGCATACGGCAAGAACACCCTGGAGTTTATTCGCGCCATGAAGGCGGTTGACCCGGCGATCAAGATCGGAGTCGGCGTCGATATGCCCGATTCAAACCCTGGGAGCGGCAATGAGGCATTGCTGAAGGAAGTAAAGGACAAGATCGACTTTGTGATCATCCACTGGTATCCCAAGGCAAGCTCGACCGATCTGACGGTGACCGAGGATATCAAGCCGCAGGTGGCGGCGTTGCGGGATGAGATTGCAAAGTATGTCGGAGAGGCGCAGAGGAATATGCCCCTGGCCATTACCGAGACCAGCGGTGGCGGCAGCGGCGCGGGACGGGCGATCTTTGCTACAGACACGTATCTCTCCTGGTTTGAAGTGGGAGCAATCAATGTGGATTGGCTGGAACTGCACGCCGGCTTCCTCTCCGATGTGAAAGAGGTTCCGAACGACACGCCGGGCGAGGCGTATTACGGAATGCAAATGGCCTCGATCGCGGCTCGTCCCGGCGATCTTCTGGTGGAGGCGCAGTCCAGTACACCGATGCTTTCCGCTCACGCGGTACGGCGCAAGGATGGCGGCGTGGCGGTGGTGCTCATCAACAAGCATCCCAACCAGCCATATCAGGTTGACGTGACGATACCAGGAGCGGCGCTTGCGTCAACCGGCACGCGGTATGACTTTGGGCGCGCGAATTTCAGTGTGAACAGCACATGGGCGTCCTCCGGTCCAACGCAAAGCAAGATGGAGCAGTTGGGGAACAGTTTTTCGGTGACGGTTCCGTCCACATCGGAGGCGGTGTTGCTGATTCCGGCAAAGTGACGGCAGTTCGCATTCGCCTGAGAGGTGCAATCACTGCGATTCGTCGAGGACTTCGATCCCTGATACCGTGGCATTGTTCGTGACTGGCTCGAAGGTGAGATTCAATTTGCCTTGCGCGCTCGGTCTCAGGTGATAGAAGGTCTTGGTGATGGCATGAAGGCTGCCAGCTTCCTTGAAGATGTCAAAGTTGTCAAGTAGCGTCTCGCCATTGCACATGACGCGGAAGACGCGACTGCCGACTCCACCGACGCCTGAAGCCTGGGGGCCGAAGTAAAACTCGGCAAAGTGCAGGATCAGGGTGTAGCGGTCGCGCGTGTCGACGGGAATGGCGTAAGTGAAGTGGCCGTAGCGCTCAGCGGCAAAGAGATCGGGATCGGGTGAGCCTGACATCTGTTGGCGCTGCGTAGAGAGGCGGCCGTTCATGAAGTAGTTGTCTGGATGCCAGAAGTTGCCGTTGTGATCGATAACAGGCGTCAATTGCGTGACCAGTCGGATTGGAAGCTGCTTGTGGGGCGTTCCCGGCAGGATGGCGATTGCATTCAGAGCGGGCGCTCCACGTTCGCTGGTGAATTGGATGTGCAGGAAGCCATCTTGCGCGGGAGAGATGTCACGAAAGACGCGTTCGTCCGCGATATTGGCACCCAGGGCATCGGTATTGACTTCAAAGCCGGGCAGAAGCAAACTCCCGTTGATCCCCACCGAAAAGCTGGCAGGAGCCTCGTCGGCGCGGTCCGAGGTGACGAAGTAAAGGTGCAGTTCATAGACTCCAGGGCGGAGTGGAATGTCGTAGGCAAAGTCGCCTGTCCGCCACTGCTCATAGAGCAGCGGATCGCTGGTTCTCGCCAGGAAATTTGCTGGACGCAGCCATGTTCCCCCGCCGTGAAAGAACTCGTCTGCCTTCCATAGAATGCCGGCGCTGTCGATTTGCGGATGTCCGGAATAGCCTGCAAGGATGCGAATCGGCTGCTGGGCTGAGTTAAGCGCTAGGGCTTGCGAGGCCGCGGTGGATGAAGCCGGAGCGGGACTTGCAGCGCCGCCTTTGGCATTGGCGGGCGAACGGTAGATCCAGTAGATTCCCAGCACAGAGATCAGCAAGAGAACGATCAGCAGTGAATAAAGCCAGACCGGACGCCTGAGTTGAAGAAGAAGCGAGGGAGGAATGACATCTATCTTGTTAGATAGAGAAGGTTTGATTAGTTCCGAGGGGGCAGTCTCAATCGCTTGGGGAAGATCGGGGCGATCCGCTTGAATCTCTGGCGCTTGATCCGAAGCCGGTGGAGGAAGCTCACGAACCTGGCGGACAAAAACTGGGACGTAGGTTCCTGAGGGAATTGTCAGCTTTACGGCGTGATTCTTTCCCTCGTTGAGGTAATACTCCTTCAACCTCTTGCGCAGCCGGTGCGCCTCGACGCGCGCAATTGCATCTTCACCGGCGTCGAAGACCGTCTTGGAGCGCTCAAATACCTCCGTGGCGATGTTGTACTCATGCAACTGATCGATCTGGCCAAGAAAGTATTTTTCACCGAGATAACGCACCAGCCGCACTAGGCGCGGGGATCTGGCAAGAGCTACAGCGATTGCTTCGAGTTCGGCACGTTCTTCGTCCCGTAAAGCAGGATCGGAGCGCTCCGGAATGAATCCTGTCCTCTGGTCGGCCATAATGCCTTCCACCATGCATCGATCATACCCGCTCATGGTACAGCTGAGCAATATCGCGATGTTTTGTATCGCCACATGAAGTATATCATCATTATATTCAATAGTGTACGTGTGGTACTTAACCTGTACGAAATGACCTGAACATTAGGGTACAAGATTAACCTTTCGCATTGCATTCACATAGACATAGGTTATTGCGGTTAGCAATGACACAAGTATGCGGAAGCGAGCCCATGCGAGTTGATCCCGATTGCGGATGCATTTCGGTTGGTCTGGGATGAGCCGGGAACGCTGAAGGGGCGAAGGGGGATTCGCCTCGTTGAGTGGGTGCGGGTCTGCATAGTGAGCGTGAAGATGCGAGTGGGACGAACGGGGGATGGACTGGCCGCAATTTCGACTTTTGGGACAGATTCCTATCTACAGTTGTTGCAACTCACATTGATTCAAATTCGGTATCAGCAAGAATGAACCGGGATTTGCCTGTTTGCGCAAGTCGATGCGGGCAAAATTCAGGTTTCGCCAGAAAACAGGTTTAGTCATTGAGCCGCAAGCTTAGGCTCTCAAATTTGGAGGCATACATTGTCGAAGTCAATGATCGATTCTCTCCGCACCTTGGTTTCACAGCCGTGGACGCATAAACGGTTGTGGCGCGCCATGATTTGGAACGCGGTCTTCCTGCTGCTGATTCCAGCAGCTTACGCACAAACCACCTCTTCGATCTCCGGCACGGTATTGGATTCAGCCGGTGCTTTGGTGCCAGGCGCCAAGGTGACGCTCACGGATGAGGCCAGCAAGGCAATTCGTGTATCTACCAGCAACGGCCAGGGATTTTTCGATTTTGTGGCTGTTCAGCCTGCTACCTACAGCGTTTCGATCGCCAAGCCTGGTTTTGAAGCCTGGACGGTGACCGGCATTGAGGTGCATCCTGGTGATAGCCTGACGGTTCCCAAGATCCGGCTGAAGATTGGCGAGGCCGTGGAATCTGTGACGGTGACCGCCGATGCCGCGGGCGTGTCGCTCACCTCCGGTGAACATAGCACGCTGATTACCTCAACAGATATCAACCGTCTCTCCACCACTGGCCGCGATGCTTTGGAATTGGTTACCATGCTGCCGGGCTTCACATTGAATGCCGGAACAAGTTTGTTGAACACGGGTCCCGACTATACGACCACGAGGTTTGGGTCGGGCGGTTTGGGCGGTCTCGGCGCCGGTGGCGCAGCGCCACAATCGGGATTTGTCAATGTCTCCAGCGACGGCGTGAATGTGATGGATCCCGGAGATATGGGCAACACAATCGCCAATATCAATATGGACCAAGTGCAGGAGGTCAAAGTACAGACCTCGAACTTCGGTGCGGACGAGGCCAAAGGCCCGATCGTGATCAATGCGGTGGGTAAATCGGGCGGTTCCTCATTTCATGGATCGCTTTATGCATACACCCGCAACTACAAATTCAACTCCAACGACTGGCTTTCAAACGATACGGTTCTCTCTACCGATCCGGTCTCACACAAGACGACTACGGTTCCCAAGGCGGAAACAAAGTATCTCTATCCTGGAGGCTCGATCAGCGGACCGATCATCATCCCCGGGACCAAATTCAACCAGAGCAAGCGCATTACATTTTCGGCGAATTTTGAAGATTACCGTCAGGTCAGCAATGTCAACGGATTCAACGGCGGCCCGACATACGCTTTCATTCCGACTCCAACCATGCTGAGCGGCAATCTTTCCGCCGCCTCAATCGCCACCGCGTTGAATGTGCCGGCAATCGGGTCGGACAGTCTTGCAACCGGCTGCACCCAGCCTTACACGCAGACACCAGACTACTCCAACATCGGCGGCGACTGCTTCCCGATCTCCGGTGGAACGGATGAGAACGGGAATACAGTACCCGGTGTAGGCCAGACCAATGAAGGCCAACTGAGCCCCTCCGCCATCAACCCGGCGATGGCTACCTTCACCAAATTCTATCCGGCTATCAATCGTACCCCGCAGCCAGTTCCAGGCAGCTATGTATCGGACGGCTTCAACTGGGTCAAGGATGTGATGGAGACCGACAACGGCTACCAATTTCATGGCCGGGTCGATGACAACATCTCCGACAATCTGAAGCTGTATGTCAGCTATAACCTGGAGAAGGTCAACACCGAGATACCAATGCAGGATCTCAGCTACAACCCTCCCAGCACGATTCCTTATTACGCTCCCTTGTATTCCAATTCGACTTCAAACTGGGCCTCCATCGATCTGACCAAGATCGTCAGCGCCACAACGACCAATGAACTGGTTATTTCGGGTGTCTTCTACCATCAACCGATGCAGTTCAAAGATCGCTCGGCGGTCGTAGATACCAATACACCCTGGCAAGCTGCCGGCTATGAAGGCGGAGCGCTCCAGACCGGCACAAACCAACTGCCGCGCATTTATACGTGGGAGGGCATCGGCATTCCCAACCAGGCGATCGGCTATGTTCCCGCGGGCGGTCAGGGCGACTATCTCCGTAAATCCTCCGCGGATCTGAAGGATGACTTTACCAAAACCGTGCGCACTCACACCCTCAAAGCCGGCGTCTATGCGGAGCAGACCCGCAACAATCAGGATCAACTGGCCAGCGACGTGAACAGCACGATTCTCTTCGATCGTTACAACTCCTGCGCGATCAATCAGAAATCTCCCAATTGGGACTTGGGCGGGGGCGCGGGCAAGAACCAATTTGAAATAATTAACCCTCCTACCGAATACATGGGCAACACGGTCGGTAACTTCCTGACCGGCTGCCCGGGTGGATATAACCAAAGCTCCTCCGATCCCGGTGTGGATATGTATTACAACACACTGGAGTTTTTTGTGAACGACGAATGGAAGGCAACCTCGAAGCTGACGGTTACATTAGGCCTCCGTTTTGTTCATCAAACACCCTGGACGGATGCACACGGAATCGGCGCCGCCGTTTGGGATCCAACCAAGTACAACCCAATTCAACCCGGCGTCTTTTCGCCGACAATGACCTTCGATCCCAGTACCTGGCCGGGTATCTCGTGGCACAAGGAGAATCAGAGTGTTCCCGTGGTGGGCATGGCAAGCCGCATGTTCTACTACTCGCCGCGCTTTGGCGTCTCCTATGATCTCTTTGGCAATGGCAAAACAACCCTGCGCGGCGGCTGGGGCGCATACCAGTCGCATGACAACTACAATCTAGCCGCTGGACCGGTGAACACTTCAGACGGTGTTGTGGATCGCGGATTCGTAGGCCCGAACTCCTGTACGCTGGATCAGTTGATGAATGGCGCGTATCCAGCTATACCCACATCTCAAGCCACCGTGCCAACTCTGACCGGCAAACAAGTTCTCGGCTGCGGATGGTACGGCAATTCGGTTGGAATTTTTGCATCGGGAAGCACGGTAATTCCGTCCGGGGCCGGCACTTCGCTCTATGCGGACGATCCCAAGGACAGCAAGCAACCGGTCACATACTCCTACAACTTCACCGTGGATCAGCAACTGCCTCGCAAGGTGACCTTTCAAGTAGCGTACGTCGGCAATCAGGCCCAGAACCTTCCCCGGCAGTCAGCCTCCTCCGGCGTCAGTATGCAAAATGTGAACGTGATTCCGCTGGGCGCATTCTTTGCTCCCGATCCACTGACGGGACAGAGCAATCCAGCCACGAACATCAGCAGCGGCCTTGCTGACGATTACCGTCCGTACCCGAACTACGGGAACGTGAATGTTACCGAGCACACCAACTGGGCCAGCTACAACTCGCTGCAAGTTTTACTGAACAAGCAGAGCGGAGGATTCGTCTTCGGTTCCAACTACACATGGTCGAAGGCATTGGCCGTGCGCGGCAATTGGGATACTGGCAATATCGGCGATCCGGTCAACGCGCATCATGACTACGGCATCGTCAGCTATGACCGGCCTCAGGTGTTCAACTTCAATTTCTCCTATGTGGAGGGAAAGAAGTTCAAAGGCAACCGCGAGTTGGGTTGGATTCTGAATACCTGGGAGGTTTCAGGCATCACCAGAATCCAAAGTGGACCGGATTTGTCCGTGGCCAGCGTCACCAATTACGGATTTGGCGCGCAAGCTGGATATGTTGTATCTGGCGCGGTGCCGAATCTAACCACGGTCAGCATTCCTGTTTCAGCCGCCTCGTACCTGGGCAGCCCGGATTACAACTTGCAGCCTTTAGTGACCTGCGATCCGCGGAAGGGCCTTAAATCCAGCACCTCGAATGGCCAGGTCGTCCGCCAGTATGTCAACGGTAACTGCTTTGCGCTGCCGCCACTCGGAACGCAAGGGAACTGGACACTTCCGGATGTGCATGGTCCGGCCTTTTTTAGCTCCGATCTCTCGGTGTACAAAGACATCCAGATGACCGACAGGCAGGCTCTTCAATTCCGCATGACGGGCATCAACTTCCTCAATCACCCACTTTCAACGTTCACCAACAACGATGGAAATGCGCTGAATCTGACCTTTGCGGATCCGGCTTGTGACACAACAACTGGCGCTGGATGCTTGTATACGCAGTCAGCGGCTATCGCGGGGCGCGCACTCTCGAATTCCGGCTTTGGAAAAACGCCATTCAAGACCGGTGCGCGCATCGTTGAGTTCAGCTTGAAGTACAACTTCTAGCGGCCATAAAGGAGGGTGCGGCTCAGCCGCACTCTCCGCACCGATGCCGACGAGATGGGCGACGGAGCAGGCAAGGCCGGAAGCCGGAACAGGGAACACAAGCAACGCGCGGCAGTGAGCCGCAATTTGGAGGCTTGAAATGTTAAGGATTGAATGGATGAAAAGTTGGACACGGCGGGCGGCATGGTTGCTGCCGCTGTTTGGGATTCTGGCGGTGCTCGCGCCTTTTACCGCCGAGGCCGGCGCAGCGCCGCCCGCGGCGGTAATTTCCAGCCCGATCACCTATCCCGTTACCGGGCTGGGCAGCAGTCAGGAGAATGTTGTCGTTGACAAATGCGGGAATGTCTATGCAATGGACGCGGAGAATGGCGGCCAGTTGTATGAGATTCCGGCCAACGGCGGCGCGGCCACATTGATCGCTGCCGCGTCGAATCATGGCCCGGGTTGGGACGGCGGCTCTAACTTCATAGGAATGGACAACGCCAAGAACAATCTTTATGTCGCGGAAGGTCATGGGCATCAGGTTGTTTTTCGGATTCCTATCTCAAATTGCGTTCTGCAGAACTCCGCTTATAACTTTACCTCGTGGACCGGCATCTATAGCCCTCCCGGCGCCGCAGGTGGAGCAGTCGGCAATGGCTATTGGTGGGCTGCGAGCGCTTTAGCAGGCGATACTGCCGGAAATCTATTTGTTGCAACCCAGGATCCGGGGTTGTTCGAAATCAATTTCGCGGCCGATTCAACCGGAAATACTGGCACCGAACTGATTGCCGCAGGTGGCTTGAAATCATCTATCGACTCGTTAGCTATCGACTCAAGCAACAATCTTTACTATGTCATTGGCGACGGGAAGATTTATGAATTGACCTATAGCAACAGCGCATATGCTGCCACCGCAGTTACACTTACCGGCGGACTGGCCGGCAACAAGTTGACCGGTCTTGCCTTTGATTCGGCGGGAAATTTGTATGTTACCGATTCAAACGCTTCGACAATTTCCGTGATCCCGAATGAGACCAGCAATGGAGTGACGGCGTTGAATCCCGCCGATCAGTACATTGTAGCCAGCGGCATTGGCATACAGTACGCAGTCGCCGTCGATCTGCTGGGAAATATCTATTATGCCAACTGGGGAGCGAATATCGGCGAAGTATCGCCAGGCAAAGTGAATATCGGTTCCGTTAGCGTTGGGGGCAATAGCGCTGGAACAGCAACTGTAATCTTCAATGCCACGGTAACACCGGCTGCAATTACGGTCGCATCGGGCGGGGCATTTTCTAAAACGGGAGGCCAATGTACTACTAAAACCACCTACAACGCTGGCCAAACCTGCACAATCACCGCCAGTTTTGCACCGTCGCAACCGGGTGTCTTGGCCGGTGGGCTTACTTTGACCGACGCGAGCAACAATGTGCTAGCGACCGCCTATCTTCAAGGCACGGGGCTTGGAGCGGGTTTGACGCTTGACTCTGGAACCGTGAATACGACTGGCAGCGGCTTTGTTTCACCGAAGCAGATCGCATTGACCACTTCTGGCAGCTATATCGCGGACGCCGGCGCGAAGAGTGTGCTCTATTTTGCAACTCCTACTTCGACGCCGGTTTCAATTGGCACCGGTCTCAGCAGCCCTGAGGGAGTCGCAGTTGACGCCTTTGGCAATGTGCTGATCTCCGATTCCACTCTGAACGAGATTGTTGAAGTTCCGTTTGTAAACGGCGCATTGAGCAATGCTGCGCAGATCACACTACTTTCCTCCAAAACATCGGTTGCTGGCGAACCGCTCAATAACCCGACCAGTCTTACCCTTGATTCGTCTGGCAACCTTTACATTGCGGACAGTGGCAACAACCGGGTTATTCTGGTTCCTTACAACGGGAGCTGGAACTTCTCGCAGGCCCTGGCCCTCGGTTCCAATCTCTCCAACCCCCTGGCAACAGCCATTGATCCATCTGGAAATCTCTATGTTGCCGACTCCGGCCACGGCAATCTTTATGAATTCGCAGCTCCGGCCACGGGCGGAAATCAAGCGCTCGTCTCTGTGGGATACAGCAATCCCTCAGCGCTGGCTACTGATGCCTCGGGCAGCTTGTTTATCGTCAACCAGGGAGCACAAACGATTGTTCGCATTCCGAACATATCGGGTATTCTCAACCCCAACGAAGCGATCGAAGTTGGATTTGGAATTGCAAATCCATATGGACTGGCTTTGGACCCGCAAGGCAACCTTTATGTGACCGATTCGACAGATGCGACAACCTATCAAGTGAACAGAGTCAGTATCAACGAGGCATTCGGTGACTGGCCCGTGGGCACGCCAAGCGGGGCATTGCCGGTCCAGTTGGAGAACGAAGGAAACCAGACACTCACTTTTGCTTCGCCCTACTCGACTACAACTGGCAACACTGGAGACTTTAGCCTTGCCTCACCCACAGATGTTTGCGCCAGCGCCGGTACAGTGGTTGCTGGAGCGGGCTGCGAAATCGATGCCACCTTCAAGGCAACGGTAGCGGGATCCCGGACGGAAACGCTGGTGCTCAATAGCAACGCAAAAAATGCATCTGCTCCCCAAATCGTTCTCACGGGGTCCGGCTCAGCAGCATCCTCAACCACGACGGTGCTGGCGATTACATCTCCTACCAGCGGCTCGCCCATCTTTGGAGAGCCGATTACGCTGACTGCCACTGTTGCCCCAACCACCGGTTCGCTTTCCGGCAGCTTGGGCAGCGCCGATCTTCTCGTGGATGGAGTCATCGCGGCAACAGGCGCGGTGAACAGCAAAGGTGTAGCCACCTTTGTGCTGGCCACTGGCCTGACTGGCGGGAGCCATTCGCTGCAAGCCGTCTATCTCGGAACTAGCGCCTATGACGGCAGTATCTCAGCGGTTCTGATGGTTCAAGTCGGCACAGCGCCCACCACGAGCGTCCTTGCGGTGAATGCGCCCTTCACCAATCCATACAGCGCGCTACCCGGAGGCTCGTTTACCTTTACCGTTACGATTACTTCCACGGGAGTCGGAATTCCCGGCGGCAGCGTTACCTTTACCGACACAACGTCCGGTGGAAGCACAACGTTGGCTGTTGTGCCTCCGTCTCCTGCGGCCGGAGGGGGATTCCAGGCTTCCTTCACCACAACGGCACTAGCGTTGGGAACCCACCAGATCACTGCGGTGTATAGCGGCGATGCCAACTTTGTGGGATCGACGGCGACACCACCCGCGACTGTCTATGTTGTCAGCGGATTAACGCTGGTGTTATCTTCCACCGGTAATTCACTGTCGAGCGCGACTAGCACCTACAGCCAAAATAACAGTAGCATCATCTTCAATAACATCTCGGAAGGCGGATGGACCGGCATTGTCAACTATCACTGCCTTGCCTCCACGCTACCCGCCAACGCCTACTGTGTCTTTTCACCTGGACAGGTAAGCGTTACACCCAACTATGCTGCATCCGCATCGCAAACTGTGCTGCAGGTCATCGTGAATAACCCGCCAAACTCTCCCGCGCAAAGCACCATGCTCTGGTGGGTGGGTGGTGTTACCGGCCTGTTGCTCTTCTGGGTGCGCCGCCGCATGATGGGCGGAGCCTGGAGAACTATGACGATGCTGATTGGGATCGTTCTGCTTGGAGCCTCTGCAAGCGGATTGATGGCTTGCAATAACGGCGCTCAATTCGCGACGCCTCTTGGAACCAGCACGATTACCGTGGTTGCCGATGCTGATCCTTATGTCGTTGGCAAAAACAATGTGACACAGGCCTGCGGTGTACTGGGTGATCCTACATCGTTCCCCTGTTCACAGAAGACCTATCAGATCACATTGACTGTGACGCACTAACAACCTGTAATTCATCTCTCAACGGCCCGGGGTGCTTGCGCATTCCGGGCCGTTTCTTTGGTTTTGCATCTCCCATACTGACAGTAGAAAGGATGGCAGGCCGAATACTCTTTGATAGAAAAGTGAGTAGAATGGTTGGCAGGATCGTGGCAGCGGCGGAGGTATCGAAATAATGGTGGGCATGAAAAGTCATTTGCAAATCGCTCTTTGGGCAGGCTCCTTGATGCTGCTTGGGGCGGCGCCGGGATTTTCTCAGAACAATGATCAACGGGGAGTGGGACGCGCCATCGTGACTCTGCTTCCCAAGCATGAAGGCGGATCGCCTTTGCAGCTCAGCGAAAAAGACCTTACAGCCAAGATTGGCGGGAGCCAAGCGACAATCACCAACTGGAAGCCGCTTCGCACCTCAGAGGACAAGTTGGAATTCGTGCTGCTGATTGATAGTTCTGCCCTCACCAGTCTAGGCACGCAGTTCAATTCCATTGCGCATTTTATCAATGGTCTTCCGGCGGATACGAAGGCCTCGATTGCGTACATGGAAAATGGACGCGCAGTGTTAGGCGGAGAGCTGTCTGCGGATCATGCCAGGGTCTTGCGAGAGCTTCATTTGCCGGGAGGTTCGTCCGGCTCTGATGCCAACATATACTTCTGCCTCTCCGATTTGGCAAAGCATTGGCCTTCAACGGATCGCAGTGCGCGCCGTGAAGTGTTGATGGTGACCGATGGCATTGAGTCTTACCACCAGGAATTCGATCCAGCGGACCCTTATGTGATGGCCGCGATCGACGATTCAATTCGCGCAGGAATGGTTGTCTACTCGATCTTTTGGCAAAACCAGGGAAGCGCGGATCTGGCTACATACGAGAACTCAACCGGACAGACTTACTTGCTGGAGTTGGCTCAGGCAACAGGCGGTAGGAGCTTCTGGCAGGGAATGGGCAACCCGGTATCCTTCGTGCCGTTTCTCGATGAACTGACTCGCCGCATTCAAAACCAATATGAGCTGGATTTTTCCACTCATTTTGAGGGTAAGGCCAGAATTGAAGTGCTGAAGCTGAAGCTCAAGGTGCCGGGAACGGAAGTCGATGCTCCGCAGCAGGTCATGGTTGCACAAGGAGCCGCAGCCCAGATGTAGACGATTTTCTCACGTTGCCATGAGCGAAGAAATCGCCTCTGCAAGAGCTTTTGCGACTTCCTCCTGCTGCACGATTGTGATGCGGTTGAAGAAGGGCAGCGCAAGGGTGCGCCGGGAGATGGACTCGGTGACCGGTAGCGAGATCGCGCAAGCGTTCGGATGTGCGCGCCAGGCTGGTTGCAGATGGATGGGAGCAAAGTAGCGTCCTGTCGCGATGCCGCGGCGGGCGAGTGTGATCTGTATCTGATTTCGGTCCACCTGTTCTGGCAGCTGAACGACGTAAACAAACCAACTGATCTCGCCATGAGGAAGTCTGAGCAGGGGCCGAATCAAAGATGGAATGCTGCCGAGGAGCGAGTCGTATCGCTCTGCGGCACAGCGGCGCAGAGCAATAATCTCCTCGATGCGGCCGAGTTGCACCCGGCCCAGCGCGCAGGCCAGTTCGCTGAGGCGATAGTTGTAACCCACCTCGCCGTGATCCAGCCAGTCACACGACGGCAGGCGTCCCTGATTTCTCAGGCTGCGCAGACGCACAGCGTGGTGAGGATCGCGCGCCAGCACGGCACCGCCTTCTCCAGTGGTGAGCTGCTTGTTGGGATAAAAGCCAAAAACGGCCAAATCGCCGAAGCTGCCCACGCGGCGGGCATGAAACTCCGCACCTATGGCCTCGCAGGCGTCCTCGATTACGACGAGATGATGGCGTCTGGCGAGGGCGAGCAACGCGTCCATCTCCGCGGGTACGCCGAAGGTGTGTACTACGATAAGAGCGCGCGTGCGTGGGGTGATGGCCCGCTCGACTGCTGCTGGCGAGAGATTGAGTGTGATTGAGTCGATCTCCGCAAAGACGGGCGTCGCTCGCACCTGAAGAACTGCATTGGCGACGGCGATGAAGGCAAAGGAGGGAACGATCACGTCGTCGCCCTCGCCAATGCCTAGTGTAACAAGAGACAGATGCAGTCCAGCCGTTCCAGAACTGACCGCCACGGCGTGAGGCACGGAGTGATACTCGGCCAACGCGGTCTCGAAGGCTGTGAGTTCCGGTCCGAGGCTGAGATGCGGCGTATGCAGCACGACGGTAACGGCGTCTATCTCGGCTTGGGTGATGTCGGGTGCTGAGAGTGGCACTCGCAGTACGGCAGCCTTCTCCAGCTTCTCCGCACCGGAATGAGGGCAAGGAGATACGCTTTGTGGCGGATTTGTTCTATTACTCATGAGTATCCGCGAAATCAGCGGGCAGCGCTGCTGACTGTTTGATCAATATCCCATCCATTTCGACGGTCGTGAGAACTTGAACGATCGTTTTGGCGGCTGTTCCATCACCGTAGGGATTGACCATGCCGCGCAATGAGTTGCGAAATCCTGGATCAAGTGAGCGCCGGAGCGCAGCGAGAACAGCCCTGGTTTCAGCAGGCGTGTCGATTACGTTGGGAGCGCGTTCGCGTCCCTGTTGGCGCATTCCTACGTTGACAACGGGCAGCGCGAAAGAGGCGGCTTCCATGATACCGCTCGACGAATTGCCGATCATCGCGTCCACCTGGCCGAGCAAGCTCCAATAAGTCACCACATCAAGATTGACGAATACGTGTGTCTTCGGTCTCGTACTCGCCAGAGTCTTGGTGCGTTCGATGAGCGCGCAGCTCCCAGCGTCGGAGTTGGGATAAACAAAGATCAGTTGGCTCGGAGTCTGCGCAAGAGCGCCAAAAAATGCATCGGCCTCGGCGTTGGTCTCGCGCAAAATCGTGACCGGGTGCCATGCGGCCAGGATCGCGGGCGACGTGAGTGTCAGACCGAGGCGGGCTTCCAGCGCGGTGCGATCAAGAAGCTTGGAGCGATGGAGATGATCGAGCGAGGGTGCCCCTGCATGATGAACGCGCCAGGGTTCCTCGCCCATCGCAATGACGCGCCGGCGCGCGGTTGGCGTCGAGGTGAAGTGAATGTGCGCCATCTTGGTGAGAGCGTTGCGTACCTGGTCGTCGATTGCGCCCTGCGAGATCTCTCCTCCTTCGATGTGAGCGATGGGAATCCTGAGCGCAACCGCCGCTGAAGCAGGCGCCAGCATCTCATAGCGATCTGCGATCAGCAGAAGCAGATCTGGCCGCCATGCAGTGAGCGCGTCAGCCAGACCCAGAATGGCGATACCGATCGTCTTGGCCATGCCGGTGTCGGTGTCTGAGCTGAGCAGGCACTCGATGCGGGCCTGAACCGGAAAGCCGTCGCGCTCGATCTCGTTGATGGTTGTTCCGAAGCCCGGAGACAGATGCGCTCCCAGCGCGAAGATGCCTAGCTCCACCTGCGGATGCGCAGCCAACTCTCGCAGCGGCCAATAGAGGTGGCTGTAGTCAGCGCGCGAGGTGGTGACGACGCCGATGCGCCGCTTGGCAGTCGTATCGCTCATACGCAGGCTCGTGAGCCGCACTGTGCGGCATACGCTAGTGCTGCTTGGCTGGGTGTGTAATCGGGAACCAAAGCGCGTAAAGCGCTGAGCGCCTCGCCCGGATCGCGATGATCGACTGCGGCGTGCAGTCGGACTAGTAGGTCTGTGAGCTGCGCCTGCCCCGGCTGTGCTGCTTCTACTGCAACCAATTCGTCGTAGCTTGTCGTATGGATTGGCTGCGCGGGACTCCACAATTGCTCGATCTCCTTGTCGCCCGGCCGGTTTCCGGTGAAGTTGATTGCAATTTCGTGCTGCGGAGATAGCGCGAACGCCATGAACCGCGCCAAATCTGTAATCAAATGCGCCGCCGGCAGGACGGGTGCAAGCAACAAACCCGGTTCGTGAAGCGTGGTTGCTTTCAACAGCAGATTGATTGCTTCATGCAGCGTGATAAAGTAGCGCCGCGCAGCCGCATTAGTCACGGTCACAGGCCCGCCATGCGCAATCTGCCACGCAAAGATCTCCGCAACACTGTCGCGTGACGCAAGAACATTCACCAAGCGTAAAACCGTACCTCCGCCAGCGAGCGTGATCTGCTCGGCGACACGCTTGGTGGCGCCCATAACGGAGGTTGGCGCGACTGCCTTATCCGTGGAAAGGAGCACCATTCGCGCGCCGTGTGTGAGCGCTGCCTGGGACAGAAGTTCGGTAGAGAAGATGTTGTTCTGGATGGCAGCCAGCGGATGCTCTTCCATCAGCGGCACGTGTTTGAAGGCGGCCGCATGGAAGACAATGCGCGGGGCATGGGTCGCAAAAATCTCATGCAGTTGAGCCTCATCGGTCGCACTGCCGAGAATGGGCGAAACCGATTTAGCCGCTCTCGGACCGGCGGCCCATTCCGCGGGCCAATCGCGCTGGAGCGCGTAGAGATTGCTCTCGGATGCTTCCAGCAAAACCAGCTCCGGCGGCATCATTGCTCCCAGTCGCAGAGCCAGTGCCGAACCAATCGAACCGCCCGCGCCGGTGATGAAGATTGGCTGCTGTCGCAGCGCATCCAGCGCTTCCGGCGGTGGTGGCGGAAGATAAGGACGAGACAGGAAGCTGCGCCAGTCGATGGATTGCAGGAACGAATGCACATAAGAAGTATAAATCGGCTCCGGACCGCGTCCGCCCTGGGGATTCATTGTTTCGATGCGAATTGGCTCTTCCTTCGCATACACTGTAGAGTTCAGCGGTATTTGCAGGGCAGTTATCCTGCCGCCGTGGGGAAGAGAATGATGAGGATAAACGGGCTGTTGGCACTGGCATTCTTTGTTGCAAGTTTCGCGGGAGCGCAGATGCGCTTTGACGCAGAGGCAGTGCGGCTCAACAATCGCGGTGTGGCCGAGATGGGCCAGCAGTTTACCGACCG
>Ga0181520_10006985_pt1 | contig 16890 bp, 14 predicted proteins | sample PEATcosm2014_Bin_29_FD_132451 | JGI IMG/M metagenome (GOLD analysis project Ga0181520, IMG submission 132451) | Peatland microbial communities from MTU Mesocosm Facility, Houghton, MI, USA - PEATcosm2014_Bin02_30_metaG | ecosystem: Environmental > Terrestrial > Soil > Wetlands > Peat | place... | reverse complement strand
CGCCGGGGGGCGGCTTCACCTTCGAGCGCCGCGACATCTATCGGGGGCGCAAGGTCATCTTCGTGCCCTTCACCTCGCAGGGCGGCGCGCGCCACAGCCTCGAAGACCCGGGGAAAGGAGGCGTACGATGAGACCGCGGCTCGCCGGATTCCGCCTCGCGTCGCTCTTCCTCCTCTCATTGACCATGATCGCCTACGAGCTCGCCGTCATGCGCGGCTTCGCGGTCGGGAGCTGGTCCAACTTCGGGAGCATGGTCATCAGCATCGCCCTCCTCGGCTACGGCCTGGCCGGCACCATCCTCACCTTCCTCGAGAAGCGGGTCGCGCGCGACCCCGACCGCTGGCTGTCCCGGACCGCCTGCCTGGTCGGGCCCGCCATGGCCCTCGTCCACGTCGCCGCGCAGCAGCTGCCCTTCAACCCGGTCATGATCACCACCGACCGGCTGCAGTACTTCTTCCTGGCGGCCTACTACGTCCTCTACGCGATCCCCTTCTTCGTCGGGGCCCTCTACCTGGGCGTCTCCTTCATCGCCTTCCGCTCGAGGATCCACGCCCTCTACTTCTGGAACATGCTCGGCTCGGGCCTGGGCGGCTTCGTCCTCCTCGCCGGCCTCTACCTCCTGCCGCCGGAGCGCCTAGTGGGGCCCCTGGCCGCTCTGGCTTCGCTGGCGGCCCTATTCAGCCTCGTCGGGCATCGCGACCCTGAAGGACGCCTGTCCCTCCCTCTGGGAAGGTGCATGGCCGCGGCAGGGGCCCTCTGCGTCTCGCTCGCCCTCCTCGCCCTCTTCGGAGACATCCGGGTGTCGGAGTTCAAGCCTATCAACTACGCCCGTTCCTTCCCGGACTCGAAGCTGGTCTATCACTCCTTCGGCCCGACCGGGCAGCTCGACGCCTACTCGAGCTCCTTCTTCCACGTGGCTCCGGGCCTCAGCGACAACGCGTCGAGCGACATCGTCGCCATGCCCGAGAACGCCTTCCTCGGGCTCTACGTCGACGGCGACGGCCCCATGGGCATCATGCGCAAGCTCGATTCCCGCGAGGCCGAGTACTTCGACTACCTGCCGATGGCGGCCCCCTATCTCCTCTTCGAACGCCCGGACGTCCTCCTCCTCAGGCTGGGAGGGGGCCTGGGCGCGGACGCGGCCATCCACCACGGCGCGAAGAGCGCTACGATAGTCGAGCCCGATCCGGCCATCGTCGCCATGCTCCGGGACGAGCCGAAGCTCCGGGCCTATACTGGCGACGCGCTGCGCGACCCCAGGATCCGGATCGTCCCCACCGAGCCGAGGGCCTTCGCCCTCGAGACGAAGGAGCGCTTCGACATCGCGGAGATCGGCCTCATCGACTCCATCGGGCTTTCCCAGACCGGTGGCAACCCGGTCGCGGAGAACTTCCTCTACACCGCCCAGGGAATCGCCTCCTACCTCTCGACGCTCAAGCCGGGCGGGATCCTGTCGATCACGGTGTGGAACCGCCTGACTCCGCCGCGCAACGTTCCCAAGCTCCTCTCCACCGTGGCCGAAGCCTTGAGGCTCCGCGGCGACGCGGAGCCCGCGAAGGAGCTCTTCGTCTTCGATCAGCTCCTGTCGACGGCGACCATCCTCGTCAAGAACGGCCCCTTCGGCGAGCCGGAGCTGCGCAGTCTCCGAGCCTTCTGCGCGCGCATGTCTTTCGTGCCCTGCTACTACTCGGGCATGCCCAGACCGGTCCTCGGTCCCGACGAAGTCCTCCACTGGTACGCCCAGCAGCTCGGGCCCGCGCGGCAGGGCGGACCAGCGCCGACGGCGAGCGAGAGCCTTACCGAAGGTCCGGTTGCCGAAGGTCCGGCCGCCTCGGGCGGAGACCTCCTCCAGGAGGACCTCTACTTCTACACCCTGGATTCGATCCTCTCGGGCATGGGCGAGGCCTTCTACGCCGCCTATCCCTTCTCCATCCGGCCGGCCACCGACGACAAGCCCTACTACACCGCCTACGTCAAGCCGGCAACGCTTCCCGCGGTCGCAGCCGACATCCGCGAGCTTTCCGAGGAATGGGGCTACCTCCTCCTCGTCGCGACCCTCGGCCTCTCCGCGGTCTTCGGCCTTCTCATCGTCCTCTTCCCGATGATCGGCCGGTGGAGGGAGCTTTTCGGCCATCGGAGAGGGACGCTCCGGATAATCGCCTACTACGCCTGCCTCGGATTGGGCTACATGATGATCGAGATCTTCCTCATCCAGCGCCTGACCTTCTTCCTCGTCGATCCCATCTTCTCGAACTCGGTCGTCATCACCTCGATGCTCGTTCTCTCGGGCCTCGGAAGCCTTTCCAGCGCCTCGTGGCGCGTCTCGGGCCAGGTCAGGGTCCTGATCGCCGCCGGAGGCATCGCCCTGTCCTGCGTCTTCTACCTCTTCGGGCTGACGCCCGTGGTGGACGGCCTCCTCGGCCTCGACCTCGGCCTCAAGATCTGCATCGCGGCCCTGGTCGTCGCGCCCGCCGCCTTCTGCCTCGGCGTCCCCTTCCCGACGGGGCTCAGCGCCCTCTCCTCCTCGAGACCGGCTCTCATCCCCTGGGCATGGGGCGTAAACGGCGCCCTCTCGGTCACCGGCACGGTCTTCGCGCGGCTCTTCTCGATCTCCGCGGGCTATTCCTTCGTGCTGCTCGCGGCCATCGTCCTGTATGCGGCGGCTGCGGCTGCGTTCTCGGGGAACACGGCCGGACCGAGGCGAGGAGGAATTACATGGACGCCTTGATAACCGCGACGATATCCGAGGGTGATGCGTCGGCATCGAGGATCGCCCTTGTCTCGCCTTCGGCATCGAGGATCCAGATCGGTCCCGAATGCGTGACCGCGTATCCCCCGGCGAACTTCTCGATCAAGGCATGCGCCGCGGCGATCTCGGTCTCGTCCAGGCCTTTGGCTTTATCGGTCCCCATATCCGGCATTCCCCTACCCTCGGAATCCTGGACGTCGCTTTCCGAGACCTGGTGGACTCCGACACCATACGCGTTCCATATTCTTTTTAGGTCATCGAGCGGTCCGGTCAGGAAATGCCAGGTATCGTACAATCCGGCAAATTTACTATAATCGGCGATTACATCCGGGGTGTCTCGCAGGGGATCGGTCGTTATCGCGACGAATACGACCTTATCCAGGTCGGTACCCAGCGATGTTTGCGTCTCTCTGATTTTCATCGTCGTGAAGGGACAGATATCGGCGCAATGCGTGTAGATGAAACTGAGCACGACGATTTTCCCTCGAGTCGCGGACATTTTGAAGGCTTCACCCCTCTGGTCGGTAAGCGTAAGATCGGCCGCCTCGATGTGTTGAGAACGTATCGATGCCTGCGCCGAAACGGTCCCCAGTTCGAACGAGAGCATAAACGGCAAAATCGCGATCAGACAGGGTTTACGCATTCTTTCCCTCTTCCTCGTGCGGGATAGTCGCATTTCAATATAAAACTCTTCTATTCCCGGGGCCTAGGGGGCCAGTCTCGGCGACCTCCCTCGGCGCCCGAGGCTGGGCCCTGGCGGACATAGTCGTAGGAATAGTTTGAGGCTCCGCCCGCGGTTTAATTCCGCGCCGTGTAGGAATCGTCTTATTGTCCGCCGGGAAAGGCTCGCCTATCCTTTACCTGAGATGAGTTTCAAGCTAGCGGGCAAGACCCGCGCCGGGGCGGCGAGACCGGTGGAACTGGCGCCACCCACCCTCTCCGGGAGCGCCGATTTAGCCGCGCTCTGCGACGCAGTCTCCGACCTGGGCAAAGCCCTCGAGGATCTCCTCGAGGGAGCAGGGCCGACCTGGTCCCTCCCGCCTCGGCAGAGCCTCGCCCGGCTCGCCGGCGCGCACCCCGTCTGCGGGGGGTCGGAGTCCGTCGGCGCCGCCGCCCTCGCTACGCTCGTCAGTGCGGCCGCGGCCTCTCTCCGGGCGCTGCCGCCTCTGGCTTATGGCATCAGAGACGCGGGCGCGGCCCATGCCCTCTCCGAGGCGCGGATGATTCTCCCGATCGCGCGCTCGGTCGTGGGCTTTGTGCCGACCAAGACCGAAGAGGCGACGATGGCTCTCCTCGACCGCTTCAAGGCCGTGGAAGCGGCCTCGGACCAGGCCGCCGTGTCCTCGCGCAGCCTTCTCGACCGTATCGAGGGGCGCGGCTCCTCCGCGTCGGTCTCAGCCGTCGCCGAGCGGACGCGAACTGCCATGCAGGCGGAGCGGTCGGCGGTAGCGCGCATCGTCGAGTCCAACCGCGGCAACGCCTCGACGCTCCGCGCCATGTCTAAGGAGATCGAGGCCGGGATAGCTCTTGTCAACGAGATCGAGGAGATCACCGACCGATCGCGGCTCATCGCCTTCAACATGGCCGTCGAGGCCGCACATATAGGCGAGAAGGGCCGCGGCTTTCGCGTCATCGTCGATGAGCTGCGCAAGATCAACGACCGGACGGTCGAATTCTCGCGGCGGATAATTGCGCTCCTCTCGAAGTATAAAGAGTACAGCATCAAGCTCGGGGGAGAGATGGAAGACCATTCGAAGCGGCTCGATGAAGAGGTTGTCGGCGGCATAGCCTCGTCGGGAGAGGCCGTGGAGACCCTGATCTCTTCGTCAACCGCAACCGAAGAGCTGTCGCGCCGGCTCGCCTCGATCAGCCTCGACGTGCGCGGCAATCTCGATCATGTCATCGAGGCCCTGCAGTTCCAGGACATTACGAGGCAGATGCTGGAAGGGGCCCTGGGCATGATGGACGACCTCGGCCACCGCCTGGACGAGGCCGAGGCTGTCGTCTCGCCTCCCTCCGCGAGCGGCCGAGCCGCCGAACAGAAGCGATTCCACGAGCTTCAAGGCTCGTATATTTCTCGGGTCAAGACCAAAGAAGAAAAGATAGCGATCAAGGAGGCAGGGCTGTGAATTTTCTGGTCGTGGACGATTCGGCGACGATGAGGAAGATCGTAGGCGTCGCCCTCTCCGGCGCAGGCTACGCCTACGAGGAAGCGGAGAACGGCAAGGTGGGGCTCGAGAAAGCGCACGCCAAGAAATTCGACTGCGTGATCCTCGACGTGAACATGCCAGAGATGAACGGTATCGAATTCCTGAAGGCGCGGGCCGGCGATGCCGCCATCAAGGGCATACCCGTCATAGTCCTCACCACGCAGGACGAGGAGGCGCTCAAGAACGAGGCCCTCGGCCTCGGCGCGAAGGACTTTCTGGTGAAGCCTTTCCAGAAAGACGGCCTCCTGTCGGCCGTCGCGGCCGCCTTGAGGACCTGAGGCAAGGCTGTCCAACTTTCTCGTGTTGTCGGTGTTCTTATTTATTGAGGGACCATTCGAAGTCGCCCATATACTTGTTCACGATGGGGATGAGTTTATTCTGGTCCTTGAGCGCTTGGGTGGCGTTCTTTAATTTCTCCACAATTTTCGGATCGAATACCTTCCGCGAGAAATTGATTATGTTTTCCTGGACGTTCAGAATCAGAGGCTTGCCCAGTTGCGACTTGGAAATGTCGAGATTTTTCGCCTCGTAATAAAGGCCGATACTGGAACCGAGAGCCGCATCTATCCGTTTGGCGACAAGCAATTTCATCATGGTATTGTAATTATCCACTTCATATTTCTTTATGAGTGCATCGTTGGAGAAAGCCTCGTCGAAGGAACCACCGCGCAATACTCCCACCGTTTTCCCATGCAGGTCCGCCAGGCTTTTGAAGGGGGCATCGCTCAATCCCACGATTATCGTCGGCATGGCAATGACACTGGCTACCTGTACCGAATTCTTCAATATCTCAGGATTGACAAAGCGAATTACAAAGCTGGCCGTTCCGTACTCGAGGTCCACGACTGTCCTTGCGTATGGGGTGATCGTATTCGCATACGACAACCCCGATTCTTGGGCAATCATGTTCGCCATCTCATAGGATATTCCCGTAGGCTTGCCGTTCTGGTCCAGAAATCCGAAAGGCGCGACATTGATGGTTTCTATTTTCAGGTCTTGCGCCCAAAGACTTGCAAAATTCCCTAGCACAAATGTAGAAGCCAGAAAAAAGAGAAGCGAAGGCTTGTAATGCGATTTCTTAATGCCGGAAAATAAGAATGCTCCCATATTGACCCCCAATGAATGAAATTTGAAGGACAAGCCTTCGATCGGCTTAGCCCTTTAGAATTCTTCGAATTCTTCGTTTTTTGCATCATTTACCGGCACGATTGCGGTTTTTATCGACTGTCGATTCTTTCGGGCGGCGGACTCTGTCTCGAGATTCGGAGGGGCGGTTGTCCTTCCTTTTTGGGGACCGCGGGAATGATTCTCCGTACCGGAGGAATTCGTATCCTGACTATCCGTCGATTCGATCCTGAAAAAGGATATTGTCTCCTGCAGCAAGACTGCCTGCCCGCTTAGCTTCTCCGAGGAGGCGGCGAGCTCTTCGGACGAAGCGGCATTCTCCTGGATGACCGTATCCAGCTGAACAATCGCCTTCGATACTTGCTCGGTGCCGGCACTCTGTTCCAGGCTCGAAGTGGCGATCTCCTGCATGAGCTCCGCAGTTTTCCGGATATCGGGCACGATCTTTGCAAGAAGTGCGCCTGCCCGTTCCGCCACGGCGACGGAGTTCGTGGAAAGAACTATTATCTCGCCCGAAGCCTTCTGCGACCGTTCAGCCAGTTTGCGTACCTCGCTGGCGACCACGGCGAAACCCTTTCCCGCGTCTCCGGCTCTGGCCGCCTCTATTGCCGCATTGAGGGCGAGCAAATTGGTCTGTCTCGCGATCTCTTCGATGATAGAAATGCTTGAAGCGATTTTTTTCATTGCCACAACCGTTTCCTGTGCCGCCTGCCCGCCCTCTTCGGCATCCTGAGCCGAATTTCGAGCCAGTTTCTCGGTCAAGGTGGCGTTTCCGGTATTCTGCTTTGTCGTCGCCGACATCTCCTCCATGGAGGCCGAGACCTCTTCCGCGCTGGCCGCCTGCTCGCTCGAACCCCTGGATAGGTCCTGGGCCGTTTCGTTTATCTGCCCCGATCCGGTACGTACGTTTTCGGCGGCATTTTGGATAGCCAGCAAAGTTTCTTTAAGGCTAAGCCGCATCGATTCAAGCGAACGACACATGTCGCCGACCTCGTCGCTTCGTTTAAGGTAGGAAGCGCTGGCTTCAAGCGTCAAATCGCCTTTCGCCACCCCCCCTACGAGCTGTAGTAATTGCCTTATCGCCGCTATGAGCGAGCCGGTTATGACAAGCAACACTACGACTATTATCGCGAAAAGAACTATGCCGAGAATCGCCAATTGCAACGTGATAGAACGTATTTCACCTCGGGCAAATGCGTCGGTGAACGAGAGCGTCGCAACGCCTATTTTATCGCTATCATGCAGGATATCCGCGCTTTTGACTATTTTGACGCTTCCCTTTTTGTCGGCCACCAGCTTTGCGATGGAATTCCCTTTGGTATCCAGTATCTCGATCGAGACGATCTCGCGGATTTTTTGGAAGGAAGCGAGACTTTGGGCCAGTCCTTGGGTGTCCATATTCCACAGATATGTGCTATTCGTGGTCGAAGCGAGGGCGGTCAGGGTATCGGCATATGCATTGAGATCGGCGCTCTTTTTTCGCGATTGATCCAATGACAGAAATAGGATAAATAAGGAAAAACCGAAGAAAAATACTATTATAATAGGCATGAGCAATTTCCCGCGAAGCTTCATAGGATCCACTCCATTCAAAAATCGAATTAAGGCTGCCACTCGATATATTTCGACGCTCCGGAACTGTACTGGCCCATGATCTCTTTGTATTTGCCATCGGCTTTGAGCTTTGCGATCCCATCGGAAATCATTGCGTCGACCGGGCCATCACGCGCCCCTTTTTGCAGAAGAAAGACGCCTCTAAATGTGTCATAGTACTGTCGCATGACATTCTTGAGACCGAGGCGTCTCAGCGCGGCGTCGGTCGAGCCTTGGGAGAATATGAACCCGTCGATTGCTCCGGTGTCGACTTTCTTGAGACTGGCGTCGATACTCGTCGAGAAGGCTATAGGGAAGGGGAAATGATCGATGTGGGCCGAGTCCGTCTCCAGTTTGTAGTTCTTGGTGTTGCCGGATTTCAAATCCTCCACATTTATCGTTTTCGTTTTATTGGCATATAGTACAAATACGATCTTAAGCAGTTCGGCGCTCGAGTAATCGTAATTAAGTCCTGCCCATTTTTTTTGATCGGGGTTCTGCACGAAGGCGGACTCGATATCCGCTTGCCTTGTCTCCATCATATATATGGCGCGGGCGAAGGGCAAAATCTGAACGTTTGCCGTCCTCCCTTCGACATCCGCTATGGCTTCGATGATCCTCGTATAGGCATCGGTGGCCGTGGGTGAAAGTTGCGGCACCACAACATTTAATGTCTGCGCCGAAACACCGGAAACCAAACCGATAATGCTTGCAAATAAAAACAACAATCTTTTAGTCAAGCCATTCCTCCTACGAATAAAAACCCCGAACGGGGAATTAAATACGATTATTGCCTCCAAGAGAAAGAATCGATCGATCGACAGATTATCAGTTTATGCAACACATCTTTGAAATCAAGCAAAATCTAATGCAGGCATCGTAAATATTTAACAATTTCCTTGTCCCATCAGGCACCGACCACGAGGAGAGTTCCTTTCTCCAGTTCGCCCGGAAGATCCGGCTAGTACCTGTAGCGGATGGACCGCAGTACTGCCCGCAGAGGCTCCCCTTCCGCGTCGGCCGAGGCCTCGGCGAGCGTTTCTCCCTCCGATCCGTCGGAGAGGAAGAGATATTCGGGCAGCTCGAGCTTGATATCCGCTCCGGGGCCGAAATAGGAGGTCAGGAATACTCCGGCCGCGACGTTGAGAATCTCGAGGAGGGAATCCTCCTCGCTCTCCCCGGCGCGGGCGCCTCCGCCTTGGAAGAGGGTCGACTCGACCCGCTCCTTGAGCGAGACTGGACATTCGATCTCGAGCCGGCAGGAGACGGGTTTGAGAACGTCGATGGCCACTCTGACGAGGGCTTCGACCGCGACGGCGCCTCCCGCGCCGGGCGAGGCTATCTGCCCCTGCGCCATTGGCGCCACGTCGATGAAAGCCATGTCCCCGAAAGCGATCGAGAGCGCCTCCATGAGAAGGCCGGTCGCCTTGATGGAATCGATCGTATCGTTCATCCTTCGCCTCCTATCGCCTGCAGCATCTTCGCTGGCGAGACCGGTTTCTTCACCACTGCCTTGACTCCGAGCGCGTCGAACTCCGATTCGAGGGCGCTGTCGGCGATGCTGGACACGATGACGACGGAGATCCCTGCCGTCGCCGGGTCTCCCCGGAGGAGTGTCGCGAAGGTCCTGCCGTCCATCTTCGGCATGTTTATGTCCGTGATGACCAGCTCTATTCCCGGATGTGCGCGGAGGCTCGAATAGGCGTCGAGGCCGTTCTCGGCGAAGAGGTACTCCGCGATCTCTATGCCGGCCATCTGCACGCAGCGCTGGATTATCATCCTGGAAGTCGACGAGTCGTCGACGATAAGCACTTGGCCGTAGCTTCTCATGCCGGTCCTCCTCAAATCGCCCATGTCTTCTGGCCGGACGAGATGGTCGTCTCCCCATCGGCGACGGAGAGCGAGACCGTCCTGGAAAGGCCTCCGCCCGTGTCCTCGGCCAGGGGGCCGAGGGAGGAGCCCCATAATATGCGCTTGGCGGCGAGGAGGTTCCTCTTGCCAATGTCGAAGAATCCGCCGGGATCCATGACCGAGGCTCCGCCGGCGAGCTTGACCCAGACGTTGCCTCTGACGGCGCCGCGTTTCTTCATCTCCTCGATCATGATGGGCAGGCCCGTATCGGCGAAATAGCCGGGCTGGCTGTGCGCCCTCTCCGCGTCGACCTTCGAGTCCGGCAAGGCGATATGGATCATCCCGGCTATCGCAAGACGCGCATCGTAGATGAGGACGGCGACGCAGGAACCCAGGGCGTAGGTCTTGAGGATATCGGAGGCCTCGCTCGAGACTGCCCATTCTCCGATGCCGACGGTGCGCACGCTCACCTCGGGCCTCCCGCGAGGCAGGAGATGAGCTCGTCGACGACGCGATCCAAGCTCACGAGACGCTCGGCCGCGCCGTTCTCCCAAGCCTCTTTGGGCATGCCGAAGACCACCGACGAAGCCTCGTCCTGCGCAAGACAGCGCCCGCCTGCCCGCCGCATCTCGAGGAGGCCGGCCGCCCCGTCCCGGCCCATGCCGGTGAGGATGAGGCCCAGGGCCCTGTCTCCCGCGATCTCCGCCACGGAGGAGAACAGCACGTCCACCGAGGGCCGGTGGCCGCAGACCTTTGGCCCCGGTACGCTTGCGATTTTCCATACCCTGTTGCGGGAGACAAGTTTGGCGTGGAAGTCGCCCGGAGCGACGAGGACGAGGCCCGGCTCGAGTTCGTCGCCGTCCTCGGCCTCTCTCACCTCCACCTCGGAGATCTTGTTCAGTGACTCGGCGAAGATCCGCGTGAACACGGGCGGCATATGCTGCACGACGATGGTTCCCGGCATATCTTTGGGAAAGGCGGGGATGATGGTATTGAGGGCCGTCGTTCCGCCTGTAGAGGCGCCGATGGCGATGATCCTGCCCGCGCCGCGTTCGGCCTCCGGACCGACGCGCGCCCGGTCGCCGGCGCGGGCGGTCGCGCTCGCTTTGGCGAGGACCGCGCCGCGCCGCATCTTGGAGACATCGGCCCGAGCGGCCTCCTTCACGGCTTCGGCGAGATCGGAAAGCATGGCGGCCAGGCCCTCGCGATCGGAGGCCTTGGGCTTGGCGACGACGTCCACCGCGCCGGCGTCCAAGGCCTCGAGGGCGCGGCGCGAGCCTTCGGGCGTGATCCCGGAGACGATGACGATGGGAATGGGATATTGCGGCAGGAGCTTCCGCAAGAACTCGATGCCGTCCATCCTCGGCATCTCCACGTCGAGGGTGAGGACCTCCGGCCTCAGGAAGACGATCTTGTCGCGGGCGTCGTAGGCGTCTTCGGCTTTGCCGACCACTTCTATGTCGGGATCCCGGGAGAGCCCGCGCTCGAGGAGATCGCGGGCGATCGCCGAGTCGTCCACTATGAGGACGCGAGTCTTCGCTCCTCCCACCCTCGGGTTCTCCGCCATCTAGACCTCCGCCTTCCGGTATATCGCGGGGCTCACGTACTCGAAAGGGCAGTCGGAGCGCTGGATCGTCTCCGAGTGGCCTATAAAAAAGTAGCCGCCCGGCCTCACGTAGCGATAGAACGAGGAGACGAGACGCGCCCGGGACGCCTGATCGAAGTAGATCATCACGTTTCTGCAGAAGACCACGTCGAAAGAGCTCTTGAAGGGATAGGAGTCGGCCATGAGGTTGAGCCTCTTGAACAGGACCATGCGCCTCACTTCCGGCGACAGCTCGTAGCACTCGTCGTCGAGCTCCCGGAAGCTCGAGGCCTTCATGGCCCGCGGTATCTCCGACAACTTCTGCGCGGAGTAGATCCCCGTCTTGGCCGCCTTCAGGGCGGCGAGCGAAATGTCCGTGGCGAGGAGACCGAGGTCTGCCCTATCGATTGCCGGGCCGAAGCAGTCCCGGAGGACCAGGGCCAGGGTGTAAACCTCCTCCCCGGCGGCGCAGCCCGCGCTCCACATCCGGACTTGGTAGCCGGGATCGCGCTCGAGCCTGCGCTTGATGCCGGGGAGGACTTCCTTCGCGAGGAATTCGAAGTGGTCCTTCTCGCGGAAGAAGAAGGAGTGGTTCGTCGTCAGGCGGTTGATGAATTCCGAGAGCTCGTCGCCGCTCGAGTCCGCGCGCAGGTAGTCGAAGTACTCCGCGAAGGATTGAAGGCCAAGCTGCCGCACCCGCTTCGTCAGCCTCCCCGCGACGAGGACGCGCTTCTGGTTCCCGATCTGAATGCCGAAGCGCGAGTACAGCAGCGAGGCGACGAAGCGGTAGTCGGCGTCGCCGAGGGGGAGGACGTCCTCTAGGCCCACCGCGACGCCCAACTACGCTCCAGCGGTGGCGACCGCCGCAGCCCTCGAGCCGGCCCCTGCCGCCGTCCCGGCGGCCATGTTCCCGATGTCCTCGTCCCTGATTATCTTCTCGACATCGATGAGGATCTTGACCTGTTCGCCGACCTTGCCCATCCCGGATATGTAGCGGTCCCTGCCCGAGACGGTCTTGAACCGGGGCGGAGGCTCGATATTGCTCTCGGGTATCTCCATGACCTCCTCGACGGTGTCGACGATGAGGCCGATGAGGACCTTGTCTATCTCCGCGACGACTATGCAGGTGCGATCGTCGTAGTCCCGCTCCGCGATGTTGAACCGCAGCCGCAGGTTCACGATCGGTATCACCTTCCCCCGCAGGTTGATCACGCCCTTGACGTAGTCGGGCATGTCGGGCACGGCCGATATGGTCTGCAGCTCGATTATCTCGATGATGTGCCGTATTCCGATCCCGTAGGACTCCTGCCCGATCTTGAAGAAGAGGTACTTGTTGGCCTGAGTATCCTCGTTCTCCTCGTCCAGGGCGAGATCCTCGTCCTGGACGGCGCGCTTCATGCTTGCTTCGGCCATGGCATTCCTCCTAGAACTTGCCGAAGTTGTCGTCGTCGAGAGAGATGACCTCGGCCGGGTCGAGAGCCATCGCCTTGACCTTGCGGCCGGTAGAGACGATGCCCTTGTGGGCGAGCGCCGCCGAAGCGCCGGCGCGATGGCCGGATGCTGCGCCTTGGCCCTCCCTGGCCATCTCCGCGCGCAGCATCTGCAACATTTCGGCGTTGTCCATCTTGCCGTCCTTGGCCTTCAGCTTGAAGCGGGCGAGCATGGCCTTGACCTGCTGCGACTGGGAGGAGAGCTCCTCCGAAGCCGAGGCGCTCTCTTCCGAGGACGCCGTGTTGGACTGAGTGACTTGGTCTATCTGGTTGAGGCCGGTGGACACCTGCTCGAGGCCCTGGGTCTGCTCCTTGCTCGCCGTGGCCACTTCCTCGGCGAGGGTCGCGACCTGGCCCGCGCCGCCGACGATGTCCGCCAGCTGCTTGGCCGTGAGGTCGCAGAGCGAGTTGCCCCGCTCGATGTTGGCGATGGCCTCGTCGACCATCCTCGTCGTGTCCTTTACGGAGTTTGCGCTGCGCACTGCGAGGTTGCGCACCTCTTCGGCGACGACCGCGAAGCCCTTTCCGTACTTGCCCGCCCGGGCCGCCTCCACGTTGGCATTGAGGGCCAGGAGGTTTATCTGGAATGAGATATCGTCTATGGCCTTGACGATCTTCTTGATCTCCTCGGCGCTCTTGTTGATGTCTCCCATCGCTATGACGAGGTTCTGCATCTGGGCGTTGCCGTTCTCGGCGTTGCCTTTGGCCGTCTTCGCCAGATTGTTCACCGTCACCGCGCTTTCCGTGTTGAGCTTGGTCTGGCTCGAGATCTCGGTGATCGAGGATGTGATCTCCTCGAGGGAGGAAGCCTGCTCCGTCGCGCCTTGGGACAGGGACTGGCTTGCCTGCGAGACTTGCAGCGAGCCTTCGGCCACCTGGTCGACCGCGATGTTGACCTGTCTCAAGGTCTCATTGAAGGACTCGAGGGAGTCGTTGAGGGCCGTCTTGAGGATGTCGAAATCGCCTTTGTATTCTCCCGCGATCCGCAGGGTGAGATCGCCGTCGGCGAGGCGCTTTAGGACGGCCACCGTCTCGTTGATCGGCGTGATGACCTCGGCGAGGGTCTCGTTGATTCCCTTGACCAGCTGGTTCCAGCCGCCGAGGAACTTGGCCGCGTCGGCCCTGGTGTCCAGCTGGCCGGCTATGGCCGCCTTTACGAGCTTGTCTGTCTCGGACAAGAGCTCGCTCATCATTTTCACCACCGCGTTGAGGTTCTGCTTGATGATGTTGTATTGCCCCTTGTAGACCGTGGTGATCTCCGGCGGAATCACGCCCTTCGAGACCTTGTCGACGTAGTCGGCGGTGACCATCAGGGGGTCGACGATGTTGGTGATCGTGTCGTTGACGCCCTTGACAAGTTGGTTCCAGCCGCCGAGAAACTTGGCGGCGTCGGCGCGCTTGTCGAGCTCGCCGTCCGCGGCCGCCCTGATTATGATGTCGGTCTCCTTGAGAAGCTCGCTCATCATTTTCACCACCGCGTTGAGGTTCTGCTTGATGAGGTTGTACTGTCCCTTGTAGACCATGGTGATCTCCGGCGGAATGACGCCCTTCGAGACCTTGTCGACGTAGTCGGCGGTGACCATCAGGGGGTCGACGATGTTGGTGATCGTGTCGTTGACGCCCTTGACGAGTTGGTTCCAGCCGCCGAGGAATTTGCCAGCGTCAGCGCGCTTGTCCAGCTCACCGTCGGCCGCCGCCTTGACGATGAAGTCGGTCTCCTTGAGGAGCTCGCTCATCATTTTCACGACCGCGTTTAGGTTGGTCTTGATGAGGTTGTACTGTCCCCTGTAGACCGTGGTGATCTCCGGCGGAATGACGCCCTTCGAGACCTTGTCGACGTAGTCGGCGGTGACCATGAGCGGGTCGACGATGTTGGTGATCGTGTCGTTGACGCCCGAGACCAGTTGCTTCCAGCCGCCGAGGAACTTGGCGGCGTCGGCGCGCTTGTCCAGCTCGCCGTCGGCGGCCGCACGGATGATGATATCCGTCTCGGCGAGCAGGTCGCTCATCATCTTCACAACGGAGTTGAGGTTGTTCTTAATGATGTTGAAGTCGCCATTGTAGGTGTCGGTGATGATCGGGGGAATCACACCCTTCGATATATCGTCGACGTACCTGGCGGTCACGTTGATCGGGTTGATCACTGCGTCGAGGGTCTTGTTGACACCCTCAACGATTTTCTTGTAGTCACCCTGGTGCTTGGAGGCGTCCGCGCGGGTCGCGAGCTTACCGTCCACCGCGGCCTGGGACAGCATACCTGCGTCCGTTACGAGGAGGCCGATATTGTCGATGCAGGAGTTGACCGAGACTGAGAGCTCGCCGAGCTCATCTTTGGAGCGGGTGTCAAGCTTCAGTGAGAGGTCCCCGACCGCGATCTTGCCGACCCGGTCGGCGATCTTGTGGATCGAGCTCGACATCGAGCTGCCCAGGATGAGACCTACGGCGACCGCAGCGCCGAAGGCCAATACAGTGACGATTATCACGATGATCGCAGCCTGGGTCGCGCTGTCTTCAACGATCTTCGCGTTGTCGATCGTGTAATGCTGTTCGTCGTAGTCTTGGACTTTCAGCTGCGCGGCTAAAGTGTCGTCCACCGAATGATCCGCAATAATCATATCCGCGATTTGGGCGAAAGCGCCCGAGCGCTCCGGGTTTGGGGTTCCGATCGCCTTCGCGCTCGCGCCGGTCCCCGTCGTAGTCTGGAGCGTCACCGGCAAGGCTCGCGCCTTGTTGAGGAGCGCAATGAGTGTGTTGTTGAAGGTTGTTCCCGTCAGGAGGTCGGCCTTGAACTCGCCCCATATTTTTTGCTCTTGAGGCGTCTGCCGGCCGGCATCATAAAGGTCCATTTGTTTTTGCCTATCCACGCGGGCTGCCGCTATCATGTCTAGTTGCGCTTTAACGAATGCATCGTCGACGATCAGTGGATTGGTTATCGTATTGACCGATGCCTTCACTATCCTCAGGTCATTCCCGATTTTATCGAGGGCCATGAGAGATGGTACCGTAGTGCCAGTCAATTCCCGAATGTTGTTCCCCAGGCTCGTCAGCTGAGTGATACCGATCACTCCCGCGATGCCGCAGAGCAGCGCCACCGAGATGAATCCCACCAGGAGCTTCGCCCTGATATTCATGCTTTCCTCCTCATGTCCCGTCCTAGGCCTCTAAACGTAGGGAAAGAAGCTTTCCCGTATCTATGATGAAGCTGACCGTCCCGTCGCCCAGGATCGAGCAGCCCGAGATGCCCTCGACCTTGCCCAGGTACTCGGAGAGCGACTTGACGACTATCTGTTGGTTGCCCACGACCTCGTCGATGAGGATGCAGGCATTGTGGCCCCCGGAGTGGACGACGATGATGATGCCCTGGGTCGGATCGAGGATGGCGTTCTTGATGTTGAAGACCTCACCGAGCTTGACGAGAGGCATCACCGAGCCGCGGAGGGCCACCGCCATCTCGCCCTTCTCCGCAACGGTCAGCTGGGTCGGCGATACCTTGAAGAATTCGAGGATGTCGCCCAGGGGGATGGAGTAGAAGTTGCCTCCGGCCCGCACGGTGATGCCCTCGATGATGGCCATCGTGAGGGGGATCTTGAGGATGAACTCCGTACCCTCGTCCGGCGCGGTGCGGATGTCCACCTTGCCGCGTATCCGCTCGAGGTTCTTTTTGACGACGTCCATGCCCACGCCGCGGCCCGAGACCTCGGTGACCCTGTCGGCCGTGGAGAAGCCAGGCTCGAAGATGAAGGCCCAGACCTCCTTGTCGGGGATCCCCGCGGCGCCATCGGGCTTGATCATGCCCCGCTCGATCGCCTTGGCGAGGATACGCTCGCGGTCGAGGCCGGCCCCGTCGTCCTTCACGCTGATCCAGATTTCCGAGCCTTCGTAGCGGGCGTCCAGGTGGATGGTCCCAGTCGCCGTCTTGCCCGAGGCGGCGCGCCGCTCGGGGCTCTCGAGACCGTGGTCGATGGCATTGCGTATGATGTGGACGAGGGGATCCGATATCTGCTCGATGACGTTCTTGTCCATCTCGGTATCCTGGCCCGTCGAGAGGAATTCGACCGGCTTGTCGAACTTTCTCGACAGGTCGCGTACGAGGCGGGTCATCTTGTGGAAGAGCCCCTCCAGCGGGATCATGCGGATCATCATCACCGTTTCCTGGATGTCGCGGCTGATCTTGTTGAGACCCGAGAAGGACTTGGAAAAGCTGTCGAGCTTGAGCCCCTCCAGGTCGGGGCTGTTGAGCACCATGGACTCGGCGGTGATGAGCTCCCCGACCAACTCGAAGAGCTT
>Ga0181520_10006981_pt1 | contig 16902 bp, 9 predicted proteins | sample PEATcosm2014_Bin_29_FD_132451 | JGI IMG/M metagenome (GOLD analysis project Ga0181520, IMG submission 132451) | Peatland microbial communities from MTU Mesocosm Facility, Houghton, MI, USA - PEATcosm2014_Bin02_30_metaG | ecosystem: Environmental > Terrestrial > Soil > Wetlands > Peat | place... | reverse complement strand
GCGCCTCGATCGAACTGTTTATCCTGCCACCGTACGCGCCCGAGTTGAACCCTGATGAACTGGCGTGGTCGCATATCGAAACAAGGGTGGCTAAAACAATGGCACAAACCAAGGAAGAACTGAAGAAGAGCGTTGAACGCGCCATGCACAGATTGCAAAAGCTACCCGACATGGCAGCCGGATTCATTGGCACACCGACTTGCGCCTATGCGAAAGCATGAGGCTTTACTTGCGACTGGTTTAATACAACTGCAGTCGACTAGCCGACAGGCTAGTCGACGGTGACGGTGAACGCCTGCGTGTAAGAGCAGCCGCTCACGGTGTAGGTTGCGGTATAGACGTTGGCGCCTGCGCTCAGCGCGATGTTATCGATCTCGCGCGCGCTGGAGGTGAAGTTGTTGGGTCCGGTCCAGCTCCAGGCGCCTCCGCTCAACGGCCAGGGGCCGAGGTTCACCGACGTGGTTGCGGAGACCACGGTGACCGCGCTTTCGGACGTTGTGTTCCAGACGCCGTTCACGGCGATGTAAGGAACGATGGGGTTGGCGGCGCCGCAGCCGCTTACCGTGACGGTGAACGCCTGCGTATAGATGCTTCCGTCGAGGGTGTAAGTCGCGGTATAGACGTTGGCGCCTGCGCTCAGCGGGATGTTATCGATCTCGCGCGCGCTGGAGGTGAAGTTGTTGGGTCCGGTCCAAGTCCAGGCGCCGCCGCTGACCGGCCAGGGACCGAGGGTCACAGAGGTTCCCGGAGTTACGGTGACCGCGCTTTCGGACGTTGCGTTCCAGACGCCGTTCACCGCGATGTAAGGGACGATGGGGTCGGTCGCGGTTACTGTGACGACAAACGATTGGGTGCTAATTCCTCCGTCGGCATTGGTGTATGTCGCGGTGAAGTCATTGACGCCCAGGCTCAACGGAATTGCGTCGATCTCACGCGCGGTGGAGGTGAAACCGTTGGGCCCTGTCCAACTCCAGCCCGCCGCGATGGGCCAGGGACCGAGGTTGACGGTGGCACCAAAGGCCACGGTCGCAGTGCTGGCGGCCTGCCATGCCGCGCCGTTCACCTGGAGATAGGGAGCGATGGGGGTGGGAGCGGCGTTCACCATCTGGCTCACCGCGTTCGAGGCACTGCCGGCAAAGCCTTGTGAGAGACCGCTTGGGGCGAATTCCGCGACGATCGAGTTGATGCCAGCCGGCAGGGCAGCGGTTGTCCAGTTGGTCGGTCCGGTGCCGCCTTCAAAAATGGCGGTTCCCAGTGTCGTACTTCCTCCCAGCGTCGTGCTCGCAACGAAGGTCACAATGCCGGCGGGGGCCGCGCCTCCGAGGGAACTCGATACGGTCGCGGAGAGGGTAACTGGCTGTCCGATAGTCGAAGGGTTGGGTGATGTCGTCAGAATTGTGGCGGTCGGTATCAGGCTGGATACGACCGCTTGGCTCACCGGATTCGAGGTACTGCCGGCAAAGCTTGGACCGCTTGGCTCACTGCCGGGAGTGACGATTGGCGCGAATTGCGCGAAGATCGAGTTAATGCCGACCGGCAGGGCAGTGGTTGTAAAGGGTTCTCCAAGCGGGACGGACCCCAGTGTCGCGCTCCCCGCAACGAAGGTCACCGTACCGCCGTTGGGCGCATCTCCACCTGAAATCGTTACGGTCGCGGTAAGGGTGACAGGCTGCCCGACAGTCGAAGGATTCGGCGATGTCGTAAGAATTGTGGCGGTTGGCAATGGGCCGACCGTCTGGCTCACCCCCCCCTGGCTCGATGCAAAGTTGGAATAGCCCGAATAGGTCGCGGTGATCGTATGTGTACCCGCCGGGATAGGGTTGGAAGGGATGAAGGTGGCTTTGCCGCCGCTCAGCGAGGAAGAAGAGCTGCCATATTGCCCGCCGTCAACGAAGAAAGTCACCAATTCTCCATCCGGGGGAACGCCAGCGCTGGAAGCGACGGTTGCCGTAAAAGTCACCGATTGTCCCCAGACAGATGGGTTCAGCGAAGAAGCGACAGTCGTTGTGGTCGGGACAAGCGGCGCGCTGGGCTGATAGACCCACAGGTCGTTGAGATAAGCTATCGTGTTGATGGAAGAGTCAAAAACGCCCCCAAATAACCATAAATTACCGCTGTTGTCGGTCCAACTTACAGCGCCACCGCGTCCTCCTGGGGTATTTCCGGCAGCAGGCACACCCAACGTGCCGTAGACTCCGGGCTGGTTACAAAAGTTGTAACCATCTTGGACAGAGCAGTTCATTACGCTGTTTCCGCCCATCCACGCCCATGCATTAAAGGACGGATTAATGTCTTGAATGAACTCCCAAAGATAGTCAGGTCCGGCCCCAAAGAGCCAGAAATTACCGCTCTGGTCCGTCCAGTTCGCACCGTTATCGCCACTTCCAGGAATGTTTCCGACGGCTGGCACACCCAACGTGCCGTAGACTCCAGGCCGACTGACGCTGTTGCTGCCGCCCATCCATGCCCATGCATTAAGGGACGGAATGAACTCCCAAACATCGTTGAGGTCGGCCGCATTGCCGTTGTTACTCTCATTGCCGCTGGCATCATAGCCTTCGCCGCCAAACAGCCAGAGATTGCTGTTCTGGTCCGTCCAACTATTTGCCCCCGCGCGAGATCCCGGGATGTTTCTGGGGACAGCTAAACCCAATGTGCCATAAATACCCGGATTGCCGGAGCAGGTAGTTATATCAGCGAGGGTAGTGCAGGGAATCGTGCTGCTTCCCCCCATCCACGCCCACTCGCCATACGTGCCAAGCGAAGGATTGAACTCCCAAAGGTCGTTGAGATAGCCGTAATTGCCGTTGACATCGTAGCCTTCGCCGCCAAAGAGCCAGAGATTGCCGCTCCTGTCGGTCCAGCTTACAGCGGAATCGCGCGATCCAGGGATGTTACCTGCGGCTGGCACACCCGGCGTACCGTAGACTCCTGGTGCCCGGAGGCAATATTCAGAACCGCGAACACAATTGGGTGCCGTGGCGCTTCCGCCCATCCATGCCCATTCTTTGGTGGAAGGATTGAACTCCCAAAGGTCGTTGAGATCGCCGGGATAGTCGAGACTATCGTAGCTGCCATCGAAGCCGTTGCCCCCAAAGAGCCAGAAATTGCCGCTCTTGTCGGTCCAGCTCACAACGCCCCAGCGGCTTCCGGGAATGTTTCCTGCGGCTGGCACACCCAACGGGCTCCAGACGCCGGGATTGCCACCGAGGCTTCCAACCGTGCTGCTTCCGCCCATCCAGGCCCATTCGTTTGAGGAAGGATTGAACTCCCAAAAGTCATTGAGAATCTCGCCATAATCGTTGACATCGAAGCCTTCGCCGCCAAAGAGCCAGAGATTGCCGCTCTTGTCGGCCCAGCCTACAGCGCCATAGCGTCCTCCGGGGATGTTTCCGGTGGCTGGCACACCCAACGTCCCGTAGACTCCGGGAATCTGACCATTGGTGGGGATCGTGCTGCTCCCGCCCACCCAGGTCCATTCGTTGGCGGCGGTGGTTTGGGCATTGGCGGTCGAGGCAACGCAGAGAGCCAACGCCAGCATGAGGCAGAGCGCGATCCAGCGGTGCCGCCTGACAGGACGGCTAGATGGGTAAGTTGAGGTAAGGATGGAGCTTGCGGATGGTGGGGGAAGGAAATGCGAAAACATCAAATTGAAGGAAATGAAGTTCATCTTGAGACTCTCCTTGCGAGTTTCGGGCTTGTTTGTCGTTGTGTGCGGGGGAATTGCGCCTTGGGAACTGCCCGATTGGGTATATCGGGTATCCATCATACAATACCGTAGTTTAGTCGAGGAATCCTTCAATTATTTTCTGTGAATAACAATTGCTTTTTCTCAACGGTTGTATTTGCCCCAGATCAGATGAATCGGGTCCTGAAGGCGTTCCTATTCTTGGCCTGCATTCAGAACGTTAAAGCCCAATGCGGGCAATGGTATCCGCAACTATGTATCTCGCAGGCATATATTTATCGTCGATTTGCCGTTAGAAACGCGCCAAGGGCCGCGGGTTAGCCCCCGCTGCGCGGGGATGGCAAATTGGCGGGGGCGCGCGGCAGGCCGGGGACTGACCTGCCGCTGAAAGTTACGCCAGCTTGACGAGGAACTCCTTCATGCGGCGTATGCCCTCGTCGATGTTCTGCTTGGTGACGGGGTAGGAGATGCGGATGTGGTGGGCGGTGCCGAAGGCCTCGCCGGGGACGGTAACTACGTGGGCCTCGTGGAGCAGGCGGGTGGCCAGCTCGGTGGCGGTTTCGATGCCGCCCTTGCCTATGTAGGCGCTGAGGTTGGGGTAGACGTAGAAGGCGCCTTCGGGCTTGACGCAGGTCAGGCCGGGAATCTCGGCTAGCTTGGAGAGCATATAGTTGCGCAGATCGATGAACTCGGCGCGGAACTCGGCGACGCACTCTTGGGAGCCGGCGAGGGCGGCGATTGCCGCTTTCTGAACGAAGCTGGTCGCGTTGGAGGTGGATTGCGACTGGAGCTTGCTGAGATTGGCGGCGACGGCTTTGGAGGCAAGGGCGAAGCCGGCGCGCCATCCGGTCATGGCATAAGTCTTGGAGAGCGAACCGAGGATGACGATGTGCTCCTTGGCCCAACTGAAGGAGCCGCCGGAGACGGGCTTGCCGGAGTAGTTGAGATAGACGTAGCACTCGTCGAGGAGGAGATAGATGCAGCGCTCATGGGCGAGGTGGACGATGCGCTCCAAGTCCTCGGCGCTGACCACGGAGCCGGCGGGGTTGGAGGGCGAGTTGAGGATGATGGCCTTGGTCTTGGGGGTGATGGCCTTCTCGATGGCCTCGGCGGTGATGCGAAAGCTCTGGGCCTCGTCGGTTTCGAGGAAGACGACCTTACCGCCGGCGTACTGAACGATGTCCTTGAAGGAGACCCAGTAGGGAACGGGTAGGATGACTTCGTCGCCATGATCGACGAGGATTTGGATGGCGTTGAAGAGGGCGAGCTTGCCGCCGGTGGTGAAGACGGCTTCGTCGATGGAGTAGTCGGAGGCGAAGTCGCAGGCGTGGCGCTCGACGATGGCCTTGCGCAGTTCGGGGATGCCGGGGACGACGGTGTAGCGGGTGAAGTTGGCGTCGATGGCGGCAATGGCGGCGTCCTTGATGTGTCGGGGGGTGGGAAAATGCGGCTCGCCGGCGCCGAAATCGACGAGGTTGGCGCCCTGGGCGCGCAGTTTGGCGGCTTCCGCGGCCACGGCCATGGTGGCGGAAACCTCGATCCGACCGATGCGGTCGGCGAAGACTTGAGAAGGTGTGGAAACAGTCATAGCAGTTCTATCTTTACAGATTTTCGTCCGGGGGGAAACCGTTGGCGGAAAAATCTGGGGCGGGGGATCAGTCGCCGAATTCGAGATCGTCGAAGCGGCTCCATTTATAGATGGCGATGGACAATATCCAGCTTACGGCGAAGAGCGCAACGATGCAGTAGCCGAGCAGGCCGAAGTTATCGTTGAGTTTGCCTACCAGGCCCCAGAAGCCGCCGCGAAGGTGGAATTGGCCGGCCAACAGCCCCAGCGCCTCGATGCCGCCGACGGCGAAGGCGACCAGGACAGAGACGGAGGTAATGGTGATGTTGTAATACAACTTGCGGATGGGCTTGACGAAGGCCCAGCCGTAGGCGCCCAGCATCAGGATATTGTCGGTGGCATCGATGAGCGACATACCGGCGGCGAAGAGAATGGGGAAGACCAGGATCGACGAGAACGAGAGTCCCTTGGAGGCTTCGGCGGCGGAGATGCCGAGCAGGCCGATCTCGGTGGCGGTATCGAATCCCAGTCCGAAGAGGAAGCCGAGCGGATACATATGCCAGCTCCGCCTGATCATGGCAAAGAGGGGGCGGAAGAAGCGGGAAAGAAAGCCGCGATTGCCAAGCAGCAGGTTCAGGTTTTCCTCTATATACGGCTCACCGCGCCGGACCCGCAGGAAGGTGCGGGATACCGAGAGCAGCACCGTCAAATTCACAATGGCAATGGCAAAAAGAAAGAGGGTGGAGACCAGAGTGCCGATCAGCCCGCCTATCTCTCTGACTCCATCGATGCGATGCTGCAGGGCGAGAGCGGTGGCGGCGATGGCGATGGCGCCCACCACGACGACCGTGGAATGGCCCAGCGAGAACATGAGGCCGACGGCGACCGGCTGCTTTCCCTCTTGCATCAACTTGCGCGTGACGTTGTCGATGGCCGCAATATGGTCGGCGTCGACGGCGTGACGCAGTCCGAAACTGTAAGCGAGAAAGGCCGTGCCCAGTAGTACCGGAAAGCGATGAAAAGCGGTCAAGGCCCAACACCACGCCGCCAGATTGAAGAGCAGCAAGAGGGCATAGACAGCGGCGATCCTGATTTTGGTCCCGCCGGGTTCGTCGTCGAACAGAGTCCGCAGCAGAGAAGCCATCGATATCCTTTAGATAAGGCGCGATCCTTTGGATAAGACTCTGCGATCGCGGATTTATCCACGTGGCTGTAGCACGTATTTGATAATTGTAGCACGATGGAGCATTGCCGCAACCGGCCAGTCGCCGTCCAGCTCTATGTGCGGTTGCGGTGAGAATAACGGTTCGTTCCTGCCATTGCAACATCTTTGCCTATTGCGCAACGACCTTTTCGTCCCAATCGCTAGGGCCTGTCAACACTGCCTCGGGCGGTGGCGACGGGAGACAATTCTTCTCGTTTCGAAGCGCGAGGAGCGCGCTGTAGCCGGTTACTGAAGCGACGAGCAAGGAAGAAATGGGGGAAATTGGCCCCGTCCCTTCGGGTTGCGGCAAAAATCCGGGGTCCCCAGTGACAGGTCTTCGTCACTGGGGTGGAAATCCGGGGTCCCCAGTGACAGGTCTTCGTCACTGGGGTGGAAATCCGGGGTCGCAACGCCACCGCCCGAGGCAGTGTTGACAGGCCCTAGTACTACAGTTGTATATCTGGATTTCGGCTGAGATTGGCAAAGGCCCGGGCCTAAAGGCCCAACATTTTGGTATCAATTTCTGAGGCCTGAAGGCCTCTGCTCCCTCCGATCTCGCAATCTACAACTGTAGTCTTAGAGCGGCTCACATAGTCAGGCCCCCGGCTCTGCCGGGGGATACTTGCTGGGAATAGCTCACGCGGATTCTTCGCCGCCTTGGCAAATCCCCAACTATTCCGTCGGCTTGGCGGACGCTTTCCCAACCCGCGCCACCGGAAAGTATCCCGTGCGGGTGCGCACGTTCAGCTTGCCCCGTCCCTCGGCTTGGGCCGTCACCAGCACCCGCCGAAAACCCGGCTCGGTGGTCGGCTTGGTCGAGCGGTATACCAGCGTGTACTGGTTGCGGATGTCTCGCGCCACCTCGGCGGCAATCTGATCGATCTGTTCGATGTTTTTTGGGAAAAACGCCATGCCTCCCGTCTCGGTGGAGAGCATCTCCAGCGCTCGCCGCGCGTGGCGCACCTCGGAGCGGCTCATCTCGTCGCCGAACAGCAAGCCGATCGAGTAGATTACCGGCCCGGAGAGCTGCTGAACGCGGCGGATGGTCTGCTCCAGGTCCAGCGTCGAGGAGTTGTCCTCGCCGTCGGTGATGAGGATCAGAACCTGCTTGGGGCGCTTGGAGTCCGCCACCAGTTTGTCCGCCGAGGCCACCACCGCATCGTAGAGCGCCGTGCCGCCGCGCGATTCGAGGTGCGCCAGTCCATCGCGCAACTTGCCCACATCCGAGGTAAACTCCTGGTCGATGAAGGCCTCGTCGGAGAAGTTCACCACAAAGGCCTCGTCCTGCGGGTTCGACGCCTCAATCAGATCAAGTGCGCTCTTGTTCACCGACGGGCGCTTGGCGCTCATGGAGCCGGAGTTGTCCACCACCATCGCGATGGAGACCGGAACGTCCGTATGCTGGAAGCTGACGATGGTCTGCTTCACTCCGTCCTCGAAGACCTGAAAGTCATCCTTCTTGAGGTCGGGAACCAGCGTGTTCCCGTCCAGCACCGTCGCGTTCAGCGCCACCTCTTCCACATCGGCATAGAGGGTATATCCCGCTCCCTGTTTGCGCACTGGGTTGGCGGTTGCCGGCGGCTCCGCGTCCGGAGAGCGCACCGGGTCGCGGTCCACCGCGAGAGATGGGCCTGAAGACGAGGCCGGAGCCGAGGACTGCGCCTGTTGCGCCCTCAGCGGATGCGCCGGCGCGGACAAAAGAACGAAAAGAGCCGCGAGAATCGCGTTATTGCAGTGGCGCATAGTAACCGGTGCGGGCATGAACGGTGAGCGGAGGCAATCCCTGCGGCGGATTCACCTTCACTTTCACTTTACGCCACTTGCCGTCGCGGGCCAGGTTCTTGGGCTTGTAGCCGATCACATATTGGTTGCGCAACTCGGTCGAAATCTTCTCGGCAATGTCGCCCATCTCCGCCACATCGTCCACGCGGAAGAGCCTTCCCCCTGTCTCCTCGCTCAGATCGTTCAGCAGTTGCGGGCCGCTTCGCTCCTCCGGGGTGGCGGCGTACGGGTCGAAGATGCCGATCGAATAAATCTGCACATCGGCCTCGCGCACCTGCGCGCGCAGTTCGCCCTCGGTGTAGCGGGAGTTGTTGTCGCCCCCGTCGGAGACCACCAGCAGCGCCTTGCGCTCGTGCCGCGCCTCCTTCATCTTGGCGATCCCATAGTAGATGGCGTCAAGCAGCGCCGTGCGATGCCCGCTCTGCACTGTGGCCAGCCGCGCCTGGATGTCTTCGACCGAACTGGTGAAGTTCTCGATCAATTCCGGGCGGTCGTTGAAGCCGATCACGAAGAACTCATCCTGCGGGTTGGCCGTCTTTATGAATTGCAGAATCGACGAGCGGGCGCGGACCAGCTTGGAACTCATCGACCCGGAGAGATCGAAGACGATGCCGATCGAGATGGGCGCGTCCTCGCTGGAGAAGCTGCGAATCTGCTGCTGCCCGTTGTTCTCGAATATCTGAAAGTCTTCCTGTTCCAGGCCGGTGACCAGCCGGTTCATGGGATCGGTCACCGTCACCGGCACCAGAACCATATCGACGTTCATCTTGATGAGCGCGCCGGGCCTAGCCTTCAGCGCATCCGGTCCGGTCGCGGCTGGCGCCTCGGCTCCCGTCGGCGCCCCGGCGGAGCCACTCGGCGGCGCGGTGGAGGTGGGCGGCGGCACGTGTACCTTATTGAGTTGGTCGTCCTGGCCCTCAAGCCGCGCAAGCCAGAGGGCCGCCGCCAATCCGCAAATCCACAGGCCGCGCCCCATCCGACGAACTTTGCCGCGCCCACTCGCGGTTCGGCGCGAGATTCTATCCGTTCTCATCCTCACCGCCAAAGATTGAGCCGATAGTAGCATGATTCGCGCGGTCCGGGCGCAGCCGATGGAAATTCTCGGAGTTGCGATAGGCGCGGCATATCCGGAATGAAACCGCCCGTATCGCCGCCGTAATCCGTCCCTCAACCAGCGCTTCATAGCCGGGGGCGCCAAAATCGGCGGTATCCGGCAACCGCTCGGATTCTCGCCGTCCATCTTCTGGGCAATTGCCTTTCTGGATCTGGAATCGACTCGCTGAACGAATGCTTCCAAACTACACCGTTTGCCCGCGACCGCCGTTCGCCGGCGAGCTGTGGAGAAACGGGCGGCCCATCAAATGGCGCGGACGACCCGCGCGGGAAGAAGGACGATCTCGCGTACCAGTTCCAGCGCGCCACCCACCGCGATTCCGGCCACGCGAAACGGCAGCAGCGCCAGCCATACCAACGGATAAAGCGCCAGGGCGACCAATGCCAGTGGCCAGCACAAGACCAGCAGAATGCACCACAGCAAAAATTTCATCGTGTCTTCGTCTCCTCATAGCGCGGATTTCGTTCAGTTCAATGGGATCGAGAGGAGCATTGCGGAGTCATCCCCTCGCACCGAACTTCCGGCCTGCCATAGCTCCGTGGAGCCTTTGGTTTCTTTGTCCTTGACAGCTTCGGTATTTCAAGCTAAAACGTACATTATCGTCGCGGTCCCAACCGCGGTCAAGATGAGGTGGACGCTTCCGATCGGTTTGCCGATCTCAGCCCTCGTCAGTTTCCCGGTTGGGATGGGGGAAGGGAGCAAGGGCGGCAATCCGTCCCCTGGCTCGCGTACTTCGCGGTGGCCGCAAACGCCGAGAAGGAATTCAAGCGCCCCGGTTTCATCAAGAGCGATCCGCGACACGCCCGCGCGGAGCGGACTAAGTGCTCTTGGTAGCATCAATTCAGCTCCGATGGAGAACGACGCCAACCGAAAGCCTCACACTGCGAGGGCGTTTTGTTCGCGTTCTTAAGGACGATCCGCACAGGCCATGCCTGTCACCTCGATTGCCGAAGCTCATTTGGACGGAGGCGCGCGGTTGGCGCCGACTGAAGGGGCTTTCAGTCAGGAGCACTCGTTGAAAACCTTACCAACTGTCTTCTTGCTTGCGATCTGCGGCGTGGCCAATGCGCAAACGGATCTCGCCTCCTATGTCGACCCGTTCATTGGCACGGAGACCAACTCTCAAAAGGACAGTGGACACACGGTTCCGGGAGCGACTCGGCCCTTCGGAATGCTCTACTGGAGCCCCGATCCCGATGAGGGGCCTTTCTACTTCTACGAAAAAACCGTCACGCGCGGATTCAGCCTCACGCACATAAGCGGAACCGGTTGCGGCATATACGGCGATGTGCCTCTGATGCCCATTCTCGGTCTGCCCCGCGAGCCCCCTCCAGTGCGATCCACCCCCTACAGTTCCACATACAAGCACAGCGACGAGGTCGCTCAGCCGGGCTATTACTCCGTCAAATTGGATTCCGGCATAACTGTCCAGATCGCCGCCCAAGTGCATTCCGGCATCGCGGAGATCGACTATCCGGATGGGGCCGATCCCCATACGCTGCTCATCGATCTAAGCCGCAATCTCACCCATGTCTACGATGCGCAAATCGACATCGGAGGTCGCAGTGTAACAGGGTCTGTCGCCAGTGGCGGATTCTGCGGACTCGATAACCGGTATCGCGTTTATTTTGTCATCGAGACGGAAGAGCCGCCGCAGTCCTCCGGCACATTCGACGAGATGAGGGTCAATCCGGGCGTTGGCTCCGCTGTCGGTCCCCGTACGGGCGGGTATCTGGCATTCGGACGGGGCATGAAGGCGCTCCACCTCAAGGTTGGCCTATCCTTTGTAAGCGTCGCAAACGCCGCAATGAACCTCGCAAAGGAAATCCCAGGCTGGGATTTCGCGCGGGTGCGCACAGACGCTCGCGCCGCATGGAATGAAACTCTCGCGCACGTCGTTGTCAATGGCGGCGTTGAAGCGCGGCGCAAGACTTTTTATACCGCGCTCTATCATTCTTTCTTGCACCCTACTGTCTTCAACGACGTGAACGGCGAGTATATCGGCTTCGACGGAAAGATTCGCACCCTGCGCGGCCGCAGTCAGTACGCTAACTTTTCGGAGTGGGACATCTACCGAAGTCAGGTTCAGCTGATTGCGATGCTGATGCCCAAGGTCGCCAGCGACATTGCGCAGTCTCTGGTCAACGATGCGGAACAGGGCGGCGGTCTGCCCATTTGGCCTGTCGCCAACGACGAAAGCAGTTGCATGGTTGGCGATCCGGCTGACGGCATTCTGGCAAGCATTTATGCGTTCGGCGCGCGCGATTTCGACACCCACGCGGCGCTGCAAGCGATGCTGCGCGGCGGCGACAGTCCGCGGACGCACATACGTCTCTTTCCCGAGCGTCCTGGACTTGCCGAGTTTCTCTCTCGCGGCTACATCGCCGACGGGGGGCGGATCAATGGAGCCGCTTCAGTCACACTCGAAGACGAAAACGCGGACTTTGCGATCGCGCGGTTTGCGGCCTCTCTCGGCGATACCGCCACCGCCGCCAGATACCTCGAACGCTCCGACGAATGGCGCAAACTCTTCGACCCGGAGACGAAGTACATTCGCGCCCGCGGCAGCGACGGCGAGTTTCTTCCCGATTTCAAACCTGAAAAGATCGACGGTTTCGTCGAAGGCAATGCGGCGCAATATACCTGGATGGTTCCTTATAACCTGAAGGATCTGATTGCCGCTGTTGGCGGAGGGGAAGCCGCCAGGGTGCGTCTGGACGACTACTTCAGTCACTACGGCACGTGGTTCGGCGGTCCCTACTTCTTTATTGCCAACGAACCCAGCTTCGGCAACCCATGGACCTACAACTGGTCGGGCCATCCGTGGCGAACGCAGGAGGTCGTCCGAAAGACGCTCGACGATCTCTTCATGCCGACGCCGGACGGCGAGCCCGGCAACGACGATCTGGGCGCGACTTCGTCCTGGGTGGTCTTTGCCAGCCTGGGCTTTTATCCGGAGATACCCGGAGTCGGCGGCCTTGCGACAAGCACTCCGGTCTTCCCTCAAGCCGAGCTGAAGCTCGGTTCTCACACGCTGCGGATCTCCGCTCCGGGCGCTCCCGATAAGCTTTACGTGAAAAATCTGTCGATCGATGGCAAGCCTGTGTTAAATTGGTGGCTCGATTGGGATGCGCTGCAAAATGCGAGCGAGGTGGACTTCACCCTGGCGAGCGAGCCGAATCGCGATGCTGGGGAGACGCCGCCGTCTTTCGGGCCGGACTCCATGAAGTCTTCTTGGAAAGCGGATCGCCCATGACCGCGGCAAGTGGACCGGGACAACGAACTCGAATCTTGCCGTCCGACGGGAAGCGCCGCGCTTGCCCGTGACCGTCGGGCGGGACAATCTTTTTGGGACCGACAATCCAACTGCCTTGAGGTGTTGAGTGGATACGATGCTTCGCTTTCGGTTTGTGGTAACTGGCTTTCTGCTTCTGGCCGCGACGTTGCAACCGAATGCGAGAGCCGAGGCTGCGCAAGACTCAAGCTTCGTCCGGCTGGATCGCGTCACCGCTTTTCGGGCTATGCTCGATGGATTGGAAATTCGCTCCGGCGCGGCCGTGATGCGGATAACCGCATTGCGCGACGATGTTCTCCGAGTGCGCGTGGGGCAATCCGGGCATCTCCCGGAGGACGCATCCTGGACCGTTCTGCCTGCCGCGCGCACTTCCACAGTCACGGTGACGCCGGAGTCCGACGCGGGCGCCGTGGGCTTCAAAACCGCCAAGCTGCGCGTCTCCGTCCACAAGAACCCGCTTGCCTTGAACGTCGCCGATCTCGACGGTCACGCGGTTATCGAAGACCTTCCCGGCAGGCCCATCGAATATCACGGAGGAGCCTTCCGTGCTTACTTCAAGTCGCCAGCCGATGAGCATTACTTCGGCCTCGGCGACAAGCCCGGCCCACTAGACCGCCGCAATCAAGCCTTTGTCGACTGGAACACCGATGGCTATGCCTGGCAGGAATCCTCCGACCCCATTTATAAGTCGATTCCATTTTTTATCGCCTTCCGCAAAGGCATTGCGGCTGGGATTTTCCTGGACAATACGTGGAGGAGCAGCTTCGACTTCAACAAAGAGTATCGCGACGGCTACTCCTTTGGCTCGGAGAACGGTCCGCTCGATTACTACATCCTATACGGACCGGATCCTAAGGCGGTGGTAAAAACATGGGCCTGGCTCACCGGTCCCACGCCGTTGCCGCCAATCTGGTCGCTGGGTTACCAGCAGTCGAGGTGGAGCTACTATCCGGAAACGGAGGTGCGGCGAATCGCCAACCGGCTGCGGAGCGAGCGTATCCCGGCAGATGTGATCTGGATGGACATCGACTACCAAATCAAAAACCGGCCCTTCACCGTGGACCCGGAGCGCTTTCCGCACTTCGACCGGATGATCCAGGACCTGAGGGCCCAACATCTGCACACAGTATTGATTACCGACCTGCACATTGCGGATGCGCCCGACATCGGCTACAAACCATTCGACGAGGGAAAGGCAGGCGACCACTTTATCAAGAATCCAGACGGCTCGACCTATGTGGGCATTGTGTGGCCGGGCAAGGCCGTATTTGCCGACTTCACGCAGCGGGCTTCGCGGGAGTGGTGGGGCACACTCTATGCGGAATTCGTGAGCAAAGGCGTTGCCGGGTTCTGGAACGACATGAACGAGCCGTCCATTTTCCAGTCCCCCTCAAAGACCATGCCCGACGATACGGTGCATCGAATCGATGAGCCTGGATTTGCCAAGCGCACGGCCAGCCATCTTGAGATTCACAATATCTACGGTATGCAGAACAGCCGCGGTACTTACGAGGGATTGCGCAAACTCGATCCCGACAGGAGGCCGTTCGTGCTCACCCGCGCCAGCTTCGCCGGCGGGCAACGATATGCGGCCACCTGGACCGGCGACAACTCGAGCACCTGGAATCACCTTCGCCAAACCACGCCGCAACTGCTCAACCTGGGACTGAGCGGATTTGCCATGAGCGGCGCGGACGTGGGGGGCTTCGCCGGTTCTCCGCAGCCGGAGTTGCTTACTCGCTGGATTGAAGCGGCCGCCTTCCATCCTATAGATCGCGATCATACTTCCAAAGCCACTCTCCCCCAGGAACCATGGGAGAATGGCACGCCGGAAGATGTAAATATCCGCCGGCGTTACATCGAGGAGCGATACAAATTGATGCCGTACATCTATACGACCGCCGAGGAGATGAGCAGGACGGGGTTGCCGATCATGCGGCCGATCTTCATGGAGTTTCCGATGGGAGGCGCGGACGGCCAGCCTCTCGACCTGACTGACAGCAACAGCTTCCTGCTAGGCCCCGACCTGCTGGTTGCGCAAAGCCCGTATCCAGACGAGTTGGACGACTACTCCGTGGCGCTGCCGCCCACCGGCTGGTACGACTATTGGACTGGCGCGTTGATTCACGGCTATGTGAACAAAGAGGAAAGTGTCATTGCACAGGCTGTCCAACCTGAAGTCCAGATTCACGGCGCCGTTGACTCGTTGCCGGTCTTCGTCCGTTCCGGAGCCATCGTACCCCGGCAGCCTCTGGTCCAAAGCACGGATGAGAAGCCCGATGGGCCATTGACTCTGCGCGTCTACCCTCCAACCCAGCCCGGACAAGACTGCCGCGGCAGTCTCTATTTGGACGACGGCATAAGCTACGCCTTTCAGAAGGGCGAGTTTCTGCGGGTGGACGTAACCTGCCAGCTAACTCCTCAAGGACTGACGGTAACCCTGGCCCCGCGCCAAGGCAGCTTCATTCCGTGGTGGCAGCTCGTCTCCATCGAGGTCTACGGACAAACAAAATCGCCTAAGGAGGCCAGCATATCAAGGCGGGGAGAGACTGGCGACGCCGCGAACCCCGTCTCGGCCGGCTTCGATTCGGAGCATCATCTCATATCCGTTTTGATCCCGGACGATGGCAAGGGACTGGAACTCAAATTGACTTACTGACGTTTTCTCTCTCCTGACCGGCCATTGACGCCGATCCCTTTTAGCCACGAGTTGAGCGTTGAAATGGATGCAAAGAAATATATCTTGGCGGCTAGACGCTAGTGTGGTGAGTCAGAAGTTCGTTGGATAAGTCAGCTTTGAAAACGCAGGTCCTTCGACTGCGTTTGGTGCGAAGAACGCGCCAACCTTCGCTCAGGATGACAATCTGTTTGTTGAACGAATTTTGGACTCAGGACACTAGCTATCGCCGGACCGGAGCGGATTGCCAAGTAGAGGGCAAATGTATGACAGGCAGGAAACTTCTTCTTTTCGCGGCACTGGCATTGTTTTGCGGGAATCTTGAAGTGCGGCAGGCCGTTTGGTCGGCTTCTCCGGTCCGGCTTACAGTTCCGGTCTGGCCCGGCGAGGCGCCTGGCGCCAAGCTCAATCCGCCTCCTGAAACCGCAACATTGACTGGGGAGGATCGTCTGGTTGCGGGCCAGCCGATTGTCGTCGAAGCCAACGTTTCGACGCCCACCCTTACGCTCTACCCGCCCAAAGGGCGGAACTCTGGCGCTGCTGTGGTTGTTTTCCCGGGAGGGGGTTACAACATTCTGGCCATCGATGTCGAGGGCCAGGAGGTTTGCGAGTGGCTCAATTCTATTGGCGTAGCCTGCGTACTGCTCAAATATCGCGTCCCCGACTCCGGACCTTATCCCAGGTCCGCGGCAGCGTTGCAAGACGCGCAACGCGCCCTCGGCTTGGTGCGTCTTCACTCGGCCGAGTGGCGGATCGATCCCCACCGGGTCGGTGTACTGGGCTTCTCGGCGGGCGGACATCTTGCCGCCGCAATCGGCGCCCACTTTGAGCAACGTCTCTACGACCCGATCGATGCCGCGGACAAACTCAGTTGCCGGCCGGACTTTGCCGTTCTGGTCTATCCAGCTTATCTGACCGTCGAAGACAACAACTTCGCGCTCGATCCAGAGATCCGTCCCTCCGCGAACGCTCCGCCCTCATTTATAGTGCAGGCCGAAGACGATCCTGTGCATATCGAGAACGCGATCGCCTACTATCTCGCGCTGAAGAACGTCAAGGTGCCCGCGGAGTTGCACGTATATGCCGAGGGTGGGCACGGCTACGGATTGCGCGTCACCGCCCTCCCAGTCACGACCTGGCCGCAGAGCATGGAAACCTGGTTGCGCACCGTCAAGGTGTTGCCGGCACGGTAGTGTCAGGCGATTTCATCAATGCTATGTACGCGCCGGAGAGGAGCCTGGGAAAGGCTTGCGACGAGAGCGCTGCCCTGATTTTCTCCGCCTCGCCCGGAACCTCCGGGGGCAGGAAATGAAAGGCAAACATCCTCTTTGCAACTCCGATCTCGCCAAGCGAACTCGCTAGTTGGCAAACGGAAAGCGCGATAACACGGTCCTGCTTCCGACATAAAACATATTGCAACGAAGCGATTCACAGCGCGTGACCGTCGCATAGCAGCAGCAGTTCTAAATGGCCGGAGGAACCCGGGTTGCTATATTCCTTCGCGTCCTGCTGTGCTGTTTTTGAGGTATGGAGATTTTTGAGTCGCTTTTGGCGGGGTTTCGCGCGGTCTGTGCG
>Ga0181520_10006980_pt1 | contig 16903 bp, 16 predicted proteins | sample PEATcosm2014_Bin_29_FD_132451 | JGI IMG/M metagenome (GOLD analysis project Ga0181520, IMG submission 132451) | Peatland microbial communities from MTU Mesocosm Facility, Houghton, MI, USA - PEATcosm2014_Bin02_30_metaG | ecosystem: Environmental > Terrestrial > Soil > Wetlands > Peat | place... | reverse complement strand
TATTACAAGAACAAATAATATAAACATTTACTTTCTGGGCGACTGCGCCTACCCCTGGGCCGCCGCGTCGGCCCCGACCGACTCGCCGTCACCGGGAAAATCGACAGTCTCTATAGGTCCTATTTTGCCGCTGGCGATTCGGCGGCTGCCCCGAACCCCGAGTCCCATCAATGCGGAATGCCGAGTATGGATTGCGGGTTGCGGACTGCTCGAACACTCGTAACTCGTAATTCGTAACTCGTAACTCGCGCAGGCCCGAATCCCGATTCCCGAATCCCGAATCCCGCGCCGACGATTCCGCTTGACAACGTAGTTCGTTGTATTACAATCGCGGCATGACCAACAAAAAACCACGAACGAAGCCGTCCCGCGCCGACCTGCCGGCGCCGCGCCAGGCGAGCGTCGCCACGCCGCGCGAAACCAAAGACCGCGTGCTGCAGGCCCGCGTTTCCGCCTCGCTCTACGACGATCTGGTGGATCAGGCGCGGCGGCTGCGGGTGCCGGTCTCGAACCTCGTGCGCAACATCCTCGAAGATTCGCTGCGCATGGTCGAAAACCTCGTCGACGGCGGGCTGGAGATCGCCAAAGCGCTCGGCCCCCGCGCGACGGACGCCGAAATCGCCGCCGTGCTCGGTTGGCAGCCGCTGCGCGCCAACCGGACGATGCCCTGCCGCCGGTGCGGGCGCGAGATTCCGAAAGGCGGCGCGGCGTTTCTCAGCGTCGGCGCGCCGGGCGCGCGCCCGCTGGTGATTTGCGAGGATTGCCAATGTCAGACGTGACTGTCGCCGCGGCCGTGCTGAACTGCCTGAAAACCATCGCCAAAAAAATCGGCTGGACCGTGCGCGATACGGTCGGCTCGGTGAACCCCGACGTCTGGCGCGAAGCCGCGTTCGTTTCGGCGTCGGCCTATTCGCTGTTCATTCCGCGCCGCGAAGACGTGGTCGACCGCGCGCCCGACGGCGGGCTGCCGATCGTGCTCGTCCACGGCCTGGGCGGCAACCGCGGGGCGTGGACGCCGTTGCGGCTCTTCCTGCGGCTGCACGGCCGCCGCCGCATCTTTGCGTTCGGCTTCGAGGAAGGCACGCTGGAAAAGATCGCCGCCGATCTCAAGCAATTCGTCGAAACCGTGCAGCGCGTGTGCGGCGAGGCGCAGGTCGACATCGTGGCGCACTCGCTCGGCGGCCTGGCCGCGCGTTATGCGATCCAGCGGCTCGGCATGGCCCCGGCCGTGCGAACGCTGATCACGCTGGCCACGCCCCACCGCGGCACCTATGCGGCGCATTACGCGAACACGCCGCTCACGCTCGTGCTGCGGCCGGAGAGCCCGGTATTGCAAGACCTCAACGCCGACGATTTTTCGCAGACCGGCATTCGCTTCACGTCGATCGGCTCCGACCGCGACGTGTACGTCGTGCCGAAAGAGATGACGGTTCACCCCGCGGCGGAAAATGTGTTCGTTCCGGGCATTTCACACTCGCAGCATTTGGTTGCGCCGCGCGTTTTTCGCGAAGTCCTCGCGCGGTTGACGCCAGTGAGGGAGTGAGCGGGATTCGGGATTCGGGGGCGCCTGGGGACAGGCGCGCTCCCAGCGCCGGGAGCGCAGGTGTCCTCACCTGCAAATTTTCATGTGCGCCTGAGGACAGGCGCGCCCTCAGCCCCGGGAGCGCAGGTGTCCTCACCTGCAAATTTTCATGGGCGCCTGGGGACAGGCGCGCCCCCAGCGCCGGCCCTTGATATTCAACGAAGATTCATGTTTGCATCGTGTGCATATACACAAAAATGGCGTCATTAAGGATTGAACATGTCGCTGTTCGGCGGCGAGGGCTGGTATTCGCGCGGCTACCTTCCACATTTCGACGACGCACGCGTTATCCAAACTGTGACGTACCGTTTGGCGGACTCCCTTCCGGCCGATGCGTTGGCCCGGCTCGACGCCGAACGGCGAGCGGGCCTTTCGGACGCCGAGCGTCGAGAGCGCATCGATGACTTGATCGACGCCGGCCTCGGCGCCTGCTGGCTCCGGCGCCCTCAAATTGCCGACATCGTTGTCGGATCGTGGCGACATTTCGACGGCGTCCGTTATCTCTTGCACGCATGGGTGGTGATGCCGAACCACGTTCACATTGTCGTTCATTTGATAGAGCCGCACACGCTTTCAACAGTCATCAAGGGATGGAAGTCTTTCACAACGCGCAGAATCAACGAAACCCTCGGCCGCCGAGGCTCTTTGTGGCAAATCGAGTCCTGGGACCGCTTCATCCGAAATCAAGAACACTATGACGCGGCGATCGCCTACGTGCACAACAATCCGGTCAAAGCCGGATTGGTCTCTCGTCCGGATGATTGGCCATGGAGCAGCGCCCGTTACGCCGCTGAGCACGGCGGTCCCTGATTCGCCGCCCATATTTTCGCCGCCGGGATTACGAATGATGGGCGCCTTAGGACAGGCGCGCTCCCAGCCCCGGGAGCGCAGGTGTCCCCACCTGCGTTGTTCATTCACGGGCGCCTGAGGACAGGCGCGCCCCCAGCGCCGGGAGCGCAGGTGTCCTCACCTGCAAATTTTCATGGGCGCCTGGGGACAGGCGCGCCCCCAGCGCCGGGAGCGCAGGTGTCCTCACCTGCAAATTTTCATGGGCGCCTGGGGACAGGCGCGCCCCCAGCGCCGGGAGCGCAGAGCCTGCCCCCGCGAAAGCGGGGGTGTCCCCACCTGCGTTGTTCATTCACGGGCGCCTGAGGACAGGCGCGCCCCCAGCGCCGGGAGCGCAGAGCCTGCCCCCGCGAAAGCGGGGGTGTCCCCACCTGCAGTTTCATTCCGGGGCGCCTGAGGACAGGCGCGCTCCCAGCAAGTTCGACGCCAACGAGGGCGTTGGCGCTCCCAGCAATGGTCGGCGCCGGCGCGGAGGATCGTTTACCCGGCGCGTTTTCGGCGTTGCGGTTCTTTCGCCGGCGCGGCGGGCAAGGCCGAGCGTGCGAGCAGGACCGAGACCAGCGCGTTGAGGCTGACGCCTTCCTCGTCGGCGCGGCGGGCGAGTTCGCGATGGAGCTCCTTCGGCACGCGCACGTTGAAGTGGCCGCTGAAGCGGCTTTTCGGCGCGGGCAGCGGCAGGCCGCGCTCGCGGCATTCCTCGATCATCAGCGCGATCGCTTCCTGCGCGTTCTTCATGGCTTCGAGCGCCGTTTTGCCGCCGGTGAAGATGGTGGGAAAATCGGGCACGCGCGCGTAGAAGCCGCCCTCGTCGTTGGGCGCGATGTCGATTTCATACGCCGGCGCGCGCGTCGGTTTGTTACTTTTCATTTTCTTCCTCCTGCGATTCGAGCAGCGCAATCACTTTCTTCACGTCAACCACCGCGCAAAGGTTGCGCCCGCCGTGGGGCCGGACCACCAGGAGCGACGGCCCCGGCCCGTCCGGGCGGAATACGTAATGACTGCCTTGCACGCGAACCTCGCGGTATCCCAGGTCGCGCAAGACGCGCGTAAGATCGGAAAAACGGACGTTGCGCGGGTTCGCCGCCAACCTGGCCTTGAGTTTCGCCAAACTGCCCATCGGCCATTTGTAACCGCATATGGTTACGTTGTCAACGCCGCGGGCGGATCGGAAAAAGTCGCGGTAAATGAGACGCCAATTTAAAGACCATTAAGTCGGGGGTGACGGTACACGGCCCCGCGGGCGGGCGGGGTACAGCGCCGCGCCTGCGGCGCGTGAAACGCGCGGAAACGTTTCCTTGCCGTTGTCCGTTGCAGGGGCGGGTCCCCGTGCCCGCCCCATTCCCCACTTGCGCCGCCGTATTCGGCGGTCAAATTGCGGCCGCACGATGAATGGGGCAGGCTACGAGACGGCAGCCTCCGCCGCGTTCCCTGTCGCGTCTTCTTTCCGCGCCTGCCACAGCCGCACCGCAAAGGGGATGCCGACGCCGGCGAGGCCGAGGCCGCTGATCGCGCCGGCGAACCGGCCGTCGTAGCGGCCCGTGAGAATCGTCGCCACGATGTGCCCGAGGCCGTCCGCCGCCATCACCGCGCCGTAGAGCAAACCCAGCGTTTGCGCCCAGCGGCGTCCTTCCAGCAGGAAATAGAGGAAGATCACCGGCAACGCCAGCAGGATGCCGTTGGCCGCCAGAAAGGCGCCCGGATTCGGATACCGGCCCATCGCGAAGAACCGGCCGCCCGCTTCTTCGAGCACGTGGTGCATGTGAAATACGAGCAGCACGAGGAACAAACGCAACGTCAACCGGTCGAGTTGGAAAGTTTTCATAAGAAACAGTTAATCACCGAACGACGCAGCTACAACCGCCCAAAACGCCCTCACGCTTGACATGCGTTAATACGTTTCATAAAGATGTAACACGCTTTGCGCCGGCGACGGCGCGGAGGAAAGGAAGCGAGCGCATGCACATCCCCGACGGCTTCGTCAGCGCGCCGATCAACATCGCGACCTATGCCGTCTCGGCCGTCGCGTTGACGATCGCCGTGAAAAAAGCCCGGCGGGATCTCGACGAGGGCGCCATTCCGCTGCTCGGCGTCACGGCGGCGTTCATCTTCGCGGCGCAGATGCTGAATTTCCCCGTCGCCGGCGGCACGAGCGGGCATTTTCTCGGGGCCGTCATGGCCGGCATCTTGCTCGGGCCGTTCAACGCCTGCCTCGTCCTCGCGCTGGTGCTGGTCATTCAATGCCTGGTGTTCGCCGACGGCGGCCTCTCGGCGCTGGGTTCGAACATTTTCAACATGGGCGTCGTCGGCGGCATCGTCTCGACGCACCTGTTTTACGCGATTCGCGCGCTCGCGCCGAAAACGCGGGTCGGGTTCATGGTCGCGGCCGGCGTCGCCTCGTGGTGCTCGGTCGTGCTGGCGTCGATCTCGTGCGCGTTCATGCTCGCGCTCTCGGGCACGGCGCCGCTGCGCGTGGCGTTGCCGGCGATGGCCGGCGTGCACGCGCTCATCGGCGTGGGCGAAGCGCTGATCGCCTCGAGCGTCGTCGGCACGCTGATCGCCGTCCGCCCGGATCTGGTCGGCGCGTGGCGCGGCGAGCGCGCGGCGGCGGGCGCCGAATCGTGAACGCCGGGGCGAAAAACGTGATCTGGATCGGCGTCGGCGTGGCGCTGCTGCTGGCCGCGTTCGTTTCGCCGTTCGCGTCGTCGGCCCCCGACGGGCTCGACCGCTTCGCCGAAGACCACGGGTTCGCCGCGAAATCCACCGCGCCCGGCGCCGCGCTCTGGACGCACGCGCCGGTGAAAGATTACGCGACGCCCGGCGTGAAAAATCCGAAACTCGCGACCGGCGTCGCCGGGCTGGCCGGCGCGCTCGGCACGTTCGTCGCCGCCGCCGGCCTGGCGCGATTGCTGCGCGGCCGCAAGAAATCGACGGGGTCATGAAGCACGGTTACTTCGATCAGGACGCGTACCGCGACAGCATCATCCATCGCCTGGATGCGCGCGCGAAAATCCTCGCGGCGGTCGGCGGCATCGTGATTTGCGTCAGCACGCCGGCGACCGCGGTCGGCGCCTTCGCCATTTACGCCGCGGCGCTCGCGCTGGCGTTCGCCGCAGCCAATTTGCCGGCCGCGCACGTGGCGAAGCGCCTCGCCACCGTCCTGCCGTTCGCGTTGATGGTCGCGGCCTTCGCGCCGTTTTTGAAAACCGGCCAGACTTCGGGCGGCTACAGTCTCGGCCTGCGCGCCGTCGCCAACGCCACGCCCGCACTGGTGGTCTGGAACGTCGTCGCCAAAAGCATGCTGTCGGCCGGAATGATCATCCTGCTGACCTCCTCGACGCCGTTTCCGCAACTGCTGCACGGCCTGCGCCGCCTGCGCGCGCCGGAAGTCGCCGTGCTGCTGCTCAGCTTCACCTACCGCTACCTTTTTGTGCTGGTCGACGAATTCCAGCGCCTGCGCCGCGCGCACGACGCCCGCGGCGGCCGGACGCGGCGGCTCTGGGGCGTGTCGTCGCTCGGCCACCTCGTCGCGGCGATGTTCATCCGCACCTACGAACGCGCCGAACGCGTCTATGCGGCGATGATCTCGCGCGGTTTCGAAGGCCGCTTCGCCCACGTGCCGGCCACGCCCTGGCGCTGGGCGGACGGCGGCTTCGCCGCGGCGTATCTGGGCGTCTTTTTCGCAGCCCGAATGGCGCTGGCATGAAACCGAGGGATCGTCACCGGTTGGCAGGCCGATCGCAAGAATGCAGGCTCAACAAGCGGCGTCACGCGCCGACCTCTCCCCGCTCGATCACGCGGTCGCGTGTTCGACCTGCCCCTCCCCGACACAGGGAGCGGCACGCCGGCGCAGCACCGGCAGGCGGACACGTGTTGAAAAAAACGGGGACTCTATTGTTGATTCATCAAGGTGAATGCGAATTCGCGAGCCGTGGACGACCTCTTCGGGGCGCGGGTCCGCCACGGCGTCCTCTCGCCCCTCCCTGTGTCGGGGAGGGGCGCGGCCACGCGGGGCGTGGCCGGGGGAGAGGTCCACACGAAACGCCAATTATGATGTTGCCATTTTTGCGAGAGGCGCCGGTGACCGTCCCCAGTTTTGGGGCCAGCGCATGACGGCGCCCGCGTTGCGTCTGACCGACGTCGGCTACGTTTACCCGGACGGCGCCGTCGCCCTGAGCGACATCTCGTTTGCCGTCGCCCCGGGCGAAAAGGTCGGCATCGTCGGGCCGAACGGGGCCGGCAAATCGACGCTGCTGCTGCTGCTCAACGGCGTGCTGCTGCCGCAACACGGGCGCGTCGAGGTGGACGGCGTCGCGGTCGGGAAAAAGACGCTGCGCCGGGTGCGGCGGACGATCGGCGTGGTTTTTCAGAATCCGGACGACCAGCTTTTCTGCCCGACCGTCTTCGAAGACGTCGCCTTCGGCCCGCGCAACATGGACGTGCCCGAGGCCGAGGTCGCCGAGCGGGTCGCCGCCGCGCTCGACCTCGTCGGCATGGGCGACTTCGGCCAACGCAGCGCCCATCATTTAAGCTTCGGCCAGAAAAAGCGCGTCGCCCTGGCGACCGTGCTGTCGATGAGGCCGGCGATCTGGGCCTTCGACGAGCCCTCGGCCAACCTCGATCCGCACAGCCAGCAGGCCATCGAAACCTTCATCGCCGGGTGCCCGGACACGGTCGTCGTGGTCACGCAGGATCTGGCGTTCGCCGCCGAAACCTGCGATCGCCTGATCGTGCTCTTCGAGGGCCGCGTGGTCCGCGACGCCCCGCTCGCCGAGATCGTCGCCGCCGCCGAGGAAATGAAACGCTACCATTTGGATTTCGAGCGGCACTGCCGCGCCTGCGCGAGCATTCGGCGCGTGCAAGAATAGCCGGCAAAGGGAAAATGTCTTTGGCTGCTCGCCGGCCTCTCTTGCCGACCGGGAACGGATATGCGCAGCACAATCGGCGGCCTGGCACTTGAAAGGGCGGCGGACGAGGCGCACAGTTCCAACGGAGACGAAAACATTATTCGAGCGACGACATGACGCGTAAAGGCACAACGGAAGTTCGCAAAGATTTCTCGGGCACGCTGTCCCGGGTGACCAAGCGCCGGGATCGAATCGTCTTGCAGAAGCGCGGCAAGGACGTGGCGGCCCTCGTCCCGCTGGAAGACCTGGCGATGCTCGAAGATCTGGAAGACAAATTGGATGTTCTCGACGCCTTGCGCGCCGAGGCCGAAGCAGCAGCGAAGGGCGAGAAGCCGATCCCATGGGAACGCGTAAAAAAGGACCTGGGGCTGTAGATCTTGTTTACGGTCGCCGTTCTGCCATCGGCGGTGCGCGAACTCGAGCGCCTTTCGCGTCCGATTCAACAGCGAATCAGAGACCATCTCGACAAGTTGGCGAATGATCCGCGTCCACCCGGTTCAAAGCTATTGAAGAACGGCGGCGGACGAATGCGAATACGCGTCGGCGATTATCGCGTGATCTATCGGATTGAAAACGACGCTCTAGTCGTGCTGGTCGTGAAAATCGGACATCGGAAGGACGTGTATCGCAACCTCTGACCGGCCGGCGACTCTCGTCGTCAAACCGCCCTTTGCGTGCTCGCGCATCGGCGAACTGGCTCGCGCCGGGCGGGCCCCAGCGGAAAACGCAGGCCGCTTTACAACCCGCCGCAAACCGTGCATGAATTGCCGCACGACGGGACGAGGAATCGCGAACCATTTTGAGCGTTGCGTGCCCGCTGGGCATGGATCGGGGCCGACCGGCTTTCGCGTCCCGAAGGCGTCGGAAAACCGGCAAAAACAAGGGGTACGCGCCGTTGCCCGTTTATCGAAATAACGGGCGAAAAGCGGGCTTTACAAAGGATTTGCGTTTTGGCAAAAAAAGTCCCGAATAAACCGTTCTTGAAGCGGAGGCAGAGAGGATGATCGCGGTAAAGAACCTGACCAAGCGTTACGGCGAGGTCGCGGCGGTCGACGACATTTCGTTCCAGATTTCCAAGGGCGAAGTCGTCGGCTTTCTGGGGCCGAACGGCGCCGGCAAGTCGACCACCATGAAGATGATCACCGGGTATTTGGGCGCCGACGCCGGCGAGATTTTCATCGACGGCCGGCCGCTCGGCGAAGACCCGACGTTGGCGAAAAGCAAAATCGGCTACCTGCCGGAAAACAACCCGCTGTACGAAGACATGTGCGTCGTCGATTACCTGCTCTTCGTCGCGGAGATGCGCGGGCTCGACCCCACGGCGCGCGAGCAAGCCGTGCGCCGCAACGTCGGCCTGTACGGCCTGCGCGAAGTGGCGGGGAAAGACATCGGCGAATTGTCGAAGGGCTACCGGCAACGCGTCGGCCTGGCGCAGGCGTCGCTATCCGATCCGCCGATCATGATCCTCGACGAACCGACCAGCGGCCTCGATCCGAACCAGATCATCGAGATCCGCAACTTGATCAAGGAAATCGGGCGTTCGAAAACCGTCGTGCTTTCGACGCACCACCTGGCCGAAGTCGAGGCCACCTGCTCGCGCGTGCTGATCATCAGCAACGGCCGGCTCGTCGCCGACGACACGCCGCGGGCGCTGGAAGATCGCGCGGCGGCCGAGATGTTGTTCGTGCGCGTCAAAGGCGCCGGCGACCTGGCCGCGGGGCTCGCGGCGGCGCACGGCGTCCGGCGCGTCAAGGGCGACGGCGCGGTCGGCGACTGGCGGCAGTTCACGCTGGCCGTCGAAACCGGCGCCGACGCGGCCGAGGGCGTGTTCGACGCCTGCGTGGCGCACGGTTGGAAGCTGGCGGAGTTGCGCAAAGTCGAAACGACGTTGGAAGACGTCTTCACGCAATTGACGAGGGGGTGAGCGGAACATGTCGCGCATCTGGGCTTTATATAAGAAGGAAGTCGGGGCGTACTTCAATTCGCCCATCGCGTATCTGGTGCTGATCGCGCTGCTGATCGGCGTCGGCTACTTCTTCATCCAGCCGTTCTTCGCCGCGCAGCAGGCGTCGATGCGGATCTTCTTCCGCTTCGCGGCCTGGTCGTTCCTGCTGTTCGGGCCGGCGATCACGATGAAGCAGATCGCCGAGGAGAAGAAATCGGGGACGATCGAGTTCCTGCTGACCCTGCCGGTGCACGAATACGAAACGGTGCTGGCCAAGTTTTTCGCGGCGTGGACGCTGCTCGCCGTCTACCTGGCGATCACTTTCGTCTACCCGCTGTCGATCTCGCTGATCGGCGCGCTCGATTCCGGGCCGGTGATCGGCGGCTACGTCGGCCTGTTCCTGCTCGGCGGCGCGTTCGTCGCGCTGGGCCTGTTCGCCTCGAGCATCTCGCGCAACCAGGTGATCAGCCTGATCGTCGCGTTCGGCATCGCCGCGCTGCTCTTCGTCCTCGATTTGCTGCTGCCGTTCCTGCCGCTGCGCTGGCAAAACGTGCTGGAATATGTCGGCGCCGATTCGCACTTCCAGAACATCAGCCGCGGCGTGGTCGACACCCGCGACCTGATCTACTCGTTTTCGCTGGCCGGCTTCTTCCTGTTCCTGACGGTGCAGTCGCTGCAATCGCGGCTCGCCGATCGCTCGCGCCAGTGGCGGCTGAACCGCATCGTCTACATCGGCGCGGCGGCCGGCTGCCTGATCGCGATCAACGTCTTTTCGTTCCGCGTCAACACGCGCGTCGATCTGACCCGCGACAAGCAGTTCACGCTGTCGCCGTCGACCCGCGACATGCTGCGCGAACTCACCGATCACCTCACCGTAACGGCCTACTTCTCGAAGCAACTGCCGCCGCCGGCGAACAACAACGCGCGCGTCGTGCGCGATCTGCTGGAAGAGTTCCGCGCCGCCAGCAACGGCCGGATGTCGTTCTCGTTCGTCGATCCCGACGCGCCGGCGCGGGACGGCAAGCCCGACGAGGCGTTGATCGGGCAGGCGCAATCCGCCGGCGTGCCGAAAATCGACATGCAGACCTTCAGCAAGGACCAGGTGCAGGCCGTCAAGGTGTACATGGGCCTGGCGCTCCAATATGGCGACAAGACCGAAGCGCTGCCCGTGGTGCAGGACCTCGCCGGCCTGGAATTCGACATCGCCTCGCGCCTCGCCAAGGTGCTGCGCGAGAAGACGCCGACCCTGGGGTTTGCCGTCGGCCACGGCGAGTTGACCCCCGCCGCCGGCCTCAGCCATGCCTCGACGGCCCTGGGCAACAAATTCACGGTCAAGGAGGTCGATCTCACCAAAGCCGACGAGCCGCTGAACGGCGTCGACGTGCTGATCGTCGCCGGCCCGAAGAAACCCTATAAGGACATCGAACTGTATCGTCTGGACCAGTTCGTCATGCGCGGCGGCCGCGCGGCGTTTTTCGTCGACCGCACGGACGTCGACTTGCGGTCGATGATCGGCCGGCCGACGAACTCGGGCCTCGAGAAACTGACCGACGCGTACGGCGTAAAGGTCGACCCGGCGATGGTGCTGGACGTCTCGAACGAACGCATCACCGTCAACCACAACGCGAACGGCATGAACTTCCAATCGCTCGTGTCGTTCCCGGCGCTGATTCGCGTGCAGGATCTGGCGAAAGACACGCCGATGACCAAGAACCTGGCCGGCTTCTCGCTGCCTTTCGCGGCGCCGCTCGAGCTGGAGCCGCGCGAGGGCGTCGCCGCCGAGGTCGTCGCCCGCAGTTCGCCGAAATCGTGGGTCTACGAAATCAACGACTCTTTCCTCGCCGATCCGCAGGCGATGCCGCAGCCCGACCCGACGGAAGCGCTGGTCCCCCACAATCTGCTCGTGGCGCTCAACGGCCGCTTCCCGAGCTACTTCAAAGACCACCCGCTGGCCGACGACGCCGGCCGCCCGGCCGACCCGCCGCTGACGGTCAGCCCGGACAACCGCGTGGTCGTCGTCGGTTCGTCGCTCTGGGCCTCGGACCTGATGCAAAACCGCCTCAACGCCGTGCTGCTCGCCAACCTCGTCGATTGGCTGATGCAGGACGAGCGCCTGACGCTGATCCGCGCCCGCACCGTCGACAACCACCCGTTGCGCGCCATCGGCGACGCGCAACGCGCCTTCTTCAAATACGGCAACATGCTGCTGCCGCCGCTGGCGCTGGTCATCTTCGGCGTGTTCCGCTGGCGCCGCCGCCTGCGCGCGAAACGCCGCCTGGCGACCGCTTATCTCGCCACCGCCGGCGGGGAGGAATAAGCCATGCTGTGGAAACGCACCACGATGATGCTGGCCGCGTTTGGCATTCTGACGTTGCTCGCGATCGTCGCCGCGGCGATGCCCGAGCCGGGCAAAGGGCCGACCCTGAAGCTGCCGGCGGTGGACAAGGCCGAGGTGACCAAGATCGACATTTCCGGACCGAAAGGGAAATTCACGGTCGCGGAACAGCAAGGCAAATGGCTGATTCAGCCCGGCGATTACGCGGTCAACGACACCGTTCTCGGCCGCGGGCTCGATGAAATCACCGGCCTGAAATTCGGCGCGATGGTCGCCGAGAAATCCGCCAGCCATGCCAAATACGAGGTCGGCGACGACACGGCCGTGTTCGTGACGCCGTACACCGCGAAAGGCGCGGCGTGGACCCTGCTCGTCGGCAAGCCGTCCGGCGATCAACGCGGCTGCTACGCGCGCGTCAAAGGCGACGACCGCGTATACGTCGCCCTCGCCCGCCTGCGCGACACGTTCGACCGCGACGCCAAGTACTGGCGCGACAAGACCGTGGCGAAGTTCGACGCCGACAAGGCGGTCACGCTGACCCTGAAGAGCGCGGCCGAAACGATCAACGTGAAAAAAGCCGATGACGGCACGTGGTCGTTCGATCCGGCGCCCGCGGCGTTGCCGGCCGATTACCGCCTCGATTCGGACAAGATCAAACGCGTTCTCCAATCGCTCTCGAGCCTCAACGCGGCCGATTTCGACGACTCGACGGCGCCGCTGGACCGCGGCCTCGAGCCGCCGCAGTTCACGGTCACGGTCGCGTTGCTCGACGGCACGAAACTCGGGCTCAATCTCGGCGCGGCCAAAGAGAAGAACGTCTACGCGCAGAAACAAGGCGACCGCCAGGTTCTGTTGATCGGCGATTTCTACGCCAACAACCTGCGCAAGACGCTCGATGACCTGCGCGACCTGCACGTCGCGGCGTTCGACGCCGATAAGGCGACGAAGCTGGCGATCGTCGAAGGCGCGCGCAAGCTCACGCTCGAAAAGACCGGCGAAGACAAGTGGCGCATCGCAGAGTCGACCGAGACCGTGCCGACCGATTACGTCATCGACACGACCAAGGTCATGTTCGTCGTGCGCGCCGCGGCGTCGCTGCAGGGCACGACGCTGCTGGGCAAAACCGCCCCCGCCGAGGCCAAGCTCGGCGCGCCGGTCGCGACCGTGACCGCGACGCTCGGCGACGGCACGGAAAAACGCATCATCGTCGGCGCCGACCAAGACAAAGAGAAGCAATATGTCGCCGGCGGCGACGGCCGCGTCTACCTCGCGCCGAAAGGCGTGGTCAGCCGCGTCGTCAAAAAGCTCGACGCGTTCAAGGTCACGCCGCCGCACCAGGACAAGATCATCGATCCGGCCTTGCTCAACCAGTTGCCGCCCGCGGCGCGCGACCACTTCATCGAGCAGCAACGGCAGACGATCATGCAGAATCAGATGCTGCAGCAGTTGATGAAGAAGGAAGGGAAGAAGAAGCCGGGGGAGAAGTGACGCTTGGCGTGAGAGGCGACGATGGCCCATGAATTCGGCCGGCTGCCCGGTCCGAGGATGAGGACGCGATCGGCGGGCTGTCGTTCTCGGGCCTGACGTACACGCCGCGCACGAGGTTGCCGCCGTCCTTGCGCGAGGCGCTCAAGGCCTCGCCGCAGACGTTGCCGCGGGGTGCGCAGTTTCCGCATGTGCTGATCAAGGACGCCGTTGAAAAACACCCCGCGGATGTTGCCCGGCTGACGGCCGAGAAATTCGGAATCACCCGCCAGGCGGTGCACAAGCACCTCCAACGCCTTGTCGCTGAAAAGGCGCTGGTCGAATCGGGGAAAACGCGCAATCGCAAGTATTCGTTGGCGTCTTTGACGAAATGGAGAAAAGTTTATCCCCTGACGGCGGATTTGGAAGAGGGCGCGGTATGGCGAAATGACATTCGGGTTCTCTTCGACGAGTTGCCGGCAAATGTTGTCGGCATCTGGGAGTTCTGCTTCACCGAGATGTTCAACAATGCCATCGAGCATTCGGGCGGCGCCAAAATACGAGTGGTCGTGCGACAGTCGCCGCTTTTTACGGCGATGGCGATCCACGACGACGGCGTCGGCATCTTCAAGAAAATCAAAAAGGCGTTGAATCTGCCCGATGAAGAACACGCTGTACTGGAGCTGGCCAAAGGGAAACTGACGACCGCCCCGAAGCGGCACACCGGCGAAGGAGTTTTTTTTGCGTCCCGAATAGTCGACCAGTTTCGAATCTTGTCCGGCAAGGTGCATTTTCGGCACTATTACAAGTCGCCCGAAGATTGGATAATACCTCGGAACGAAAGCGGCGCGACGTCTGGCACGACCGTGGCCATGGCCGTCAACAACCACACATCGCGCACGGCCAAGAAGATTTTCGACCAATTTTCGTCCGGCGATAATGACGGTTTCACCCGGACGGTCGTGCCCGTGGAACTGGCGAAATTCGGCGACGAGCATTTGATTTCGCGGTCGCAGGCCAAGCGACTGGTCGCGCGCCTCGATCGCTTCAAAGCCGTCGATTTCGATTTCACCGGCGTCGCGATGATCGGTCAGGCGTTTGCCGACGAAATCTTCCGCGTCTTCGCGAACGATCACCCCCAAATTGAACTACGCGCGACGAAGGCGAATTCGGCCGTGAAGCGGATGATCGCCCGGGCGAAAAACCGCGCAGCGCAACCGAATGGCGACACTTGAACCGTCGAGGACCTCTCGTCCTCGCTCAGGGCAGGCTCCGAGGCCGCAGAGGTCGGCCGGATTAACGATTTCTGTTTTTTTTCGCCGCAAAGGACGCGCTGGCCGCCGGCGACGGGCAACTGGCGGCTATTCGGGCCCGTAATGCATGATCGTGCCGTTGCCACCCACGGCGAACACGTCCGCCGGGCCGGTTCCCCAGATGCCCGACAACGCCGGCGACCCGGCAATCGTCATCGGCGACCATGACGCGCCGTCGAAGTGAAGCATCACAGGTTTTTCGGCAGCGTCTCCCAAGGCGAATACGTCCGAGAGCGAGCTGCCCCAAATGGCGATCAAATCGGAATTCGCCGGCAGACCCGTGGTCATCGGGAGCCAAAACGTGCCGTCATAATAAAAGATCACACCCGTCACAGCGCCACCGGAATCCAACTCTCCGACGGTGAATACGTTGCTGGCGGAGGCGCCCCAGATGTGGGCCAAATCCGCCGTGGTGTCGGTCGCCATCGTCGACCACGTGGCGCCGTTGTAGTTCACGATTACGCCATCCTGGCCCGTGACGAAGACATCGGAGGGCGAACTCCCCCAGACGTAATTCAACCTCGCCGTCGGTTCGCCGGCCAGCGCCGACCACGTGGAACCGTCGTAGTGCAACACGGGGCCGCCCGGGAAGCCATAGTCATCTGCCACGGCGAACACATCCGAGCCCGAACTTCCCCAAACGCTGTACAACGGCCCCGTCGTTCCGATCGGCATCGCCAGCCACGAGGACCCGTCGTAATGCAAAATCGCGCCGTAATTTGTCGCGGGGTCGGATCCCACCGCGAAGACGTCCGTGGATGAACTGCCCCAGACGCCCGTTAAAATTGCGCCCGTCCCGCCCCAGACTGACGACCACACGGCGCCGTTATAATGCAAGATCAAGCCGCTGCTGGCATCGCCGCCGGTATATCCCACGGCGAACACATCCGAGGAAGAGCTTCCCCACACGTCGACCAGACCCGCCGTGGTTCCGCTGGTCATCGCCTCCCAGGCAAGCGGCGCCGTGTCGTCGTCGTTGTCGTCGTCATTGTTGTCGTTGTCATCGTCGTTGTCGTCGTTGTCGTCGTTGTCATCGTTATCGTCATCGTCGTTGTCATCGTCATCGTCATCGTCGTCGACCGTATCGTCGTCGTCCGGCGTCGAATCATTGTCATCGTCGTCATTGTCGTTGTCGTTGTCGTCATCGTCATTGTCGTCATCGTCATTGTCGTCGTCGTCCGCGCACGGGTTCGGCACGCAAACCGTATCCGCGCCCATCCACGTGCCCGAGCAATCGGCGAAAGACTTCACCGCGCATTCGCCGCCCTGGCAACACGCCCCGAGGGACGCCGAATCGTCGTCGTCATCGCCGGCTGGCGTTTGCGAGCCGCTGCTGCTGTTTCCACCGCCGCAGGCAATGGCGAGACAGAGAATGGCCAATAACGCGAGCCATTGGAAATGTCGAGACATCGTGCGCCCTCCCCGCCCGCGCCGTGACCGCCAACGTTGAAAGTTCCGCTTAGGCGCGCTAAATAAGCGTGATGATGATCGGACAATACTCGGAGAATTGCCCGGAGTCAAGTCAGTTTCGAAGCCGGAAACGCAACACCTGATTTATTTACCGATCTCCGCCGCTGCGCGCCGACCACCGATAGCCGCGAAATCAAGTTTTTGGGGCCGCGCAAACCGGAATGTTGAATAGCGAATGGCGAATGGCGAATGGCGAATTTCGGGCGGTGTCGGCAATTCCGCATTCCCCATTCGCCATTCGCCATTGTGCAGAAGATGCGTTCGCAAAAATCGATCAATCCGAGAAAATAGACACGACAGTCTCTACAGCGCGACCTTCACCTCCGTCGCCGCGCCGGTGCGCAAATCGATGGCGACGAGGCGATGATGGTTGGTGTCGGCGATGTACAGCATGTCGCCGTCGACCGACAACCCCGAGGGTTCGTCGAGCGGGCCGGCGCCCGGCAGCGGCAACGTGGTCACCGTTTTGCTCGCGCGGTCGATCGTGCGGATCGCGTTGTTGAACGAGTCCGCCACGTACAGCAGGCCGTCGCGGCCGGCGATGCCGATCGGGTGTTGCAATTTGGCCTGCTTGCCGACGCCGTCGACAAAGCCGAAATCGAACAGGCCCGTGCCGACCAGCGTCTCGACCCGGCCCTTGGCCAGATCGATCTCGCGCACCGCCGAACTTTCGCTGTCGGCGACGTAGAGCCGGTCGCCGGTCAGCCACAGGCCCGACGGCTGCGCGAACGCCGCGTCGCCCGCCGCGCCGTCGATGATCTGCTCGTGCCCGCTGCCGGCCAGCACGCGCAATTCCCCCTTCGCCAGGTCGAGCCGCCAGACTTGGTGGCTGCCGGCCATCGCGATGTCGAGACCGCCGTCGCGCCACTGCAAATCCCACGGGCTGCGCAAATCCGTCTGCAACGCCGGCCCGCCGACGGCGCGCCCCGTCCCCTTCCGGCCCGTGCCGGCGATGGTTGTCACGGTGTGCGCCGCCAGATCGACCGCGCGGATCGCGTGATTGTTGCGGTCGGCCACGTACAACGCGCCGCCGACCAGCGCCAT
>Ga0181520_10006978_pt1 | contig 16907 bp, 14 predicted proteins | sample PEATcosm2014_Bin_29_FD_132451 | JGI IMG/M metagenome (GOLD analysis project Ga0181520, IMG submission 132451) | Peatland microbial communities from MTU Mesocosm Facility, Houghton, MI, USA - PEATcosm2014_Bin02_30_metaG | ecosystem: Environmental > Terrestrial > Soil > Wetlands > Peat | place... | reverse complement strand
TCGGCCCCGTGGCCCTCTTCGCCCTCGCCAAGCTCTCGGACCTCGGCAAGGCGGCGACGGCGTTCTGGTGGCTGTCGAAGGAGAGATGGGTGAGGAACCTGGCCCGGCAGCCGAGCGGCTCGGAATGCCCCGCGTCGTCTCAGGCGGCGCCCGCGACCCCCGGAGGCTCACGGGGCTTGGATTGAGGCCGTCGCGCCAGGCGACTCACGGTAAGTTATAACTGATCATCGCCGCGTGCAGATTTCCGTCCGTCGACGGCGAAGCCCTCACGGACACCTTCGCTCCCGGCTTGATGTCGGAGAGCATGAGCGGGACCATTCGCCAGACCTCCGCGCCGTCGGGAACCGTGATAGCCGCGTCGAGCATCTCGTACTTCATATAAAGGGTATGCCCTTCGACTTTATCGACCATCCTATCCACCTCGGCATTGGTCATGACTTGGCCGGGAGTCGCCATGTCCCATTGCCCCTTGCGGACTCGATTCCAAAGCTCGGGGGTAAACACATTTATCACCGTAGCCGTGAGGCTGCCATCCGATCCTCGAGTGGCGGTCACGCCCATGGCCTCGCCCGGCTTGATCGTGGCGAGCGTAGAGGGTTTCCTGCCGAGGATGAGGGCGTCAGGTTGGATCAATACCGGCGAAGTCTCCCCGTTTGCCCCCGTAAGCATGAGGGTGGAGCCTTCGATCGAGGCGACGACCCCGTCGATCGGGCTCGGCGCGGCTTGGGCCGAGAGAGCGAGCAGCGGGGCGGCAAGCAGGACGGCGAAGACAATTCGCCCGACCAGCTGAGCTGGTCGATATAGACCGGATCGCATACGGACCTCCCATATCTGCCTGTATATAGCAGAAACTATATAGCGAATATACTAATAGGGAAGGTCTTTACAAGGGTCATTTCGCTCCCGAGCCGAGCTCGAGCTTGTATATCCTGCTCCTGCGCGCGGGATCGTAGCTCCGGCGGCGCTCTTCGGGCAGGTCGTCGATCGTCGCGGGCGAGAATCCGAGGCTCAGGAACCAGTCGGAGGTACGCGTCGTTAGCACGAAGACCCCGTCCAGCCCCGCCTTCCTCGCCGCCTCGATGAGGTAGCCCACCATCCTGTGGCCGATGCCCAGAAGCTTGTAGCTCTCGTCGACGGCCAGGGCGGCTATCTCGCCGCGGCCGCCTTCGTAGCGGTGCAGGGCTCCGCAGCCGCGTATCGTGCCGTCCGTCTCGAAGACGGCGAAGTCGGCGCAGGCGCGCTGGAGGTCCTCATCGCTCCGCCGAACGAGGTTGCCCTGCTGAATGAGGGGCTCCATGATGCGCAGGACCTCGGGGATGTCCTCTTCGGCCATGGGCCTGATGTTCTCGAAGGGATCGGCATGGACCATGGCGCCTGATCCGAGGGTGGAGAATACTTCCTTCAGCACGACTCCCTCGGCGCCTCCGTCGAGGAAATGGACGCGCTCGACGCCGGCGCGGCAGGCGGTAACGGAGTGGGCGAGCATTTCGCGCTCGGCGACGCCCAGCTTATCCATGTTTTCGGCGAGGGTACGTTCGGCCGCGTGGACGGTGAGGCGGCTCACGCTCCCGTCGCGGGAGGCAACGCCCTCGCCCGGCAGGCGAATATCCTCCGAGGCGAAGAGCTCGCCGTCGGTGAGGAAGAACAGCTTACGGGCCTTGAGGCCGACGGCGAGCTCGGTGGCGAGCTCGACCGAGGAGATGTTGTAGGGCTCGCCGATGGCGCTCCAGCCTATGCAGGGGAGGATGGGGACGAAATCGTCCTCGATGGAGCGTCGGATGAGCTCGACGTTGACTTTGTCGACCATGCCCGTCGATTGGAAGTCGATGCCGTTGCGCACCCCGTAGGAGCGCGCCCGCACCCAATTGCCGACGATCGCCTCGACCTCGTTGCGCGCGAGCTGATTCATGAGCCGGGTGGCCGTGTCGAAGGCGGCCATCTCGATGAGCGGCATGGCCTCGGGCGTCGATATGCGGAGGCCCTCGGCGCGTTCCGTCTCTATGCCGTAGGAGGCGAGGAGCTCGTCGATCCTCGCCCCGCCCGAAGGCACGAGGATGATCTTGATGCCGTTCTCGTGGAGGAGGGCGAGGTCGCTGACGAGGCCCGAGAAGGAAGGATTGTCCATGAGCCTCGCCCCGATGCGGAAGACGAAGATCGAGCCCATGAACCGATGGGCGTAGACGAACACCTCCCGGATAAGGTCGGTTTCGCCCCGCCGCGATATGTAGTCGTCGCTCATCTCCTGCCGTCCTCCCCGTAAAAGTATAGTCCAACGCGCGGCCCTTGGGCTACAATGCGGATATGCCGCGCACCGAGAAACTGTACTATTCGCGACCGGATCTCCACATCGCGGAGGCGACCGTGCTCGCCGCGACGGGCTCGCCCGAGACGCCGACGCTCGAGCTCGACGCGACGATCTTCTATCCCGAGGGAGGCGGCCAGGGCTGCGACCTTGGGAGCGTCGCCCCCTTCGGCGGCTCAGGCGAGGTCGCCGTCTCGGCCGTCATCGAAGAAGGCGGCCGCATCCTCCACGCCCTGGCCGCTCCCTGCCCGGCCAAGCCGGGAGACCGCGTGCTTCTGCGTCTCGACGCCGAGCGGCGCCTCGACTACTCGCAGGCCCATTCCGGACAGCACCTTTTGTCCTCGACCTTCATGCGCCTCCTGGGCGCGGCGACCGTATCGGTGCACCTGGGCCGGGAGCGCTGCCTCGTCGATCTCGACATTCCGGCGGTCTCGGAGGATGACCTGGCCCAAGCCGAGGACCTCGTCGAGGGGATCATCGCCGACGATTATCCCATTCGCGTCCACTCCTGCCCGCCCGAGGATCTGGCCTCCTTCCCCCTGCGCAAGCGGCCTCCCGTCGGCGAGGAGGTGGTGCGGGTCGTCGAGATCGACGGCATCGACTTCACGCCCTGCTGCGGTACGCACCTGAGCTCGACGGGAAAGCTGCGCCTCCTGCGCGTCCTCGGAACGGAGAAGTACAAGGGCCTGACGCGGCTGTATTTCGCCGCGGGCGGCCGCGCGGCCGCGGACTACCGCTCGGTATCGCGCATCGCGCGGGAGACCGCTCGGGCATTGGGGACTTCGGTGAGCGCGCTCCCCGAGGCCGTCGCGCGGGAAGCGGAGCGGCGCAAGGCCCTCGAGCTCGCCGTCGGAACGCTCGAGCGGGAACGGGCCGCCGCGGAGGCCGCAGCCGCGCCCGAAGCGTCGGCCGCCTCGGGCCCGGAGGCCGCCGCCCCCCGTCTCGCCGTGCGCCGCTATGAGGACAGGTCGGCCGACTCCCTCATCCTCTCCGCCAAGGCCTTTTCCGCGGCGGGCCTCGCCGCCCTCTTGGCATCGCTGCCCGATCTCACGGTCCAGGTCCTCTCGCCCCAGCCGGAGGCGCGGCTCGGCGAGAGGCTGAAGCCCTGCCTTGCCCTCGCGGGCGGGAAGGGCGGGGGCGGAGGCTCGTCCTTCAGGGCCGTCTTTCCCGACCTCGCCGGTCTCGAGGTCTTCATGAGGGCCGCCGCGGAAGCGCTGACGGCCTGATCGACGGCATCGCCGATTTCCCGACGGGAAGGGTGGCAGATCCGCTCTCGGGCGGGGTTTCATTGTCGATCCATGCGCGGAAACACCTTTGTTCCCCGAAATCCGGCCGGATGTTACCGTCGCCGCGATAGTATTGTTTCAGGACTGAATCCGGTCCTCCGGGCGCTCGCGGCGCGCCGAAGCACCGGGGCCGGCCCGAGAAAGGAAATAATTTGAAAAAGACAGCCCTTGCCCTCCTGCTGATTATCGCCCTCTCTCCGCTTTGGGCCGCCGATATCGCTATAACCGTCCTCGACGCCGATTTGGGGATTCCCCTCGAAGGCGTGCGGCTCCAGGGACAGGGGATGGAGGCCGCGACGACCGGCGCGGACGGCCGCGCCGTCGTCGCATTGGCCGACGGCCAGGGAAGGGTGGCGGTGACCGCGACATTGCCGGGCTACGAGACGGGTAAGCTATGGGTGAAGCCGGGAGACAGGGAGCTTACGCTCAAGCTTTCGATCGCCGGCGTGATCGAGGGCAAGGAGCTCGTCGTCGAGAAGGCCAAGCCGCAGAAGACCGACGAGCAATCGGGCGTGTCCGACGTCGCGACGCAAGGACAGATCGAGAGCACGGGCGAGATCGGCATCGTCGAGGACGTCATGTCGACTATCAAGCTGCTGCCGGGGGTCGGCTACGTGGGAGGATGGAACGCGATGCCCTCCATACGCGGTGGCGACCCGAGCGAGACGACCGCCGCCCTCGACGGGGCCTATGTCCTCTATCCCTACCAGTGGGGCGGCGCCTTCTCCATCTTCGACCCCAATATGGTGGAGTCGGCCAAGCTCTCCAACGGCATCATATCGGCGAGCTACGGGAACGTCCTTTCGGGACTCCTGGAGGTGAACTCCAAGACGCCGAGCTCGCCGCGGCCCCAGATCGAGGTCGGACTTTCGACCTCGGGCCTCGATTTCTACGCGCAGGGCGCTATCGCGCCGGGGCTCGACCTCATGATCGGCGGTAAGGTCACCTGGTTGGAACTCACCTTCGCCCTCGTGGGCGAGAGCGCCGCCTACCCCACCGTTCCCTATATCCGTAACGGCTACGCCAGGATTTCCTGGAAGCCGTCCGACGATTTCGAATGGTTCCTGAACTCCTTCGTCGGCTCGGACGGCGTAGGGATAAGCATGGATTCGCCCGCCGGCGACTCGGGAATCGCGACGACGGGCTCCTTCAACTATAGCGGCCTCGACCTCATAGAGACCACAGGCGCCAAGATCATGCTGTCGTCGAAGAGCCTCCTGGACCTGACCTTTTCCTACAACCGCGAGAATATACAGGATAGCTACGGCGAAACGCTCAATGGCACGCATACTTATGACCCGACCTTCATTTCCGCGAATCAGGGCGTATTCGCCCAATATGCCCCCGGCGCGACCAGCTATACCCTGAACGACTTCGACGTGGCCGACGCCACGGAGAATACGCTCGTCGAGTCCTACCAGGGCAAGGCGAATTGGGACTGGGAATTCTTGAGAGGCCAGGTCCTTTCCTTCGGCTTCGAGTCCGTGCTGGAGACGACTTCCGAGCGGAACGACGAGATGTTCTGGACGGATGTCTACTCGAGCGCGGGGCTCCCTCAATTCATGCAGGTCAATTACCAGCTCGATAGCCCGGCGAACGCGCAGCTGGCCTCGGGCGCCTACGGAGTCTACGACTTCGATCTGCTCTCGGGCCTCGTTACAGGAGAAGCCGGTATTCGGGCCGATTACAGCTACCTCTACAATTCCGACATGAGCCTGAGCGCGAATCCTACCTTCGGCCCGCGCCTGCGCGTCGAGGTGACACCCTGGAAGAACATCGGCTGGATCGAGAGCCTGGGCATCACCGCCGGTACCGGCCTCTATTCCCAAATGCCCCTAATAGCCAATCTCTTCAACTCGACCATGCAGATCTCGAGCGGCACGATTTCTCCGACGAGGGCTTGGTTCAACGTCGTGGGCCTCGACCTCCATGGGGAGGACGATTGGAAGATAAGCCTGGAGGCTTACTACAAGCTCTATTTCGACAGACTCTACGCGGTCGTGGACGAAAGCGTCAGTCCGGCGCCGACGATAGTAAGGAACGACGGACAGGGCTACGCCTACGGGGCCGATCTCCTCGTCCAAAAGAACCTAGGCCGTTATTGGGATGGATGGCTGACTTATTCATACTCGATGGCGCGCTACTACAACCCCATGCAGCCTCAGTATCCGGGAGAGGTAACGGTTGCCACGGAGAATCAGGGCAACGATCCCCTGGGCATCTGGTACTACCCTTCCTTTCAACGCTTCCATACCGTCAACCTCGTCTTCGATTGGAAGCCCAAGCCCGGCTTCATGGTGACGCTGACGGGGAGCCTGGCGACTGGCGCCCCTAGGGCCCAGGTGGGGACGATCCAGTCCTATGCTTCGGTATACACCAATCCTGCTACCGGTCAGCAGCAGATCATCGAGCGTTACTCGCAGACCGACAGCTACAGCGACGTCCTGCGCAACGACACATCCTGTCCCTTGGACATCAAGTTGACCTGGTCCGGCTACTATCCGGGCAGCGAGATCCGTTGGGAATACTACATCGGCGTCGAGAACGTCTTCGCGAGCCTGTACAGCCCGAGCACGAACAAGGCCTTCGACCCCTTCTCGGGCGACTATCTTTCGGGCTCGGGCCAGGCCGATTTCACGTTAGGCTTCCCGATACCTTCGTTCGGCTATAAATTGAGCTATTGAGGAAAAGCATGGTCAAGCGACAATCGAATGGATTCACCCGCGCCGCCATCGCGGCCTTCGTCGCGCTCGCCCTCGCTTCCTGCGCGAGCTCCCCGGCCCGTGCTTCCTGGAAGACGAAGAGCTCCGTCCTTCCCCGCGGCGTCCTCGTGGAGCTGGGTCCCGAAAGAGACGGGGTCTCGGCCTTCAGGATCCGCGGCGATGAGCTCGAGGGAGCGACCCTCAAGGGCGAGGCGAAGCCCGAGGGGAGAGGATGGACCCTGGACGTCGAGAAGATGGACTGGTTCGAGAACTGGGCCGAGGGCTGGACCGAGGCCTCTTTCGTCGTCGAAGGCAGGCTCGAGCTGCGCCCCGACGGATCTGCCTGGGCATTAGCGGTCGCCGCTCCCCCCAAGATCGAAAACCCGACCTCGGCCTCCATCCGCCTTTATGGCGATTATTTCGAGGGCGACAAGGCTCTCGCCCTCCTCGCTCATCGATGGGATCGCATCCAGGCCGCGGACGAGCTTCTCAGGCAGGAATTTCCCGAGGCCTGGTACGATTATTCCGAGCCCCGCCCGATACGCTTTCCCTGGGACCTCCTCGCCCGCCGCGTCGCGAGCTTCCAGACGGGCGTGCGGGCCTTCCTGTTTCCCGAGATCTACGGCTACCCTAAAGGAAGACAGCCCGCCGACAAGGGCGCCCGCGTCCGCGCCGAGTCCATTTATTGGGACACGAGTTATACGAACGAGCAGTTCCCGGAAAATCTCCGGCCGATCCGGGATTCGGGCACGATGTATCGGGATTTCGAGGAAAGCTCCGGCCTATGGCGGCTCGATTTCTGCTGGGACGCGCTATGGGAAAGCAAAATCGGCGCCGCGGTCTTCGCCGAGGAATAGCCTCGCGTACTATAGGAGATAGCATGTTCAATTACCTGTCCAACATGAGTCCCGTCATCCTCTTCGTCCTCTCCGCCCTGGTCTTCTTCTCGGTAGTCTCCTGGGCCATCATCGTCTATAAGCTGGTCCAGATAAACCGAGTCAGGAAGAACACCAGGGTCTTCCTCGACTTCTTCTGGGAGACGAAGGAATTCTCCCTCGTCAACGTCGAGATCGATCGCTTCAAGGATTGTCCCCTCGCCCTCCTCTTCAAGGAAGGGTATCGCGAGACCGAGCACTTCCTCGCCGCCGGCGCGAGCGAGGGCGAGGGCCAGGCGATCCGGCTCAGCGCCGATTCGAGCGCGATCGAGAACATCACCCGCAGCCTCAGGAAGATCTCGACTCAGGAGACTGACAAGCTCGAGCGGAACATCGGCTTTCTCGCGACGACGGGATCGACGACGCCCTTCATCGGCCTCTTCGGCACGGTATGGGGCATCATGATCGCCTTCCGGAACATCGGCCTCGCCGGCTCGACCTCCCTCGATATCGTCGCGCCGGGCATATCCGAGGCTCTCATCACGACGGCCATCGGGCTCGCGGTCGCCATCCCGGCGGTCATCGGCTACAACTACATCCAGGGCAAGATTAGAAACCAGGTCAGCGAGATCGACAACTTCTCCTACGATTTCCTGAATATCGTCCAGAGAATCTTCAACGCGAAAAAATAGGGGAGGCTTAGATGGACACGGGAAGCCGCAGGGGCTCGGACCGCTCGCCGATATCCCAGATCAACGTTACGCCCCTCGTCGACGTCATGCTGGTCCTCCTCATCATCTTCATGGTGACCGCGTCGGTCGGCCAGCAGGGCATCACGGTCAGCCTGCCCCGAGCCAAATCGCAGGCGCTCGACGTCTCGGAGGAAATCGTCACCGTCACCATAGACAAGTCGCTGCAGGTATACGTCAATTCGAGGCCCGTCGCCTTGGGCGAGCTGAGCGACACGCTCACGAAGGTATACTCGCATCGAAAGAACAAGGCGATCTTCCTGAAGGCGGATAGCAGCGTAGCCTACGGGGATTTCGTCAGGGTGGTGTCCCTCATCAAGGACTCGGGAGTCGAGCAGCTCGGCATGATCACGGAGATGCCCAAGCGATGAGGATGATCGGTCCCGGCTTGAGCCTGCAGGACGGCGGTCTCAAAAGGATCGCGCTGCTCGGATCCTTCGTCTTCCACGCCGCCCTCGCCCTCTCGATCCTCTCCTTCGGCAGCCTGGCCATCCAGAGGCCTCGCGTCGCCCCGAGGTCCATCGACCTCGTCAGCATCCAGGATCTCCTCCCCCCGCCGGCCAAGCCGCCCGAGATTCCCAAGGCGGAAGCCCCCCTTATCGAGGCTCCGAGCCCGATGACGCCCCCGGTCGCCCCGACCGCCGCTCCCGCGGCCGTCCCGGCGCCCTCGACGAATCCCTCGCCCGCCCTGCCCGAGAGCCTTTCGCCCGCGAGCGCCTCGAGCGGCGGCATGACGGCCCCGACTGGCCCCGGGGGCTCGGGCGTCGGGGCCGCGGGTCCGGCGGCCGAACCCGACTACCTGCCTCAGTACAAGATCACCGACGTCCCGGTGATTCCGGTCAAGGACGTGCTCGCCAAGATACGATACCCTCCCCTCGCGGCAAAGCAGGGAATCGAGGCGACGGTCTATCTCGAGCTATTGATCGACGATACCGGCAAGATCCGCAAGATCACCGTGCTCAAGGACCCGGGCTTCGGCTTCGCCGACGCCGCCGTGGGCGCCCTCAGCGACATGACCTGCGTCCCGGCCAAGATGAACGGGCAGGCCGTCGCGGTCCGCTTCCGCTATCCCGTGCGCTTCACGCTGAAGTGAAGGAAGAGCCCGCGGCTCACAATCCTATCGGCCTTCTGTTGTCCGACAGGCGGCGCATCAGGTAGTCGCGATCGAGGCCCAGGTCGGCGACTATCGAGCGCAGCTGCTCGGAGGAGAGGAGGTTCTGCTCCGCGAAGAGATAGGCGAGCTCGCGCTCGGCCAGGCAGGGCAGGCGCAGGGACTCGAGCATGGCGGGGCAGGGCTCGGCGCACTCGAGGTAGCGCGAGCGGAGGCTTATGGCCAGACGCGATTTGTCCGAGCCGCCGGCCACGGCCGCGAGCTCGGCGAGGAGAGGCTTCAGGTCACCGCGCGCGGCTCCTTCCCCGAGGGGCTTGAGCGTGAAGAAGCTGTACTCCTTTCCCGGCAGGTAATGGTGCTCGTCGCAGCGCGTGCAGTAGTTGGGCTCGCGACCGTCCTCCTTGGTCCGATCGCCGCCGATGATGATGAGGGGGTCGAAATAGGGGGCGGGGCATTCCACGCCGTCGACGGTATAGAAGCGGTAGGTGTACAGGGAGTCGGCCAGGCATTCGGGCTCCTCGCAGTAGGCGGTCAGGGGGAAGACGTCCGTCCCTATCTCAAGGAGCAGTCGAGCCGTCTGGTTGAAAATTTCCCTGCGGAAGTTGAGGACGAGGGTCGGACAGACGAAGACGATGCCGCGTCGGCTCGATTCGTCCTTCATGAGGTAGGCGAGCCTTTCGTCGAAGAAGGCAGCCTCGTCGACTATCCAGGTCCCAACCCCGGGATTTTCCGCGAGGAGGCTCTCCAGGGCGAAGGAGTCGCTCGCCTGGCCGATCCTGTCGCCGCAGCGCTCGTATCCGCCGCGGTAGGCCAAAGCGTCGGCCGGGTAGTCCGGGAAGCGCGCGGCATCGAGGCTCGAGCGGACGACGAAGATATCGCGCCTATCCGCGCCGTCGGTGCAGGTGGCTTCCCGCGCGGCGCCCGTCTTGGCCTTGGCGACGAGGCTGTCGCGCCACATGCGCGCGGAGAACTCGGTCTTGCCCGAGCCCATGGGGCCGATGACGAGGATGCGCCGGCCCGGCCTCGAGAAATCGAAGTGGTTCAGGGGATGGTGCACGCGGAGAAGGGGAAATCCGAGGTTTCGAAGGAGGCTCGAGGCTTCGCCTATCGCGTCGTCGGGCAGGCCCGGCATTACTTCGCCAGCACGGCTACGTTGGACCTGATCTTGCGCTCGCCGAAGGCGAGGTACTTGAAGGGGTGGATATCGAGGGCATTCGCGTACCAGCCGTCGATATAGCCCGTGTCGATCACGTTGGCCGCCAGGCTGTGGTATATGGGCAGGACGGCAGCCCCCGCGAGGAGGTGGGTTTCCGCGGCTCCCAGGCCGTTGAGGCGATCGTCGCCGGACTGGAGGGCGGCCGCGCCGAGGAGGCGGTCGAATTCGGGATCGGAGAGTCGCGCGTCGTTGAGGTTCGAATCGGAGGCCCACATCTGGAGGAAGGCGAGCGGATCGGCGAAATCCCCGATCCAGCTCGTCGAGGCAATGGTCCATCCGCCCGCCTCGGCTCCCGAACGGACGGCGTTGAAATAGTCGGCCGAGGGAACGGTCTTGAGCTCCACGTCGAGGTCGGGCAGCTTCTCCCATGCGTCCTTCATGAGACCGGCTACCCGCTTGGCGTCGTCCCCCCCTTCGGGGACGAGGACAGTCAACTTGGACAGGCCGGCGCCATTCTTGTGACCGGCCTTCTCGAGGAGGCGCATCGCCTCGTCCTGGTTCGCGGCCTCGATGCCCCTGGCCGAATGATAATTCGCCAAAGGCAGGACGAGGGTCGTGGCGGGCGCGAGGTACTTGTCCTTCGAGCGTATCTGGTCCCATGGCAGGAGGAGGGCGAGACCGCGCCTGACGTCCGCGTCGTTCCAGGGAGACGTGCCGCAATCGAAGAACCAGTAATGGGTGCTGAACATGAGGCCGACTTGGATCGAGCCCTGCGCCAGGAGGGCCCCGAGGTCCATGGGCCCCGCGAGCCAATGTATGCTCCCGTCGTCGAAGCGCCTGGTGGCGTCCGCGTCGTCGTCGGTGAATATGGCGCGGACGCGCGGGATCTTGACCGAGGCCGCGTCCCAATACTTGTCGTTCTTGACCATCAGCAGGCCCGAGGAATCGAGGGACTTGAAGACGTAGGGCCCGTCCACGGGGAAGGGCAACGCGGCGCGCCAGTCGGTCACGGCGAGCATCGAGGGATGGATGGGCGAGAAAGAGTGGTGGCACAGGAGACGCGTGAAATAGTCGGCCCTGGTCTCCAGCTTCACCTGGAGGATCTTGTCCGAAATTACCGATATCCCGACGGACGCGGGGTCGGCGGTCTTGCCCGTGCGGTAGTCGTGGGCCCCCGCGATGATATCGAAGAACTCCACGTAGTCGGCCTTCGTCTTCGGATCCAGGGCGCGCAGCCATGCGTCCCTGAAGTCCTTGGCCAAGAGGGGCGAGCCGTCGGACCATCGAGCCTCGTCTCGGATATAGAAGGTATAGGTCTTGCCGTCCTCCGAGCGATTGTACGAGCGGCAGGCGGCATTGACGGGGTCGAGGGTGTTGGGGTCGTAGGAGAAGAGCCCTTCGTACGCGGCGGTGAAGATCTGCGCCTCGGCCGAGTAGATGGAGCGATGCGGATCGAACTGCAGGTCGAGAGCGTCGAAGGCGACGACGAACTCCTCGGGCTTGGGCGTCTCGTCGTCGGCCGAAACCGCGACGACGGGGACGGCGACTGCCGGGACGGAGGCCCCCCATGCCAGCGCGACGGCGGCGATCGCCGCCCGTAGCCACGCTTTCCGGCGCGAACCCGATGCAGTCCTTCGTATCCTTGCGTTCATGCGATCTCCTTGATCATGGGGCGGGATCATGTATCCCGAGACGTTTCATCTGCTCGAGCTCTTCGCATTGAGCGACGTATTCGTGCTTCTTCTGATTGGCCTTTATGACGGCGCCCTTGATCGTCGTCATCTCGGCGCGGATGCTCCTGACGCGGGCGAGCGATTCGCCCGTCATCTCCGATTTGAAGTAATCCTCGAGCGCGGCGAGCACCCGCAGGGCCCGCTGAAGCTCCTCGATGTTGCGCTGCAGGAATTTGTAGGCCTGGTCGTCGGTCATCCCGTCGACCCGTCGGGCGGAAGGGCCCCCGCGCTGCGCGAGCGAGGCGAGGAATCTGGCCTTCTTGCCCGTCTCTTCGGAAAAGGCCCCGAAGTCGACGGAATCGATCGCGCAGGCCCTCGTGACCGGGTCGACGAATTTGACTTCGTAGACGAGACCCTTAGCCTCGGGCGAGAAGAGCTTCCTGATCATGCGACGCAGGCGCGCGCCGAGTCCTTGGTCGGAGGACGAGAGGAGGGCGGAATTCTCCTCGAGCTTGGCGATCGCGTTCTCCAAGGCGAAGGCGGAGGCGGAGAGGGTGCGGACGCCCTCGAGGAGGACTCCCTTATAGGACTTCTCCTTGACGCCGTCCGCTTTCTTCTCCTCTGACACGGCGAAGCGCCGGAGCAGATCCTGCCGCAGGGTCGGGCCGTCCGAGGAGAAATCCTCGAGTATGAGCTCTTCGACGAGCTCGGGATAGAAGGGCCGCTCCGAGGCTACCTCGGCGAATTTTCGCTTGATGATCTTGACCGCTTCCTCGCGCCTTCCAATCGCCAGATCGGCGTCTATGGGGAGGCCGGGCATGACGATCTGGCGGAGCTCGAGCTTGTAGCGCTCTTTATGGTAATCGGTAAGCTCCTTGAGGCAGCCGAAGATGTCCCGGCTCGCCTTGTCGAGCTGGCCCACAGAGTCGGCGATGAGTCCGGCGGAAAGCAGGTCGCTTCCTTTCTTGACCATTCCCGCGATCTCCGCCAGGGCCCTCGTATTGAGCTGGGTCGTCGTCTCGGTGAATTGGGAGAAATTGAAGTAGTTTACGAGGGCGAGAAGGCGCTTGACGCGGCCCATCGTCAAGAAATCGCAGCTGAACTGATAGTAATTGTTGAGGAATTCCAGGTAGGCCTCGAATTGGGAGACCCGTACGCTCATCTGGTCGCTCTTCTCGGACTCGGGGAAGGGACTTTCTGAAGGCGTCTTCACGTCGGAGATCTTGAGTTCGTATTTATAGGGATCGTCATGGAGAACTCCCTTCTTGTGAAGAAGGGCGCTCAGTCCCACGAAGGAAGCCTGGAAGAGTTTGAACGAATCCCTGAGCTTTGGCAGCTCGACGCGATCGAGCGCATCCCTCCTCGCATCCAGCCGCTCCTCGAGCTGGCGCGAGAAGGCTTGAGAGTCTTCCATAATTTAAAGAGTATCGTTTAAAATACATTCCGAGGCAAGCATGGGAAAGGCAGGCGATTTCCAGCCGGCGAGACTCGTCGTCGGCGTGCTCAGATCTCCGCGAGCAGCCTTCCCGCCCGCGCTCGTGTCGGAGCTCGAAGGACGCCTGGGTCCTGCCGACTTCCTGGGTCCCGACCTCGACTTTCCCTGGAGCGGCTATTACGACGTGGAGATGGGGGGACGGCCCAGGCGCAGCTTCCTCTCATTCGAGCGACTGGTCGATCCCGCCGAGCTCGCCGACATCAAAGCCTGGACGAACGGCCTCGAGCGGTCCTACGCGGCGGAGGGATGCCGCGGCGTCAACCTCGATCCGGGGCTTCTCTCCCTATCCCGTTTCGTTCTCGCCACCACGAAGGACAGACCGCAGCGCATCGCCCTCTCGCGCGGCATCTACGCCGACCTCACTCTGGTCTACGAGGACGGCGATTATCGTCCCCTGCCCTGGACCTATCCCGATTGGGCGAGCGAGGAATATCGCTCCCGTCTCAGGAAGCTGAGGAAAAACCTCAAGATCGAATTGCGATCCCGCCTCAAATAGGCCCGGCCTCATTCGCGCGGGCTTCCCGCGCGCGAAAGAAGCATATGACGCATTCCATCGGGACTCGCCTCGGGGCCTTCATCCTGGTCCACCTGCTCCTGTCCTTCCTCTCCGCGTGCGCTCCGGCCTGCGGCGATCCCGGTCGGCATGAGCTCCTCCTCGCGCTTCCGCCGGCGCCCGCGGCCTGGTCGTGGCTGCCGGACCTCATTATGGAAGTGACATGGAAAAGCGCCGGCGGCGGCCTCCGAACCGCCTTCGCGAAGCCCGGCTCCACGCTGCGCGCCGAGGTGGAAAGAGGACTGCCCCAGGCCATACTCGCCCTCCCCTCCTCTCGAGGGAGAGAGCTCCGGCCGGCGGGGGCCCTCTATCCCGAAGGCCTGGCCGAGGGGCGGGCGGGCGACGACGCCGGGAACTCGCTGGTACTCGATTGGACGGGCGGCTACGCCGCGAGCGTCGCGCTCGCGCTCGCTCGCGCGGGCATCGATCCATGGTGCTACGATCTCTCGCGCCTGGCGCGAGAAGCCTTGGTCCGCTGCTCCGACCCCTGGCTCATTCCCGCGACAGAGGCCGCGCGCAGGCTCTCGGCCCTCGAGTTCAGGCTGGACGCATACGGGGAACCGGCTCGCGGCGCCCTGACCCTGCCCGGAGCCGGACCCTGGGCCCCCGAAAGCCCATTCGAGAATGCGCCGGCATCCTCGACGGTCCTGCTCTCCGAGGGGCTCTGGCGCTTTCTCGATTCCGACGGCGAATTGTTCCTGGCCGTGGACGCGGAGGGCCGCGCCGGCTTCGTCCGGCGCTAGGCTCGAGGGACCGCCTCGAGTCAACCGAGGGGAATTCGCATCCTGAAGGTAGATCCCTCCCCTTCCCAGCTTTCCACCGATACACTGCCGCCATGGGCCATCGCGACGTGGCGAACGATGGCGAGACCGAGGCCGGTGCCGCCCAGCTCCCGCGAGCGCGCCTTGTCCACGCGGTAGAAGCGCTCGAATACCCGGGGCAGGTCCCTCGCGGGAATCCCTATCCCCTGATCCTTGACCTCGATCGCGAGGCAGTCGTCCTCGGACCGCGCGACCACGCTCACTACGGACGCGGGAGGCGAGTACTTCACAGCGTTGTCTATGAGATTCACGAGAGCCTGCTCGAGGAGGCCGGCGTCCACCTTGGCGGAGAGCCCCGCCTCGGACTCGACGAGGACTTTCGTCCCCCGAGCCTCCGCCTTGGGCAGGATTGCCTCGCGGGCCCCCATGAGGACGGGCCCGATCGCGGCTCGCTCGAGCCTGAGCCAGTCGTTCCCGTCCCGCTCCAGGGAGGCGAGGGAAAGAAGGTCGGCGATGAGGGTCTCCATGCGGGCCGCGTTCCTCTCGATGATGCCGAGGAAGCGCGGCGCCTGTTCGGAATCGCGCAACGCGCCTTCGAGGAGACTCTCCGCGAAGCCCTTGACGAGCTGAACGGGCGTCCTGAGCTCGTGCGAGACGTTGGCCACGAAGTCCCGCCGCACGCGCTCGAGCCGCCTCAGCTCCGTGATGTCGTTGAGCACGATGACCAGGCCCCCAGGGCCCTCCGCGGGGGCGCCAAGCGGAGCCGCGAAAGCCTGGAACCAGCGCTCGGTGGGGAGGAACAGGGCTATCTCCCTGGAGCGCCTCTCCCCGGCGGCCAGGGAATCGGCGGCGACGGACTGGAGCTCGCTCGATCGGGTCGCCTCGAGGAGGCTCCTGCCGGCCGGGTCGCCGTCGAGCCCGAAGAGAGCCGCGGCGGCGGGATTGGCTATCGTGACGCGGAGCGAGGAGTCGAGGGCCAGGACGGCCTCCGTCATCGCGTCGAGGATGGCCTCGAGCTCGCGGCTCTGCTTCCTGGCGGCGGATACGCGATTTCCGATCTCCGCCGCCATCGAATCGAGGGTGGATGCCAGGACGCGCATCTCCTCGGGATCGTCGGATCGGACCGCCCTCGCTCCGGCGGTCGCCGAGGCAGCCTCTCCCGAACCGTAGGCTCGAGCCGCCCGCGCCAGGGAGGCGAGCGGCCGGGCGGTCATTCGGCTGAAGGCGGCCGCGGCCGCGAGGGCGGCGGCGGCGAAGACGAGGGCCGCCGCGACGAAGGCCCAGAGCGAGGGCGCGAGGGCGCGCCTGAGGCTCGGCTCGCGCAGGGCGAGCCTGAGGACGCCTACCGTCTTCGCGGCGGCGCCGCCCGCGAGGAATATCGGCGCCGCCGCGTATAAAAGATCGTCGCCCACCGTGGCCGAAGTCCGTCGGGACAGGGCCGCGACGCCTGCCAGGGCCTTGGCGACCTCGGGCCTGCCGGAGTGATTCTCCATCGTCGCCGGCGAGGCCTCGCTGTCGGCGAGGACCTTGCCGTCCGGCAGGATCAGCGTCAGGCGAAAGCCGCTCGATGTCCCGGTCGCCGCGCAGATGCGCTCCGCCTCGGCCGGGTCGGACAGCGCGGCGACCGGGAAGGTCGCCGCCACGGCCTTCGCCGCCTGCAGGAGCGCGCTCGAGCTCGCGTCCGCGTAGGCGCTGCCCATCACTCCGACGCCTACGAAGGCGAAGACGGCGGCCGCGACGAGGACGGCGGCCGCGAGGAGCGCGAGACTGCGCCTGAAAAGGCTCGACGCCATGGCCGTCAATCCCTCATCCGGTAGCCCACGCCCCGCACCGTCTCGATCTCGTCGCCGTAGTCGCCGAGCTTGCGCCTGAGCGAGAGGATCTGCACGTCGACCGCGCGATCGGTCACGGGATAGTCCCTCCCCTTGACCGCGTCGATGATCTGGCTCCGCGAGAAGACCCAGCCGGGGCTTCTCAGGAGGAACTCCAGGATGGCGAACTCGGTGGCCGACAGATCGACCTTCGCCTCGTCGACGCGGACCTCGTGGCGGGCCGAGTCGAGGCATATGCTTCCCCTGGCGAGGGATGTCTCGGCGCGAAGGGGTTGGCGCCGCAGATCGGCGCTCCTGCGCAGGGCGGCCCGGATGCGCGCGACCAGGACCTTGGGGCTGTAGGGCTTGACGACGTAGTCCTCGGCCCCGAGCTCGAGCCCCGTCACGATGTCCGCCTCCTCGCCCTTCGCCG
>Ga0181520_10006975_pt1 | contig 16910 bp, 12 predicted proteins | sample PEATcosm2014_Bin_29_FD_132451 | JGI IMG/M metagenome (GOLD analysis project Ga0181520, IMG submission 132451) | Peatland microbial communities from MTU Mesocosm Facility, Houghton, MI, USA - PEATcosm2014_Bin02_30_metaG | ecosystem: Environmental > Terrestrial > Soil > Wetlands > Peat | place... | reverse complement strand
CGATTTGACGGTGAGCCAGGCGGATCTGACCATCACCGTCCAGTCCCAGACCATCACCTACGGCGCCACCGTGCCAGCCACCACCCTCAGCTACAGCGGCTTTGTCAATGGCGACACTTCAGACAGCCTGTCCGCCCAGCCCACCATTGCCTCCGCCCAGACCGGCGTCCCGGCAGCCACCACCTACGCCGGCAACTACACCGCCTCCGGTGCCGTGGACAGCAATTACTCCATCAGCTATGTCCCCGGCGACCTCATTGTCGGCCTGCACTCCTTGACCATCACCGCTCAGCCTCAGACCATCACCTACGGCGCTTCCGTGCCAACCACCACCGTCACCTACACAGGCTTTGTCAATGGCGACACTTCGGACAGCCTGACCGCCCAGCCCACCATTGCCTCCACTCAGACCGGCGTGGTTCCGGTGGGCACCTATGGCGGCAACTACGTGCCCTCCGGTGCCGTGGACAGCAATTACTCCATCAGTTATGTCCCCGGCGACCTCAACGTCGGCCAGCACTCCTTGACCATCACCGCCCAACCGCAGACCATCACCTATGGCGCTTCCGTGCCAACCACCACCGTCACCTACACCGGCTTTGTCAACGGCGACACCTCCGACAGCCTCTCAACCCAGCCCTCGATTGCCTCCAGTCAAACCGGCGTGGTTCCGGCCGCCACCTACGCCGGCAACTACACCGCCTCCGGTGCCGTGGATGCCAACTACTCCATCAGCTATGTGGTGGGAAATCTGACCGTAGGAAAGGCGATGCCGACATTGTCCAATCTCTCGGCAACACCTATTAAATATGGTCAGGCATTGAGTGCATCCACCCTCTCAGGAACAGCCGTCAATCCAAACAATAGTGCTAATGTTCCTGGGTTGTTTACCTTCACCTTACCGGGTACGGTACCAGGCGGCACAGGATCTCAGGGAATAACTTTCACGCCGGCTGACGGAGGCAATTATGCCACCGCCAGTGGTTTAATAAACGTGACGGTGGGTGATCCTGCCATTCTCACCCAGCCAGTGAGTGTAACCACTTCACTGGGCAGCAATGTCACCTTCAGCGTGGTCGCCAGCGGCAGTGGCACCCTGTATTATCAATGGCAGCAAAGCAGCGTTGCCCTGCCCGGACAGACAACGAGCACCCTGACGTTAACCAACGTGGCCGACAGCGCCGCAGGCAGTTATAGCGTCATCGTGAGTAATGTCAACGGCGTGATCACCAGCGCGAGCGCCACGTTGACCATCAAGCATCCGCCGGTGATTACCACGCAACCAGCCAACTTGACGGTGAACCAGGGCGGCACCGCCACCTTTAACGTGGCTGTGAGCGGTGGAACGCCGTTCAACTACCTGTGGCTGCTCAATGGTCAGGCCGTCACAGCGTGGCAGCCGGTCACCGGCAATCGCTACACCATCAGCAATGTTTCGTCCAACGAAGCCGGTAATTACAGCGTGGAAGTGACCAACTCGGATGGTATCGCATATAGTTCCAATGCGCTGTTGAATGTAATCGTGCCGCCGGCCATCACCGGCCAGCCCACTGGCATTACCAACAACGCCGGAACCACAGCGGTCTTTAGTGTGACCAACACCGGCAGCGCATCGGCCTACTACTGGTACAAAAACGGCACCAATCTGCTGTCCGATGGCCTCAAGATCTCCGGCTCGGCGACAGCCAGCCTCACGATCAGTAATATCCTCGGTGTGGACACAGCCACCTACGATGTGGTCATCAGCAATGCCGCCACCTCGGTGACCAGTACTTACGCCAGTCTCTTGGTGATTGACCCGATTATCACCAACGAGCCGGTCAGCATTACAAACAATGCCGGCACGTCCGCCACGTTCGCCGTAGGCGCTTACGGCACGGCCCTGCAGTATCAATGGTTGAAGGCAGGAATCCCGGTCACTGGCGCCACCTCGGCGACCTATACGATTGGCAGTGTATCCGACAGCAATGTGGCGGGCTATAGCGTGATCGTGAGCAACTCCTTCGGGGTCGTCACCAGTACGCCAGCAGCCACCTTGACGGTAATTGATCCACCCGTGATCAACACCGAGCCGCTAAGCCAGACCGTCAATGCCAATGCCAGCGCCTCGTTTAGCGTCACCTACGGCGGCACTTCGCCGAGCTTCCAATGGTTCGCCGCCGGCACGCCGATCAGCAATGCAACCAGCTCCACCTTGATTGTGAACAACGTTTCGCAGGCCAACGCCGTGAATTACACGGTGATCCTCACCAACGCCGCCGGCAGCGTAACCCGCTCGCCCGCGCTCCTGACGGTGATAGATCCGCCGGTGATCACGGGCCAGCCCAGCAGTATCACCAATAACGCCGGAACCACAGCAGTCTTCGCGGTGACCAACAACGGCAGCGCCTCGGCCTATCAATGGTACTTTAACGCCACCAACCTCCTGGTGAATGGCGGAAACATCTCCGGCGCCAGTACAGCCACCTTGACCGTCAGCAATGTCTTCGGAGTCAACAGCGGTCAATACTCGGTGGTGGTCAGCAACGCAGCCAACGTCGTGCCCAGCTCCGCTGCCACACTCGTGGTGATTGACCCGATCATCGCTTCCCAGCCAGCAGGAGTGACAAATTTCGACGGCACCACGGTCAGCTTCTCGGTAGTCACCATCGGCACCTCGCCAATGAGCTACCAATGGTATCTGGATGGCTACGTCCTGGCGGGTGAAACCAGCAGCAACCTGATGTTGACCGATATTGCCGACAGCGATGTGGGCAACTACACCGTGGTGGTCACTAACGTGTATGGCTGCGTGACCAGCACACCAGCATCCCTGGTGACAGTGCTGCCGTTGATTGTCACAGAGCCCCTCAGCGTGACAGTGAACCAGGGCCAGTCGGCCAATTTCAGCGTCAATGTCAATGGTCAGACGCCGTTTACCTATCAATGGCGGTTGAACGGGACAGGCATCCCGGGCGGCACCAACAATATTCTGTCGTTGGCCAATGTGCAAGCATCCCAAGCGGGCAACTATGATGTCATTGTACAAAACCCGATCGGCACGGAATACAGCAGTGTTGCCACGTTGACGGTCATCGTTCCGCCGGCGATCACAGGCCAGCCGCAGAGCCGGACGAACTTTGCCGGCACGATGGCCACGTTTACGGTGAGTTACACCGGCACTTCGCCAAGCTTGCAGTGGTATAAGGGCGCAAGCGCCATTGTGAACGCGACGAACGCCACCTTAACGTTGAATAACGCACAGGATGCGGATGCAGCCGGCTACAGCGTGGTGTTGACCGACCCCGCAGGAACGGCGACAAGTTCCACCGCGACGCTGACAATAATTGACGCGCCAGTGATCACGGTGCCGCCGACCAACGTGATTGCCCTGGCAGGCCAGACGGTGCAATTCAGCGTGACCGCCACCGGAATGCCGACGAGCTACCAATGGCGTTTAAGCAACACCAACTTGCCGGGCGCAAACAGTTCCACACTGACACTGAACAACGTGACCACGAACAGCGCAGGCACTTATTCTGTGATAGTGACCAACCTCGCCGGCTCGGTGACCAGCAGCGCCACCCTGGCCGTATATCCCACGGCAGTGCCAGTGATGACCGTTGTTTCAGACGCCAACCATCAGTTCACCGTGAAATTGACCGGTGTGCCGACTTACAATTATTCCATCCAAGTATCGTCCAACCTGGTTAATTGGGCCGCTTTGACCACCAATGCCTCGCCAATTACCTTCACGGATACCAACTGGACAAGCTCACAGTACTATCGTGGACAATATCTGCCCTGAAACTGAATAATTAGAAAATCTACCGGCTTTGCCGGACAGACTCCCGGAGCTTGACTGCTCCGGGAGTTTTTTTGCATTTTTCCACGCATCTGCGCTGCCGGCTTGCGGACAATTGTGGGCGATGGCGATACAACTAAAGCGCGATCGTGTCCATCCGATAATAGGGCATGAGCAACGACGACTCAGACAGCATCTACAACAATGACGGCTTTTGGCATTAAATAAAGCCAACCTGCGCGGGCCGCCACGGGTTTTCAAGCTGGTTTCGCAACCGGATTGTGCAATGGCTCAACACAACTCGCGCAGGATTTGCCGGGCATCACAGGGCTGAAATGCGGTATCGGCTTTACGTTCACTTAATGTTGCATCGCGTAAGGCCAAGTTTAAAAATCTTCGCTGATATCTGCCTCGCACTGCGCCGCCAGTGCAACGTGGGCCACAACCCGACGCTTCAAATCCAAATCACCAAAAAATTTCGGCGAGGATATCCAACCCGCTTCGTTCCGTCATCAGGTTGAAAAATAATTGCATTTTTTTTCAGCTTAACCTCTGCTTAAGGTCACTTCCGCTAAATTGACACCATGAAAAATGACTGTAGACACAAACCACGCGGGATTCCGAGCGCTCTTAAACAAGCCGTTTCCGCTTGTGGCATTGCACGAAGCACTGGCCGCCGCCGGGCTTGAAAGCGAATGTGCCCGCGCCAATTCAATTTTACACCCAAATAACAACACTAACTGAAAGGCATATTATGAAAATGAAACATACCATCGCACTCGCGCTGCTGGCGCTGGGCGCCACCGCGCTGACGGTCAGCGCCCAAGACAACAACGACGGCCCGCCACCGGGCGGTCCCGGCGGTCCGGGTGGACATCATCGTCATCCGCCGCTGCCTATCGTCATGGCCCTGGATACCAACCACGATGGCATCATTGACGCCGCGGAAATCGCCAACGCCAGCGCGGCGTTGTTGACGCTGGATAAAAACGGCGACGGCATTTTGACCACAAACGAATACATGCCGCCGTTGCCGCCAAATTTGCCGGCTGATGCGCCGCGTCCGCCGATACCGCTGATCGTCAAGGCGCTCGATGCGAATGGCGACGGCATCATTGACGCCAGCGAAATCGCCAATGCCAGCGCGGCGCTGAAGACATTGGACAAAAACGGCGACGGCGTATTAACACGCGATGAATACATCGGGAAGCGGCCTGGCCGTCCGCCGCAGGGCCCCAATGGCGATAATGGCAATGAAGCCGGCGGCCCGCCGCCTGACGGCGCGCCCGATGGTCCGCCGCCGGGTGACAACTGAGCCGATAGAATTTCCGTTCGGATGAACGGCAAGGCGGCGGACTGAAAATATTCCGGGTGTGAAATCAGTCCGCCGCTCTTTTTGTGCCGCGCTCATAGTCGCGGGTGGTTTTATTTTATGGCCAGCCGCAGTAGAGCCAGGATTCCCGCCAGAATGGAAATGCCCCCGCAAACCACATAGGGCAATTCAGGCACCAGCACATACAACGTGGCGGCAAACAGCGGGCCAAGGATACGCGCAAGACTGCCGGCGCTTTGCGCCACACCGATGGTGGCTCCCTGTTCATTCGCCGGCGTCAGATTCGAGAGCATGCCAAACACCGGCGCCCGCGTGAGACTGGAACCGATGGACAGGAGCGCCAGCGCCCCCAACATCTTCACCCAGGGCAAGTCCGCTCCACGAAACACCGTCAGCCACTGCAACTGGCCTTCGCCCTTGAGGAACGGCAGCAGCGTCAGGGCCGCGCCGGTGATAAACAGGCTCACGGCAATCAATTTTGGTTCGCCGAGCAATTTGACGAGCCGCCCGATCAAGCCCCCTTGAATAAACGCAGCAATCAACCCACAGAACACAAACAACGAAGTGATCGTCGTAACCGGTTTGGCTTCGTCCACGGTAATTCCGAGCTTAAAATTGTCATTGATGAGCAGCGCCAGGGTGCTTTCAAAACAACTGAAGGCGAAGGTGGAGAGAAAGAAAATCAAAATCAGCAGGCCGATTTTTTGCTGCCCGAGCGTGTGGGCCCATTGCGCAAAACGTGGGCGGTTGTTGGTCTGGCCCGAACCGGGCTTCAAGCTCTCGGCGAGAATGGAATAGGCGAGCAGAAAATTCGCCGCGCACATCGCTGCCGCCGTCCAACCGGGACCAGTTGGACCAAAGCCGTGAAACACAAATTGCGGGATGCCCCAAAATCCACCAATGCTGAATCCAGCCAGCGCCAGACCGCTGATAGCCGGCCCGAATATGAAACCCAGCCCGAATGCCATGCCGATGAGGCCCATGCGTTTCGACCGGTTTTCCGGTGGCGTAATGTCGGCGATGTAGGCCTGCGCCACGGTGATGTTGCCGCCGCACGCACCGGCAAACATCCGCGAAACAAACAGCGCACCGAGTGCCAGTTGATGGTTGGCAATACCGGAACCAAGGGCAAACAGCACATACGACAAGGCCGCACCTGCAGTGCTGATCAGGAGAATCGGCCGGCGGCCATGCCGGTCCGAAAGACGCCCCCAGATCGGCGAAAAGATGAACTGCATGAAGGAGAATGACGCGATGATGGCCCCGATGAGCCAGCCGCCCGCGCCAAAATCCCGGCTATACATCGGCACCAGCGGCACAACCATGCCAAAACCGATCAGGTCTATGAAGACCGTGAGGAAAATGACGAGCATTGATGGCTTGCGATTCATATTTTCAACGAGCCGCAAGTTTAGTGATGGCCATGAGAATTAACAGTTATTTTCATCAGGCCAAACCCGGACGATGGGAGCGCCGGTCTCCAGCCCGGCATGAAGGAGCTTTGCAGAAGACCCGTTTAATTCACTCCAGCTTCTCACGACCGCCGTAGCCAGTTTCGAGGTCGTGCCAGAATTCAATGTCATCCTCATCGGATTCCCAGCACAAAAACACCTCCTTGCCGCCGAGAATGGCGGGAAAATCCACCAGTCCGCGCGTCAGATCCTTGATAAAAATCTGCCGCTGCTGAAAATCGGCAAGAATGTGCTGCATTCCCGCCAGGGCGCGAATCCAGTTGTTGACGGTTTCGCCGCCGGTATCCTGGCCTTCCGCGTTCAAGCCGCTCAAGCGCTTGTCGTAACGCTCCACATCCGCGCGCAGACGGTTCAATTCGGCAAGCCACTCGCGAATTTGCGGCAGCAGCGCCCGGGCTTCTTCACGGGTATAATGTTTGGTAAAGCGATGCGGCATGACAAAAAAGACGTTCGCGGCGGCTGCGCAAGACAACCACCGCGAACGGTTGAAATCACATGGCGACGGCAGTTTACTTCTGCCAGGTGCGCTTCTTGTGACGGTTCAAGCGCAGCTTCTTGCGCCGTTTGTGTTTATTAATCTTTGCCTTGCGGCGTTTTTTCAGTGATCCCATATTTGGATGTCGGGAATTATTAACAAAAATCCCGCCCGATGCCAAATACATTTTATTTCATTAAATAAACACGTAACATTTCCCCCTGCCCTCCCGTCCGGGTTAACGTATGAATACGCAACATTTTTACACCTCGTTAAAAGTCGCGGCGCTGGTGACCGCGTTTGCCTGCAGCCCGAATTTGCGCGCCACCACCATTCCGCCCGCCACAACCCCAGGCGACCCCACGATGACTCAGGGCGGGTTCGCCACTGTGGCGTTCCGGGACAGCGCCGAAGCGAACATGCTGCGGAACGCTTACCAAATTCTGGCCACTGGCGACCATGATTATAAAGGCCACCGGGTCCGGGCCATGCACGCGGTGGAGCGGGCCGGCAAGCTGCTGGGCATTGACCTCGCCGGTGATCTCAAGGACCGGCAGCCCCAACCGCTGTCCGACGACAAACTTCGCGAAGCCCAAGGCCTGATTGCCCAGGTGCTCGGCGCGGCCGAAGTGAAGAATCAAAAACGCATCACTAAACACCTGAACGTAGCGGTCAACGAGATCAATACCGCCCTGACCGTCCGTTAATCTGGGGGGGGGCTGAGCCACCGCCGGAGGGTGGCGTTTTTGAGCATTGGCGGGGATAATGGTCTGGATTATCTGTTCAACGCGGAACCAGATTGTGAAATGCTCACGCCACCGAAATCCTGTGCAAACCAGTGCATTTATGCTGGTCGTCACAAACCAGCACAAAATCTCCGTGGACGCCGTCCGGTGACACATAACGCTGCAACAATGAGGCGGGAAACTGAACGGTTTCCCCGCTGGCCGCCCGCACCACCACGCTTTTGGCAATGCCGCGATAATAATTCAAATACTGTTCGGACGAAATGCGAAGATGGAAGGCATAGCGGTGCATGAGCAGGTCGGATGTTGGTTGCGATCATGTCACCGATTTCAATTATTGGCGAGCCGCCAATTATTATGAACCCGGAGTTGATCCGCGCCAACTCCAGAAATTCGCGGAAAGTTCTTCTCCCATCCGCCCCTTTTGGCTTGCCACCGAATGCGGCAACGCCTTACAATTTGCTCGTGCCGGGGTCTTAGCTCAGTTGGTAGAGCGTCTCGTTCGCAATGAGAAGGTCAGGGGTTCGAATCCCCTAGGCTCCACCAAATTTCCAGGTGGAAGAATAAATGGAATCCCCTGTTTTTACAGGGGATTTTTCATTTTAAGGGCAAAACATTAAATCTCCGGTGTCCCGAGTTGGCCGAACTCCATGGATGGAAACGCAGTTTGATCACGTTGATGCCGCACCATTGCTGGAACACCGCCAGCACCACGCCGAGCACGAGCATCTTGCGCAGCTTCGGTTGGAGCAGGTCCGCAAAGCGCACCTGTTGGATTTCCTCCTGCGACAACGTGGAATTGATTTCGGCGATGGCGGTATTGGCGTAGGCAGCGCCGCCGATTTTTTCCAGAATGGCTTTGGCCTTGTCCGTTTTCCCATTTTTCGCCAGCCAACGCGGGCTTTCCGGCACGGAGAACATACCGGGCAAAAACAGCAGTGAAGGTAGAGCGGTCAGGCCGAACATCCAGCGCCAGCCCGACTGGCCGAACCAGGAGGTCTTGATGAATTCATCCGTCGCCCCCGGCGGCAGGTCGCGGACGATAAACCAGTTGAGGTATTGCGCGAACAAAATTCCGACGACGATGGTGAGTTGATTGATCGAGACGAGCTGGCCGCGCATCTGCGCCGGCGCGACCTCGGAGATATACATCGGCGACAAACCCGATGCTCACGCCGCCCAGGATGTGCCACGCGATGAAGATGGTGAAGTTGTTCGCCAGCGCGTTGCTCAGCGAAGCGGGGAACAAACAACAGCGCCGCCATCAGCGAGCCGACCAGACAACCAATCAGCGCGCAACTGTTTGCCCAACCGATCTGCACCTCGCCCGTCAACTCAAAGTAGCGTTGAAAAAAAGCTTCGCCCCGCCGATGACGACCCAGTCCCAACCAAACAGCAAGCCGCCCATCGCCGCCACGACTGAAATCAGCCAAACATAGCCCAGATTGTATTCGGCCTTGAGGTTTGAAGATTCGGTTGAAGCGGTGGTGATCATGAATGAATCGTCATTGATCCACAGGAAGGATATCCAACTCGGCCAGCGAGGCGTAAGGTTTTGACGAATCAAAGCTGCTGTTCGCCACCAGTTTCAAATAACACGCCTTGATCGGGGTTGCGAATTTGACCGTGTGCCATTGGGCGTCTTGGGCAAATACGCCTTGGGCTGCCGCCGTTCCCCAACTCTGGCCGTCATTGCTGGTGAACACGGCGAAATCCTTGATCCAGCCGTTTTGGTTGCTGTCCTGTCGCGGCAGACATTTGATGCCGGCCAAGGTGGCGGGCTGAGGCAGTTCAATGACCAGTTCATGCGGAAACTTCGGCGCAACTCCATCCCAAGGCGTGTGCCACATGGCGTCCGCATCGCCATCAATGGCGCGGCCGGCGTCATATTCTTCTGACGCCTGGCTGTCGGCGTGGATCTTCGCGCGAGCGCCTGAAGCTGGTTGGCGATCGCTGACACAAAAAGGTGGTCCAAGGTGGCGGCGGCAAGTTCCGATTTCGGATTGAATGCGGCGGAGCCAAGGTAGGCGTAGAGGCTTTTCGCAAACTGCCGCGCGGCGGGACGGCTGCCAAGATTGGAAGTGATGTCTATCGAGCAGACGAGAACTTTCCCCTTGCCAACGCGGGCCTCAAACACCGTGCCGAGCTTGTGGTTCCGCGCAAAGTTATCAATCACCTGCACGAGCGGGCGGAAATTCGCCGCTGTTTCATCGAGGATCATCGGTCTGGAATGTTCCATCAGGTCGTGCCACTGCCAGTCGCTGTAAAAATCTGTCGGAAACTGCGCGAACAGCGGATGCGCCGGCTCGCAGAGAATGCCCATCGTGTCAGGCTGTTGCGACGGGAACCAGACCGGACTCCAGAACGTCGGCAGAAAACTTCCGCCAAGCGAATTGTGAAGGAACTTCTTCGCGGGCAAAAGCAAAACGGTCTTGCCGTCGGCGAGTGCGGCTTTCGTGGCCTCATCCCACGCGGCGCTGACGACAACGCCGGCGGGCGGCGGCGGCGCGGTTTCGTCGGGATAAACCCAGATGTCCCACCAGTTGGAAATCTTGGTTCCTTTCAATCCCACGGTGACGGTGAGCTTGCATGGCACGGGGGCTTTCGCGAGCGACGCGCTGATGGAGCCGAGCAACGAGGGTTTTCCCGTGGGCGCTGCCGGCGAATCCAGTTCGCCGCCGGCGATTTCCTTTCCGTGCTTGTCGGAGATTTTCCAAAACGGCCTTGCGCCGGCGATGTCCCGCGCGCCGTAATTGGCAAGCTCGGCAGTGGCGGAAAAGGTTTCATTGGCGGTGTAGGTGCGCTTGGGCATCCGTAGCAACGGAACGACCGCGCCGCAATATTGCTTGTGTTGCGCGGGTTCAATGAAGCCCTTGGAATCCCAGAAGGCGTCCAACAGGCCGATGGTTGCCGTTCCCTGCGTGGGATAATCGTGCAGGTCGAGCAGTGAAAAGCCGCCGTAGCCCGGTGTGCGCAGCAGGAGTTCAATTTCCTCCTTGTAAAGCAGCGTCGCCTGCCGGCCTGTCGCCCTGGCGAATTTCGGCGCGAGGTCCATCATCCCCTTTGTCATCAGATCGTCGCGAATGGCCTCGTAGTTTTTCAACGCCATCACCCCGGACCATTTGTTTATCTCGTCAAAATCCGGGTAATACACCCACTGTCCGATTTCGTGGCCGATGATTGGACGGCTGTCGCTCGCGACAACGTCTTGCAAATCACGATCGGTGGCTGGGCCGCGAACGCCACGGCCATTGCCTGTTTCCGTCCACTGGCGGTTGGCGGTGGTCTGTGCCGAGGACGCTGACGAGTAAAGATGGCGCGAATCGCGTTGAATCAACATATCCACCCAGCGCGTCAGCACTTCGCTCTTGCCGCCATATTCGTTGCCCAGCGTCATCAGACAAAACGATGGATGATTCCCATATGTGTCCACCATCCGCTTGAACTCCGCCTCGATGAAGGCATCACGACTTGAATTCTCGCCTGCATCCACGTTTGCCATAGGCCCTTCTGCTTGAATCATCACACCCTCGATGTCTGCCGCTGCGAACGCCGCCTCCGGCGGGCACCACGAATGGAACCGGATGAAATTCAGGCCGTAGGATTTTTCAACCTGGAAAATCCGGCGCCACGACGCCACGTCCGTCGGCGGATAACCGGTCAGCGGCCAGACCGAACATTCCAACGTCCCGCGCAGAAACACCGGACGACCGTTCATCGCGAACTGCGTCCCGATCGCCGCAAATTTTCTCATGCCAAAACGCACGGTGCGCTCGTTGTCGCCGAGTTTCACGGTGACTTCACTCAGGTTCGGCGAGAACTCATCCCACAACTTCGCGCCGCTCATGTCCACATTCACCTCCACGCTACCGCCGGTTGCATCCCACGATGCTTCGACCGTCTGCTTGCCCGCGCTTAATTTGTCGTGCCCGGCCTTGCCGGTGGCATTACCGATCTTCACAACCATGCGCGCCAGTTTTTTATCCACGTCGGGATACACCTGCACGTCGTCAATCCACACCGGCGGCGTGGCGGCCAGTTCAATGCGGCCAACGATGCCATTCATGTTACCCCAGGTGCCGCCGAACATGGCGGACACGAAATCGCCGAGGTTGATTTTGACGGTGTTGTCCACGCAAATCGTCAGCCGGTGTTTACCTGGCGCGATACCCGTGCCAAATTCATAAACATGCGGCGCAATCAAGCTGTCTTGCGAGCCGATGCGCTTGTCATCCAGCCAGACCGTCGTGACCCAGCGGCAGCGTTCCAGGCAGAGCGTGACCCGTTTTTCCCGCCACGACTCCGGAATCTCGATGTCGCGCTGATACCACGCCGGCCCGGCGTAGTCGTAAAGCCGGTAAGGTCCGGCCAGCACGCCGTTCCGGTTGGCAAGTTCAGGTGGTTTTGGATTTTTGGGGCCGAGGCCGGCGTCATCCATCGTGCCGGGCAGATGAATCTTCTGGCTCAATTCCGCCGGGCAGTTTTCTGAACTCGCCCCGGCAATGTCAAACCGCCACTCGCCTGCCAGCGAAAGGGTTTGGGCGGATCCGCTCGGGCAATGAAGGCCGGTCAAGACAGAAAAAAGGAGGACAAGTTTCTTCATGTTATTTTTTAAACACTATTTTTTGAAAATTGGATTGGGACAAATAAGGCGTTTCATGACTTCTACCGGGTGGTGGCAAACAAATCAGCCGCGAAGGCATGGTTGGGGTCGCGCTCGAAAACTTTTTTCAACAGGGCTTTGCTTTTCGCCGTCTGGCCCAGACCAAGCTGCGCCTGCGCCTGCAAAAAACAAGGCGCTTGTCTCCTGCCGGAATTGCAAATCGTCATCAAACAGCAGCATCGTCGGCAGCGACCTGGCGAAGTAGTCGATCTTCGCCTTCATCTTCTGCAATTGCTGCGCATAATTGAGCTCGACATAAGATTTGCCTGGATTCTTGAGGCTTTCATGTTGGCGTATCGGAAATGTCTGCGCACGCGCGCTGTTGGTGTATTCTTATGGTGGTCGTGTGGCCGGGGAAATGTAATCCGAATGAATACCGTGGCAATATCGACGTCAGGTTCATGCATTTGAATCGAGACATTTTCATTTTATTTCCAAAATCAACCGCGTTACGGAATCCAGCAAAAAAGTAGGAACAGCACCGGTTGAGCCGCATTTTTGATTGGTCCATCTCACGGTTGTATTGATTTTTGCAACAATTACGGCAAGGGCAGTTGCAAGATTACGGTCGTTCCGCCATGAAGAGTGGAGCAAACTTGACAGGTTCCGCCAAATTTATGTGCCCGCTGCTGGAGGTTGGCCAAACCATTGCCATGAGCAACTGCCGCCGAATCAAATCCGCAACCGTTGTCTTGAATATGAATGGTGAAATTATTCTCTGAAACGACAAATTTTAGCGATATTTGACCAGGTTTGCCATGGCGAACGGCATTGCTGATGGCCTCTTTCACGGAGGAGAACAAATGGTTGCGCGCTTCAGACGTGATGTTTTTTTCCGGGTAGGAGCTGGGCGCCTCCACCCGGCAGGCAATATCAGTTTTGGATAAAAATTCCTCGGCATAGCCGGCAATGTAGGCCGTGAAAGATGAAAGCGTTTCACTTTTGGGATTCATCATCCACACGACCTCATCCAGTGCGGAAACCATGAGCCGGGATTTCTCTCCAATTAATCGCAGGCGATCACCAGCCTTCTCGGATTGGGAACTTTCCTCCGGCAACCAGGCCAGCAGGCCGATCTGGGTCAGCTTGCTGCCCAGATCGTCGTGCAAATCTCTGGAAATACGGGCGCGTTCCTCAATGATGATCCGCTCCTGTTCTATTTTCTCGCGTTTGCTGATTTCTTGTTTCCATTGCATGGTGCGGTGTTCAACCTGCCGATGAAGCAGGTTGATCCAGATAAAGGCCAGCGTCAGGCCGGCAGCCAGCAGGGCGACCATGATCAACGCGTGCTTCAATGTCCACCGCGGCGGACGGGCGATGATTTCGACAGCGTTCGGGGAGTTCAGAAGGATTTCAGTCAAATGCCCGACGCTGGTGTCGGTTTGACTGTCAACGGACCGCAAATAGACGCCAGTGATTTTAATGCGGCTGCCAATGGGCCAGTTTGCCTTGGGAGCGATCTCTGATTGCAATCGGGCCGTAAATAGCCTGGTGCCGGCTTGCACCTCCAACGTTCGTTTCGTTCCGTCTTCTCTGATATCTATGAGTGTCCCCTCGACCCGCACCCAGGGAAATGAGTCGCTGCCATTCTGGAGGTTGAGCGGGCGGGGCGGGGGCAAGGATGAATGACCGCGCTTGCTCGCGGCAGCTTCGATCAAATCCACGAATTGATTCTTACGTTCAACCAGGCCCGTGACGTCAACAACATCGCCGGGAGACAATGGGGTCGGACGATCTAACAGAATGCGCACGCCGGTGTTTTCATCCAGGAGGTAATAAGTTTGTCCATTGCCGTGGAGAACTTGGGCGGAAATTCTTATTTTCCGGAACATGTCGCTGGAAACCAAATTGCTGCTGTGTTGAATGGCAAATTCCGGGGCAGCGGCGATGACATGTTCCCATGAGTTGGCGATGCGAATCTGGCCAAATCTAACTTCATTGCCGTTGGCAAAAGCCGCCAGAGAAATCCGGTTGAACGGCAGATCGGCCGCTCCCAGCAACTTCAGTGTGGGCTGCTCCGGCTCAGTCAGAGAGGTGGGATTTCGATAAACCCGCACATCATCGCCGCCAGGTTTGAAATCAATTCGCAACACGTAAAAGTTCACGTTGGTGTTGCCTGGACCAATTGACGTGAACGTTTCTGCCGGCGCTCGCAAATTGACGTCATCCGTGTGCGTGTCGTTGCCAATCCCCGCAATGCGCTCACTTCCGCGTTTAAGCTCAAATTCATAAAACAAAGAGGTTTTTGTCGGTTGCTGGAGAAAACTGAGGTAGATCGTTTTTCCGTCCGCGCCAATGCGACCGTTGGAATCAAGATATCCATAGACACCGAAAACTCCATTTAGCGAACAATCCAAATACCGGCCAACTCTTTTACCATTGGGAATAAAGGCCAAATTTCCAGAAGACCGGGCATCGTATTCACCTGGAACATGGTCGCCTCCTTTTAGTCTGCCCGCCAATACTTGCGTGCCCGGGTCAAAAGAATCTGACCAGCCGCCATTCCAACCCTCGCCGCCATTCTGACCGCTGAGATTGCCGGCGGGATAATCAAAATTTTCAGATGCCAGCAACGTGTTTCCGTAGGGGATAAAACCTCCATTGCTGATTGGCCGCCCCGGTGTCCATGTTCTGCTGAACTGCTGCTTCGTCGTCCATGCTGCCACCGGCCACCTCCAATACCAATCCACTGCGGACATTTTTGATCTTGAACCAGCCGTTGCCTGCATCCACCAGATCAAACTGCTGACTCGGATCGCTGTTATAATCCCAGGTCCAAAGCTGTGCGCCGGCCAGACTGGAACTGTAGGCAATGCTGGCACATTGGCCGCTCAACCAGGAAACAATTTTCAAATGCCCGCCTGACTCAGTGGGCAATAATATCCATCGTTGATCGTTCTCGAATTGGTAGCGTGATTGTCGGATGGCGGAAGCATTGGTTGTGCCGCCGCCGACCAGATTCAGAGATTTGCCACTGTTCTTGTTGATGATCCGCAAACAGGAAATTGAGTCCAGCCCATACGACAACGCCCCCGACCATTTCAAGGTATCGCCAGGCATGAACCCATTGAGCCACATATAACCGCCAGTAATCCCCAGGTTCTGTTGCCAGTTCCGCATCTTCGTCAGGGCGGAATAAGGTGTGTCGGTATTGCCCCACAGACCGGGATAAACCTTGAAGCCGCCAAAAGCTTTGTTCCAGGAATAGGGATCGTTGTCCGCGCCGTTGGCGTAGCATTGTAGATAAATGGCATCTACGTTCGTGCCCAGTTGCGATTTCACTGCAGCCCAGAAATTTTGGTTGGTGCTTGGACACAACGTTACTTTCAGGCCCAATTCGGCGATCATGTTGCCAAAGGCCACTGCGGACTGGACATCGCAGGTTTTCTCATCAGCGAATTGGATGGCCTCCGCGCCCGTCGCCTTCTTCAGCGCCAGAAAGCTCCTGTTTAATATGCTGCCAGCATCTGTTCCCTGGGCGGCGATCAAGTGCTTGATGTTGGTAAAAGACGCATCTTCCTGATCTCCGCCAATGACCAACTCAATGCGATGGATGTCCGTGGGCTGTGTTTTCAACGCCGCCAGTTGTGTTCCCCACGCCAGATCGCCAACATAGACGCCGTTTTGGACAACCGGGGTGTTATTGTAGGTAATGTCCCCCCCGGCATCAATATGCAGAAATGAAAGGAACAGCCGGTTGAAACCGGAAACACGGGCTGCACTTTGTATGGAATCACCGGGGGCATAGAAATCACTTCCCACATACAGTCCTTTTACAACATCAGCGCCAACGCGCGCCGGGAACAACAGCAGCAAGGCCAAGCCAGCCACGTGGAACAAAACACGACCCGTCCGGGCAGTTTTACAAAACAGGCACTTCGCTGGGCTGAACATGGCAATTACTCAATTCGCTTCAAGATGCTCACATATTCGCCCCTTCGCCGCGGGCAGACAACACTTCTTTGCATTCTAACTTCACTTGGCAGGCGCAAAAACTTCAAAACTAACGAGTTTGTAATCTTCATGGGCCGCCCGTTTTGTGCAGGCCAGGCGCACCCAGCGGGCAGAAACGGGAGGGAAACGATCTGTTTCAATCCCACCATGTCCGTTGATGGTGTAGAAAACGTCCGTCCAAGTTTGACCGTCAGCACTGACTTGTATCGCGTAGGCGCTGGCAAAGCTGTCTGCAAACCGGTCCGCCACCCAGGTCAATCGAACCCGGTCAATGGATTTTATTTCACCCAAATCCACAGCGATCCATTGAGCGTCGGAATTTTGCGACCGCCAATAGGTGCTGTTGTTGCCGTCTGTGGCGTTAGAGCATTTTCTATTTAAATAGACGCATAGCAAGCATGACGGAAGAAGGCGCGGCAATCGGCGGCTGAGAAGGTGTCCAGGGAACTGGCAACGGCGGGTACCAGTTGTGCCAAGGTGCGG
>Ga0181520_10006972_pt1 | contig 16915 bp, 14 predicted proteins | sample PEATcosm2014_Bin_29_FD_132451 | JGI IMG/M metagenome (GOLD analysis project Ga0181520, IMG submission 132451) | Peatland microbial communities from MTU Mesocosm Facility, Houghton, MI, USA - PEATcosm2014_Bin02_30_metaG | ecosystem: Environmental > Terrestrial > Soil > Wetlands > Peat | place... | reverse complement strand
TCCGTCAATTCTGTCGCCATAGTCTCGTCCCTGAGACACAAAACCCACGATTCCTCCACCAAAAAGACGCCTTCTACCAAAATCGCTCATTCTACGGTAGATCATTTCCCGCGGGCTGCCTTAACAGTCTGTCGGCCTTTGGCGGGTTTTGGAGTGCGGCGATTTATCGCCGCTTTTGCCCGAGCCGATCGGGCGCGCGGCTTGCCATGGGTAGTTTTTCTGACCAATGCACATCGCCTTTATAATGGAACCTAAAAGCGGCGATAAATCGCCGCACTCCAAAGGCGGACAAGCTCTCAGTCGAGATGATACACCTCGGGGATGACTTTCCAGTGTTCGCCCGCGGGCGTGTCGGGCAGTCGGATTTGGCACGGCACACACTCCCGCCACCACTCCTGTGTCTTCGGATCGGCGGCCATTTTGGCCATGTCGGTCGCAAAGTCGTCGCCGACGTACTCGAAGTAGCTGAACAAGTACAGCTTGCCGTCCAGTTCCGTCTCGTAGATCGAGTAGTTGCGGATGTTGCACGCCTTGATCATGGCGTTGACCTCGGGCCAGACAGCGGCGTGCAACTGGTTGTAGCGGTCCTTCTGCTCCGACCGCAGGCCAATCACCGAACCGAATCGTTGGACTTGCTGTTTCACGGGAGGCTCCTTAAAAGGTTCAGGGGGCGGGGTTCAGGAAGCGAACTGGGGCTAGGGCTTCGGTTGGCAACCGGTTGGGCCGGCAGTTGTACTGCCGGCCTAGACGTGGCAGTACACTCCCACCCCAACGTCCGGAACGAGGGGCTAGGGCTTCGGTTGGCGCCGTCTCCCGAAGTCCTGAACCCTCTTTCACGGCCGAAAGGACTCGTACAGCGCCGGCAGTGCCTCGCGCAACGCCTCTTCGTTGCGGCGGGGATCGCCACGATCGTACATCCAGAAGTTCGTTGAACCAGCGGTCGGCTCCCACGTGAACTGGCCATCGTCGCGGACCGTAATGCGGACCGGCCGCAGCTCGTTGGGCAACACCGTATCGCCGGGTTTCACCTCGCCTGCGGGAATGATGCGAAAATGTCCGTCGGCACGCCGCACCAAGCGCCGGTGGGCCATTTCGATCCACACCGCGGTTTCCCAAACTCTGTGCGTCCGCTTGCCGATTTCGCCGAGCACGGCCGGCGGCGGCGCTTCCTCCATCGCTTGCAAGAAATCCATGCGGTTCGACTGGCTGAAAGCGAAGGCCAAGTAGGCCCGTAACGGCGGCTGCACCTTCTCGATGAACTTGAGATTGTTGAGCTGCCAAAAACTGTTGTGCGGGCCGTAGGCGAACGGCCCTTCCTTGGTCGCACAGGGATAGATCGCAATGGGCAGATCGCTCCGCAGCAGCCGGACCAGGGCCTGCGGATCGAGTACGACGTTCCATTCCAGGTAGCCAAGTTCCGAAGCGCCGGCGGAGACGTGAATCCGTTTCACGCGTTTCTTGAGCAAATCGGGCTCGCGGTTATAGGCCAGTGCGATCGCCCGGACCGAGCCGAAACTGGCGATCTCGACCGGCTCGCTGGCTTCGCGCAAGATTTTGAGCAGCAATTCCACGCCGGATTGCTGGAATCGGGGTGCGCCAAGCATCGGGTCGTCGGGCGACTTCATTTTGGCGTAGGGAGTAACGCCGCAGGGGACGTTGCGGTTGAAAATCGAGTTCAGTTGCAGCACGGGCACGAAGCCCGCATCGCGGCGGCCGCCTTCGGTGCGATACTGCTGGGTCACGTCAAGAATGACGGCTTTCAGGTCGATTTCCGGCAAGGCATAGGGGGCCACCAGGTCCAGGTTGTCGCCCGGGTCTTGATGCGGATGGTACAGGTCGGTGCAATCGATCAGCGGTACGCGGCGGGCCGGACCGTTGGCGGCGATTGCCTTGTCCGCTGCCCAGAGAAATCCGGCAAGGAGTAGGGCCGCAACGATCAAGATTGGCCTTCGCGGTGCGGTCATATCGCGGCTCCACTTGTCCCATTTCATCGGGCAGTTTCAAGTGGAAAGTCTAACACGCGGGCACGTGGCTTACAATCGAGCAGCGAAATCTGGAAGCGGGCTTTGCGCCTCGCGATGACAGCAGCCGCGGCCGGCCGGCCCCGGCGGGGCCAACGACAATAGCCCAGCGATTCATCGCTGGGTACGGTGGCCGGCGAAGATCCATGTTGTCCCGGAGGGACAATTGAAAACCTCGCCAACATCAAGCTTTCAGTCGTCCCTCCGGGACTCTCAACCGCGATGGTGTGTCTCTTGTTCCCAGCAATGAATTGCTGGGCTACTATCAAACGTCCCTGTTCGGGACGGAAGTCTGCCCGCTAACGTTTGCGAAACAACGGGGAAGTGGTCCTGTGCTTGCGCCGAAGATCTCGGCCCAAGCCCGGGGCCGCTACTTCTTGGCCGGCTGGGCAACCGGGAGCGGCGGGCCGACGCCGACGTCCAGCCGATCTTCGAGTTGCCCGCCGTCGTCTTGGCCATCCGGTCCAACCGAATACACCAGCCAACCGCGGGGGACTCTCTTGACGTGCAACAGCCCGCCGGTGAACGGATCGGTAATCGTCGCGGAGGGCAACCCGAGTTCCTTGAGCCCCGGCACGCCGTCCTTGCCCTTCGGCACGTGCGCCTGCAAGGCATTCAGCACCCGCAAGCAGCGAATCCTGGCCAGGTGCGTGACGACGCACTCATACGTCGTTGGCACTCCCAGAAACGGATCGCGCGACAAGCTTTCAAAGTCCATTGGCTGGTTGCGGCGTGGGCGGATGGCGTTCCGGACGACGCCGTAGGGACGCGACTCTTGGAGCAGAACGAGAAATGCTTGCACTTGTTCCAGGAATTCCGACTCCCGCCGGTTCCACAGCCCGCGGCTGATGAGCCAAAAGTTGCGCCGCGGATAGGCCTGGAACATATCCATCTCCGCCGCGCGAAATCCTTTCATCGCCCGAACAAATGCGTCGGCCGGCTCCTGGAGGGCCAACGCGGCGTCCAAGGAGTCGCGGATCGGCTTGGAAACGGGGCCGGTCTGCAGGGCAGCGTTGGCCGCCTCGATGGTCATTCCTTGCAGGGTGATTCGGATCAGATAGCCCACCAGCGTGGGAGTATCCTCGCAGAAGCGGCCCAGTCGGGACATGACCAGCGCCCATCGCACGGCGTCGTCCCGGTTTCCCTGGGCAACGAGCGCGTGGGCGTAAAACTGCAGCACGTAGGCAGCGAGCCGGTATCTTGCATACGTGTCGGACAACTGGTTTATGATCGTGATCGAAGGGCGAACGCTGTAGTCGATTCCCGCCTCGAAATCCGGGCAGGCGGCGGCCTTCTCCAACAGCCGGAGGGCCTGGGGATGGGTCGTGACCGCCCGGGTGATGGCGCCAACGCCTTCGGCCGTCAGGATGTGTCGTTCCCCGTAGTTCCACTGTTTGCCCCACCCCTGGTGGAAATTGGCGCGGTAGATCGCTTCGTAAACGGTTTCCAACTCCGGTTGGGCCTGGCGCAGATACGTGGCGGCGTTCTTTTCCGGCGGAATCGGTTTGCGGGCCAGATCAGCCAGCGAGATCGGATCGCCCGCCGCGCGGAGCGCCGCCAGTTGCCGCTCAAGCCGTATATCGGTGATCCACACGAAACAGGCGTTGGCAACCAGAGCGATCGCCACCAGCCCGAGCAGGACGACCGCGGTCCATTTGAGGACTTTTTTCCATCGGCTCATGAAACGTTCCTTTGGAAAGGGCTTCCAGTTCGCTGCTAAGTTGCTGAAGGAGCAGATAATGCTGGGCCAAGGCGTCGGCATCACTCGGCCGGCCTGACCGATGCTCTTGGGCCAGCCAGGCCCCGGAGGCCGGGCCGAACAGTTGGGCCATCTGCCGGCTCGATCGCGCGCCGACCCACACGTTCATGCCGGCGCCCAGCAGGAGCAACGCCGCGACGGCCAGGGCGGACCGCCGCAGCCAGGGCGAAGCCGGCTCCGGCTGCAAGCAGGCGTCGACCGCCCCGAGCACCTGCCGGCGCAGCTCGGGCCGGACGCCGCGGGCCGGCAAGCGGCCGAGCAGTTGTTTCACGTCTTCGTTCATGGTTCGTGTCTCCCCAACCAAGCCTGCATTTTCGCCAGGGCCGAACGGTAGCGGGTGGCCACCGTGCCTTGCGGCAGGCCGGTCATGCGGCTGATCTCCTGAAACGTAAAACCCCCATAGGTTTTCAACTCGACGATCTCCCGCCACTCGGGGGCGAGACTTTCCAGCGCCCCGGCGACCCGCTCGGCGGCCTCTTGCGCGCCGTCGGCGCTGGGGGCGAGCCGAAACAACGCCGCGGCGCCGAGCGGCACCTGTTGCCGCCGGGCCCTGTGGGCCGCCAGTCGGGCCGCCTCGTTGCGGGCGACCGTGAACACGTAGGCGGCCAGGTTTTCCACGTCGGCCAGCTTCCGCCGCAGGCGGACCAGGCGCAGGAACGTCTCTTGCAACGCCTCTTCGGCGTCCGGCCACGAGCCCAACCGCACCAGCAGGTAATGCCCGACGCGGTCAGCGCAACTGTCGTACAGCTCGGCAAACGCGGCCGGCTCGCCTCGGGCCAATCTCGCCTGCAGGGTTGCCATCGACATTGTTTGTAGCTGCCAACCGCGTCCTCAACAAGAAAGACCCCGGCCGGCGGCGAATTTATTGCGGAATCCCGCCAATTTGCCCGGTTGGGGCGGCAGTTGTACTGCCGCCCCCGGGATGGCAGTGCAACTGCCATCCCAACGTGAGTTTGTTTGTACTCATCACGCTCCGCGTGATGGCCTTTCGTCACGCGGAGCGTGACGACTACAACGTGATGGACCCCGGGATGGCAGTGCAACTGCCATCCCAACGTGAGGCCGGTTTGTCGAAACAGCACCGGGGAATGCGCGAAGGTGCATTGCGAAGCCGCAAGCGGCTCGTTACGGCGATTGGCACTGCTGGGCCGCGCTATTTGGAGAAAGGAGGCGCCAGCGGCCGGCGGGGCGTGCCGCCGCCGCCCACCGATTGGGGCCCGTTGTTGGTGACGATCCGCAAGAAGGGCACCAATTTGCGGAGGCTGTAATAGCTCTGGCCGCTCGGTTCGACCTTGATTTGCGCGGCTTCGTCTTTGGCCTTCGGCTCGGCAAACAACTGGAAGTTGCAGCCGCCCGAGTCAACGATGTAGGCGCCGTAGTCCTGCAGCGCTCGGGCGATGGCCAAGTCCGGTCCGGTAAACCCGAACTTGTCGAGGTCCACGGTCGGCGGGATGGCGACCAGGGTTCCCATGTACAGGTTGCCGGTCGTGCCGTAGGCCGTATCGGCATCGCCGTCGGCCGAAGAGGCGGGCCAAACAAAGGGCTTGCCGCCCGGGCCATTGCGATTGTGGGCCTTCGGATCGATGGCCGCCGCCAGGGCGTGGGGGATGCCGTGGGTCAACTCGCCCCGGCGGATCAGGCCGGCAATGGCCGAGCCGCCATAGGCCCGCGTGCCGTGGTAAGGAGTATCGTAGACGCCCGCGTCACGCAGATCGTTCTTGCAGGCGCCCCAGGTGGCCGTAATCTTGCCGTGGGCGTCCTTCACCGCGCCGATCATCTCCACCACGAAGCGGTGCGTCTCGTCGATGATGTGCAGATGGGCGTCCGACTTGGGGTCGGGCTGCGCGTCCGCCGGCACGCGCATGGTGATGAACGCCTTCTCCGCCACGTTCAGATATCTGGGGTGCAGGTAGATCGTCACCCGGGGATCCCGCTCGGTGGCGATAAAGATGGGATGGCTCCACCATCCGCAGTTCATGCCGCCGCCGGCCGCGGGATCGAAATGCGGCGCATGAATCTCGCCGTATTGGGCCTTGTCGCCGATCGGCATGTTCCAAGGGCTGGTGGTGGCGAAGGGCCAATACGCCGGATCGCGCGTCTTTTCGGCTTCCGCGCAACGGCCGGCCGACGCGGTGATCGAGAAGGCAACAAGCGACAGAATCGATACGGACAGGTGTCGTTTCATGGGCTGTCACCAATAGGGAGACGGTTACTGACGGAATCACGAACGCGTGAAAGGCGAAAACGCGAAATCGGGCGGGTGCCCCTCGTAGCCAAGAAAGTTTCTCATGGTAGTCGTCACGCTGCACGTGACGAAAGGCCATCACGCGGAGCGTGATGAGTACAATTTTCCTCGCTTGCCTATCGGGGCGGCGAACCCGCAAACGACTCTTGCGACTCCGCTTTGGTTTACACGAACAGCCGGCTGACCGATTCGTTGCGGTGAATGCGTTTGATGGCCTCGCCCAACAGCGGGGCCACGCTGAGCACCGTCAGCTTGGGCATCTCTTTTTCGGGCGTTAGCGGGATGGTGTCGGTGAGAATCAGGCCGTCGATCGGCGCCTGCTGCAGCCGTTCCACCGCGTCGCCCACCAGCAGGCCGTGGGTGGCCGCCAGGAAGACCTGGCGGGCGCCGTGCTGGTGCATCACCTCGGCTGCCCCGCAAATCGAGCCGGCCGTGCTGATCATGTCGTCGAAGATCAAGGCCACGCGCCCCTCGACTTTGCCACCGATGACGTTCGCCTGTTTGGTTCTTTCGGCGCTGGCGCGGCGCTTGTCGATGATGGCCAGGTGGCCGCCCAGGCGGGCCATGTGGGCCAGGGCCCGCTTGATGCTCCCCTCATCGGGGCTGACGACCACGAAATCGTCATCGCCCAGGTCCATCGCCCTGAAGTGTTCGTCGATGACCGGCGCCGCATAGAGATGGTCGACGGGAATGTCGAAAAAGCCCTGAATTTGGGCCGTGTGCAGGTCCATGGCCAGCACGCGGTCGACGCCGGCGCGGGTAATCAGGTTGGCCACCAGCTTGGCCGTGATCGGCACCCGCCCTTCGTCCTTGCGATCCTGCCGGGCATAGCCGTAATAGGGAATGACGGCCGTGATCCGATCGGCGCTCGCCCGCTTGAAGCTCTCGATCATAATCAAGAGTTCCATGAGGGTTTCGTTGACCGGGGGGCAGGTCGGCTGAAGGAGGAAGACGTCACGGCCGCGGACGTCCTCGTCGATCTTGCAGGAGATTTCGCCGTCGGGAAAATTACCCATCACCGCCCGGCCGAGCGGCAGGCCCAGGTATTCGCAGATTCGTCTGGCCAAGGCGGGATGGGCTCGTCCGGTGAAGAGCTTCATAGAGTTCATGAGGAGTATGGGGATTGGGGATTTCGGGATTAGGGGATTTCGAGATTGGAAATAGCCGGCGGCCAACAGCCGCGGGTGCTTTGTTCGGGCCGAGGGTTCGGGGTTTCGGACAGGGGATTAGGGTCCGTTCATTATCATGCCGCGGCCATGCGGTGAAGCTCGGCCTCCGCCGCGGCCAGCTCTTCGATGGTGTTGATGCCCAGGGCCTCGCACGGCCGGAGCACTGGCAGCGCGCGGACTTCCTTTCCTCGCGCGACCAACAGGCCGGGTACGTCGGTAACGTAGTATTCGCCTTGCCGATTGTCCGGGCGGATGTCGCTGAGCGCGCCGAGCAAGTCGGGACAACGGAATACGTAATAGCTCATGTTCACTTCGGTGATTCGTAGTTGTTCGGGCGTCGCATCGCGTTGTTCGACGATGCCGAGGAAGTTGCCTTGGCCATCGCGGAGGATGCGGCCCAAGCCGCCGGGATCGTTTTTGTATGCCGTGCCCATCACGCAGGCCGCCGGATGCCGCCGGTAATCGGCCAGCAGGGTGGCGACCGAGGCGGCCTGCATGAGCGGCGAGTCGCCCGTAACGACCAGCACCGGCCCGTCGCAGCCGGCCAGCAGCTCCCGGCATGCCATCACGGCGTGCCCCGTGCCGAGCTGCTCGGTTTGCAGGGCGAACTGGACGCCGGGCCGGCCATCGATGGCGGCGCGAACCAAGTCGGCCCGATACCCCACCACGGCGATGAAACGGTTCACCCCCCCGTTGGTCAGGGCGTCGAGGACATAGTGGATCATCGGCCGCCCGCAGACCGGCATCAAGACCTTGGGTAACTCGGATTTCATGCGTGTGCCCTTGCCGGCGGCAAGGACCACGGCGGTTGTCGTGTGCATCCCTCCAATCTTGCCATGAACGGGGCGGATGTTCTAGTGGTGGGCCGGGGTTTCGCGGGGGAATTTCGGCCGCCGCGCGGGGCCGTCGACATTGACATTGCCTCCGGCAGGACTACAATGGGGGGTTTTCCCGGCTCGAAGCCCTGTGGCCGGGACCGTTGCTTGCCTATCTTACGCCGACCCTGGGAGGACGTCGTTGGAAGAAGCGATGCAGAAAGCCGACGTGCTGATCGAAGCCCTCGGGTGGATCCGCCAATTTCGCGGCAAGGTCACGGTGATCAAGCTCGGCGGCAGCGTGATGGAAGACGAGCGAGCGATGGTCCACCTGTTGCTCGACATCATCTTCATGGAGACGGTCGGCATGCGGCCCGTGCTGGTGCATGGCGGGGGGGCGGCCATCAGTCGCGCCATGGCCGAGGCCGGGCTGGAACCGAAGTTCGTCCAGGGCCGCCGCTATACCGACGACGCCACGCTTTCGATCGTGGAAAAGGTGCTCGCCGGCGAGGTCAACGAGTACCTGGTTCGCCGCATCGAAGAGCTGGGCGGCCGGGCCAAACCGTTGAACTTCCGCACCCGCAACGTCCTGTTCGGCCAACGCATGTCGCTACCGGATGGCAAGGGCAAGCCGTTGGATCTGGGCCACGTGGGCACGGTAACCCGCGTCGATCGCGCGGCCATCGAGGAGACGTGGCGGGCCGGCATCGTACCGGTCATTCCCTCGATGTGCGTCACCGAGGAGGGCGAAAAGCTGAACGTCAATGCCGACACGGCGGCTACTGCCGTGGCCCAGGCGTTGGCGGCCGAGAAGCTGGTCTATCTCAGCGACGTCAACGGCGTCCGCCGCGACAAGCAGGATCCCGACTCGCTGATTCATTCGCTCACCGCCAAGGAAGCCAAAGAGCTGATCGGCAACGGCTCGATCGATTCGGGAATGATTCCCAAGGTGCAGGCCTGTTTGGAGACCCTGGAGCGCGGCGTCCACAAGATTCACATCATCGACGGCCGGCTGCGTCACTCGCTGTTGTTGGAAGTCTATACGAGCAAGGGCGTGGGGACGCAGATTGTCGGGGACGAGGGATAGAGAAGAGGGGAGAGGGATCTGAGATTTCAGATCTGAGATTTCAGATCTGAGTTTGACATGGGCGTTTAGCGGCCGCGCTTGCGCGGCGCGTTTTTGAGCAGCGGGGGAGCGTTCCGCCGCCGGCGACAAGTTTTTGAGCGGCGGGGCGATGTTCCGCCGCCGGCGATCCGTGTGACGAGGAGATCCATGAACGTGGCCACCAGCCCGATGAGTTCGGAAGAGACGCTGAAGCTGTTCCAACAGTACGTGATTCCCAACTACAACCGCTTTCCCGTCACCTTGGCGCGGGGTGAGGGATCGTACGTGTGGGATGCAGAGGGGAACCGCTACCTCGACCTGTTTAACGGCTGGGGCTGCAACCTGCTGGGACATTGCCCCGCGGCGGTCGTCGAGGCCGTCCGCGATCAGTTGGGGCAGTTGATCCACGTGCCCAACACCTGGCACACGGAGTTGCAAGGCCAATGGGCGAAGGCCCTCTCCGAGCGGAGTTTTGGCGGCCAGGCGTTCTTCTGCAACTCGGGCACCGAGGCCAACGAGGCGGCCATCAAGCTTGCCCGGCTGCACGCGACCAAGCATCGCTACAAGATCATCACCTTCGAGGGAGGCTTTCACGGCCGCACGCTCGGCTCGACGACAGCCACCGCACAGCCCAAATATCACGAGGGGCTCGGCCCGTTGATGGCCGGCTTCGTCTACGCCCCCTTCGGCGATCTGGAGGCCGTGGCCCGCTTGATCGACGACGAGACGGCCGCCCTGATGATCGAGCCGATCCAAGGGGAAGGGGGCGTCCGCATTCCGCCCGACGGCTTCCTGGCCGGCCTGCGCAAGCTGGCCGACGACCACGAGTTGCTACTCATTTTCGACGAGGTGCAGAGCGGCAGCGGGCGGACCGGCGATTGGTTCGCCTACCAGGGCTTCGGGGTAACGCCCGACGTAATGACGCTCTCGAAGGCCATCTGCGGCGGGCTACCTGGCGCGGCGCTGTTGACCACGGCCGAGATTGCCCCCAGCCTGCGGCCGGGCATGCACGCCTGCACCTTCGGCGGCAATCCGATCGCTGCCCGAGCCGGCTTGGCCTTCATCGAGGCGGTCGAACAGGAGAACCTCCTGGAGCATACCAAGCGATTGGGCGAGCTGTTTCGGCAGCGGCTCGGGCAGCTTCAGCAGGAATGCGGCCTGGTCCGCGACGTCCGCGTCCGCGGCGTGATGATCGGCATGGAACTGTCGATCGAAGGCGCGGCGACGGTGCGGGGCTGTCTGGAGCGAAACCTGCTCATCAACTGCACGCACGGGACGGTGATTCGGCTGCTGCCGGCGATGAACCTGAGCGAAGAACAGGCGCACGAAGGCTGCGACATCCTCGCCGACGTGTTGAAACAACAGGCCGGCAACCACGTGCCGGGAGCAACATGATGCGACACCTGCTTACTTTGGCCGACGTGACAGCGGTGGAGATCGAACGCATCTTTTCGATCACGGAGGATCTCAAGAGCAAGCACCTGAAGGGGTTGCGCGAGCCCTTGTTGCCCGGCCGGGTGATGGCGATGTTGTTCGAGAAGCCCTCGTTGCGGACGCGCGTCAGCTTCGAGGCCGGCATGGCCCACCTGGGCGGCAGCGCGATGTTTTTGGGCAACGAAGCCGGTTTTGGCCGCCGCGAGAGCGTGGCCGATTTCGCTCGCGTGCTGGGCGAGTACGCCGACGTGGTCGTCGTCCGCGCCAACCGCCATCGCACGGTGACGGAGATCGCCCGGCATTGCACCTGCTCGGTCATCAACGGTCTGACCGACTTTGGCCATCCCTGCCAGGCGCTGGCCGATCTGTATACGATCCGCGAACTGGTCGGCAAGCTGCAAGGGCATACGTTGGCCTGGATCGGCGACGCCAACAACGTCTCGCGAAGTCTCGCCATCGGCTGCGCCAAGTTGGGCATGAATCTGGTGATGGCGACGCCGAAGAAATACCAGTTCGACGCCGAATCGATGGCTTGGCTGAAGGAGCAAGTGCCGGAACTGAACCTGGTCTTCACCACCGATCCGAAAGAAGCGGTGCGCGACGCCGTGGCGATCTATACCGACGTTTGGGCGAGCATGGGCCAGGAGAGCGAAAAAGACGTACGGCGGGAGGAATTTGCTTCCTACCAGGTCAATGCGGCCTTGATGGCCTGCGCGCAGAAGGGGGCATTCTTCATGCACTGCCTGCCCGCCCACCGCGGCGAGGAAGTCACCGACGAGGTGATCGACGGGCCGCAGAGCGTCGTCATCCAGCAAGCCGGCAATCGCATGCACGTGCAAAAGGGTGTTTTGGCGTGGATGCTGGGGGCGAAGGGGTAAAGAATGACGAATGACGAAAGTCAAATGACGAAGAAATGACGAAATCCAAATGACGAAATCCAAATGACGAAAAGTCCTTCGTCAACGTTTCCTCATTTGGGCTTCGTCATTCGTCCTTCCTTCGTCATTTGACTTTCGACATTCGACATTTTTTCGACATTTGACTTTCGTCATTCGTCCTTTCCCCATCCCATGCGTCACGACGGCCGCCAAGACGATCAGCTTCGCCCGCTCCGGATCGAGCGGCATTTCACCCAGTCCGTCCCCGGGAGCGTGCTGGTCCAGGCCGGCCGGACCACGGTGCTTTGCACGGCCAGCGTCGCCGCGCAGGTTCCGCCGTGGATGGCCGATCAACAGCGGGGTTGGATCACCGCCGAGTATGCCATGCTGCCCGGCAGCACCACTCCCCGCAAGGAGCGCGAGCGGGGCGGGAAAACCGACGGCCGCACCACCGAAATCCAGCGACTGCTGGGCCGCAGCCTCCGCGCCGTGGCCGACTTGGACGCCCTCGGCCAGCGAACCATCACGCTCGATTGCGACGTGCTGGAGGCCGATGGCGGCACGCGTACCCTGAGTATCACGGGGGCGCTGGTCGCCTTGGTCGATGCCCTGCATGCCGTGCTCCCTCCCGGTGCCAAGCTACCGCTTGTGGATACCGTGGCGGCCATAAGCGTGGGCATGCGGGAAGGCCGCCCCATCCTCGATCTCGACTACAAGGAGGATGCGGCGGCCGAGGTCGATATGAACGTGGTCATGACCGGGGCGGGCCGGTTTGTCGAGGTCCAGGGGACCGGCGAGGAAGCCACGTTCACCGAGAACGATCTGTCGGCCATGCTTCAGTTGGCCCGCCGCGGCATCGCTCAGTTGATTGCCGCACAGCGCGAAGCGCTCGGCGCCTTTTGGCCGTTCGGCTGACGGCCACGTGCGAACATGGGTAGCCCCGATAGCTCGGCTATCGGGGTGCCGTAGGCACAGGAGGGGCTGCTCGACGACGGAAGCCTCTTGCGGCTTTGCGGCCCCGATAGACGAGCTATCGGGGCTACCCGCTACCCGCACCCGCTACCGACTACCCATTGGCGGCCGAGGACCCCGCAGGCACAAGAGGCGGTCAAGCGATCCAGCGAATTGGCACGCCAACACTCCGCCCCTGCTCGTAGTACCGTGCCGAACTGAACGGCCAATCGCAGGTCGTGGCAGCCAGGCCGGCACGAAGGGGATTCTCGTGCATGTATCCGAGTTTCTCACGGACCTTTTCTTCACTGTAGAGGTTGAAATCGTGGTACTTCGCCTGCCAGAACGGATCCTCCGGGCCGATCTTCGCCGCATAATGAACGAACTTGTTCTTTACCAACCGGGCGATGTGATGAGAACTCAACCGCTTCCACTGCTGCATGAAGACGCTCAATTGGCCCGGAGTCGGAAACCATACGATGGCATGAACGTGGTCGGGCATGACCACGAAGCCTATGCACGAGGCCTTGCGGCTGGCCAACTGGGAGTTGAGTACGCCCAATACCACGCGTTTCGCCGAATCGTGGTCGAGTAGCCATCGCCGACGGTAACAGGAGAACGTGACGAAATGGGCGTGAAACTCGTCGTCATAGATCGCTCGAGTGCCCATGGCGAAAAGCATGCAGCAGACCGGGAGCACCGTCAAGTAAAACGTTTGGGGAGGACACCTGGCGTCGCCTCTTGTGCCTTCGGCACCCCGACGGGTAGCTCCGATAGCGTGTCTATCGGGGCGGCGAAGCCGCGAGAGACTGCCGGAGTGATTGGCCCGCCTCCTGTGCCTCCGGCACCCCGATAGCAGAGCTATCGGGGCTACCCGGTCTTTCGTTGCCACTTGTGTGATAAACTAGAGAAACTGCGATGCATCTCCCGATAAGTAAAACAGCGCTGCGTAGCTATTACTTGCCGATGAGCGAATAGTTGTGGCCCACCTCCGCCTCGCTACCCCCACCAAGGCGTAGACGTTGAACGTCGTATCATTTTTTCTGTTTGTGCCAGCTTGCCTAAGTTATCCATAGTATGGCACCAGCAAACCCGATGAAAGACTCAGCACCGCATTACCTGCTGATGGCCGAGGCGAGCCGACGGACCGGACTCGGACGCTGGCGGTTCGTGCTGCAGCCGAGCGATGGCTCGGCGCCGCTCGAAGCCGGCGACGTGGAACCGGACATCTGGGGCGAGCGGCTCGATCTGCTCACGGTGCTCCGCGGCCTGGAATCGCTGGACCAGCCGTCGCGGGTTACCGTGGTCGGCTGCACCCACTATGTGGAGCAGGGCATGCTCTACGGGCTGGCCGAGTGGCGCGACAACCAGTGGCGATGGGAATATTTTGGACAGATGGTGCCGGTGCGCGACGCCGACCTCTGGCAACGCATGAATCGGGTTTTGCAGTTCCACCAGGTAGATTGCACCCAGCGTCGCTTCGACGCCGGACACGGTTCGCCCATGGGGCACCACTGGAACAAGGCCCCGCATCGCGAAAAATGGATCAATGGCGTTGTTGGGGGGCAGTGGTTAAAATATTGCGCGCCGTTGCTCGCCGCCTGCTGCGGGCTGTGTATAGAATTGGCATCTTGGTTTTGGCAAAACATTTTAGGATTCAGGGCACAGGGGTTATGGGCAAGGATTCGGGGTTTAGGATTCAGGGTTCAGGGTTCGGCCTTCTTCGGTCGTACCTGATATCCCGTGCCTGGTCCCTTCGCGCCTCGGCTCTACGGTTTCTGTTCCCTGCAAGGAGGTTCGTGTGCGAACGACGGCAAGCTTGGAAACGATCGGTCAACTGATTGAAGGAAGGCATGAGAATCCCTTCGAGCTGCTCGGTCCCCACGAGGTCGATCAGTCGGGACGGCGGATGTTGGCAGTGCGGGCGTACTTGCCCTCGTCGGAACAGGCGTGGGTGATCGACCCGACGCACGGCGATCGCACGTTGCCGATGCGGCGGATTCACCCGGCCGGCGTGTTCGAGGCGATTTGCCCCCTGCTTCATGCCAACGGCAATGGAAGCCCGGCGCGGTACATGCTTCGAGTAGCCGAGGAAGGCGGAAAAAAGACGATTACCATGCACGATCCTTACTCCTTTCCCCATCTGCTGACCGACTACGACCTCTATCTGCTCAACGAGGGGCGGCACTGGCAGTGTTACAACCGGCTGGGGGCGCAGTTGCGGAAGATCGACGGCGTCGACGGCGTGAATTTCGCCGTCTGGGCCCCCAACGCCACTAGCGTGAGCCTGGTGGGCGACTTCAACAACTGGGACGGCCGCCGGCATCCGATGCGGAAGCACGTTCCCAGCGGCTTTTGGGAGTTGTTCGTGCCCGGGCTGGGCGAGGGAACGCTCTACAAGTATCAGATTCGCCATGCTCACGGCGTCATCGAGAAGTCGGACCCGTTCGGGTTTTCGGCCGAGGTGCCGCCGCGCACGGCCTCGCGGGTGGCCGATTTGAACCGCTACGCCTGGCACGACGCGGATTGGGTCACCCGCCGGCGGACGACGAATTGGCTGGAACAGCCCCTCTCCTTCTACGAGGTGCACTTGGGCAGTTGGAAGCGGCCCGGCGACGATCCCACGCGCTGGCTGAGCTACCGCGATTTGGCCCACCAGTTGACCGACTACTGCAAGGAGATGGGCTACACGCACGTCGAATTGTTGCCGGTCAGCGAGCATCCGCTGTCGGCGAGTTGGGGATACCAGGCGATCGGCTACTACGCGGCCACCAGCCGTTACGGCACGCCGCAGGACTTCATGTATTTCGTCGACGTCCTGCACCAGAACGGCATCGGCGTGATCGTGGACTGGGTGCCGGCGCATTTCCCCCGCGACGGGCACGGCCTGCGGCAATTTGACGGCACGGCCCTTTATGAGCATGCCGACCCGCGGCGGGGCGAACACCGCGACTGGGGGACGCAGATCTTCAACTACGGCCGGCACGAAGTCCGCAATTATCTCACTTCCAACGCCCTGTTCTGGATGGACAAGTATCACATCGACGGCATTCGCGTGGACGCCGTGGCTTCCATGCTCTACCTGGACTACAGCCGTCAGGACGGCGACTGGTTGCCCAACGAATACGGCGGGCGGGAGAACCTGCAGGCCATCGCCTTCGTCAAGGAATTGAACGAGCAGGCCCACTTCCAGTTCCCCGGCGTGTTGACCATCGCCGAGGAATCGACCGCCTGGCAGGGCGTGTCGAAGCCCACGTATCTGGGCGGCCTGGGCTTCAGTCTGAAATGGAACATGGGCTGGATGAACGACACCCGCACCTACATGCGGCACGATCCCGTCCACCGCCGCTATCACCACGACGAACTGACGTTCAGTTTGATCTATGCCTTTCACGAAAACTTCGTCTTGCCCATGTCGCACGACGAGGTCGTGCACGGCAAGGGCTCGCTCCTGGATCAAATGCCCGGCGATCTGTGGCAGAAGTTCGCCAACCTGCGGCTCTTGTACAGCTACATGTGGACGCATCCCGGCAAGAAGCTGCTCTTCATGGGCTGCGACTTCGGCCAGTGGTCCGAGTGGAACTTCGACACCAGCCTGCAATGGCATCTGTTGCAGTGGGAGTCGCACCAGGGTCTCTTGAAGTGCGTGGCCGACCTGAATCGTCTCTACCGCCGCGAAAAGGCCCTCTACGAGGTCGATTTCGACTATCACGGCTTCGAGTGGATCGACTGTCACAACCACGACGACAGTACCTTGAGTTACGTCCGCCGCGCGAAGGACCCCAACGATTATCTGGTGATCGCCTGCAACTTTACGCCCGTGCCACGCGTGGGCTATCGCCTGGGCGTGCCGGAACAGTGCTGGTACGAGGAGGTCTTCAACAGCGATTCGTCCTTCTACGGCGGCAGCAACCTGGGCAACGGGCCGGGCAAGATGGCCGAGCCCTCGGCGAGCCACGGCCGGCCGGCCTCGATCCGCATTACCTACCCGCCGTTGGGCATTTGCGTCTTCAAGCCAAGGCGCTAGCCGAGCGGTCGTCGGGATCGACGGCCAAGCCGGAAGCTAACCTGCACTCCCGTGACGGGGAGCCGAACGATGGCATCGCGCGATATCGTGATGGACAAGGTGGAGGTGGCCGTTTGTGTCCTCCTGCTGTTGGCGGTGCTTGCGGCCTTCGGTCAAACCGTCCAACACGGGTTCCTCAATTTCGACGATGACGCCTACGTCTACGAGAATCGGCACGTTTCACACGGGCTGACCGCTTCGGGAGTCGTGTGGGCCTTCAGCCAAGGCGAGCAGGCAAGTTGGATCCCCGTGACCTGGCTCTCGCTGATGCTCGATTGCCAGTTCTACGATCTGCACGCCGGCGGCCACCATCTCAGCAACGTCTTGCTGCACGCCGTTACGGCCATGTTGCTATTCCTGGTGCTGCGACGGATGACCGGCCGCCTCTGGCCAAGCGCCTTGGTGGCGGCGCTCTTCGCCGTGCATCCGCTGCGGACGGAATCGGTGGCCTGGGTGACGGAGCGCAAGGACG
>Ga0181520_10006971_pt1 | contig 16921 bp, 17 predicted proteins | sample PEATcosm2014_Bin_29_FD_132451 | JGI IMG/M metagenome (GOLD analysis project Ga0181520, IMG submission 132451) | Peatland microbial communities from MTU Mesocosm Facility, Houghton, MI, USA - PEATcosm2014_Bin02_30_metaG | ecosystem: Environmental > Terrestrial > Soil > Wetlands > Peat | place... | reverse complement strand
AGAAAATCTCTGGGATGGAAAGCGCCTGCAGAACTGTTCCTACCCGAAGGCGCTTTCGACTTCGTACAACACTGGTCGGCTAAAATCACACCTGTTGCACTTGGAGCTTGAATCCGCCCACCCGGCGTCGAGGAACACCGGGGATTGTGGAGACTACTTGTTCTGACCGTCGTCCTTCGCCGCAGGAGCCAGCTCGTTGCTAGCCTGGATCATCTTGGCCAGCAGGACGTTGATGAGGCCGCCCTGGTCTGCCCCGCCGCCGGCGACAATGTCCGGAACCAGCTTGACGTGGTTGCTCGCCAGAGCTTGCGCAATCTGCACCGCGGCGTAGTTGCCGGACTCCATCGAAGCGATCTTCATCTTGATGACGTCCGCTTCCGCGGTACCCACGGCGCGGGCGCGGCCGGCATCGGCGTTGCCCACGGTGATGACCACATTGGCGTCGGCTTCCGCGTTGATGGTCTTGGCCTTGGCTTCGGCCTCGGCGCTGATCGTGCGCACGCGGGCGTCGGCTTCAGCGGTGATGGTCTTCGATTGGCCACCGCCTTGCGCCTGCTTCACCTGCGCCTGGGCGGCAAACTCGGCAATGGAGACGCTCCGCTCTGCATCCACCACGCGCGCCTGGGTATCGGCCATGGCGCGGGCCTGTTGCAGATCCTTGCGGGTCTCTTCCGCCAGTTGCTGGGTGCGGTAGGTCACCTGCTCCTGCTCGGCGATCTTGCGGTCGGTGAGCGTCTTCATCAGCGCGTCGGGCGGCGTGATGTCGCCAATGAGCGTGTCGATGGCGTTCACGTTGTACTCGACCAATGCGGCCTGGATGGCGTCCTTGGCTTCCTTCTGGCGCTGGGTACGGCCCTTCAGGAACTCGATCACGTCCGAGGTCTGCGCGGCGTTGCGGAAGTAGTTGCCGATGGTGGGTTCGAGCACCTGCGTCACCAGGTTGGCCATGGTGCCAAAGCGGGCGATCACCTTGGGGGCATCGTTGCGCGGCACGTGGATGATCTGGCTTACGTCCAGGTTGAAGGTGAAGCCGTCGCTGGAGCGCACGCTGATAGTGGATAGCCGCTCGTCGAGCTTGTGGGCTTCCGTCTTGCCGGTGGCCCAGTTGAGCACGATGTTGGCAGTGGGCACCAGTTCCACCTTGTGGGTGTAGGGATTGATGGGGTACTTGCCCGGATCGAGCGGCTCCAGCCAAACGCCCTTCTGGCCGCGTTTGACCAGGTTGCCGTGCTTGAAGGCGTCGCCGGTCTGGTCCTGACCCTCAGCGCCCACATAGGCAATCACCACGCCCACGTTGGCAATGGGCACATCGGTCATGGGCTTGATCTCAACGGTGGCAAAGCGGGGATTGATGAAGTAGCGCCCGGCCAGCATCACCTGCTCCTGCAGACCCTTGTGGCCGCCGTTGAGGATGAACGATTCGCCGTCCTGGAAGAGGTTGTGGCCCTCGACTTCCTTGCCGGCGATCTCGCCCGTGGCGAGCGGCGCACCATCCTTGGTGGTAACTACGCCGACTTGATTGTCGGGAATCTCCAACACTTCAGCGGCCTGGATGGTAAACATGGCCAGATTGATGCGATAGGTTCCGGGCGGAATCACGGAGATCTGCGGACCGCGCTCGCCGCCGCTCTGCAGAAACTGGCGGGCATTCTGGAAGGAGTTGCACTCCACGGCACGAGCCAGCACGCGGCCCTTGGAAAGAGCCTTGCCGTCGCGAGCCTCCACAATGCCGATCTGGTTCTTGTCGATGTTGGTGAAGGGCGCCAGGGTGATGGCGTACTGCCAGGGAAAGAGCCAGAAGTGAATGCCAGGGGCCAGCGTGTCCGCCTGGAGACCGGCCTCGCCGTTGAGCGCAATAATGGCGCCATCGGGCAAGGTGCGGTTGCGGCCCAGCAAGACCCACTTCTTGTTCACAATGCCAATCTCGTCCTTGGCCACAATCACCATGCCAAAGACCAGACGCAAAATCAGCTTGTAGCAGACCAGAATCAGAACCAGCGCGATGAGCCAGCCGTAATGCAGCAACATTTCATCCATGACGGGAAAATCCCCTTTCGTCCTGCGGACAGAATCTTACTACGAAGGCTGTTAGAGGATGGTTCCGGCGTCCCAAAACGCCTGGTCTATTTGGGAAAAGTCCCCTCATGGGCTGAAGCCCGCACCCTTCAAGACATCGGGTTGTACAGAGCTTCGTTGGCGTTGAGAAAAGAAGCAGAACCGATGACCTATACTTGGTTTCCAGATATGCTAACCAACCGATTCGTCCTTCTATTTGCTCTTGCCGGTGCATTCGTTTTCGGTAGCATTCTTTTTCGAGTTACCCGCGCGAGCCTATCCATCTCCCTCCAGGGGAAGAGGATTGGCTGGGTCCCAGTGGGCGCGTTCTTGTTGTTTGCAACGATCAGCCTCTGGGGTTTCCTCGGGTTCAGCTCTCAATGGCTCACGGGAACTGGGGTGTTCAACCTACCCAGTTCCTTGAATTGGCCTGCCGGAACGGTAAGTGGAGCCGCGGTGGCGGTCAACGGGAATTACTTTGTTCCTTTGGTAGCTATTGGCAGAGTTCAGGTTTACGACCAACAGTTGCGCTTCCTGCATGGATGGAATCTGGCAACTGGCGGGAAGGAATTCACCGTCCACACAGAACCGGACGGGCGAATCTGGATTGTCGATTATCGAAAGCAGGTCCGCTGGTTCAACGGAGACGGCAAGGAGCTTGAAAAGAACCAGATTGAGCCGCCGCCGGAGGAAGATCCGGATGCCGCGCACGCACATGGAACGACGCTACAGATTCCGACTGCCGCACCGATGTTGGTTTTCACTTCGCCGATTCTTGCGTGGCTTGTGGCGGCCTTTGGTGGCCTGGGAATGGCGATGGTGCGAAAGTTGATCCAATCAGGCAAGTAGCCTTCTGCCAGCGCAAAGGTCTGAACCCGCGCTGCTTTCGCCGTTGCAGATGCGTGGGCATAAGTGGGGGTGGTGAAAAGCGTCCGTCAGGGGCTGAAGCCCTCGTTGATTTTATGGCACTTGCGGCACGACTAAAGTCATGCCCTGTTACAAAGCCTTCCACCTGGGGAGTTTTTCCGCAGTCTGTGAAGCCCGTTCCCTTCAAATGATTGCTGGTGTCTTACCGAAACAGATGCGGCACAAAGCTGCTGGTGTTATTCGTGACCAGGCCGGACGACTCGCGTACGCCCATTCCGGCGGGTTCGCCATCAATGAGCCAAGAGCCGAAGACCGCCGTCTTTCCGCCGCCAGTGGCCATGGAAGCAAGCTGCTGGTAAACAAACTTGTCCGAGCTGGCTCCGCTGAGGCTACCTTCCACGGTAACTCCGTCTTTGACCACGGCGATGCCGCCGCCCTCGCGGCCAAGCAAGGGCTTGCGGACATAACTGCGCAGCTCGCGGGGGCTATCCAGATAAGTGGGCAAGAGAAGCTCGTGGTTGGGATACATCTCCCAGAGAAGGGCGAGCAGAGCTTTGTTGGACCACATCATCTTCCAGATGGGCTCAATCCAGAGCATGGAGCCCCACTGGCGGCGATCCTTGCGGGGACCGTACTCGACCAGCGGCGAGGCCGGGGGCAAGGTGGAGAGCGCCTGTTGCCCAAAGGGCTCCGCCAGCAGCCACTCCCAGGGATAGAGCTTGAAGAGGGTGGGGATGGGCTGCTCTTCCAGGTCCACAAAACACTGCCGGCGCGCGTGCCAGCCGATCTCATGCATGGCCAGCGGACGCGTCTTCAGGCCAGCCTGCTCGGCGGTGTCGCGCAGGTAGACCGTGGTCATGCGGTCTTCTTCGCTGCCGGCATCGGCAAAGTACACCGGGGTGTTGATGTAGTCCTTCAAATCCTTCCACTTGGCAATCAGCTTCTCGTGCAGGGAGTTGAACTGATCGGCTCCGGGGAAGCACTCTTCCAGCCAATACCACTGCGCCACGGCGGCTTCTACCAAACCGGTGGGAGTGTCGGCGTTGTATTCCAAGAGCTTGATGACCGAGCCGTCGTAGGCTAGGTCGAGACGGCCGTAGAGCGCGGGCGGCTCGCTGTTCCAGGCGGCGCGGATGGCAGCGGCGGCGTTGGCGGGAATACCCATCTCCGCAAAACGGTCCTGCTCCAGGATGCGCTCGCCCGCGGCCAGGGCCATCTGCTGAATCTCCGCCGTAGCGGCCTCGATGCGATCGACCTCGCGGGAGGTGAACTCCCAGCAGGCGCTCTCATCCCAATAGGGGGTGCCGTTGTCGAGGGTGTGGAAGGTAAGACCGACGCGGGAAACCTTGTCTTGCCAGTCACTGCGGGGACGGAGACTCATGCGTCGCATCTACTCACCTCCGCCTTCGCCGGACCCGCCAATTCCGCCAAAGCCGCCGCGGGAGACGCTGCCGCCCACCACGGCGTCGCCCACGCGGCCGCCGCTGGAGCCGCCGTAGATGTAATGTGCGCCGCCATAACCGCCGTAGCCGCCGTAGGAACCGCTGGAGCCGGAGTTTTGGGCCTGGCAGGCTGAGTCAGGCAGCAGGCGGTTCTGGGAGTCGACGCAGCTGCGGCGCTGCTCGCGGCAGCCAGTGACGGACAAGGCCAGGGCGGCCAGAAGGGTAAGTTGAACTTCTCTGGATCGGCGCATTTTTCTCTTTGTTCCTGTGCGGCCCAGCATATCCAATCTCCCGCAATAAGGCCAAGCCGGTCGAGAAGGACGAGTTAGGAGGCTACGTTCGGGGCCAGTTATCCCGAGTTACTTTGCCCGCCGCAGCGCCTGCCCGGCTCCGGGCGCGAGGTCTGGCTTGTCTTCGGCAGGTGGCGGGGCAATGGCCGGGTCCCAGTAGAGCATGCGGCCGCAACTGTCGCAGTTGAGCAACTCGCCCTCGCGCAACTGGTTCCAAACCTGAGGGCGGAGGCCCATGCGGCAGGCACCGCATTGCTGGCGTTCCGCCTTGGCCAATCCGGTTCCGCGGGTAGAGGCAAGGCGGTCAAAGCGGGCCAGCACCTCCTCGTCAATCAGGGGACGCTCGGCAGCGCGTGCTGCATCCTGCTCCACAAGGCCCGCCTTGAACTCCGCTGCACGGCGTGCGACGCTGGCCCGGATGGTGGTGAGGTTGGCCTGACGCTCGGCGATGATGGCTTTGGCCTTGGCAAGCGCGGCGTCCTCGGTCTCGGTCAGCTCCAGACTGGCAAAGGCTTCGCTCTCCAGCCGGTCGGCCTCGGTGGTGGCAAACTGAATTTCATGTTCCACGGCCGCAGCCTGGGTGGCGTTGGTGACGGAGTCGAGCTGCTCCTTGAAGTGTGCCGCCTTCTTGCGATGGGCGTCGATCGCGGCTTCGAGCTTGGCGCGCAGTTTTTCTTCGCGCTCCAGCGCCGCCTGGGCCTGGGCAGCCAGCTTTTCCGCGGCAGCCAGCGCTGCCTCTGCCGTGGTGATCTCCACGGGAAGCTTCTTCAACTCGGCGTTCAGCCGTGCGCGTTCCACTTCTACGGCCTGCAGTTTCACAAGGTGCTCAATCGTTTCTTGCATCGGTGCAACAAAGTCTAGCTGATCGGGCCCTGGTTCCTGAAGCCCTTGTTGTGCGCGGGCTGCAACAAAAGCTGCGAAAATGGATTGGAGCCGACTATGGAACAAGTACATCCCCTGCCCCTCCGGCCGCTTCGCCGCTCGCACTGGAAGCGCTGGACGGCGCTCGGCCTGCTGACGGTGCTGGTTGTTGCCGGCTGCGCCGCATGGATGGCCGCACGGCGGCTGGAGCCGTGGCTGCGCGCCCGCATTGTGGACGAGCTGGGGCAGCGTTTTCAGGCGCGCGTGGAGCTGGATGGCTTTCACGTCTGGATTGCCGACGGATTGCGGGCCGAGGGGCAGGGTTTGCGCATCTGGCCGCCGGCGCGGGCGGTGGGCGCGGCTGGTCAAGCGGCAAGGGAGCCGCTGATCCGGCTGGAGAAGTTTCGCTTCCAGACTCCGCTCATCTACAAGCCTGGCGCTCCGGTACACATCACCAAGGTTGAACTGGATGGGCTTACGGTGGTGATGCCGCCCAAGAGCGCGTTTGCAGGCACGGGCAACGCAGCGGAACCGCGGACGCCGTCGATGTTCGCCTCCTACCTGCACTTCCAGGTGGATGCGATGGAGTGCAACAGGGCAAGCTTGACGCTGGAGACCAGCAAGCCGGGCAAGCTGCCTCTTATCCTTCCCATCAACTATCTGCGCATGATGCGCGCGGATGCGGCTGGAGCCATGGGCTTTGAAGCGCAGTTGTCCATTCCGCGCCCGGCCGGACAGGTGCGCACGGCAGGCACGTTTGGGCCGTGGCTTACCTCCGACCCTGGGGAGACGCCGGTAGCTGGGCAGTTCCGCCTGGAACACGCTGACCTGAGCACCATCCACGGCATTGCCGGCAAGCTGGATGCGGTTGCGAGGTACCAGGGCACGCTGCGCGACCTGATGGTGCAGGGTGAGGTGCACGTGCCCAACTTTGCGCTGGAGCACTTTGGCACGGAGATGCCGCTCAGGGCACGGTTCCGCGCCAAGGTGGACGCGACCAATGGTGATACATGGCTGGAGCCGGTAGAGGCCACGTTGGGCAGCTCCCACCTGCGCGCGCAGGGAGCCGTGGTGCGGGTCATCGAGAACGGCGTGTCGATTGGCCGCGACGTGAATCTGGATGTGAACGTGGACCGGGGGCGCATCGAAGACTTTCTGCGCCTCACCAGCCACTCTGGCCAGCCGCTCTTGACCGGCGCGGTGGAGATCCGGAACAGCTTCGACCTGCCGCCGGGGCCGGAGCCCATTCATCAGCGGATCAAGCTGAACGGGAAGTTTGTGCTGGCAAACGCGCTGTTTACCAACCCAAAGATCCAGAGCAAGATTGACGAGCTGAGTGCGCGTGGCCAGGGCAACGGGAGGACAGTAGACACCCAGACCCGCTCCGGTATGGCAGGAAACTTTACCATGTCTGCAGGCACCATCAACCTGCCCGACCTGGTGTACACCGTGCCCGGCGCCACCATCCAGCTCAAGGGCAACTACGGCGTGGAGGGTGGCACGCTGGACTTTTCCGGAGACGCACAGCTCCAGGCTTCGGTTTCCAAGATGGTGGGCGGCTGGCAAGGCGACCTGCTGAAGCCGCTGGACCGGTTGTTTTCCCACGGCGGCAAGGGGACCAACATTCCCATCCGCATTGGCGGAACTCGCGAAGACCCCGACTTCGTGGTCAACCTGGGGCCCTTCAAGTTCGATTCCCAGCAGCACTCCTCCCACAAACGCTAGAGCCGCTCTAAACTGATCCTTGCTTGAGAAAGAGCGCGCGGCGTTGTCCGCAATACCCTGGGCACCCCGCGTTGAAAGCAGAGGAGACTCAACATGTTCTTCCGCAGACTGGCTGCAGCCAGCTTCGTTGCCTTGACCCTTGTAACTTCCGCCGCCGCACAGGCACCCGCCGCCAAGCCGTCACCTAAAACCCACACCGCAATTTCCACAGCCAGCCAGCGCGACTGGTGGAAGAACGCGGTCATCTACCAGATTTATCCGCGCAGCTTTCAGGACTCGAACGGCGACGGCATCGGCGATTTGAATGGCATCACCAGCCGCCTGGACTACCTGAAGGATCTGGGCGTGGACGCCATCTGGCTGACCCCCTGCTACCCGTCGCCACAGGTGGACTTCGGCTACGACATCTCCGACTACAAGAACATCGACCCCCAGTACGGCACCCTGGCCGATTTCGACCGGCTGGTGGCCGAGGCCGCCAAGCGCCATATCCGCATCCTCATGGACATGGTGATGAACCATAGCTCGGACAAGCACCAGTGGTTCCTGGAGTCGAAGTCGTCGAGGACCAACCCATACCGCGACTGGTATGTGTGGCGCGATCCCAAGGGCTATGACGCCCAGGGCAAGCCGATTCCGCCCAACAATTGGCAGTCGCTCTTTGGCCACTCGGCGTGGGAGTGGGATGCGGGAACCAAGCAGTTCTACTACCACAAGTTCTATATCCAGCAGCCGGACGTGAATTGGGACAATCCCAAGATCCACCAGGCCTACAAGGACGTGCTCAGCTTCTGGCTGAAGCGCGGCGTGGCCGGCTTCCGCTTTGACGCCATCACCACGCTCTACGAAGACCCGACCCTGGCCGACGAGGGCATTGTGAAGGACAAGAACGGCAAGCCGGTGATGAACGCTTACGGCGACCCGCAGCTGGACAACTCCAGGACCGACGACCAGCCCGGCGTGCACCCGGTGATGCAGGAGATGCGCGCGCTGAACGACCAGCTGAGCACATCCACCTTTCCCGGCACACGGCTGATGATCGGCGAGACCTATCTGCCCAACATCGAGCGGCTGAAGCTGATGTACGGGACGAAGGAGAAGCCGGAGTTCCAGCTGCCGATGGACACGCAGGTGGGCTTTATCAACAAGCTGGACGTGGCGCTCTTCCGCGCCAAGATTACCGACGTGGAGACCAAGGTGGACGGCAACACGCCGCTCTTGATCTTTGACAACCACGACAACCCGCGTCTGGACCTGCGCTACGGCGACGGGGTCCACGACACGGAGATTCAGCGCGTGATATCGACCGTGCTCTTTGCCACCCGCGGAGCCTCGCTGTTCTACTACGGCGACGAGATAGGCATGATGACCACGCCGCCCACCCGCAAGGAAGACGTGAAGGACCCGATCGGCGTGACCGGCTGGCCCCAGGAGAAGGGCCGCGACGGCGAGCGCACCCCGATGCAGTGGGACGGGAGCGCTCTGGGCGGCTTTACCACCGCCAAGCCGTGGCTGCCGGTTCCGCCTTCGGTTGCGACCATCAACGTGAAAGCAGAACAGGCCGACCAGAACTCGCTGCTGGCTTGGTACAAACAACTGATCCAGCTGAAGAAGACGAGTCCCGCCTTTCGCAAGGGCGAAAACACCATGCTGGACACCGCCAATACCAAGGTGCTGAGCTGGATGCGGAAGACTCCGGGCGCGGCTGCTGTGGTGGTGGCGACCAACTTCACGGCTGAGGCGCAGACCGTGGATCTCTCCGCTGCTGCGAAGGCCGCGAAGCTGCACACCCTGCTGAAGAGTCCGGGTGGGGCAGAGCCAGCGTCGCTTGGCAAGATCGAGCTGGCACCGTTCGGGGTTTACGTGGGCGAGGTGCGGTAGCGCCATCCAGCTTTGGTGTGGTGAGTCGGAAGTTGTTTGAAATGCTGCAGTTGATCCTTCGACTCACCCACGCCAAGTGCATTGCATGCCGCAGACGAGCTTCGTGTGGGAGGCGGGCTGCAAGTCGTGCGCCCCGCCGGGGCGCGGGCCGCGTTCTTCTGCTTTCCCAGGGTTCCGCTCCGCTTCACCCTGGGCTATCCTCGTTGCGCCCTTCCAGGGCGCGTTGCCATCCATCTGCGTTGGTGATATTTGATCAGCCGCATCCATCCCCGGCTGGTGAGCAGACGCGAGCTGCCGCCCCATGGGGCGGCAGCTGGATGCAAAGCTAGAACGGCGGCTTAGATGCCGACGCCGAACTCGCCGAGCTCGCTTTCGCCGGCATTCGAATAGAAATCATAGGGCGTGCGCTTCTTGAACTTCTGGCGGCTGCGCAGCTCCGTGCCCACGTAAATGCCGAGGGCTGCAACGGCCATTCCGACCGAGAACCAGCCGATTACCTGCAGGGCCTTGGCCGCCTTGCCTTCTTCGGGTTGTGCTTCAACTGCCTGAGCGGGGATGAGTTCGGCTGCCATAGGAACGCGTGCCCTCCTGATGAGACATGATAGCGCAATTTCACCCCTGTTCCGGTGTGCGCTTCCGCACATGTCCCACATGGTGTTTACTGGAGTGATTCGATTTGGGAAATCCAGCGCGCGGCCTCAGCCTCCGGTAGAAAGCTGGCACGAAAGGAGTTGGCCGCAAGCTTCTTTAGCTCGTCGCGGGTAAAGCCCTGCTCTGTATGCGCTTTGAAAAACTCGCCTGCAAGGTCGGAACCAAAGAAGGCTGGATCGTCGGAGTTGAGGGTGATCAGCAGGCCCGCGTCAAAGGATAGGCGCAGCGGATGCTCGGCAAATGAGGGGCAAACGCCGGTGCGGACGTTCGAGGTGGGGTTCAGTTCGAGCGGGGTCTGATGCTCCTTGAGTTCACGCATCAAATCCCGGTCGAGAATTGCCGAGACGGCGTGGCCCAGGCGCTCGGAGCCGATGGCAAGAGCCTCGCGGATAGCTTCGGGGCCGGTGGTTTCTCCAGCATGGTTGGTCAGGCGCAACCCGACGGCTTTGGCCTCGGCGTAAAGCTCGCCGTAGGGCGCGGAGCCGGTCCGCCGCTCGTCGCCGCCCAGGCCGATGCCGATGATGGAAGGGAACTGACGGCTCATGCGGGCCGCGGTACGGAAGACCCTGGCCGCCTCTTCGACCTCAAAATGGCGCACGGCGTCGAAGATCCAGAGAATAGAAAGGCCCAGTTCACTGGCGGCACGCTCGCGCGCCCGCTCCAGACCGGCAAAGATCGGCTCAAAGGCCTCGTCCCCGGCAGGCCCCAGGGCCCCAGGACCCCAGTGGTAGATCACTCCCACGGACAAAAAAACTTCGGCATGGACCACGCCCTGCGCCGCCAGATGCTCGGCCATGCGCCAGGCCGCCAGCTCGTAGTCCTCCGGCGTGACTAGCCGCCCGCATACGGCTTTGAAGGCCAGCAGAAAGCCGGTGAAGTCCGTGAAGCGGTAGAGGACGTCTGCCTCGGCCAGCGTCATGGGGATAGCGTCGTGGCGGGTGCTCAATTCCACCAGCGTGGCGGGCAGCACCGTGCCCTCCAGATGCAGATGGAGTTCGGCTTTGGGCAGGCGGCGGATGAAGTTTTTGATATCTGTCACAGATCCAGTTTAGCGGGCGTACGGACGAGCTCGCAGGGGAAACGAAAGACTACAACATCGCGCTGTCATTCGATCCGATCGTGCTTCGCCAAGTTGTGCTTGCTACAAAGAATCTGGATGTTCTTGGGGTCTTTCGAGGTGCCGCCTCTCGAATAGGGAATAATGTGGTCAAAGTGCAGGTTTTCTGACGAGCCACAGATTGTGCAGTGACCTTTGTCGCGCTTCCAAACTTCGAGCTTCACCCAGCTGGGAATGACGCGGTCATCGTCTGCTGGCTGCTCTGGTTGCTGCTCGGTCGAGGCATGTGCGAGATCGGCCTGATGTAATTTGAACTTGAAGACTCTTCGACCACCCATAGGCGCGGTCCAGTAATCGATCAGCTGAAAGTCTCCGTTGTAGACCCAAACACCATCGTGCAACTTCTCAAAGACGCTGACGATCTCTGGCGGCGCACTGCTATCTTTGAATTTCCGGACAGAAGCTGCAAAGAGCCCATTTTGAGTAGGTTTGCCTGTGGACGTGAACTCCGGCTGATCGATGCACTTCGGATCTTCTACCGAAGCAGATCGTTTGGCATCATGCCCTTCATAGATCAGCGTTCCCTCTTCCTCATTTACCTGATCGTCGTAGGGTGCATTAGGACGCCTGCTCATCAAGAAGACGGATCGGCCGCGAAGTCGGCAGTTCATCCCTGCCTGCAGACCTGCAGCACCAACCTGCTGGTACATCTGCAGATAGGAGATTACATCTCCGGCAACAACATGCTTTTCCATGATGGGCTTGATTATAGAACTTACTTTGCTCTCTTCTGCCCGCTTGACTTAAATAAGTCGCGGTTTCATACTTTTCGCATGGGGACTGACGCCATCCGCACTTCGATCGATCTGCCGCGCGATCTGCATCGCCGTCTGCACGAGGCGGCTGCGCGCAAAGGCTGCTCCGCCCGAAAGCTCATCCTAGCCAGTATCGAGCAGACGGTTAGCGAGCCGGAGCCGGTGCGTCCGGTGCGCAGATTGTCTCTGGATGTTTCTCTTGTTCCGCCGGCTGGGCGCACGATCAACCCTACTGAAGAAGAGATCTATGACCTCATTGAACTTCCCTGATGTCAATCTCTGGCTAGCACTCGTCGCCCACGAGCATGTGCACAGCAATGCAGCCCGGCGGTGGTGGAACTCCTGCGAAGGGCAGATCGCATTCTGTCGCCAGACGCAACTCGGCTTGCTGCGTCTTCTTTCAACCGCTTCCGTCATGCATGGCAAACCACTGACGATTGACGAGACGTGGAAGATTTACGAGAGTCTTTTCGCGGATGACCGGGTAGTTTTCATTGCCGAACACGACCGGGCCGGAGCGATCTTTCAGGCCAAAGCCAGCGGAGCAGAGATTTCTCCCAAGATTTGGTCCGACGCCTGGCTTTTGGCCGTGGCAGAGGCTGCCGGCGGAAGTCTTGTGACCTTTGACAGGGCGCTGGCTCCCAGAGGCGCGCATTGCCTGCTGGGGGCCAGAAATGAGTTCTCTACAGCCCAGCAAACTCCGAGCGGTGGCGGGAGTAGAAGAAATAAATGACCAGGCCGATGGCCAGCCAGATGAAGAAGGCTACCCAGGTCATGATCTCCAGGCCCATCATCAGGACCAGGCAAAAGATGATGCTCAGGGCCGGGAACAGCATACCGAGTGGGGCGCGGAAGGCGCGAGGGCGCTCCGGCTCGCGGAAGCGCAGGATGACCACGGCGATTGAAACCAGCACAAAGGCAAACAGGGTGCCGATGTTGGAGAGGTTGGCCACGGTGCCGATGTCTAGCAGTCCGCCCGGGATGCCCACCACAAAGCCGGCCACCCAGGTGGCGACAGCGGGGGTGCGGAACTGGGCGTGAATCTTGCTGAAGACGGCCGGCAGCAGGCCATCGCGCGACATGGCAAACCAGACCCGGGCCTGGCCCAGCTGGAAGACCAGAATCGACGAAATCATGCCGGTCATGGCGCCAATCAGCACAAACAGGCGAATCCACTTCAGCCACGGAGCCGTGGGCACCAGCACCTTGAGGGCGTTCACCACCGGAGCCGCGTTGCCCTTCACCCAATCCCAATGGACAATGCCGGAGAGCACCAGCGAGACGCCAGCATAGAGGACGGTGCAGACCACCAGCGTGGACAAGATGCCAAAGGGCACATCGCGCTGCGGGTTCTTGCACTCCTCGGCCGCGGTCGAAACCGAGTCAAAGCCGATGTAGGTGAAGAAGATGATGGAGCCACCGGTGAGCACTCCCCAGTAGCCGTTGGGCATGAAGGGGTGCCAGTAGTGGGGCTTTACAAAGCTGGAGGCGGCAATGATGAAGATCAGAATGGCCGCGATTTTGACCAGCACCATGATGTTGTTGGTGCGGGCCGACTCGCGGATGCCGCGGACCAGGATCACGGTGATGACCATGACGACCAGGAAGGCGGGAATGTTGAAGCCAAAGTGCCAACCGGTGCCGTAGATGTCGTGCCCGGAAAAATCCTGCAAGCCGGTAGGCAGGTAGGCGGGCGAGATCCAGCGCGGGGGCAGATGGAGGCCGAACCAATCCAGCAGGTCCACCAGGTGGGCGGCAAAGCCCACACTGACGCTCATGTTGGAGAAGGCGTACTCCAGGATCAGATCCCAGCCAATGACCCAGGCCACCAGTTCACCCATGGTTGCGTAGGTGTAGGTGTAGGCCGAGCCGGCAATGGGGATCATGGAAGCGAGCTCAGCGTAACAGAGCCCGGTAAAGGCGCAGACCAGCGCCACCAGCACCATGGAGAGGGCCAGAGCAGGACCTGCTCCAGGCCGTCCGTTCATGGCAATGTGGTAGACGAGGTAATGCAGGAGGGGGGTATTGCTGAGGGAGGGCGGATCGATGGTTTGGCCGGCCATGGCCGTGCCAATCACCGTAAAGATGCCAGAGCCTATGACTGCGCCTATACCAAGCGCGGTCAGCGACCAGGGTCCAAGGGTTTTTTTGAGCGCGTTGGTTGGCTCTTCCGACTCGCGGATCAGCTTGTCGATTGATTTGCAGGCAATGAGTTGGCGAATCAGTGGAGCTCTCCTCAGTCCCCGTTGTTGGGGTACAAATTGGCCACGGGTTGCCTTTGTCGGCAGAGAGGGAGGGAGGGGGCCCCAATCGATTTTTAGTCGCCTGGAACCCCTGGGCAAACCTTCTACTGGAAGCTAGCGCTTCGACTGACCGCGAGCCAATTTCTTGAGCTTCTTCTTGTTGGAGCCGCGGGGCTCAGTGCGCTTGGCCTTTGGGGCTGCCTTCTTGCGGGCGGCCCGCTTGACGATCTTCCGTTCCAGTTTGTCTTCAATCTTGGTGGTATCGGCCACGTTAACCTCTTTCAATGCAATGTCTTCAGGGCATTCGGCATTTTGTACTATGCGATCTTCAATTTTAACAGGGATAGGGCCCAAATAAAAGCGACAGGGGCGACTGTCGGCGCTATATGACACGTTTCTGTCCGCTTCACCCTCTGGAGAGCGGGTACAATAGAGATTGGATAGTTGTCTATCCACTTGCTCGGCCACGGCCACTACGGAGTGGTTCCCGTTCATTTGCGCTGGCCGCAGCCCGCGGTGACTCGACGATCCCAGACGCTCAATCCAGTTCGAGCGATCCAGATGGGAGAATCGAGAGCGCCGCAGAGGCCCGATCTGCTCGGTGCAGCCGCCCAGGGAACACCTTACCGCTTTCGACGAGCTCCGCACTCTCACGCAACAACCACAGTGTTTGCAGGAGCTCCCATGCGTTCCGATCAAATCCACCGCGCCCTGGCGCGAGGTATGAACCGTTATGAAATTTGCCAGCTGGTTGCCAAGGGCGTGCGCGCCACGCACAAGTCCGGCGGCCGCTATGAGGATACGATCAACGACGTTCTGGAGTATCTGGGGCAGCACAAGATGCCTGAAGGAATGCACACGCCGGTTGAGCTGGATCCCGCAGCCTAGCTTGGACTGAGGGGACGCAGCGGCACGTTGCCGCCCCCCGCAACCGCCCACCGGCTGGGCAATGAAGTATTCTTGAAAAAATTTCGACACCAAGCAAGCGCCGGCCGCGAGGTCGGCGTTCCTGTTTTATCCTCATGGGTTGGCCACGCCAGTGGGGAACTGAAAACAGAAACAGAAAAAGGGACGGCTGTTTTGCCGTCCCTTTGCTTTGTTCGAATTCCAGGTTAAAACTTAGATAACCTGAACGTTCTCTGCCTGCCAGCCCTTGGGACCCTTGGTCACGTTGAACTGGACGCGCTGGCCCTCCTGGAGGGAGCGGAAACCGTTTGACTGAATGGCGGTGTGATGAACGAAAACGTCCTCGCCATTCTCACGGCTCAGAAAACCAAAACCCTTAGCGTCGTTGAACCACTTAACTGTGCCTTGCTCCATGATGTGTTGCTCCTAAGTGCAAATTACCGCGAATGCAATGTGGAAGTGATGCGTGCAGGCGGTAACCGGAACAAGCAAGAACTTCAGATCGAATTCTACGATTCACCTGAGTGTAGCACGGTTTGCTCAATTTTCCACCGCATCATTTCTGCAATGTAGATCATTTTGCTACCTGAGGCTGCGTTTTTTGTGCAGAAGGAGGATGATCCGTCCCAATCCTGGCTTTTTAAACCCGGAGCGTCTTGCAAAATTGCCTGCAGGCCGGACCAAGCACCGCAGCCGGGACGCTATGATCCGGCAGAGTTTGCGCCCCCTCAATCCACCTCTGCCTCCGGTTGGCGTAGACTCTCCTGTGCTGTGTGAGGTGGGCCTTGAACGAGGAGAAGAGCCGGGTTCTGGTCATCAATCCAGGATCGACATCAACCAAATTTGGAATCTATACGCGGGCCGGGGCGGAGTGGATCAAGACCATTCGCCACGGGGACGATGAGGTGACGCGCTTTGCCGGTCGGCCCATCATTGCCCGGCTGGACTACCGGGCCGGACTGGTGGCCGAGGAGCTGGACAAGGCTGGCTACCGCGTGGAACAACTAGCCGCCACCGGCGGACGCGGCGGCTTGCTGCCCTCCATGCCCTGCGGCACCTACATTGTGGACGATGCCATTGTGGAAGAGTTAAAGGCTGCGCGTCGTGGCGAACACGCCTCCAACCTGGGCGCGCTGCTGGCGCTGGAGTTTGCCCGCGCCGCCGGCGTCAAGGCCTACATTGTGGACCCGGTGACGGTGGACGAGTGGCAGCCTTGCGCGCGGCTCTCCGGCTCGCCGCTGGTGCTGCGCCGCGCGATTGGCCACGTGCTCAACATCAAGGCTGTGGGCCGGCGCTACGCCCGCGAGCGGGGCCAGCGCTACGAGGATCTGCAACTGGTGATCCTGCACATGGGATCGGGCACCACCGTCTCCGCGCACCGCGGCGGACGGATGATCGACAACAACGCAATGGACGAAGGACCCTTTGGCGCGGATCGCACCGGAGCCCTGCCCGGCCGCGCGCTGGTCAAGGTCTGCTACTCCGGCGAGCACAACCAAAAAGAGATGGATCGGCAGATCTTTGGCGATGGCGGTCTGTACGCCTACCTGGGCACCCGCGACCTGATGGAAGTGGAGCGGCGCATTGAGGCTGGCGACCCGCTGGCCGCTCAGGTACTGGAGGCCATGCTCTACCAAACCGTGAAAGAAGGCGGCGCCATGGCGGCGGCGCTGGCTGGCCGTGTGGATGCGGTGCTCCTGACCGGCGGCATGGCCTACAGCGAACGCGTGGTGGCGGCTCTACGTGCCGGGCTGGAGTGGATTGCACCGTTCCATGTGTATCCCGGCGAAGACGAGTTGCAAGCCCTGGCCGAGGGCGTCTTCCGCGTGCTGGACGGCGAGGAACAGCCCAAACGGTTGTGGGAGGACGATCGCAAGCCTACCGAGGGCGAAGCCCATCGCAAGCCCCTGGCCTTCGGCATCGACTAATACATGGATTGAGCCACCACCTGCGGTGGGGCTAAACGCGCCTGCAGCGCAGGGCTTACTTGCTTCGACGTGGGAATACTGGGTGGGCGGATTCAAGCTCCAAGTGCAACATTTCCGAAACCGGAGATAGTTGCATATGGCGAAGAGCTATCGACACCTCGATCCACAGGAACGAGCGTTGATTGAGACGCAGTTACGGT
>Ga0181520_10006970_pt1 | contig 16924 bp, 17 predicted proteins | sample PEATcosm2014_Bin_29_FD_132451 | JGI IMG/M metagenome (GOLD analysis project Ga0181520, IMG submission 132451) | Peatland microbial communities from MTU Mesocosm Facility, Houghton, MI, USA - PEATcosm2014_Bin02_30_metaG | ecosystem: Environmental > Terrestrial > Soil > Wetlands > Peat | place... | reverse complement strand
TCATCACCCGGCCAAGCGCCGTCGAAATAGCGATCTGTGCCGATGGCTCCGTCGGCAGCGGAGCCGACTCGGGATTGAGCAGGATCTCGTCGATCGACGGCAACTGGCGGAAGAGGCGCAGAAAGGCCAGCAGTTCCGCCGATGCCGCCTGCCCCACGGTCCCGTCGAGCAATTGCGCCTCGAACTCTCCAGCGCCAGTTAGAAAAGCTGTGTTCTGCCTGCGCGCCACGCCGCAAAGAACATGTGAAGCCATCTCCCAGGAGCGCGGAGTGGGCCAGGCATTGGCGTCCGAGGTTGTGTCGGCCGCGTGCAGCAGGTCCGGCTTGAAGCGCAGAAAGGCGATGATCTCCGGTCGCACGCCCGCGCCCACGGCCCACCTGCACCAGTCGCTCAGGTCGGCTTCAAGTTCGAGATGGACAAATCTGTTACGCAGAGGCCGCGGCATCGCGAAATGCACGCCACGCTCCGATGCAGGATTGCCGGCGGCGATGACGACCCACCCTTCGGGGAGTACGTATTCGCCCAGTTTGCGGTCAAGTACGAGTTGGTAGCAGCCGGCCTGCGTCATTTGCGGCGCCGAGGTCAATTCGTCGAGAAAGAGAATGCCTTTGCCGTCAGTGGGAAGGAACTTGGGCGGAACCCATTCCGTCTGGCCCTCTTTGATCCGGGGCAGACCGCGCAGATCGACCGGATCGAGTTGCACGGCGCGCACATCGAGAAACTGAATCCCAAGATCGCGCGCCACCTGGGCGACGATCTGCGATTTGCCCACGCCGCACGCGCCCCAGATATGCAAAGGCACGCGTTCGCCGATCAGCGCATAAAGCGCCTCGTAGAGCTTGGATGGTTTCATTCGGATATACCTCAGGCGAAATACTGGTTTGGGTGTGAAGAAAGGCCGATCGGACGTCTATTCGGGAATGCGTTGGATTGCGGAGCAGGCGATTTTGGGGCGGAACAGTTGCAGCAATATAAACTGATACCTGAATGAATTCATCAAGGGATCAGCACTTCGATGCACTTCAGGCCGCGCTCAAGGCGGCCCGTGCGAACGAGAACCGGTGGATGGAAATCTCCGCCGAGTTCTCCACGGATGCTGAACGGATGGAGCAGTGGTCCAGCACCGCGAGACTCAGACGGCTCGAAGTCGAGCGGATCGAGGCACTTTTGGCCGGTGCGGCGGAGTTTTGTGGCTTGGCGCAACCAGTGTGCAGTGAGATGGTTGAAGCGAAAAAAAGAATGGGAGAGACGGCATGAACGAAGCGGAAATGAAAGCCGAGCTGGAGCGTCTGCGGGCAGAAAATGCAAAGCTCAAGAGCAAGGATTCAGCCGGGTTGAGTCTCAAGGTCAGCGAGAAAGGCGCCGTATCCCTCTACGGAATGGGACGTTTCCCAGTCACCCTCTACAAGGAACAGTGGCTCCGCATTCTTGCCAGCGCTCCTGAGATCGAGGCGTTCATCCGCGAAAACGACAGCAAACTCAAGACCAAGGAGTAGCGATGTCAACAGCAGCCTTCTGAGTCGCTCCCCGAGTGGTAAGGCGATTTGTCGTAAACCCAGAATCCATTCTGGCGCAATCGGCGTTCCCGTTACCTGTCTTTGGAGAACTTCGGCTTTCCCGTCATCCCCCCGAACCTGGAAGTTTGGTACACTTTGCATCAACAGTTACGGCTGCTGCGCGACAGCTCGAATGTTCTTTGGCCGGATCGCCCCTGCTCAGTGTGCGGGCATCGGTGCAATCGCTAGCCTGTCTGCCTCCATCAGCACTCCCAGCGATAGATGGAATCATGGTCCGGATCATTCCACACGTACCCAAATATGCCCCCAGGCGTCCCTGCCGAAACAGGTGAAGGAAGCAAGAGCGCATCTCCGCTACAGAACGGACCCGATCTAGGTCTTCGGCTGAAGACCTGGAGTCGCTCGAAAATCCCCATCCAGGAATGGATCGAGAGGGCACGGTTGGATTGCGATCCATATCGCTCTGCTTCGCTCAAACAGTTCCTTCTACCGGACGATGCTCAACGGAAACGCCGGCTTCGACCAAAATGAGAGATGTCAGCGCATTGAGATAACGGTCATCGGTTTTCGCTCCAGTGACTACCTGGCGCCAATAAAGCTCTGCCGCACCCAGGTCGTTGAGAATCTCGAAGTCGACATCGGGAGACAGTTCACCACGCGCAATCGCACGCTCGTAGATACTCCTTCCCCGAAGGCGTCTCTCAATCTGCAGACGACTCCGAACTCTCTCCGCCAAGGGAGAATTTCTTGCCATCTCCGCGTGCAGATCGGCGAGAATCTGCCGGACGATGCGGTGGCGAAGAGCGCTGCGCATGGATCGTAGATTCGCCAGGATGTCTTCTCGAAGCGAGCCCGTGTCGGCTACCTGCGTGATGGCCAAGCCCACTGTTTCCAGCCGTTCCGTCACCATGGCGAACTTCGATGGCCAGCGCCGGTACAACGCGGCTTTGCCCACGCCGGCGCGTTTGGCCACCGCTTCCATGCTGAGGGTTCCATACCCATGGCGCGCCCACTCCACAAACAGAGCGCGTGTGAGGGATTCCGTGACGCGAGGCTGCATCACAGCAGCGCCAGCCGGGGCCCGTTTTGCCGCATTTTGCACGTTGGAACGGTTGCGTTTCATCCACTCTGACTATACACTGGATTCCAGCAAGGACGATACGTTGCCGTTCCGTCCTGAGAGGTGAAGAAAAATGGTAGAAAACAAGACAATGAAGCTTTTCGCAGAAGGCCTGCGACTCTGTATGGGAGACCGGCTCACTGCCGAGGCGGTCAGCTTTGTGGATATGCTGGCCGAGGACGCAGTCATGGAATTCCCCTACGCTCCTCCCGGATCGATCGAGCGTCTGGACGGCAAAGCCACCATTGCGAAGTACATGGAAGAAGTGAGTGGCCGCCTGCAGATCGAGCGCTTCGCTCCGCCTGTCATTCACCCGACGCCGGATGGATTTGTGCTGGAGACCAGTTGCGAGGGAGTGGCTACACACACAGGAAAGCCCTATAACCAGCAGTACATCTCCGTCATTACGCTTCACAATGGCCACATCGTCCATTATCGGGATTACTGGAATCCCCTGGTTGTGCTCGAAGCGATGGGCGCTGGACGATCGACAGAACAGGGGGGCAACTGAATGTTCAATTCCGTCCTGCTTACCGGAGGAACAGGGAAAACGGGGAGCCGCATTGCCGCGCAACTTGCGACGCGCAACGTGCGGACTCGCCTCGCATCTCGCCATCCCCAAACGGGCCAGACCTTCTTCGACTGGTTCGATCCCTCGACCTTCGCTCCTGCGCTGGAGAACATGGAGAGCGTCTATCTTTTGGCGCCCTTGGGCATAGCTGACTGCCTCCAGGTCATGCGGCCCTTTATCGAACAAGCTCTGGCTACTGGTGTGCAGCGCCTGGTCTTTCTCAGCTCGTCTCTCGTGCCGGAGGGTGCTCCAGCCCTGGGACAGGTGCACCAGTATCTTCACCAACATGCGCCTTCCTGGGTGGTACTGCGGCCATCCTGGTTCATGCAGAACTTCTCAGAGCAACAACACAGAGAAACCATTCGACAGCACGGCGCAATCTTCTCTGCGACCGGGAACGGGAAGCTCCCGTTCATTGATGCCGGCGACATCGCGGCCGTGGCTACCGAAGCGCTGACGAACCAGGCCTTCCCGTCCGGCGATACCGTGCTCACAGGGCCGGATTTGCTCAGCTACCCTGATATTGCGGCTATCCTGACAGATGTCGTTGGCTATCCTGTCCGTCATCAACCGCTCACGGAAGAGGAATTGGCCCGTAACTTCGAGAAAGGCGGCATCCCAAAGGAATTTGCTCTCCTATTAGCCTCCCTTGATCGCGCCATCGCCAACGGCGCCGAGGCGCGGCTCACAACAGAAGTTGAACGGATCACAGGACGGCCACCGATTTCGTTCCAAACATTTGCGCAGAACGCCAGATCGGCCTGGCGGCGCCCGTAAATGCATCGACAGCCGCTTCATTTCGCGCACTTCTTCGAGACGACTTCCCGGCACGAACCAGTTGATCGGTGATACGAGAGGGACGAAGGCTCACGGATGCCCATGAAGAGTGACTCGAAGTTTTGACAAGACAGGAGAACGGAATGATCCTGAAAATTTATGCAAGGTTCTTCACCAACGACACAGACAAATCGCTGAAGCTTCTCGAAGTGTTGCTAGGTAGAGAGCCCGACTACCGCTTCACCATGGGCGATCTGGAAATCACAGGCATTGGCGATGTATGCCTGGTGTGCGGAACCGATCAGGCACTTGCCCCCTATCGCGACTCGAAGGGTCCGTTCATCGTGGATGACCTGGACGCCACACGAGAAGAACTGATCCGGCTAGGCGCGACGATCACACGCGATCAATTCCAGGCGGAGACTGGAAGCGTGTTCTTCGCGAGGCACCCGGACGGAACAGAGGTCGAATATGTGCAATGGAAGCCTGACCTGGTCAAGCGTCTTATATCCCACTAACAAAAGCGAACATGTCTCCTGCTGCGGGAAGTACAGATGAAAAGAAGTTTATGACGTGATCATCGTTGGCGGCGTGCACCTTCAGTAGCGTGGGCAAAGCATTCTAGGTTGGTCCGGACGATCGTTCCAGCTTCTCGTCGGAGTCATTGGGAACGCGGCATGCGCTTTCATAGCGGTTCACGAGATTGAACCAGCTCAGCATCAGAATCAGTTTCCGCGTATTACAGACACCCCAGCGCTCGATGGCCGCTTCCAGCAAGTCCTCTGCAAGGGTGGCGCGATCCGCGATTTCGTCTGCCATCCGTGCAATCAAAACGATCTCCGGATCGATTCCGGTGACTGGGCCGTCGGCAGTGAGCGCCTCCACCTCAGTCTGTGAAAGCCCGCTATTGAGCGCTATACGAATGGAAGCATGCACGGCATAAGTACAGTTCAAACGCACGGCGGTCCGCACAATCATTGCTTCCCGCAACCTGGCCTCGGCGGCGGGGCAGGTGAAGATCGCCCTCATCAACGCAATCGCCGGGCCTGCGAGATCGCCTGCCGCTGCCAGCGCGATTGCCCCATTGAGCGTCTTGTCAGGATTGAAATCGTCTCCGAAGATGGCTCGCGCTTCTTCGGCGGTTGGCGGCGGAAAACAGATATCGGTCATTGATCTCCACGGTGGATTAGACATCGTGCGTAACAGGCCACCATCCATGCGGCGTCTTGCACAACCTCCTGCTGCTCTATGGACTCAATGGGTTGACAAGAGTATCCCCCTTGTCTGCCCTCCAACGCAAGACGACGCGATTCCCTTCGATGTAGGACCGAAACGAAAACGCGATGTTGCCTTCCGGAAGCAGATTCTGCAATGGTTGCCTGATCTGCGGCAGATTCCGACCTGTGTTACGCAACCGCGTCCGTGGAAAGAGCAATTTCCTTTTGAGCTTCGAGGGCTGCCAGGCGCTTTGTGAGCACCTCGTGGATCGGGGAATAGGCATCGCTGCCTAGAACGAGACGTTTGGGCGCAACGGCCAAATCCACGCTGTCGATCATGGCCTGCATCATTTTGACTGGATCTCCCGGAGGGATATAGGTACCGCTTGCAAGAAATTCTCCGAACTGTCTGGCGGGAGTACCGGCATAAGCAGGCAGCGCCGGGCCATGCACCAAGCGCCCCGCATCCAAAATCGCTGTGCGTCCGCCACCCGGTTCAATCATGGTGGTTTGAATGTTAAACGGAGCAATTTCTTGTGTCGTCGCCTCGAAGAATCCTTCGATGCCCCACTTGCTCGCGTGATAAATCGACATACCCGGAACGCCGATTTGCGCTCCCACACTGGACACCTGAAGAATGCGGCCACCACCCTGGGTGCGCAGATGAGGCAATGCAGCGCGAACCACCTGAATGGAGCCCATCAGGTTGGTATTGAGTTGGTGGATGATTTGCTCATCGGTTAGCTCCTCGGCAGCTCCGATGAGGGCGTAACCGGCATTGTTCAAGATCACATCGATGCGGCCGAAATGTTGGAACGCGGCATCGACCACGGTGCGGATGGCCGGGGTGTCTTCTACGTCGAGGGATGCGAGCCAGAGCTGTTCCCCATACTGTGCCTTGAGACCGTCAAGTTGCTGCAGTTTGCGAGCTGTACCCGCGACTCGATCGCCGCGCTTCAAAAGTAGCTTGGTCGTGACCAGGCCAAAGCCGCTATTGACTCCTGTGATGAACCATGTTCGTTGCGCCAAAGGTCACACCCTCCAAAGGTGCTGAACCCAAGGTAGGCGAAGAGGCACAGGTACGGTAGACCAAAGTTATACAATCCTGCACAATCGTCTCAATCAGGAGGTGCAAACCTTGACCTTGACGCATATAAGGCGTGCGGCAGACCAGAAATGGAGAGTTACGTGTGAACATGTTGGGAGAATTGGAGAGATTGCTCGAACACCATGCGCGCCAACAGCCCTGTTGACTCAGGGAGCATCCCTCGATGGCAGGTGGTCGTCGGTGAGTTCACCGGCGATTTACCGTAAATCCAGATTCCATATGGACTGTTGCGAGCCCGGTTCTCTATAAAACCCGTAGCCCGCGATCAGGTAAGCATTTTCGTGGGCTGGGCGCAATTGGCTCTCCTTTTCGCTTTTATGTTCTGGTTAACTCTTGCCAAAGCGCAGCACCACTCCCGCGCTAAGGTGCAGGTTGTTCTGGTGGTTATTGACGCCGTTGTCGATGGCGGTGACATGATAATTAGCGGCAAAAGCAGCGTTAGCGCTCGAGGTAGACGCGCCAAGCGTACCGCTCGCATGCGCAACGCCCAGCAGCAATTGGCCGAAGAGCTGCCAAGGGGCGCCATGTGAGATCGTAATCAGCAGTCTAGACTGGGCCGGAGTGGGCTGCCGTCACGTCGCCCTCCAGTGCAAAGCTTCCTCTCGGCTTGAGCGGCCATGCGAAGTTGGCGCTTCCGCCGTTCACGACCAGGTTCTTCGAGAGCGGTCATCGATAGATGATCGCTCTCGAAGAAACTCGACTAAAAGGCCCAGCGGAGTCCTGATCCGCCATGAGCGCTGCTTGCGACCCCGTGCGTGGCCAGGACGCTATTGATATACAGATCGAGCGTCAGACGGCTCTTTAGCCGGATGCCAACGCGACTGCCCGCCTGGAAGTAGACGAGCGTGGGCTGAGGGGGCGATACCTTCAGGCCGTCGACGGTGATGCTCAGTCCGCTTTGCGTGTTGAAGGCCCATTCAACACCACTGTTGATGTTGGCCTCGACCTTACGCCCGAAGAGATGTGTGTACTGGGTGTTGAATCCGGAGACGTCCATCACGTCGGTGCCGGCCGGGACCGCGGCGTTGAAGGGATTGTCGCTGCTGGCCGGCTCTGTATAGCCACTGACGATCTGCCAAAGCCGCGAATAACTCAAATAGGCTGCTGCCTCGTCGCGCGGTGAGACGCGGTCGACCCAGCCCACTTCGGCATAGGCGCTGGCGTCGAAGCCATGCGTTTTGCCGTTACCGTTGGATGCGCCTTCTCCGTTGTCATAGCTGCGGGTGTAGTGCATTCTCTGGTAGGAACCGGAGACGCCAGCTTCGGCATAGGGCCGCGAGGATCCGAAGTGGACGGGGTCGTATTGGATGGCGGTGGCAAGGCCGGTGCTGAGATTGACGTTTGCTCCCTGCTGTTTATATTGGCTCAGGTCGGTGCCACCCAGAAGAGTCCATTCCGGCGACAGGCTGTGACGGCCATGAGCGGACAGGGTGGCGCTGCCGAAGCTCATCGAGCCGCCGCCGCAGTTTCCGCAACTGACCTGTTCGTTGAGCCCGGTCAGAATTTGGGATTGCAGTTGATTGACCAGCGCCTGAGCTATGCGCGCCCTGGCCAGCGCCACGACCGAGTTGATAAGTGCCGTCTCCGAGGGGCCAGCGTAGGCCAGCTCTTGCACGCCGCTTTCTGGGACGTGCTGGGCTGAGGGGTCCGAAGAGGACTGCGGCACCACGCTGGCGCCGGACCAGCAGCCGTAATAGGTGCTGTTCTCGCACATATATTTAGCTCCGCTCCCGAAACCCGGCGACAACGCCTGGATGTCGAAGTAGCCGCCGTCCTTTCCGCTGAAATTGAAGTAGAGGCCATTTTTTGTAGTGGTCAGATCGTTTCCCAAAAATTGTTGGACGCCGCTGTTGGACGGGGTCAGGGTGTAGGTGGCGCCAACCCCGTTCAGATTCAAATTCCAGCCCACAATATCCGAGGTGGCAAGCGTCCCGATATGTCCATCGGTGACGATAGTGCCCCCAATGCTGCCCTGACCGATGGTTTGCTTGAAGTTATAGGTGATGTTGGATTGGGCCGACAGGGTGGCCGCAAAGGCGAGCGCGCAGAGAACGGCCAGAAGCAGGGAATGCCGCTTATTGCCGCCGCGCCGGGCTTTCCTGGCAAAAATACGCATCATCGGTGAATCTCCTCGAATAAAGTCTGAAAACAGACGGCGAAGCGTTGGTGATGGGTTACTGGCCGCACAAGGCCGGCTGCAGATTGAGACTGCTCATCACGTCGGATGGCATGTCGACCTGATCGCTGGGAACGTCGATCTGCAGCGAGGGCACGTTCACCTGCATGGAGGGTACGTTGACCTGGCTGGAGGGCGCTGTAATCACCGAGGTCGGAGTGACAACCTGCGAGGAAGTAACCTGGATCACGGAACTGCCCTCCTGGTTGATCGAATAGCCATTGTAGATCGCTTCCAAATTCGCCACGCTCAGCGCATCGCCTGAGGTCGCATCGTATTCGGAGGCGGTGATTTCCAGTTGATCGGAGGTCATTGCCGCGCTGTCGTTCGCGATTGTGGCAGATGCCGCTTCCGCCGCTGTAGCCGCGTCAGTAATTGCTTGCTCAGCTTGTGAAGCTTGTTGAGCTGCGGTGCCATTCGAATCCGAATTCGCGTCGGCCGACGTGGTGATGACCTGGATGCTGGCTTCGGCATCCCGTAATACATCCTCGATCTCCTGTGCCACGGCAGCATCAGCTTGCCCTCCGACGGAGGCGCCATCTGCCGAATTGGAATTCGTACTGGCCGGGGCGGTGCTGGCAGTTGTGGTGCTGGCAGTTGTGGTGCTGGCAGTCGTGTCGGTGGCCTGTGTGGAATTGCTGGAGGAGGGCACCACGCTGACATGCCATCCCTCTTCGTTGTTTGCTGTAGCTATGGGCATGGTGGCTAACACCGCATTTAGCGCAGCTTCTTGAACTGCCGGCGAGGCATTGGCTACAGCGGCATACGCTTGATTGAGTTGTGCCTGGGCCGCATCACGGGCTGCCTGATTTATCAACGATTGATCGCCTCCCGCCGACACCCCAAACCCGGTGATCTGCCAGCTCGAGGCCCCCGTGGACGGATATACGAATGTTGTAGCTTGGTCGGAGGTGTGATTCTGTATCGTATCGCCCAGGTTCTGGCTCGATACCGCCAAGGCATCAGCTTGGCTGACGCCCGTCTGGGCCTGAAATGTTGTCCAGGCGTCGTTATATGCCTGCTGCGCCTGATCGAGCTGCGCCTTGGCCGTTGACAAGTAAGCCGCCGCTTGCGATGCGGTCATGGTCCCGTTGTCGAGAGCAACACGATTCGCGGCCTGGGCATAGCCCTGGTTCTGCAACTGCACCGCTGCTACCGCACCAAGATAGATGGATTGCGCGGTAGCAAGATTATTTTGCGCGTTGTCAATGGAAGTCGCCAAGGTATTCACGACATCGGCTGAGACGGGATATTGCAGGGCAAGCCGAAGACCAGCACTTGACGCCTGCTGCACTGTATATGAATTCGTGGTGCTATTCACATAGTCATTGACCGTGTTTACTGCATCTTGGTAGGCTGCAGTCTCCGCAGCGCTCCATTGAGTGGAGGATGAGCCTGTAACTGCGGAGCCTGTCTGGCTCGAAGTGGTCGATACCAGCCCGCCCATAGCACCAGAAGAAGACCCTGTTCCCGTCGATGTGGAGGTCGGACTCAACACCAGCCCTCGGGAGCTGTCGCCAGCCGAAGAGGCGGCGGCCGGGGTGGAAGTGCTTTGGGACGAGGTGGTGGTCTGCGCCCAGGCGCTAGGTTGTGCTGCGGCAAGCGCCAGTCCCAGAGCTGCGGCGCCGATCCATTGCATTGGGAAAGGACGAATGTTCATTGTGCGCCTCCTGAAGCGGGTGCGAGAGAGACCTCGCTGATGGCCGATGGTGCGATGGATTCTGCATCTGGGTAGTGGACGAGAAGCGCCCGGTGCGTTGCTCCGGCGCTGCCCCACAGCACTGTTTCGGAATTCCCATTGGCCGCCACCAGGCGCGGCGCGAGCATCAGGCGCTGCTGATCGGAGAAGCTGGCCAGCAACTTGCCGAGTGCAACATTTCCAGGCTCCTTGACCTGCGAAGATGACCGCGTGAACAACTGACGAGCGGCTAGATTACGGTTGCGGTTCGAGGTTTTAAAACGCAGCAGCAGATGGCCGTCCACCATCCCCGAACGGGTCAGTACGTTGATCGATGCCGCTGGATGTTCGATGAGCGGACGCAAGGCCCCGGCGAGCACCGCTTTGCGGGTGGCCGAGGCGGTCTGTTGCAGCGCGGCGGCCTGAGCCTGCGGATCGGCCTTGGCGCTCCACGCCGGTCCGCCATGAAAGGCAACCGTTTCGCCGCGCAGGGTTTCGCCCAGCACCGGAGCGGCGGCAACGATGCGCCAATCGGAACCAACCTCGTTCCAGGAGATGGCGATGCCCGCATCCACGGCCGGACTCCACCACAAGGTCTCGGCCGTCTTTCCATCAACCTTTTGAAACTGCACCGCCGAGCGCAGCAGCGGGGACCAATTGCGGTCAGCCGCATCGCCCCGGTAGCCCAGTCCCTTACGCAAGGCACCGGCGGCATCCGCCGGCAGCATGGTCAAGAGCCGGTCGAAAGAGACCGCCCCTTGAATGCGCAGGAGACCTCCCTCGAAGGCCAGCCGCTTTTCCGGCGACAGGGCCGCATAACTCTTCTTCTCAGCCGTCGTGCCCTGGCCCGGCGTTGCAGCGACCTGCGCGAACGACTCACCGCACGTCAGGCCGAACAAAGCGACTGTCGTGATTACCATCCAACGTCTTTTCATGCTCCCACTCCTGTCTCTTTGGTCAGATCCACTACCGAAACGCCGCGCAGGCTGCCGCCCCGGTCCAATTGCACCAGCACCAGAACCGAAGGCGCGTTGGGCGAAACCATAAACAGGGTTGCGCCGTCCTTGCGCGAGGCGACGCCCTCGACCGCAAGACTGGAGCGGGCAGAGACTGGCAGCTCGCCCATCAGTTGCTTTCCGGCCTTCTCCGTCAGGCCGAGATTCTTGGTCTTTCCATTGGCGATGGCGGCGCTAACCCGCGCCGCGGCCTTGACCGACTTCTTTTGTAAGTGCCAGTCATCGAGACTCTTCAACCAGGGCGCTGATCTTGCCAGGACCGTATCGGCGTCAATGGGCAAAAACGCCGCTCGTCGATCCGTGAATCCGCGCTGGGCGAGTCCATAACTTTTGACCAACTCCTTCACGGCCTCGTGCCCGGCGACGAACCAGGGATGCGGTGAGGCGCCGGGACTTTCCGCCAGAAATGCGTCGGAGATCCGCCATGCTCCATTGACAAAGTCAAAACGCGCCAGCAGCCAAGTGTCGGAAAAGGGGTTGTAGAAACCGCCAAGGATTGCGCCATTAGCCGGACGCATCCGAACCACAGCCGAGCGCATGAACCACGTCGCCGCGGCTTGGCCCGCCGCATCGCCACGCCTGAAGACGCGATTCAACACCCGGTCCTCCATCGGCGTCAGGGACTTTTCCGCGGCGACGGCATCGCGCACCGCGATCAGTTGTTGCAAGTCGGAACCCTCAGGCGGCGCGGCGGTGGCCTTGCCGTCAGGGGAAAATTTGGTTGCGGGAACGGATTCCACGACGGGCGCGGCTCCAGATTCAGAGGCGAATGCCAACGAACCGGCGAGCATGACTGCTGCCACAAGGCAATATGATGCGATGGTTCGGCTGCCGGGTCTCAGCAAAGGATGCGGAATCGGCAGACGTTGTGTTCGAGTCATAGATGTTTCTCCGTGGGGTAAGAGTACCCGTGGATTTCCTTTTTGAATTGAGCTACCTTGCCGACGCAAATCATCGACCCATCTTCAGTTGATCCAGCCGTTGAACTTCCTGCTTCCGGTCGCGGATTCCAACTCACCGAAAACCCCCGCCAAGGTGAGGATGTTGTTTCGCCTTTACCAGATAGCGTAAATGGGAGAGGAAATGCCTCAATGCTCGATTACTGAACTGACAAACTGTGTTAAATCAATCGTTTGAGATGAAAGCAACAAAGAAATAATGATAAGCTGGATCTGCCGGAGTTTGTGGCGCCTGTGTGCACGGAGGCGGATTTTGGAGCACGACCGGGGAGAGATTACCTTACTTTTAGCCAAGTGGAAAGACGGCGAGCCGTCGGCATTTGAGGAACTGATGCCGCTGGTTTATCCCCACCTGCGCGAGGTGGCCGCGGCTTATCTGCGCCGGGAGCATAACCCCGATGTTCTGCAGGCGACGGTGCTGGTTCACGAGTTGTATCTGCGTCTCTTGAATCAACGCAAAGCCATGGGCGAAGATCGCCGGCATTTCTTCGTATTTGCCGCCAGGGTGATGCGCATGATTCTGATCGATCACGCGCGCGAGATGCGGGCGCAGATACGCGGCGGCGACCGCACGCGCGTACCTCTCAACGATGATCTTGCCTGGGTCAATGCCGACAGCTCTGAAATGCTGGACCTGAATCGCGCGCTGGACGAGCTGGGCGCGCTCGACGCCGGTAAGGTTCAACTCGTCGAGCTGCGTTACTTTCTCGGCTGCACCGCTGAGGAGACCGCCGACCTGATGCAGATCTCCAAATCCACAGTTGATCGAGAACTGAAGTTCATCAAGAGCTGGCTCTACGGCCGCATGCATCCCGGCATCGTCGCGGATACGGCGCAGCTGTGAGGCAATTTGCCTCCGGTTTCCGCAATCTGGGGTTAGGATCATTCGCCACCGACGGGGTTGTCGCTCAAATGGGTCAAACAACAGAAAGCTTTTTGCGGGTTGAGGCGATCTTTCACGAGGCCTGCGTCCTCCCGCCTGAAGCGCGCTCGGAGTTGATTGAGAACCGATGCGGCGGGAACCGGGAACTGGCCGCCGAGGTTCGATTCCTGCTTCAAGCCTGCAAGGCGGAAGAACAGGAGACGGCCTCGCAACGGCCGGAGCCGGAAGCCAGCGGGAGCAGCCTCTCTGACCGCAAGCGGGTCGGTCCCTACGAGCTGGATCGCATGCTGGGCCGCGGCGGCATGGGCGCCGTCTATCTGGCGCATCGCGTTGATGGCCACTTCGAGCAAAAGGTCGCCATCAAGCTGATCGATTTGCCGCTGGCCACCAACCTTTTTCGCGATCGATTCCGCCAAGAGCGGCAGATTCTTGCCGGACTTCAGCATCCCTACATTGCACGCCTGCTCGACGGCGGAGTGACTGCCGAAGGCGATCTTTATCTCGCCATGGAGTATGTGGATGGAGTTCCCATTCATCGCTTTTGCGAAGAAAATGATCTCACCGAGTCGCAGCGTCTTGCGCTCTTTTTGCGGGTGTGCGAAGCCGTGCAGTTTGCCCACCAGAACTTTGTGGTCCATCGCGACTTGAAGCCGGATAATATCCTGGTGGCGGTCGATGGCACGCCCCGGCTATTGGACTTTGGAACCGCCAAGCTGCTCTCTCAATCGTCTGACAATCCCGGCAGCCAAGTTACACGCGAGGGATACCAAACCTATACGCCGCAATATGCCAGCCCGGAACAGGTGTTGGGAAAGCCGATCACGATGGCTTCCGACACGTACTCGCTGGGCGTTCTGCTTTATTTGATGACGACCGGAAGCCTGCCTTATGAGTTCAAGGAACTGACCACGGAGGAGATGTTGCGCGTGGTCTGCGAACAAGCTCCACGCAGGCCGTTGGTGGCTGGCACCGGCAAGCGGCTCGACGCCGATTTGGAAGCGATTGTTCTCAAGGCGCTGCGCAAGGAGCCGCGCGAACGCTATCTTTCCGCCGAGCACTTCGCCGCCGACATTCGCGCATATCTTGAAGGGCTTCCCGTCGCAGCGCGCCAGGGTACGCTGCGTTATCGAGCCGGGAAGTTTATTCGTCGCCATCGGCTCGCATTGGCGGCAGCAGTGGTGGTGGCAGTGACACTGATTGCGGGCATTGCGGGCGTGCTGTGGCAGGCCAAAGTGGCCAACGAGGAGCGGCGCAAGGCCGAAGCGAGCGCGGCCGATCTGCGACAGTTGAGCAACAGCCTGCTCTCCGAACTGGACGAAGCAATCAAAGAGCTGCCTGGTTCGACGGGGGCGCAAAAACTCTTGGTTACGCGCGTTCTAGAACACCTGGACCGCGCCGCCAAGGACGCCTATGGCAACCGCCAGACGCAACTCGATCTCGCCGATGCGTACACCCGGCTGGCCGCCATTCAGGACGATCCTTATGTTCAGAATCTGGGCGATCCCATAGCGGCGTTAGCCAGTCTCGATAAGGCAATCGCTTTGACCGCGCCGCTGGCTTCCGCAGGTTCCCAGGATCGGGACGCGCTTCGAGCTCTGGCGCTGGCTACGGAGCTGAGCAGTACGATTCTGTGGCAGACGGGCAGGACGCAAGAAGCGATTTCAGCCATGCAGCGAGCGATCAAGAGCTTCGATGTATTGGTTGCCGACCCACACGCATCCTCTGCGCTGATCCTCGATGCCGCGGGCGCATACAACGGACTCGGCGATGAGTTGGGACAAGCCGGACCCGCAAGTCTGAACGACATTCCAGATGCCTTTTCCGCATACCGGAAAGACCTCGCTCTGGTGAGCCGGGCAATCAGTATCGATTCTGACTCGATCGCTGGCAAGGCGGATCTGATCCTCGCATTCATGAAGATTGGCGATATGGAATTGGAGACCGACCCTGCTCAGGCGCTCAAGGACTACCAGACTGCCATGCAGCGCATCGAGGCTGAGGCCAAGACCGAAGCGGGGAACCTGAGCAGCCTGCGAAGACAAAACTCCCTTTTGGAAAGGGAAGCTATCGCCCTGGTTGAGTTGGGAGAATACTCCAAGGCAACTGCGATCTATACGAAGATCGTTTTGGATAGTCAGCGCTATGTAGCAACCGACCCGCAGGACTGGCGGGCACTCGCTGATCTGGAAGTGGACCTGAACGACGAGGCCGTCGGATTTGAAGCGGCGGCCGATCCTGCTCTGGCTGCCGATCCCACAGACCGTCGCCGAAATCTGGCTTCCGCGGAGAAGGTACTGACTCAGGTGGCAGCGATCATGGAAGAGGCGATGAAGCACGCTCCTTCCAATCAAGCATGGAGAGAGGTTCAAGCCGACGCGCAGCTTCGGTTGGCCACGGTTCAATCCATTCTGCACGCCACCGGAGCCTCGGCAGCGCTTGCCAAAAGAGGCATTGCGACTCTGAGGGATATGGCAGGCAAGGATCAGGCTTCGTCGGTGACGCTCGATCAGGCTGCAAGCGATCTTCTCAAAGTTGAACCGGTTTCTCTCAGAGACCCGCAATTTGCCGTCACCTGCGCCGAGCGCGCGGTTTCTCTGAGCCATCGACAGTCGCCCGCAATGCTGATGACCCTGGCCCAGGCCTATCGTGCCAATAGCCAAATCGAGAAGAGCCGCGCAACGGCCAATGAAGGGCTGGCGCTGCTTCCGGCACTGAATCCGGGAAGCACCAAGCCGCGCATTCGCAAGCTGCTCGAAATTCAGACCAGATAACGTCAGTCTCATGCGATAGTTGTGCCGTGATTGTGGAGAAATCAGGCTGTTGAGTACGGATGCTATTGCGTGGTCGAGATCCTACAGGCGGAGGATGATCTTCCGATAGTTGGACTTTGACTTATTTCTGCGCATACAAGCAGCCTCCTTGTTGCAAGTATGGCAGCCTTTTCAAAGTCAATTCTGCGCAGTAATCGACTCAGCCCGATGGTTGATTCCAAACAGCTTAGATGAAGTAACTTTTGGAGTTCAGACTGTCATCTGTAGGTAACAGCCCATTGCGCTCAAAAGGAGCGCTATCGGCATTTTCCCACAGATTCCGGACGTGTGGCCTGCTATCCGATTCCCTCTTGAAGAGAGGAATTGTTGCCGTCAGGCCGCGTCATCCAGTTCTTCGACCTCTTCGATTGGTTCGTCATCGTCGATTTCTGCAAATCCTGGGTCATCTTCCGGTTCGGCTGGCGCGGCGGCGGGAGTGGTAGCGGGTGCCGGCGGCATATCGAAGAGGCTGGCCGACTTCTGCGGTGCTGGCCCCACTGGCTCGACAGGCTTGGCCGCTGGAGCATTCTGTAAGACTTCCGTCTTCGCCGGTACTGACCTTGTCGCGGTCTTCGACTTCGCACGCGCCTCGGCCTGAGCGGTCTTGGTGGCGGCGTCCATATCAGCCTTCGCCTTTTCGAGAGCATTCTTCATCTGAAGATGCGACGCCACAAAGCCAACCAGGGTGGCCGCGAGTTGCGTGTCCAGTTCTTCGGCCGTGCCTGTGACGCTCAACGGTGTGGTGAGGGCGTCGTGATCGCCGTCCTTCGTCTTCTTGGGAACGACATTGACGCGAATCTGATCGTCGTCGAGCACAGTCGCCGTCATGAGCACGGCGCGGCTGCGCAGGATGGGAACAAGCTCTTTGAACATAGAGTTCCTCCTCGTGTATTGAGTAAAAGTTTTCGATTTCCCGGTGGGCTTCATCGAGTCGGCAGTTTTGCTTGCATCTTCCGGTAGCGAAGGCGCGTCTGTGACTCCAGCCATAAAATGGCCAATGTTGCAACCATAAATTGGCCGAGAATGCCGGTTCTGACCCAAGCCGATTGACGAATGCGCGAGCTCTGCAATCATAATGTGGCCGAGAGTCCC